>Ga0315282_10011969_pt1 | contig 13343 bp, 18 predicted proteins | sample YL17G07_20_MG_FD_203693 | JGI IMG/M metagenome (GOLD analysis project Ga0315282, IMG submission 203693) | Sediment microbial communities from Yellowstone Lake, YNP, Wyoming, USA - YL17G07_20 | ecosystem: Environmental > Aquatic > Freshwater > Lake > Sediment | place: USA: Wyoming | collected...
TGTTTTCAGGAGAGATTGTTTTTTTAAAGGAGCTGAATTTTCTTTTTAATGGGCTGCCCATCTCTTTTTTATAGTAATCAGTATAATCAAAAGAAATTTCAGGGCTTTTATAATCTATAGGGCCGAACTCTTTAATAAAAAACTCTTCGACTGTATCGAAGAGTTTTTGGCTTTTAGTTATCATTCCTATAATAAGTTTTACTGCTTTTGGCTTTCTGGCCTTGCTCATTTATACCTATGCGTCAACGACTTATCTGTATCTCTGCAGGATCCAGGTTACCTGAAGCTACATAATCTTCAGCTATTTTCTGGTCTTTTTTAGAAATATCCGTAAAAAATATAGCTATATTATAGTGCGCTTTGTCTGCGTATTTTATTATAGCAGGCTCTGACCTAACCACAACGCCTTTGCATCTTATCTTTCTTGTAGGGCTGCTGCTATCTTTACCTGGCACGAGAAGCACAACCTCTATTTTTGACATAGGCGCCAGGTTCCTGGTTACTCTGCAATAAGCGCCTGATGAACTTATATCAACTGTTTCAGTTATAATATCAAAGGCTATGTCTGCAAGTTTAAGAGGTATATTCTTTTTTGCCCTTATATTTTTACGACGGTCAATCATAAACTATGCTTTTTTCTCTTTTTTTGCAGCCAGAGCTTTAACAGCTTGCTGCCAGCAGCCTTTAGAACAATAATAACCGCTATTTTTGTAATACCACGCTTTTCTTTTTAGCCGCTTATTGCATTTCATGCAATTCGTAGGCTTTTCTACTGTTTCCGGCGCTTTTTTTACTTCATCCTGTTTCTTTACTTCTTCTGGCATTTTTTTTCCTCCGCATGCTTCGTATTGGGCAGATATTGCACAATGGTTTTTTCGACTTACATATTGATTTTCCTAATTCCACTATTAACGCATGAAACTCATTGAATAATCCAGCATCTTCTGGAAGATTATTCGCAAACAAAGACTGTATTTCCTTATAATCCGCCTCCTGACCTATAAAACCATGCCGCAAAAGCACCCTTTTTGTATAAGCATCCACTACAAAAATAGGCTTGCCCCCGGCATACAAAAGAATACTATCCGCTGTTTCCTGACCTATACCTTTAAGCGCCAGCAGCTCTTCTCTTAATTTATAAAGATCTGTTTTGAACATCCTGTCAATAGAGCCATTGTAACAGGTATTCAGAAATTTCAAAAAATTCTTTATGCGATTTGCCTTTACATTATAATACCCGGAAGGCCTTATAAGCCTAGCAAGCTTTTTCTCAGGAATACCGGAAAGCTTACTTGCGCTCAATACCTTTTCTTTCTTAAGGTTACAAATAGCCTTTTCTACATTTCTCCAGGCAGTATTCTGTGTAAGAATCGCGCCTACTATTACTTCAATTTTTGTATCTCCAGGCCACCAATGTCTTGACCCGAATTTAGCGTAAAGTAAATCGTATATTTCTAGTAAAGATCGGTTTAGTCTTTTATGTTTCAACGCTCAGCGCGCTCTTTTATTTTTGAAGCTAGTTCCACTAAAGCGCTATAATATTGGGAATCCCTGGGGCTAGTCCGTGTAATAGAGAATTTTATCTGCTTCCCTTTTTGAATATGCTCTTTGAATGAAGATACGTTTAATTCAGTAGCCCCTTCATTATTTTTCATCTCAAGAGACACGACAAGTTTGTGTTCGATAGAGGCTGTGGAATCTGCCCATAATTCTTTCATGAGGCTAAGCATTATAGGCTTTGTAGCTAAAATAACTCCAATCATTCTGTTTGAAGATATGATTGAATAACCATTTTCCCTCAAAACAATCAAGGCATATGAAAATACCATATCCAGATTTGTATCTATATCAGCTCTTACAACACTGCCTTCCTGCGTGACCTGAATCCTGCCAGGCTCTAAAGTTTCAACACTGGCCCCTGAACCAGTAACCACTGTTTCCACAGGCACCGCTGATCTGACTTCTCCGCCAGACGACCCTATAAGAGTTGCCCATTTAGATTTTTTTTGTTCCCTGTAAATCTTTTCTTTTTTCGCTTCGTTTGTTCTTATTTTTTTAATAATCAAAATGTTGTCGCCTTCTTGAATTTCTTTTACATCTTCTTTCTCTACATTTAATATTTCAGCAGCAGAGACATCTGACCTGACCTCTATTACCTGCGCCTCTGCAATCTTATTATTATCTCTGTGGACTATAAGCCCGTCCCCTATCTCAACACCTTGATTTGCGCCTGCTTTAATTATAATATATTCTTTGTCAGGATTTATGCTCATGACTTGGGAATTAATCTCTATCGTATCTTCAGAATAGGCAGGGGCAATAAAAAATGCGCAGAAAAAACATAAAACTAAAATAATTTTCATCATCACAATTGTATTTTAATACAGGGGATAAAAAAATACAAGCAAAAATTAACTATTTTTTAATTAAATTTTACGCAGTTTCGCCGTAGCTCGCCATCATTGGGAATTAATGAAGGGAATATTTACAGCCTTTGTCAAAGGCTTCTCTGAAGTCGTACCTATTGTGGAAATCTTCCTTGCGGTCTTCTTCTGTCTTGCCCAATAAACCGGAATCTATAAGGTTAAAAACTATCTCACCAAAGTCATTAGTTGATTTAATGCCCCATTCTTCGAGCACAAGCCTTGCCATTGGCCCGAATTGCTCGAGACAATAGTCCTTTACGCCATCAGAAAGTTCCTGTCCGCTTACGTGCCCTTTCCTTTTTAGCTTTTTCATTGTATAATCCAGGCCTGCCATGATAAAAGAATACGCTTCAGGATCGTATCTTTTATCCTTGTCCAAGATTTTTAATAAGGCAAATATTTTAGTAATGCTTTGTTTATTTTTATCTTCAGCCATAAGTGATAAAAAGTATACCTTGTGTTATTGCTTTTGTCAAGATGGAGGGGATACACCAATTCCTTAAACAATTTTGCAGGTTGCTGAAAGCAACCTGCAAAATTCATCGGCATTTATGCAGTGTCTGTTAGCAGGTTCAAGAATCGCGCGCCTACATTAAATCTTTCAGAATATGGCTGGTTTGAGACCCAAATAACTTCTGCCAATGCTTGGATTGGTTTTTGGTGCCATGGGGGACGTAATTCGAATAAGAGCTTGGAATGATTAGGGATAAACTCATTGGAAATAAAGCCTACACCGCTACTGCTTATATCCTTGCCTACAGTGTCGCTATATTTTGGAATACCTTTTTCATAATAGCGGACAGACGAATTAAATAAGACTCTTGGGACTATTCTCTTTTCCTCTTCCATGCCTAAAGTTTATCACACAACCCTTTATTCGTCAAGCATTTATTGCGTATCCACTATCTTTTCCACTATAGAATTTATCCTTATAGCGTCTTTTCTCTTTAAATTCGTAAATTCCAAACCAGTATCAAAAGACTCTGACTTCTTTACTTCTTTAGTGACTATCACCCAGGCAACTGTTCCATCGCATTCTATAGCAGACTGGCCGTCCAGTAAATCCAGGCGTATCTCCACTGGAGCAAATATACCAAGATCTCTTGGCAATATTACGCATATGCCGCCTAGGCCTATATTTTCAGTCTGGGTTGACAGGGTATCCTGCTGGTCTTTTCTCTTCACTGAAAGCACGCATGGATAATTGGCTCTGGGAAACTTTCTTCTATTTATTCCACTCCACATAATAAACCTCCTCTATTTCTCTTCGTTCATCTGATTTATTAAATCTTCTATTGGCCTGCGTTTCCCGGACAATAAAAAACGGTAATTTTCTTCGTCTATAGCGGTTTTTGAATACGGCAAAATAACTATAAAAGAGTAGCCTTTGTCTTTTAATGCCTTAGTTATGCCCTGGCTATGAAAACCGCCGGTAATGATAGCGCTTACCCTGACATCCATCTCTTCTATCTTCTTTATAGCATTCTCAGACATTGCCGCATCCCTTTTATACGCTATGTCGTAAAAATGCTCCACTTCTGCCAGGCGGTTATCAATAAGGACGGGGTTGTAATCGATATTGCCCGCAGAGCCAGATAGTCCCGTTATAGCTGACTTGAAGAAATCAACATTACATGAGCCCTTATTTTTAAGATAGTAATCATACTGTTCGTTGGAGACCTTTATGTTAAAGAGGCTGTCAAGGACATTTATATTTCTAATAGCATTTGTGAGATTTTTTTGGTTCTGGTTTTCTGACAAAATGTCCATGGTATCATAAGTTAAATCATCTATTTCCTGAAAAAGGGTTATTGCGTCCATGGAATTTACTTTATTTAGATAGTCTAAATACTTGAATAAAGCCGGGTAGCTTGATAGCAGGCCTTTTATGTATTTTCCGGATAATTCGTCTAAGTAAGAATAAAACGCGTAAGGAGATATTTTTTTATCTTTAAAAAGTAAGGCTTTTGCTAGCAGCGTCTCTGTCTCTTTTTTATTGTCGGCGGAATTCAACGCAGATTGAAGTTTGATCAATAACGCCTGCGACTCTTCTATTATCTTTTTTTGGTCAACCTGTTTTTCCAAGGCTATAGTTTCTCTAAAAATATTTATGTTTTTATATTTTGACGCGCCTTGGGGGTTGAGTTTGACTATATAATCAAGGTAAATAGAGGGATCTGAGTCTAACTTTTCGTATTTATTGTCCAGTTCCAGCAATTTCTTAGAATATATCTTTGGCTTTAGCTTGCTTAAGGCCTCTTTCACTTTATTTATAAAAACTATGGAATCGGGGTTGAATTCCATTATTTTATTGAATTCGGCTATATTCTCAAAGTAAATTTCCTTATTTTCTATGCCCCATATCGGCAATTTAGGATATTTTGTTATAGAAATATACTCTTCTCCCGTAAGTTCGCCTGAATTAACAAAAAGTTTCGCAACTTTTTCTCTGGTTTCAGAATCAGGAAAACCCGATACAGAGCTTGTATCCACTACGCCATCTGCCCCTTCTGAACAAACTAAGTTGAGGCCGTAGTTTTTTATCAGGATTTCAAGAATACTTGCCATGTTAAAAGCCGCTTCAGGATTACAATGAAGGTCCTGGATATGCACCACCAATCTTGCGGCGTTCGGAACTTCATACGCCTCAGTCATCTTTCCAATATTATCAGGTATGTAAATACTGGAAATATCCCTTAGATAATTTGGATTTACCGAGGCTCTTATTTCCTGTCTGTAAGCAGCGATAGATGCCCCAGGCATGCCTACGGTCTTGCCTTTTAACGCATCTTTTTTATCCTGAAGCTCTTTTTCCTTTTGATTGGAAATATTTTTATAGTCTACTTTTTTATTTTTAAACAGGCCTCTATTGTCTTGTTCTGAATAAACTGGGGCACTAACCAGACAAAACTGAAATAATATAACAATCGATATTTTTACGTACGGCATTGCGGGGCGAAAAATCATCTCGCTTTCTCCTTTTTTAAAAGTTTATCCATAGCCTCAATAATAGTAATATATAATATATTTTTTTAATTGTCAAGGCGAGATTAACAGGTGAGATTAAAAACCCCCTAACTTTACAATTCGTGCCTGGCCCCATTTATAAAGTTAGGCTGTTTATTTTTCTTTTGCTATTATGGTTAGGGTGGTATAATATGTTTATATTATGTATCTCGAATTTTATGGATTAAAAGAAAAACCTTTTAACGTTACAGCTGATCCAAACTTCCTCTATCTCAGCAAAAAACACGTGGAAGCTATCAGCCACATGCGGTATGGGATTCAGGAGCGCATGGGCTTCCTGGAGATTACAGGCGAGATAGGCGCAGGGAAAACAACTGTGTGCAAGGCCCTTCTCAATCAACTGGATAATCATACAAAAACAGCTTTTATTCTGAATGGAAACCTCTCAGAGATCCAGCTTTTGCAGGCCATCATAGAAGATTTCGGCATACAGATAAAAACCAAAAATAAAATAACAATACTGAATGAGCTGAATAAATTCTTACTAGAACAACTGGATCACAGAAACAATGTGGTGCTTATTATAGATGAAGCTCAGAACTTGAAACCTTCGCTTCTAGAACAAGTAAGGCTTTTATCTAACCTTGAGACAGAAAAAGAAAAACTACTGCAAATTATACTTGTAGGACAGCCTGAATTAAGGGAGAAACTCGCTTCCAGGGAATTGAAACAATTGCGCCAAAGAATAGCAATTAGATATCATATAGCCCCTTTATCCAGGCATGAATCCGAGAGCTATGTATCGCACAGGCTTCATGTAGCAGGCTGCAATAATGGAGATATTTTTCAGAAGGATGCTCTTGAAGAGATATTCAAATTCTCAGGCGGAATACCCAGATTAATAAATATAGCTTGCGATAAATCGCTTCTGGCAGGCTATACTGCCGATAAAAAAACAATAGATTCTGATATGGTTAAAAAATGTACTAAAGAAATCGAGGGGGTGTTTGATGAGTATTGTCAATGACGCTTTAAGAAAGGCTGGCAAAGAATTTGAGCCCAAGGATCAAAACACACTAATTACAGTCCAAAAAACTACGCCAACTTCTGATAAAAAATGGGCCGTTGTAATAACCGCATCTTTTGTTATTATAGCATCTCTTCTCGGATCATGGCTCTTATATAAGAACCTGTCTGTTTTTAATCCCAACGATGCTTTGGATAAATCCAACAAACCTGTTTCTGCGATTCAGTCAACTCTGAATAATATAGAACAAAGCTCTGCGGCAAGAATTATGAAATCTCAAGATGCTGCGAAATTAAACGGCATTGTTTATGGCGATGAAGGCAAATGGGCCATTGTAAATAATAGAATTGTCAAGGAAGGCGATAAGCTTCTTGGAGGAGAAATTACAAGCATAACTAAAGATCTTGTAAAGATTGGAAAAAAAGACGGAAGCGAAATAACCTTAAGCTTAAAGTAGGGAACGGTTTGAAACCGTTCCCTACAACTCTTCTGATTCCAGCACGGAAAGGGCTTCTCTGGCAGATGCCTGCTCTGCGCTTTTTTTGTTTGGGCCAGACCCTATCCCGCATCTCTTGCCTAGAACTACTGCTTCTACAATGAAATGCTTTTTATGGTCAGGGCCTATTTCTGAGAGTATTCTATATGAAGGCATTGTTTTGAATTTTCTTAGCACAATCTGTTGAAACATTGACTTGTAATCCTTTGCCCCTTTCCCTTCTTTCACAAGTTTTGCCTCATGCCCCAATACCCTGTTTATAAAAATATGCGAGGCCTTTAAGCCTCCGTCTAAAAATACAGCCCCTATAATAGCTTCCAGGGCGCACATGAGATTTGACACATGTCTTCTTCCGCCAGATGCCTCTTCTCCTTTGCCAAGCAAGAGATATTCGCCTATTTCCAGTTCTTTTGCTATCCTGGCAAGTGTTTCTCCGCTTACAAGCTGTGATTTATAGCGCGTAAGAACACCTTCATCTTCTCCTTGGCATTCATTGTAAAGCATATGACTCATAACTACGCCCAGCACGGAGTCGCCAAGAAATTCAAGCCTTTCATTATCATTGGAACGCTCTAGGTTTTTCTCATTTGCGTATGACTTGTGCGTAAGCGCTTGATTCAGCAAGGACTTGTTTCTAAAGCTATAACCTATTGATTTTTCAAAAATTTTAAGTTTCTTGAGCCGGTCTTTATCTTTTTTTAGATTCATAGAGCTTCTGAATAGCGTCTCTTACCATGTGTTCAGGTACGCTCTCTTTAACAATAACCTTGCCTATTTTTACAGGCAGAACAAAGCGGTTTTTACCGTGAATAAACTTTTTATCATGGCTTTGGGCTGATAAAATATTTTTTAAGCTCACATCTTTCAGTTTAATAGGTAAGCCTACATTTTTAATTACATTTTTTATCCTGCGGCTGTTATTTTCTGTTAACAAACCCATTTTCTCGGCTATATAAACACTGGACACTAAGCCAAGCGCTACTGCCTGGCCGTGGTTATAAGATTTGCGATAACTAATTGCAGCTTCTATGGCGTGGCCTATGGTATGCCCCAAGTTCAGAACCACGCGAATATTTTTATTATCCATTTCATCTTTTTCAACAATCCTGGCCTTTGCAAAGCTGCATTTATACACAACACGCTGCATGCATTTTTTATCATTTTTTAGAATTTTTCTATAATTTTTTTCAATAAAACTGAAAAGATCCGGCGAGTTTATTATTCCATATTTAACGGCTTCCGCAAGTCCTGATATTATCTCTTTTGCTGGCAGGCTTTTCAGGAATGATATATCGCTAAAAACAAGTTTTGGCTGATAAAACGCTCCCACCAGATTTTTTCCTGCGCTCAAGTCTATGGCTGTCTTCCCTCCTATTGCTGAATCTACTTGACTGAGAAGTGTCGTAGGGATTTGTACATACGGGATACCTCTTTTGTAAACGCTTGCGGCAAATCCTGCCAGGTCTCCAACCACTCCTCCGCCAAGCGCTATTATAAATACCCTGCGCAAAGTATCAATTTTAGATATATTGTTTAAAAGCCTCATACACTCTTTCTCTGATTTGGCTTTTTCTCCGTCGGGAATTGTCTCGAACTTCACGCTGAAACCGTTTGAAACAAGAAGCCTTTCAATTTTATTTCCAAAAAGTTTTTTTAGGTTTGCATTCGTAACTATTATAGCATCCCTGCCTATATTCAAGCGCTTTAGGCATGGCCCAAGTTTATTAAGTTCATTAGAACAAATTAGTATATCGTAACTATTTTTTCCAAGATTGACTTTTATTTTTTTCATACTACATTCCAAAATTTACGCCCAGTAGCCTTGCCAGAACAATAACCACAGGCCAGATAATAGTATTTATAGCTCCTAACCAAAGCAATGCAAATATTATTATAAAACCATACGGCTCTATCTTTGAATATTCAAGGCCCAAATTGTAAGGCAAAAGCCCCGTCATAACTCTTGATCCATCCAGCGGCGGGATAGGTAGCAGATTAAACACAGCCAGAACCAGGTTTGCCATAATAGCGGTTGTTATTACAGATACAGCAAAGTAGCTGGCTGTTAATAAAGGGATTTTTAATAGTAAGGACAACGCTATCGCAAAGATTATATTTGCCGCAGGGCCTGCTAAGCCTACCCAAATCATGTCCCTTTTTGGATTATTTAAATTGAAAAAATCTACAGGAACAGGCTTTGCCCATCCGAAGAGTATAGGGGAATGTGTCATAATAAGGATGAGCGGCAAGAATATGGTGCCTATAGGATCAATGTGCGCAAAAGGGTTAAGCGTAAGCCTTCCCATAAATCTTGCGGTAGAATCCCCTAATTTCAAAGCAACCCATCCATGAGCGTATTCATGTATAATAACTGCGAAGAAGAATATTAAAAGGCTTAAAAGTAAGGTCATCTATTATTCTTTGTTGAGGTAGATATAGACAGATTGCCTTTAGTAAGCGGCACAGGATAATTTGCGTTAAGCTTTACAGTGGAAGAACTGGCTGCTTCTTTTTTCTGAGCCGCAGCTGAAGGTGTTGTTTTTTCCTCTTTTACCGTTTTTTCTTGCTCAGAGTTTTTTATCTCATTTTCTTCTGCTATATCTATTTGATTAGAATGTATCCAGCCTGCTGTGCCGTAAGGCGGCTCTATTTTATACCATCCTGCATCTTCTGATAATATTGAAACTTTTTCAGGCTTGGATATCTGGCCGACTATAGAATATCTTGTGCCAGCGCCCGCTCTAAGATTTACATTGGAGGCATTTATAATACCTATACCTTTCTCGTTAGAGGTCAGGGTGACATAATCGCTGTTAACATACAAAACTGCTTTTCTGGGCAATAAAATTTTAAGCCAGCTATAACGCCTGTCTATAATTTTTACAGAATCTGTTTTTAATAAAGTGCAGAGATTTTCAAAATTTTCGTTGTCTCCTGCCTTAACTATCACCCCATCATTTTTTACATAACCTGCCTTCGGAAATTTTTCTTTGGCTTCTTCTTGCGCATAGGCTGTTAAAGTGAGTAATGAAAAAATAACGATTAAACTCTTAATATAATTCATAAAACCCTCTCAATTTTTGCGAAGCAAAAATTGATCCCGAGTCCGCCACAGAACTTTGGCGGACGAGGGACCTTCACTTCTTCTTTGCTTCTTTACCGGCCTTAGGCGCGGCTTTTGCTGCTGGAGCTAGAGGCACTGCTAGAGGAGCTGCAGTTACTTCTCCATCTTTTGGCTTCTCTTCTGCCTTTTCCTTCTTGACCTTGATCTTTATTATCTTCAGCTTTGGCATGCCAAAGACAGAATCATCGTCTTTTAAAAGGTCTTTTTCTTTCAGGGCAGTCAATCTCTCGTATCTCTTTAAAACAGTCCTGTGCTTTTTACCTGCTTTTGATGTTTTTAGGCTTGGATGCAGTGACATTTAACACTCCTTTTCTTAGTTCTGGTTTAGGCTGAGGCTGAATATCGCGCGTTACTTGCTGAGGAATTATTACCTGCCTTTTCTTTTCGTCATATCTCCCTTTTTCAACTCCCAGGGAAAAAACTATTATACACGCCATTACAAACCCTATCATAAAAAAGATCATTGTTTCATAAGAAAGGATGAAATTGTTTTTTACATCAGGAAGAAGAAGCCTGGTTTTTCTTTTTATTTTTTTATCTGCAGTCTGAGCTTGTTCAAACAGGTCGGACTGAGTTTTTTCCTGCGTTTTTAGATTCATAATTCACTAATTCCTTAGCCAATTTTGCCCTCGCCGCTTTGCTTCGCAAAGCGAAGCAGTGAGGGCAAAATTCAAAGGCAACAATATCTTAACGATTATAACACAGACTTTACATATTTTTCTATCTTTTTTACAATCTCTTTATTATTTGTATATGCATAAGCAGCGGTAGAAGCTGTCTGATGGCTTGTGATTATTCCCTCTTTTACTAGCTGGTTTAAGGCCTTCTGGATAATATTTATATCCCAGCCTATCCACAGCGATATGCCTTTAGCAGTATCGATACAATTAGGATTTTCGTTAAAAAAAAGCAATATTTTTCGGGAAGCTTCATTTTTAAATAAATTTTTTATGGCATAGGACTTTCTCTTCCTTTTCATGTAAGGACCTGACCACTGAAAATCGTATTTTGAGTTATCGCGAAGTGATTTTCTTGTATTTTTCATGCCGAAGCCCCTAGTATGTTTTCAAATTCAGGTTTTTTAGCAACTTTTATAAAAGCCTCTACCGCTTCAGGGTCAAACTGGGTACCTTTATTTTTTTCTATTTCTTTTATTGCCTGAGATACACTTATTTTCCTGCCTTTATAAGGCCTGACAGAAATCATTGCCTCAAAAGCAGTTGCCACAGCCATTACTCTGGCGCCTATAGGAATCTGACTGCCTTTAAGGCCGCTGGGATAACCTGTGCCGTCATATTTCTCGTGATGGTGCCTTATTATAGGCATTGCAGGTTTTAAGAATTCCAGATGTTCTATTATTTTTAGGCTCTCCAAATGCTGCTTTTTTATAATATCATATTCTCCGCTGGAAAGGATGCCTGGTTTTTTCAATATCTCGTCAGGTATGCTGAATTTACCAGTGTCCGGCAATAAGGCTGAATAGTGCAGATTTACAATGTCTTCTCTGGACAATTTCATCTCTTCTGCTATCGCAAGAACCATTTGTACAAACTTGTCAGAATGTGTAAATGTATTAGGGGATTTTGCGTCAAGAAGCGCTGCCAGGGTTTTTATGCTTGCGTAGGCCATTTTTTCCTGCTCTTCGTACATCTGCGCGTTCTTTACAGCAATAACAGCCTGCTCTGCAAGCGTGATTAGAATCTCGAGTTCGAATTTATCAAAAGGCATATCGTTTGTTTTGTCTCGCGCGCTTATGACTCCAATAATGTCTTCTTCCACAAGAGGCACGCAAACTGAATTGCGAGACAGAACAGCTTTACATGTTCTAGCAACCCTTCCTTCCAGTTTAACGCCAAGCCTTATTTTTTTATACTGAGGGCTTACCTTGAGTATCTCTTTATCAAGGCTAATCACAGCCTTTGGGATTAGATATTTTTTTGATTCGTCCAAAAGCATTATTGAACAATACCTAGATCTCATGACCTGTAAGGTTAATCTTGCAATGCGCTCTATAAGCTCGTCCATATTGAGGGTTGAGCTCAAGAGCCTGTGAATAGTATGTATTGTAGAAAGCGCTATTGCCCTGGGCCTGATTGTTTCATATAACTTATTCAGCTCTTGTTCTTTCTGAAATTCCTTTAGCGCAAGGTCCATGCATATTTTAGTAGCATCTATCGCGGTTTTCTTAGGCTCTCTGTCTAAGTGTATGAATAACACATGGCCATACACGCTTGAACCCTGTATTATTGGAAAAGAAAGGCATATTTTATTGCAGCTGCACTTAAATATCATATATTCTCTCGATGGGCTAAACTTTAGCTTTGCCAGATTTTTCCCCAGCTTAAGATGGTTACATTCGCCGCTACTTTTTATAGGCCTGTATTCTGCATCAAGAAATTCGCAGCGGCTTTTTTTAAGAACTTTCGAGCAGAGTTTTCTAAAAGCGGCAATTGATCTGCTTTTAGAAAATTTTATTAAGAATTCCTGTTTTTCTCTTTTTTCAGACTCGTTCATATGGATCGAATAATTTTTTGTATTCGTCAAGCGCGTATCTGTCGGTCATTCCTGCTATATAATCGCAGATAACTCCGTAGCGGCCTATTTTATCTATTTTTTTCTGGTCAGACGGTGGCAGCTGCTCTGGCTTTTCAAGATAAACTTTGAATAACCCTGTAATAAACCTTCTTGCCTTATCTGACATGCGAATTACCCTGAAATTTTTATATAAATTATTCATTAAAAAGATTCTCAGCTCTTTTCTTTTTTCCTGCATATCTTCTGAAAATGCAACAAGCCTTTTCTTGTGCTTTGTGACGCAAGCCACACTTTTTATACCTTCGGTTTTGATATTTTTTTCAGATGCATACAGGAGGTCTTCTATCTGGGTGTCTATTAACCTTCGTATTATTTGATGCTTTCTTATTTTATCAGGTAATTCTTTCCTTCCTTTTTTCACGAATCTGGCAGCGGCCTTCCATAATTTTAACTCAAGAAGGTCCTTTTCCTCTATAAGGCCAGATGTCAGCCCGTCATCTATATCGTGATTATCATAAGCAATCTCATCTGCCACATCCACTACTTGGGTTTCCAATGTGGGCGAAGAACCAGGCTCAAACTCTTTTAACTGCTTTGCTCTGTCAAACATCGTGGTATGCTTGTTAATGCCTTCCCTGACTTCCCATGTAAGATTTAATCCTGGAAAATCAGAATATCTCTGCTCTAATTCTTCTACCACCCTTAACCCTTGGAGATTGTGGTCAAAACCCCCATTATCTTTCATAAGTATCTTCAGGCTTTCTTCTC
>Ga0315282_10011970_pt1 | contig 13342 bp, 16 predicted proteins | sample YL17G07_20_MG_FD_203693 | JGI IMG/M metagenome (GOLD analysis project Ga0315282, IMG submission 203693) | Sediment microbial communities from Yellowstone Lake, YNP, Wyoming, USA - YL17G07_20 | ecosystem: Environmental > Aquatic > Freshwater > Lake > Sediment | place: USA: Wyoming | collected...
CTTTCTTCCCTGTTATGATAAATAACTTTTACGGTATCTCCATCTACAATCGATAAAATCTTTGCCTTCTCATAAGCCTGCAAAGGGAGAGCAAGTGTCAGTAAAATAAAAAAGGTGAGAATAAAACTAATTAAGCTGCGGCGGTTCTTGCTCATTTTATATCACCCTCCTTGACTTCACTCTCTTTGCAAACCTTGATTTTTTAGCCTTTTTTTTCTTCTTGACTACTTGGAGTCGGTAACCCAAGTGGTCTAAAAATTTCACAATTGTATCAACCCTGGGGTTCGTTCCCTTTTTCAAGGATCGATAAAGGCTAGCACGATCCATCCCCAGTTCCATCGATACCCTCCTGACGGAAGATTCCTCCCTAATCAAATTCCATACGGTGACAACAACATTTTCCATAGTGATAAATTTACCACATGTGATTTAATAATAACATGAGATTAATTAAGCACATGAGGCGTATTTATCACATATTCATTTCCATGTCAAGAAAAATATTTTACTTCCCCTTGGAAGATGAAAGCTATTCAAAAATGGTCATTGTGCAAAGGGGTGAGAAATAGGAAATGGGAAAAAAGGATAGGAAGTCAATGGACTTGAAAAAAAGAAGTCAAAATCAAATAGGCCTATGAAAAGGGATTTTTGACAAGGGGGACCAAATCTTGGAGATGATTTAATAATCTTCTTGGTTTCCCTTGTGAGAGTTCCTTTTTAGAATAGAATCCAGAAGGGAGGGCATAGACATCGACTCCTGCTTGTTTCCCTGTCTCAATATCTGTAAGGGTATCTCCCACAAAAATTGTCTCCTCTGGGGAAAGATGCATTTCTTTTAAGGCGGTTTGGATCATATCCGGGAAAGGTTTATTTCGTGGGACATCCCCAGCACCGATCACGGAATTAAAATAGTCTAACACCCCTAAATGCATGAGGGCTCCTCGTGAAAAGCGACCTAATTTATTTGAGGCGATTCCTAAAATGACCCCATTCGAATGGAGTGATTTGAGAACCTCTTCGGCCCCGTCCAAAAAGTGAGTTTCGTTGAGATAGACCCCTTCATATTTCTTCCTCATCACAGGGATGCCCTTTAACACCTCCCCCGGTGTGAAGAACTGAGAAAGGGTTGTCTCTAAATCTGGCTTTAAAAATTTTTTGAGATCGGTGAAAGGAAATATCACTTTCCCGAAAGATTGAAAACATTCTTTCAGTCCAAGGTAGATGGCTTCGTAAGATTCGATCAGTGTTCCATCTAGGTCGAAAATAATTCCATGGATCTTCTTTTTCAGATCACCCAGGATCTCATGGAAGTAATTAAAAAAATGGCAGGAGATATCTTGTTCTGTACAATAGTTGTAGAGGAAGTCTTTGGCAAAGACGAAATCTGCTTCCTGAGCTGCGCACCTGTCGGAGAGTCCATTTCCGACAAAAAAGATAGAATCATAATCTTTCCGGTGTTTTTGGATAAGCTTCTTTTTGCAGGTCCCGCAAAGACCGCACTCCTCCTCGGAGTGAGGAAAAGAGATCTCTATCCCATTCCCCCTTAGGAATTGGGTACAGTTGGCATAAAAGGGGATCTCTGAGAGATGGTGAATTTCAAGAATCTTCTTGATATAGAAATCGAGACCATCGCTGACAATTTTGATATCGATGCCTTTCTCATGGCAATATTCGTAGAACGTAGGGAAGGAAGGATCGATGTGTGAATGCTCTTGAATAAATCGGAGGATCGTTGGCTCATCCCCGCTTAGGATTTTTGCAATTCGGGAGTAGGCCTCTTTGGAACCAATCTTTCTCTCACGAAAATCCCGATCGATCGACTCCCATTCGCTTGAGGCAAATTGAGTGACCAGGACATAGCCCATATCCTGGACGCTTATGGTTCCATCGAAATCACAGAGGATCAGCTGTTTCATCGTCAAATCAATCGTCCCAGCTGATCTGTCTCTTTTTTGTAATAGGAAGTTTGAATTTTTCTTTCAACCGCCTGGCCACGAGGTCTGGGACTAATCCTTCTACCCCTCCACCGAGTTTGGTAACTTCTTTGATCGTCCTCGAGGAGACGAAAAAATAGTCCTTACTGGTCATCATGAAGAGGGTATCCAGATGGGTGTTGAGGCTTCGATTCATGGATGCCATGTGAAATTCATATTCGAAGTCAGAGGTTGCACGGAGGCCTCTTAAAATCACCTTGGCATTGGTCTTCGCCACATAGTTTACAAGAAGTCCCTTGAAACTGTCCGCGAGGACATTGGGTGTGTCTTTAAAGAGAGTTCTCACCATTTGAAGGCGTTCTTCAACTGAGAAGAGGGGACGTTTTTCTGCATTCTCTGCGATAGCGATGATCACTTTGTCAAAGATCTCAAGGGCTCTTTCAACGATATCGATATGACCATAGGTAATGGGGTCGAAGGAACCTGGATAGATGGCCACTTTTCCCATATTTTTATCCTCTCCTTTCTTCTTTTTTGCCATTCCACATCCCCCATAGACAATTCCCTGTTGTTGGCTGGGAGAAACAGGTTCAGGGTTCTATTTTCACCTCGGTTGAATAATCGTCTTCCCGAGGAGTTAAAAAAGAGATGATCGTGTCTCCAATCCGTCGTTGGCGAATAAGATTCCATCCAGCCACGGTATCGGGAAGCGGTTCCCGCCGGTTATGTTCGATGACCAGGATGGAATCCTTGTGATAAATCGGATAGAAATTCAATTTCATTAAGGTTTTTTGGATCAATCCTTTCTCATAAGGGGGGTCCATCAAGATTAGATCAAAGGATTCTCCTCTCTGTTTGAGAATTCCAATCGCCCGGCTTGTGTCTTTTGGAACAATTTCTGACCGTTCCTCCAACCCTAATTGAGTGAGATTTCTTTGGATGAGTCGTATCGCCTGTCTTCCCTTCTCAACGAAGATTGCTTTCTTGGCCCCTCGACTCAGGGCTTCGATCCCTAAATTCCCTGTGCCTGCGAAGAGATCGAGGACTACTTTTCCTTCCATTTCCACTCTGAGGATGTTAAAGATAGATTCCTTCACCCGGTCAGAGGTAGGGCGAAGAGACGGGCTCTTCGGTGTTACTAATTTTCGTCCTTTCGATGTTCCACTAATAATGCGCATCAAATTTTCTTAGCCTTCTTAAGGAAGTCATTCCTGCGGAAGCAGGAATCTAATGCTTACTTCTTTCTGGATTCCCGCTTTTGCGGGAATGACAGAATTTGCTCTTTCACTTTACATTTTGGATTGAGACTTTGAAAAATTCTTTCACCTTCCTTTGCATATGGTCCTGATGGGATCCTTTCCAATAGATTCTTAGACACTGTGGACACCGGAAGAATTCCCTCTGTTGATAGAAGATAAAATCCGGTACTTTTCCTTCTGCTTCCTCCCGTGGAATTTCATCGAGAAGGATATTACAGAGGAGGCACCGGGAGAAAAGGTTCTTCTCGTTCAATGAGATAACTTTTTTTTGAATGAGTTCTCTCAACTGGAGAGGAGGTTTATCCTCCATGACCCTGATGATGTGATCCTCTGGTCTTTTAGGAATGAGCTTCGTATTTCGTGTCAGGATCACTCGACCTTCCTCACGAGCCCATTTGATCAATGGATAAGTATTTTCTCCCTGATAATAAATGGTATCATAACCCAACATTCTCAATTCCTTAGCCAATTTTCCCAGCATGCGATCAGCAAGAAACTTGATCATAACATTATAGATATTTCCCGATGATTGGTTCTAAATCTTTTTTCGTCTTTTCGGAGATAAACTTTTTGCCTGTGATCAAGGCATATTTTAAAGCATGGGCACAAAGACATTCTCTTTTTTCTGGGAGATGTTTGATCGCATATCGAATCGCACTTTTTGCTATTTTTGTGCTCTGGGCCAGAATTCTCAGGACCTCCCCAATGGAAACATCTCCTGCCTCCTCACGCCAGCAATCGTAATCGGTTGCGAAGGCGATGGTGGAATAACAAATCTCAGCTTCCCGAGCCAGTTTCGCCTCAGGGAGGTTGGTCATTCCAACGATATCCACGCCCCACGTTCGGTAAAGCCTTGATTCGGCACGGGTTGAAAATTGAGGCCCTTCAATACAGATGTAAGTACCATCCTTATGAACCGTCGCACCGACTTCTTTCCCAGCCTCGAAAAGGATCTGGCTTAGGACGGGACAAACCGGATCCGCGAAGCTAATGTGTCCGACGATCCCGTCACTGAAAAAAGTGTTCGGACGCCCCTTCGTCTGATCAATGAATTGGTTTGGGATCACCATATCCCCAGGGTGGATCGATTCTTTCATAGACCCTACTGCACTGACGCCAATGATCCATTGGACGTCTAGCATTTTCATCCCATAAATATTCGCCTTAAAGTTAAGAGAAGAGGGCTGAATGCGATGGCCCTTTCCATGTCGGGGCAGGAAGGCGACCTTCACCCCTTCGAGATGCCCGACGAAAAAAGAATCTGAGGGGTCTCCAAAGGGTGTCTTCAGGGAAATGGTTTGGACATCTTCAAGACCCTCCATTTCATAGAGGCCTGACCCACCCATTACCCCAACAATCTTTTCTGACATTCTAATCCTCCTCCGCTCTATTTCAATACAGGCTTACTATTAAAATCGATGTTAACCCTGTTGTTATAAAAAATCAATGATTTAAGGTCTGTAAAAGCCCTTTCAAGTCTTATTGCTTTCCCTGTTCCTCTGCCTACATTTGGGCAAATCAATATAACATCAGGGTTAATTGATTTCCTCAATACTGTCAAACGATTGAAGTAGTTCTTTCGCTTGGAGTTGACCACAGGCAGCTGAAATCTCGGCTCCTTTACTCATTCGGACAATCGCAGTGAGGCCACCCTCCATTAAAATTTCTTGAAACCGTTTGACCTTTTCTTCCAAAGGTCTTTTAAAAGGAATTCCCGGGGCTTCATTGAGGGGGATGAGATTGACCTTGGAGGGGATGCCCTTCAATATTCTTAATAATTTTTTGGCATCCTGAGGAGAATCATTCACCCCTTCCACCATCACATATTCAAAGGTAATTCGAGTCCTGGGCCGAAGGGGAAAATTTTTACATAACGTTAGGATTTTTTTTAATGGGTAACGGCGATTGACGGGCATCAATTGACTTCGGGTCTCTTCATCTGAAGCATTGAGGGAGATCGCCAGACGAAATGAAATCTTTTCTTTCGCCAATCGTTCCAACTCTGGAAGAAGACCTACGGTTGAGAGGGTGATCCTTCTTGAGGAAAATTTAAAAGCATCGGGATGATGCATCAAGTTGATCGCCTTTAATGTATTGTCATAATTCGCTAGAGGTTCTCCCATTCCCATCAAGACGATGTTCGTAAGGGATCTTTTTTCAGGAAGCGTTTCACTGACAGAAAGAATCTGGTTGATGATCTCGGAGGTCGTCAGATCCCGTTTCCATCCTATTTTTCCTGTCAGGCAGAATCGACACCCGAAGGCACACCCCACTTGGGTTGAGAGACAGAGTGTCAGACGCGTCTTATCGGGAATCAGGACGCTTTCAATTCGGTTTCCGTCTTCGAGTTGGAATAAAAATTTTTTTGTTCCATCTCTTGCCAGTTCCACACGCAGGGGAGGAAGATTTGATATGAAGCTGACCTGGCTCAACTCTTCCCGGAATCTTTTAGAAAGGTTGGTCATCTCATCGAGGGACTGGACGCCCTTCTGGTAGAGCCATCTCAGAATCTGGATACTTCGATAACGTTCTTTCCCGAAGGACTCGAGAAATTCATTGAGTTCGGATGGACTCAAGTTCTTAAGGTCGATCTTTTCTGAAAACCTTTTCAATATTCAAACATCTCCAGAGAGTTAAAGAAATATTTGATTTCAAAAGCGGCTGTTTCAGGGGCGTCAGAACCATGCACGACGTTTTTTTCGATATTGGTGGCAAACTGGCGACGCAAAGTCCCTTCTTTTGACTGTTTGGGGTCAGTGGCACCCATTAACTCCCTTGTCTTTGAAATGGCTCCTTCTCCTTCAATCACCATAACGACCGAAGGTCCAGAGGACATGAAAGTGGTCAGACTTTCGAAAAAGGGTTTACCTCGATGGACAGCATAAAATCCTTCTGCCTCTTTTTTGTCCATCGAGATCATCTTCAGAGCGATCACTTTTAACCCATGGCTTTCAAAACGTTTAATGACCTCACCGATGAGGTGTTTCTGGACGCCATCCGGCTTCACAATAGATAATGTCTTTTCCATATCTCCCTCCTTTAGACCCAAATTATAAGTGTTTAATCTATCTTTCACAAATCCTAAATATCAAGTTCTGGTTCCTCCCAAATACATTGACAAAGTGGGCATCGATGTCCTATCCTGAATTCATCTCGTAGACAAGGAGGGATGGATGGAAGGAAGAGAAACAAAGAATTACGAGGTGATTATCATTGGGGGAGGACCTGCAGGCTTGACAGCAGGCCTTTATACATCAAGGTCAAGGTTCAATACCCTCCTCATTGAGATCGGCCTTTTGGGAGGCCAGATGACCACCACAGAGGTCATTGAGAATTATCCTGGATTTCCACAGGGGATTAATGGAGATGAGTTAAGTCGTTTAATGGAGGAGCAGGCAAAACGGTTTGGCCTAGAAGTAGTTTCACAAGAAGTTGTGGAGGTGAAACTGGAAGGGGAGAGGAAGTTGGTCAAAACCAATGAATCAACCTATCTCTGTGAAGCCTTGATCATCTGTACAGGTACCGAGTATCGGAAATTGGGAATCCCTGGGGAAAAAGAATTCACTGGGAAAGGGGTCTCTTATTGTGCCACTTGTGACGGCGCTTTCTTTAAAGACAGCCAAATTGTTGTCGTGGGGGGAGGGGATTCTGCTCTTACTGAGGCCCTCTTTCTCACAAAGTTTGCTAAGGAGTTGACCATTATCCACCGGAGAGATGCTCTTCGAGGAACGAAAATCTATCAAGAGAGAGTCCTTTCAAACCCGAAAATAAAAATGCTTTGGAACTCTGTTGTTCAAAAAATAAAAGGGGATTCTATTGTTCGGTCAATCGTCATTAAGAATGTAAAAACTGGAGAGATAAACGAGTTCAATACAGAAGGCGTTTTCCTTTTTGTGGGGGTTTCACCCAGGACACAATTTTTGAAAAACTTAATCACCTCCGACGAAGCAGGTTATATCGTCACCGACGAGAATTGTGAGACCTCAATCAAGGGTATCTTTGCTGCTGGGGATTGCAGAAAAAAATTGTTGCGTCAGATCGCAACCGCAGTGGGTGATGGAGCGATAGCTGCCTTTGCTACAGAGAAATATTTGGAGGACAGAAAATAAAACTCAAAGTTTATGATTGAAAATAGAGTGACAAACACAAGAAGAATCAGTATTTGGATATTTTTATCTCTTATTTGCCTTGGGATTCTAACTCTGCCCATTCCATCTATGAGTCAGGAAGTGAATAGAGAAGGCTGGACCATTCCCGATTTAAAAGGCCTCATCCCTTATTCAATTCAAGTTAAACGGGTAGATGGAGTGGAGAAGATTGTTGAAAAATTTTATACCCCTCATGGAGGACATGTTGCAAGGATAAGTGGAAATGGTAAAATTTTTGCTTATGCCGTAGATAGCGATAGAGAACCGCCTATTGACTACCTTTTGCTCGATCCTGATGGATTAGGAAAATTTACACAAAAATTAAGATCTGAGGATTCCTATAAGATTCCTGAATGGGTTTCCCATTAATCCCACCGAAAATAAATAGCTTGGCATCACTAAATTTTTTATTTTCCCATAACAAAAAAGGGCACTTTATATTTTTTCAAAAAATCTGAAATTTAAAATAACCTTTTAGAAATCAATAGGTTTAATGAATAAACTTTCATTGGCATTGAAAATGCACCTTAATTAGTCAGGGAAATATTTTAAAAATAACATTGTCGATAAAGCCAAACCACGAGTAATCGTGGGACGCCTACCCACCGTAAATGGTGGTTGAGGCCCACTGTTCCAAAATGGAGCAAGTGGGGAAAGCCACGGGTCCCGAATGCTCGGGATAGCCGGGTTGCCGAAGCAAAAGAAATTTTGCAGGGCCCGTGGTCTATCTTAACACGGGCCCTTTTTTTGGAGCTTTTTACCTTCATTGAAGGGAGGTGGTTTAGATGTTAAGTTCAAGGTTTTGTAAATTTTATCGGGATTCCGGGACCATTAATGTGGGTAGGGGTCTAGGTTATTGCGATTTCGATTGTACCCAAACGACCTGTGATGGAGATGTCGATTTTTGCGAAAAACCCAATGTCCTGAAAAAATATCTCTTGGAACAAAGGAAAAGGGAAGGAGGTTCGGTATGGGAGAGGGAAAGAGATGCCCTCTTTTCAGGAAACCGGAAAGTCTGAGCATAGGGAAGGGAATCGGTTATTGTGACATCGATAGTAGTAGTTCGACCTGTGAAGGAGATGTCAAATTTTGTGAGAGACCTGATGCCCTGAGCCTATACCTCCGGAAAAGATTGGAGGAATTGGATAAGAAAAACGATTGATGTCTTCCCTCTCAGACCCCTTTTGATTCTTCCCTTTGCTTGTCGCTCACCAAAGGAAAACGAATAATAACAATACCTTGTAGATTCTCCGCTATTCTTTATAAAATCCAATAAAATCAATAATTTTTTTGTTGAAATGGAAAGGTATATGTTATTATTAATAATAGACTTATATTTGAAAATAATGAATAGTACAGAGGAGGTGAAAACTGAATGAGAGAGAATGTGGAAAAGGCGTTGCAGAAGATTCGGCCTGCACTTCAAGCCGATGGGGGGGATATCGAACTGGTCGATGTGGTGGATGGAATCGTGAAGGTCAGATTGACCGGTGCTTGCGGTGGCTGCCCAATGTCCCAGATGACTCTAAAGATGGGGGTGGAGAAAGTCCTCAAGCAGCAAGTTCCAGAGGTAAAGAGCGTTGAGACCGTTTAAATAAGTTCGAGGGAGGTTCGCCAAGAACGAACCTCCCTCGAGGAGAGTAAGATGGAAATTACCCCTCTTACCCCTCAAGCTATCACCATTTTAGAAAAAAGGTATTTGAAAAGAGATGCCCGAGGTCAAGTCATTGAAACTCCTGAAGAGATGTTCTGGCGCGTGGCCCAAAATATTGCTGAGGCAGAACGTTTTTATGGGAATCAGGCCGCTCTTGAAGAACTTTCCGAAACCTTCTTTCGGATGATGGCCTCTTTAGATTTTCTTCCTAACTCTCCCTGTCTGATGAATGCAGGGAGAGACCTCCAGCAATTAGCGGCTTGTTTTGTCCTTCCTGTTGAAGATTCCCTAGATTCCATTTTCGAAACCGTAAAACAAACAGCCCTCATCCATCAAAGTGGAGGGGGAACAGGTTTCTCCTTCAGCCATTTGAGACCGAGAGACGATAGGGTTCAATCCACAGGAGGCATGGCGAGTGGTCCTGTCTCTTTTATGAGGGTTTTCAATATGGCGACGGATGTCATTAAACAGGGAGGGACGAGGCGAGGGGCCAACATGGGTGTCTTGGGAGTCGATCATCCTGATATCATGGAATTTATTAACATCAAAAAGAACCTGAAGGAAATGGAGAATTTCAACTTATCGGTAGGGATCACAAAAGCTTTTATGGAGGCCCTTGCGAAAGATGATGAATATGATCTGATCAACCCAAGGACAAAACAGTCTATCAAACGCCTGAAAGCAAAGGAAGTTTTAGAGGCAATTGTGAGTGCGGCTTGGGAGAGCGGGGACCCGGGAATCCTCTTTTTAGATCGAATCAATGGAGCAAACCCTACTCCTGAATTGGGTGAGATCGAGAGCACGAATCCCTGTGGTGAAGTCCCTCTCCTTTCCTACGAACCCTGTGTCTTAGGGTCGATTAACCTCTTAAAGATGATGAAAGAAAAGGATGGGAAATGGGAGGTCGATTTTGACAAAATAAGAATGACTGTCAGGCATGCGGTCCATTTTTTAGATAACGTCATTGATATGAACCAGTACCCGTTACCGCAAATCTCTCGGATGGCAAAAGGAAATCGAAAGATTGGTCTTGGGGTAATGGGCTTAGCCCATTTCCTTATCCGACTGGGCATTCCTTATAATTCTCAGAAGGCTTTAGAGGTGGTCAAAGGGATCATGAGTTTTATTCAATATCAGGCTCGGGAACAATCGATGGAATTGGCTGAGAAAAGAGGTGTCTTTCCAAATTTTAAAGGTTCCATTTACGATAAACCTGGAGGCATGAGGCTGAGAAATGCCACCCTTACCACGATCGCTCCGACCGGGACACTCAGCCTATTGGCCAATTGTTCAAGTGGTATTGAACCTCTCTTTGCCATCCAATATACCCGAAGAGCTTTAGAAGATATGGAATTTCAAATGACGGATCCTCTCTTTATCGAGTTGGGAAAGAAGAGGGGATTCCTAAGCCCTGAATTAATTAAATCCCTCTCCGAAGGGGCGAGTCTTGAGGAAATGCCCCAAATTCCAAAAGAGGTGAAAGAGCTTTTCACCACCGCTTTCGAAATCCCTCCACGATGGCACATCAGGATCCAAGCAGCTTTTCAAGAGTATACAGATAATGCTGTATCGAAAACGATCAACTTTCCACGGGATGCAACAAAGGATGAAGTGAGGGAAGCCTTTTTGATGGCTTATCAAGAGCGATGCAAAGGTATTACCATCTATCGAAGCGGGAGTAAACCCAGTCAGGTCTTAGCCTGCGGAACGAAACAAGTATGCTAGGTGAAGCACCAAATAACAAATAAATTTCAATGAACAAAATTCCAAACTTTAAAGAAATGGTTTTGATCATTTGAAATTGGAGTTTGGGGATTATTTGGGATTTGGAAATTGGGATTTTAGTCATGTATCCTATTGTTGACGAAGAAAAATGCAATGGTTGCGGTAATTGTGCTGAGATCTGCCCGAGTGAGATCTATGAAATCGAGGAGGATAAATCAAATCCTATCCACCCAGAAGATTGTATCGAATGCTGGGCCTGCGTGAACCAATGTCCTACGGAGTCAATCCAACTTCATGAGGATTGATATCCCGTAACCTCCTTTCAAATTAATCCTTAAAATTCACTTGAAAAAAAAGATTGGCTTTCCTATGATGAATTGAGGATTTGTCTTACTCAAAAGATTATTCATATTTATTTTAAATGGAATTGATTGATATGAGGGAGCCACTCCATTTAGAATCCCCCGCAAAGGTCAACCTGAGACTGGAAATCCTGAAGAAGCGAGAGGACGGATACCATGAGTTGAGGACCGTCTTACAAAAGATCAGTCTTCACGATACGCTCTGTTTTTCTTTAAAAAAGGGAAAAGGAATTTCTATCACCACAGAGCATCCTAACCTTCCTGTTGGGAAAAACAATTTGGTTTATAAAGCTGTTCAATCTATGTTGAAGGTATCGTGTTATCAGGGGGGTGTTCATGTTGAGATTGAGAAAAGAATTCCTATCGGGGCTGGCCTAGGAGGGGGGAGCAGTAATGCTGCCACTACATTGAGGGCCTTGAATCAACTTTTAAAATTGAACCTCCCCCAAAAAGAGCTGATGGGAATGGGCTTGGAGATCGGTGCAGATGTTCCTTTTTTCTTTTTGAAGGGCGCTGCCATTGGTTCAGGGATTGGTGAGCGACTAAAAAAGAAAGAACTTCCGACCCTATGGTATGTTCTTATTTATCCGAATTTTGAGGTTTCAACACGTTGGGCCTATCAAAATTTCGTGTTGACAAATCAGCAAATTCATTTTAATCTTCATAAGTTTCTGAAAACTCCTGAGGGGATTTCCAGCATTCTTTTTAATCATTTGGAAGAAGTGGTTTCAAGAAAATTTCCTCAGATTGGTATCATGAAAAACATCCTTTTTTCTGTTGGGGCTTTGAGCGCCTTGATGACAGGGAGTGGCCCTACGGTTTTTGGCCTATTTCCAGATGATAAAAGTGCAACGGGGGCTTATGAAAAGATAAAAAAAATGGTTGCAAGGAGAGGATGGAACGTTTTTAAAGCACATAGCATGACCGCCTGACGCTAGGCAGGGTGGATAGACAGGGGGGGGATTATGGAAGTGACAGAAGTGAGGGTATTCCCCGTTCAAGAGGAAAGGCTTAAAGCATATGTGGCAATCACCTTCGATCATTGTTTTGTTGTGAGAGATTTGAAAGTCATCAACGGGAATAATGGATTGTTCGTAGCAATGCCGAGCAAAAAAAGAAAGGATGGAACTTACAGGGATACTGCTCACCCCCTTAATAGCCAAACCCGGCAGATGATCGAATCCATCGTTTTAGCAGAATATAATAGAGAGATCCAGAAGAGCAAGTAGCTCAATTTCAAATGCCAAGGTTCAAATGTCAAATGAATGTCAAAATCCAAATTTCAAAAAGTTTTGACATTTGAGCTTTGGATTTAATTTGGACTTTGAACTTTGGAATTTGACATTGTTTCAAAGAAGATTGGGGTGTCGTCAAGCGGTAAGACACAGGTCTTTGGAACCTGGATTCGGAGGTTCGAATCCTCCCACCCCAGCCATACATTTAGGAAGTAGAAAGTGTTGAGAGAATATGATCATTTGATAATTCTCATTTCGCACTTTCCATTTCTTACTTCCTAATAGAGAGGTTCCTATGAGTAAAAAAAGGGTAATCATCAATCCGAAGCAGGATTTGAGTTGGTTAAGAATATTCACTGGAAATTCAAATACCGAATTAGTGGAAAAGATTTGTGACCAGTTGAGAACCCCTCTCGGGAAATCTGTGGTAAGCACCTTTAGTGACGGAGAAATTCATGTTGAGATCGATGAAAGCGTACGGGGGATGGATGTTTTTGTGATCCAGTCTATTTCTTTTCCTGTCAATGACAATCTCATGGAGCTTCTTATTTTGATCGATGCCCTGAAAAGGGCTTCTGCGGAAAGAATTACCGCTGTATTGCCTTACTATGGTTATGCCAGGCAGGATCGCAAAGTGCTCCCACGAGCCCCCATCTCTGCGAAGTTGGTTGCAGATTTGATCACCACCGCAGGGGCTTCTCGAATTCTTACCGTTGACCTTCACGCGGGTCAGATTCAGGGTTTTTTCAATATCCCAGTGGACCACTTATTTGCTGCCCAGGTACTTTTGGAGCACTTGAAGCAGTTGAAGAACGATATCGTCATCGTCTCACCCGATGCAGGAGGGGTGGAGAGGGCTCGAGCTTATGCAAAACGATTAGATGCTTCTTTGGCGATTATCGATAAACGAAGAGAATCTCCCAATGTGTCACAGGTGATGAACATCATTGGGGATGTCAGTGGGATGACGGCGGTATTAGTCGATGACATGGTTGATACAGGAGGGACATTAGTGCGGGCGGCTT
>Ga0315282_10011971_pt1 | contig 13341 bp, 12 predicted proteins | sample YL17G07_20_MG_FD_203693 | JGI IMG/M metagenome (GOLD analysis project Ga0315282, IMG submission 203693) | Sediment microbial communities from Yellowstone Lake, YNP, Wyoming, USA - YL17G07_20 | ecosystem: Environmental > Aquatic > Freshwater > Lake > Sediment | place: USA: Wyoming | collected...
TCGGTAAATTTTTCGCTTGGCTGAGGGGTAATTGCAAAATAAACGATGCCTCCTAAGGCGGCTAGGATAGCTACCACTAACGATATGGATAGGGCTTTATCCCATCTAGGCACTGCGTTTTTCCTTACGTGATTATATCATTTTGGGTAATTAGGTGACTAGCTAGGCATTAATTGTCAATAAAGCACAGTTAGCCTATAATTCAGCCGATGCTATCAGCAATACTCCTTGCCGCCGGCGAATCAAAGCGAATGGGCGAGCCGAAGCAACTAATGCCCCTGGGTCAGAGCACTATATTAGAACAAGTCATTGATAACCTTCTAAGTTCAGCAGTAAATGAGGTTATCGTGGTGCTGGGATATAGAGCCGAGGCGATGATAAAGACCATCGCACCCCGACCAGTTAAGCTCGTGATAAATCCAGATTACCAGCAGGGAATAAGCACCTCGATAATAGCCGGGCTAAATATGATTTCAAGTCAAGCCGAGGCGGTTATACTTGCCCTGGGTGACCAGCCCTTTGTCAGCAGCCAGACTATTAACCGGCTAATAGACGAATTTTTTAGCCATGATAAGGGTATTGCCCTCCCCACCTATCAGGGTAAGCGGGGACACCCCATTATCTTCAACATCAGATATAAACCGGAGCTGCTTAAGCTAAAGGGCGATGTCGGAGGCAGGGAGATAATCAAACACCACCCCGACGATATCCTTGAGATAGCCGTTGACTCTGCGGGCGTCATCACCGATATTGACACCAGAACAGATTACCCTACTTGATAAAGCGCTATATCGACTGTAATACAACGTAAAGCAATGGGGTTGACAATCCCCCCTGAACGTGGTATTAATTGTAATCGCCCGAAACCTTAACACGAACGGCTTGATGCAGATGGGGAAAGTTGACAATCCCCACTGAACGTGGTATTAATTGTAATCGCCCGAAGCCTTAACACGAACGACTTAATGCAGATGGGGAAAAAGGAACAGAAACACAAACCTGCTGCCGACTGGCAATTAACGGCAACCAGCATTCGTTGCGACGCTGTAGATGACGATATAACCATAATAGTGAATAACGACTGGACTACGAGGTGCACCGGCTATAAGAAGTATGCTGAGAATATCAGCAAGGAGCTAGCCTCGATGCTTAAGAAGAAGGGGAGGAAGTTGGGGAGAGAACTAAGGTGCGAGGGTCCGTTAGATTATAGGGTGACGAGCTATAGAGACAAGCTTATTGCTGAGGAGAAGACCAAGGCAGGTTAACAAAATAAACCACCAAGAGTTAGGGGATGGTGAAAACCGATAAAAAAGTAAAGCTGAGGATTGAGAATCTCTCTCTCAGATTTGGGGGGATTAGGGCACTCAGTGATGTCAGCCTGGAAATCAGGGATAATGAGATTATAGCTATAATTGGACCCAACGGGGCGGGTAAGACTGCCCTCCTCAACTGTATAAATGGCTTCTACCAGCCACAAAAGGGCGAGATATTCTATAACAGGCAAAAAATTGCACGAATGCGCCCCGATAAGATAACCAAGCTCGGCATTGCTAGAACCTTCCAGAATATTGAGCTATTCACGGGACTGAGCACCCAAGACAATATTATGTCAGCCAGACACATCCTGATGAAAGAGAACTTTATTACCGGGGGATTATACTTTGGCTGGGCACACCAAGAGGAAATCAAACACCGCAGGACAGTTGAGGACATAATTGACTTCCTTGAGATTGAGCCAGTGAGAAAGAAAATTGTTGGTTTTCTCCCCTACGGAATGCGGAAAAGGATAGAACTGGGGCGGGCGTTAGCCCTGGAACCAAATGTTTTGCTTCTGGACGAACCTATGGCTGGGATGAACCTCGAGGAGAAGGAGGATATTGCCCGATTTATTATTGACATATTTGAAGGACAAGGAGCCACCTATCCCGACTCTCCGATTCTGCGGGATGGGGTTAGCTGTATCGTTTTGATTGAGCATGATATGGGAGTGGTCATGGACGTAGCTGATAGGATTGTTGTCCTTGATTTCGGCCAAAAGATTGCTGAAGGCACGCCGGCTGAAATTAAGAGCAATCCTGAAGTCATCAAAGCCTATCTAGGACAAGAAACTTAAGCACAAATTGATAACTTTTGACATTCTAAATGCTAAGGGAGCGTCATGGCGGAGATAGATACTCTTCCCAAGCTGGTTAAGACAAATTATGAGGAGCGGGGCAACCATATAGCCATGGCGATGAAGGACTTTGGCGTCTGGCAGAGATATACCTGGAAGGATTACTACGAACGAGTCAAGTACCTATCTTTAGGACTTATAAGCCTTGGCCTGAAAGCAGGCGATAAGGTTTGCATCATCGGTGACAATGAACCAGAGTGGTTTTGGGCTGAGTTTGCCATTCAGGCAGCCGGAGGTGTGGCTACTGGTATCTTTGTTGATTCCATCCCCTCCGAAGTAAAATACATCGCCGAACAGTCTGGTGCCAAATTTGCCATCGTCAACGACCAAGAACAAACAGATAAATTCCTCGCCATTAAGGACGAACTCCCCTTTCTGAAGAAGATTATCTACTGGGACCCCAAAGGGCTAAGGAACTATGATGAGCCAATGCTCACCAGCTTCGCTGAGGTCATGGAGCAGGGCAAAAAGTATGAGAAAACACACCCCGCCCTCTTCCAAAAGAACATAGCTAAAGGGAAGGGTGATGACGTTGCCTTTGTCTACTACACCTCAGGCACTACTGGCTTGCCCAAGGGGGCGGTAATCACCCACAAGGCACTGATAAACACCGCCAAGCGTTTTATTGAACGCTACCCGCTTAACGAAAGCGATGACCTAGTCTCCAACTTCCCTGCCGCCTGGGTAGGTGATAGCTTCTTTGCTACTGTCCCCCACCTGCTAACCGGGGCAAGGCTCAACTTCCCCGAGGAGCCGGAGACTATTGCCGAGGATACAAGGGAAATCGGACCAAACTTTGCTATCTACGGTCCCCGACAATGGGAAGGCATAGTTACAGAGATTCAAGTAAAGATGATAGATGCCCACCCTCTAAAAAGGTTCTGCTACCACCTATTCCTCCCTGTTGGCTACAAGATGGCTGATTTCAATTTCGCCGGCAAGAAACCAAACCTGCTCTGGCGTGCCCTTTACCAAGTAGGGCACTGGCTTCTATTCCGTCCCCTCAAGGACCGGCTGGGGTTATCCAATGTGAGATTCGCTGTTACTGGAAGCTCGGTGTTGTCCCTTGATACCTTCAGACTCATCCATGCTATTGGCATAGAGCTGAGGCAAAATTACGCTGGCACCGAGGCCGGGTTTATCTCCAGCCACGGTAAGGGGGAGATAAAGTTTGAAAGTGTGGGACGCCCGGCAATCGGCACTGAGGTAAGGCTTACTAGCGATGGTGAACTACTCGTCAGGAGCGAGTGTATGTTTAAGGAATACCATCGTGACCCGAAAAAGACAAAAGAGGCATTCAAGGGTAGCTGGTTTTGCACTGGTGATGCCGTCCATATTGATGAAGACGGGCACCTGATATTTCTTGACCGTCTAAAGGAGATGGGAGAGTTAGCCACCGGCGTAAAATATGCGCCACAATACATTGAGGGCAGGCTAAGGTTTAGCCCCTATATCAAGGATGCTATGGTTATTGGCGGCAAGGACAAACAATTTGTCTCCGCAATAGTAAATATCGACTTTACCATGGTTGGCAAGTGGGCAGAAAACAACCGTGTGCCCTATACCACCTTCGTTGACCTATCTCAAAAAAAGGAAGTGGCTAACTTGGTGCAAAAGGACCTAGCCCGGGTTAATAGCTATATGCCCCAGGGGGCAAGGGTCAGGAAATTCGTCCTGCTACATAAGGAGTTTGACCCGGATGAGGCGGAACTAACTAGAACCAGAAAACTGCGCCGAAGCTTTATGGAGGAACGCTATAAGGACTTAATCAAGGCAATATATTCCGATAAGGAAGAGGTGATAGTAGAAGCACCAGTAACCTATCGGGACGGGAGAAAGGGCTCGATAACTACGGCAATTAAGATAAGGAATGCCTAGAGGGTGAATAGATGGCTGAACTACTTCAATTTATCATAACCGGGATTACAGTAGGGATGGTTTATGCCCTTATTGGTTTAGGCTTTGTTCTTATATGGAAGTCAAGCAATGTAGCCAACCTCGCTTTGGGACAGCTGGTATTAATCTCTTCGTGGTTCACCTACGGTATGTTGGTTCAGGCTAAATTTCCCTTATGGCTTGGTTTTATCCTGGTTATCCTATTTGCTTTAGCCTTAGGCTGGCTGACGGAGAGGATAGCACTACGCCCCCTTATTGCCCAGCCCATCCTATCATTAATCACAGTAACCCTGGGCTTAGGCTACTTCATCGAAGGACTGGTGACCTTTATCTGGCCATGGAGTGTTGATACCCTTCCCCCATTATTTTCCACCGAGCCGTTACACATTGGTCCGACAGTAGTCTCACAGGAGTATCTTGGGGCAGCGGCCATCTCGCTGGCTCTCTTCATCCTTCTAACCCTTTATTTCCGCTACAATAAGATGGGTATCGCGATGAGGGCGACCGCTGACGACCAATTTGCTGTCCAAGCCTGTGGCATCCCCGTTACCACAATCTTTTCCACTTCGTGGATGTTTGCCTGTGTAGTTGCCGCCATCGGTGGTATCCTGATGTCCAGCATTGGTGGCATCACCTATGGTCTGGTTGAAACCGGGCTCAAATCGTTCTCCGTAGTTATCCTCGGCGGTCTAGACTCATTTATCGGGGCTATAGTCGCCGGCCCAATCATTGGTCTGGCTGAGAATATTGGCGGTGGCTTTCTCACACCGTTAACCTGGCCTGGGGTAAAGGATATCATCCCGTTTATTATCATCATTATTGTCTTGTTTGTTAAGCCCTATGGACTATTTGGTGAGGTCAGGATAGAAAGAATCTAGATTATCTGATTAGGGAGGAATATGGAATTACCCTGCGGGGTTCGTAATTATACCTACGAACAGGATATGGCAATCATCCGCACCAAAACGCAATGGGGGCTATTTATCGGCTTCCTCATCCTGCTTTTTACCTGCCCCCTCTACTGGAGCAATTACTGGCTTAGTGTCGCCAACCTGGTTGGTATTACCCTCATTGCCGCTACTGGATTAAATATCCTCACCGGCTATTGCGGGCAATTGTCTATTGGTCACGTCAGCTTTATCGCTGTCGGTGCCTATACTACCGCTATCCTCACCGGGAAGCTTGGGCTTCCTTTCCCTGCCGCACTAATCTGCTCTGGTTTCAGTGCTGGTTTCATTGGGCTTATCTTTGGCATCCCATCACTCAGGGTTAAAGGCTTTTATCTGGCGATTGCCACCATTGCCGCCCAGTTTATCATTATCTGGGTTATTAACCACTGGTCAGCACTGACCGGCGGCTTTCTTGGCATAATGGTGCCCTATGCCTCAATTGGTGGTTTTGTCTTCAAGAGCGAGGCAAGCATGTTCTATCTCATCATGGCTATTGCCTTCATAGGCCTCTTCTATGCCAAGAATCTGGCGCGGACAAAGGTGGGTAGGGTTTTTGTTGCCATCAGAGACAATGACCTTGCCGCTGAGGTAATGGGGGTTAACCTCTTTTACTACAAGCTACTTGCCTTTTTCATTGGCTGCTTCTTCGCTGGAATTGCGGGGTGCCTGTTCGCACACTGGGTTGGCTTTTTGAATGCCGAACAGTTTAGTTTGGGAGAGTCGATACTCTATGTCGGGATGATAATCATCGGTGGTCTAGGCACCACGCTGGGTCCGATTCTGGGGGTAGTATTTGTCCGTCTCCTCCAGCAGTTGCTTTCAGTTTGGGTCATTCCCTTCATGGGGGCAGCCTTTCCTTTGCTACCCGCTGGGTTTACCACCGGTTTAGCACCAATGCTATTTGGGGTGGCAATCATCCTCTTCTTGGTGCTTGAGCCAAGGGGTATTGCCCACCGCTGGGCATTATTTAAGGCAGCTTATCGGCTATGGCCGTTCTCATACTAAATAAATTAAGGAGGTAGGGCAATGTAGTGCTCACATTAAGAGAATTGCCGATCTTTTAAAAGGAGGGGATAGATGAGAAGCAAAAAATTATTGACACTAGCCGCGATTGTATTGGCAATAATGGTAATAGCATTGCCACTGGCCAATGCTTGCGGTCCCAAAGCAAAACCGGGAGAGGTGCTAAAGGTTGGCATGATAACACCATCAACCGGCCCCGCTGCGGAGAAGGGGGCACCAATGGGTGACGCCAATCTTGACGCTATTCAATACATTAATACTGAACTTGGTGGTGCCGCTGGCTATCCGATTCAGGTTGAGTGGTTTGACAGTGGCTATAATGCCGCCAACGTGGTCACCCAAGTTAAGAAACTTATGGATGATGGCTGCCTAATGTTCAACACCTCCTCATCCTTTGAGATGACAGCAGCTAAAGAATCGGCCAACCGGGCAGGTTTCGCCGGCTTAGCCTGCTTTAGCGCGCCGAGCCTCTACCGCCCACCGCAGCACATCTATGGCCAAACACCTGATTACGGCGATGACGCCCTAGCCTTCACCAATTACTTTCTGAAGAACATCTGGAAGGGAACGGGCAAGCCCAAGTTCGCGGTGGAAATGCTCAACAACTCCACCGGCTATGGAGCCCGTGATGCCTTCAAGGCTAAGGCAGATGAAATGGGCATTCAGATTTTAGAGTACGATGAGCACACGGCGACCACTACCTCAGAGATGGACGCCCTGACCAGAATTAAGGCACTGAAGCCAGATGTGCTGTATATCTCCAGCACTCCAGCACCGACGGCAATCATTGTCAAGAATGCCTCTGACCTGGGTATGTATCCCGGCATAACTATTGGTTGTGGTCATGCCAGCTTTACCTCGGTATTGATTGCTAATGCTGGTGCCAAGGCTGAGGGTGTTTATGGCGCATTCCCAATGGTTATGTGGGGTGATAATGTGCCGGGCATGGCGAAGATGACCGAATACGTCAGGAAACTGCACCCTAAGGACGAGGGGAATGCGGACTACATTACCTCCTGGTCACAAAGCCTAATCGTGGCCGAGATTCTGAGGTTGGCAGTAAATAACGCTGGCTATGACGTGCTGGCTAAGGGAGATGCAACGGCATGGCAGGCTCTTGAGACCCAGGGTATCCAGAAGCTAAGCAACTATGATGTTGGTGGTCTGCAAGGTCCGGTTAGCTATACCCCAGGTGACAACAGGTTGACCAAGTTTAACCGGATTTACCAGATAGTAAACGGCAAAATCACAAACCCGAGCCCCTGGGTTGAAGCCCCACTAGTGAAGTACGAGACATACGACTGGTGGAAGTAAAAACAATAAGCGTGGGAGCCCCGCTTTAGCGGGGCTCCCACAAAAAGAGGGCGTTATGCTCAAACTGAATAACATCGAGGTTACCTACCTCAATGTTATAAGGGTATTGCATGGTGTCTCTATGGAGGTTCCAGAGGGCGGAATTGTAGCCCTGCTGGGGGCTAATGGCGCTGGTAAAAGCACCACCCTTAAAGCCATATCCGGTCTGCTCCACGTTCAGGAAGGGGAGGTAACGGATGGTAGTATCGAGTGGAACGGCGAAAGAATAGATAGGAAACACGCCCAGGATATCGCCAAGCTCGGTATTATTCAGGCATTGGAGGGACGCCGGGTATTCGGCCACCTAACTACCGAGGAAAACCTAATAGTGGGTGCTCATCATCGCAGTGACCGTGCCGCCAAAAAGAAAGACCTGGAGATGGTTTACCACTACTTCCCCCGTCTTAAAGACGTTCGCCGCAACACAAGCGGCTACCTCTCCGGGGGCGAACAGCAAATGCTAGTAATTGGTCGGGCAATGATGGCTGCCCCCAAGCTTATGCTACTTGATGAGCCATCGCTGGGGCTGGCACCAATGCTAGTCCAAGAAATCTACGACATTATAAATCGGTTTAATACCGAGCAAAAGACCTCAGTTCTCCTCGTCGAGCAGAATGTAAGGATTGCCCTCAGTATCGCTCATTACGGGTATGTTATGGAGAACGGACGGGCTGTCCTTGATGGCACTGCCGATTTTCTTAAGAACAATGAAGACGTAAGGGAATTCTACATGGGGCTGTCAACAGTAGGAGCTAAGAAGAGCTACCGCGATGTAAAGCACTATAAGCGCCGGAAGAGGTGGCTCTAATGACTAAACCCCGTGATTTTTTTGACGAACTGGAAATAATGTCCCCCGAGGAGCGGGAAAACTATCTTAACCGTCACCTAGCCGCGGCTATTAAACACGCCTACCAGCACGCCCCATCGGCAAGGGAGATACTTGAGCGGGCAGGGGTGAGCCCATCTCAGATTCGGACCATAAAAGACCTGGAAAAACTGCCGATTACGCGAAAGACTGACCTGATTGAGCTACAGAAAGCAAAGCCACCCTACGGTGGCTTTCTGGCTATCCCGCCTGAGGAGGTGGAGCGGGTATTTATCTCACCAGGTCCTATATATGAGCCGCTCCACACCCAAAATATTAAGTGGTTTGCCAAGTCATTCTATGCCGCCGGCTTCAGAAAGGGGGATATAGTAATAAACTCATTCACCTATCACATGTCCCCAGCGGGTATTCTATTTCATGAGGCACTACGGGATTGCCAGGCTACCCCCATCCCGATGGGGGTGGGTAATACCGAGATTCAGATTCAAACGATGCGTGATATGAAGGCCACCGGGTTTGTCGGAACCCCCAGCTTCCTGATGACGCTGATAAAGCGGGCTGAGGAGATGGGTTACAACTTCAGGCATGATTTTGTGTTGCGGTGCGCCTGGTTTACCGGTGAGATGCTAGCCCCCTCAGTTAGGAAAATTTTAGAGGAATACGGGATTTTGACAACACAAGCCTACGCCGTAACTGAGCCCGGGGGTGCCATAGCCTATGAATGCAGCCAGAAATCAGGCATGCATTTTATGGACGATTATGTAATAGAAATAGTTGACCCTGAGACTGGAAAACAGCTGGGACCAAACGCCGTCGGCGAGATAGTGGTCACCCCAATCCACAATAAAACCTGGGGCTTAATCCGTTTCGGCACCGGTGATATGTCTTATTACACTACGGAACCCTGCCCCTGTGGTCGGACAGCAAATCGGCTTATAGCCATTGTCGGTCGGGCGGGGGATGCCACTAAGGTAAGAGGCATGTTTGTCGTTACCAAACAGGCGGAGCAGGTATTCAACAGCTTTGCGCAGATCTCAGCCTTCCAGATTATAGTCGGGCGTAAAGAGCAACGGGATACAATGACCTTCAGGATTGAGCTCAAGGATGAGGGTATCGACAAGAACCGACTGGCAGAAGACCTGAACAACAAGTTCCAGGATGTATGCCGGGTGAGGGCAGACAAGATTGATTTTGTAGCTAAGGGAACAATCCCTGCCGAGCACAAGACAATAGTCGATGAAAGAACCTGGGGATAGGCACCACCATGACTCTGGGAGATATTATCCGGCTCAACGCCATGAACCTGCCTAATAAGGTAGCCCTGGTCTTCGGCAATACCCGACTGAGCTACTCCAAACTTAACCAACGGGTAAACCGATTAGCCAACGCCTTACTGGGTATCGGTGTAAAAAAGGGGGACAGGGTAGCTGTCCTGGCTGACAACTGCGCCGAATATATTGAAACATACTTCGCCACGGCTAAGGGCGGCATGATTATCGTACCGGTCAATACTACCCTCGATGCTGATGGTCTAGCCTATATTTTAAATGACTCAAGGGCAAGTGTGTTTATCTTCGGTCAAAAATACCTGGACACAGTCAATAACCTGCGCCCCAGACTTAAGACAGTCAAACACTACATCGCTATCGGTAAGGTAGCCAATGCCGAGGGCTACGAGGAATTGCTCTCACGGTATCCGCCGGATGAGCCTGAATTACCCGTCGATGAGGATGACATCGCCTGGCTGCTTTACACCAGTGGCACTACCGGCCCACCCAAGGGGGTGATGCTCAGCCACAAGAGTCAGATTGTAGATTCAGCCAACACCCTCCTCACCTGCTTCCCCATAACCCGCAACGATATTCACCTGGTTATCCTGCCCCTTTTTCATATCGGCGCTCTGTGGCATATGAGGTGCCACTTCTACATGGGTAATACTACCATTTTGATGGACGCCCGTGACCCAAAGCTAGTTCTGGAGACAATCCAGCGGGAGAAGGTGACTACCATGTGCTTTGTCCCGCCGATGATAGTCCCGATAGCTAATTACCCCGATATTAATAAGTACGATGTTAGCAGTATGCGGATAATGATATACTCCGGGGCACCACTAGCCGAGGGGTTAGAGCGGCGGCTACACCAGATTTTCGGCGATATAATCATCCAGGTCTACGCCTTAACTGAAGGCGGACCAGGGATTATAATGCCGCCACTAATGGAAGGCCCGTGGGAAAGGGTAAAAAGGGCTGGTTCCTGCGGCAAGGATGTGCTTAATGTTGAGGTAAGACTGGTTAATGAAGCCGGTAAGGACTGTGCCCCCGGGGAGGTCGGAGAAATCTTAGCCAGAGGCGATAACATAATGAAGGGCTACTGGAATATGCCTGAAGCCACCGCCAAAACATTGGAGGGTGGTTACCTGCATACCGGTGACCTGGCGACAAGGGATGAGGAGGGCTACTACTATATCACCGGCAGAAAGAAGGACGTAATCACCAGCAGTGGTAAACCGGTATATTCGCCGGAGATAGAGAATGTAATCTCTTTACACCCGTCTGTCTCCGAGGCAGCGGTGATAGGAGTTCCTGATAAAGAACTCGGCGAAATAGTAAAAGCAGTGGTCGTGCCACAGAGAGGGGCAAAGGTTGCCGAGAAGGAGATAATTAGCTGGTGCGCCGCCAAGCTTGATGATTACAAGGTACCCAAGTCAGTAGATATAGTTGATAGCCTGCCCAAGACGCCGAGTGGTAAGGTTCTCAAGACAATATTACGGCAACGATATACTAAGTAGTCCCATTATCAAGTTTAGCCTACTTTTTGGATTCTTTATGTTACTTTAGACTCACCGCTGATTGTTATCTTGTTTGGTAATTGCTGTCCCCATGGCTTTAGCGATAATCCTGCCACTGGCTTCGGTAACGGTTATCTCGGTTAAAGCCATAGTCCGGCCAGCATGGATTGTCTTGCCCTCGGCGATAAGCTCACCCTTAAGCGCTGGCGCGGAAATAAAGTTGGTACTAAACTGTCCCGCTACCCTCACCTGTCCGAAGGTATTACAAGAGCAGGCAAAGGCGTAGTCGGCCAGAGACATGACCAAACCCCCATCAATCGTACCCAGAAAATTGCTATGTTCGGGACCAAGGGTAACCGAAACCTTGGCATAACCCTTGGCTAGCTCAAGCAAACGAAAGCCGAGCTTCCGTCCATAGGGAGAGTTCTCCATGGCTCGTCTTAGCTCTTCTGTTATAGTACTCATGAACCCTCCTTTACTAAACTTAAGGTTGCCCGTATTTCTCACGGAGGACTCGACGCAGAACCTTGCCGGTAGAGGTCTTCGGTAGCTCCTCTTTAACAAAGATTATTGAGGTCGGGCGCTTAAAGCCAGCCAGACGGGGACGGCAGAAGTCAATAATCTCCGCCTCAGTGGCCGTCTCCCCCGGCTTCAGCCTGACGACAGCCCTCACCTCCTGCCCCCACTCAATACTTTTGACCCCAATCACTGCCGCCTCTTCGATTTTGGGATGGGTGGAAAGGACGCTTTCCACCTCATCAGGACCGATGTTCTCACCGCCCCTGACAATAACATCGTCACCACGCCCGGTAAGATAGATATAGCCCTCCTCATCCTTATAACCCATATCGCCCGTGCGATACCAGCCATCAGGGGTAAAAGCCTTCTTCGTTTTCTCCTCGTCCCGCCAGTAGCCCTTCATTATTCTCGGACCGCGGACGACAATCTCCCCAATCTCCCCGGCGGGCAACTCCCGCCCCTTTTCATCACGAACCTGAATTTCTACATCCTCCATCGGCAGTCCAATGGAGGTAGCCAGTCTCTTCAGCTTCTTCTCCCTCTCCGGCTCGCTCTCCCTGCCAGTGATTACCTGGTCTTCAGCCCTAAGGGCGGCTATTGTGGAAGAGGTCTCAGTCCCGCCAAAGGCATTGATCAGGGCTCTACCGGGGAAGCGCTCAATCGCCTTCTTCAGCACCTCATAAGGACAGGCGGCGGCACCATAGGTTACCACCCGAACACTGGAAAGGTCATACTTAGCAAAGTCGGGGCTATCAACAATTCGCTTGAGCATGGTTGGTACCACCATCACCCGGGTAGCCTTCTCCCTCTGCACCGTCTCAAACCACTCATTCTCATCAAACTGCCGCATCAAGGCGATAGTCCGGCCGCCATAGATGCCAGCCATCAGCGCCTGCATTCCAGCTACATGGTAGAGGGGCATACACAAAACATTGGTCTCGGCTGGAGCCTCCGGGTCAGGCGGGTCAACACTGGTCATGACGTAGGTGCTATAGGAACCGCTATCCTGAGGGACACCCTTGGGAAAGCCAGTGGTCCCAGCGGTAAACATGAGTATCGCAACATCCTCATCGGCTAGCTCGGCAAAGGTCTTCTCTTCAGGTGAACCTGAAGCGATAAGCTCATCGTAGCTCAGCATCCCCTTCTCCTTACCACCAATGATAATGAAATGCTTCACCGAGGGGAGCCGGGAGCGGACACTATTCACCATATCCCCATAGCGGCTGCCGACGAAGAGAATTTTAGGCTCAGCCTTATTCACGAGATAAGTCAGCTCCTCCTCCCTTATTCGGAAGTTGAGGGGGACAAAGATACCGCCCAACCTCACTGTGGCAAAACAAGCCTCCACATATTCATTGCAGTTGACCTCAATGATGGCAGCTCGTTCCCCCTTTCTTAGTCCCAGTTTACTTAGAGAATCAGCCAGACGATTTACCCTCTCCTTGAGCTGGGAATAGCTAAATCGTTTCCCCTCAAAGGCGATAGCTGTCCTTTCCGGAACGAGCATAGCCGATAGGTCAAGAAACTCAGTTAGAACCATTCTCTACCTCCATCAAATACCTTCTTTCACTCTGAGGATTGTAGCACTATAGCCAAAACTCGACAAGGGCATAAATCCTTGATTTTCACCTTTGCATCAGATATACTGACTAACGGCTTGTTGAAAGGAGGCTAGCTTGAAAGAACTAACCGTAGGCTCTGATGCTCCAGGGGCAAGGCTTTTTGTCCTCGGCAACGAAGCGATAGCCCGGGGGGCGATTGAGGGTGGGGTTCAAGTTGCCGCCGCTTACCCCGGTACCCCCTCAAGCGAGAT
>Ga0315282_10011972_pt1 | contig 13341 bp, 14 predicted proteins | sample YL17G07_20_MG_FD_203693 | JGI IMG/M metagenome (GOLD analysis project Ga0315282, IMG submission 203693) | Sediment microbial communities from Yellowstone Lake, YNP, Wyoming, USA - YL17G07_20 | ecosystem: Environmental > Aquatic > Freshwater > Lake > Sediment | place: USA: Wyoming | collected...
GCCATCGCCATCTTCGCGACCTTCCTCCAGACGACGCCGCCCGAGGAGCTTTCGGCCGGCCTCGTCCGGCTCGGCGTGCCCTACACCTTCGCCTTCACCCTGGCGGCGGGCGCTCGGTTCGTGCCGACCGTCGCCCGAGAGGCCGGCGACATCCTCGACGCCTATCGGGCGCGGGGCGTCCCCTTCGAGGAGTCGCCGCTCGGTCGCGTCCGGACCTACGCCCGGATCCTGGTGCCGCTGGTCGTGAGCACGATCGCCCGGTCGATCCGACTGGCCGAGGCGATGGAGGCGCGGGCCTTCGGCTACTCCCCGCGCCGGACGCCCCTCCGCGAGCTGCGCCTGGGTCGGCGCGATTGGCTCCTCCTCGCCTCGACCGCGGCGCTGGCCGCCCTGGCCATCGCCGCCGAGATGCTGTAAGCTTGTACTGCCGGTGGCCGACCACGGCGAGCCTGCGGGCAAGGATGAGGGAGGGCACGTGCTGAGGGACAACTGGGTCGTGGTCTGCGATTTCGACGGGACGGTGACGACCGAGGACGCCTCCGAGGCGATCCTGGCCGAGTTTGCCGATCCGGTCTGGCGCGACATCGACGAGGAGTACGCCCGGGGCGAGATCGGGCTGGAGGAGTGCATCGACCGCCAGTTCGCGCTGGTGAAGGCTCCTCGGGCGGTGCTCCGCGCCTTCGTCGAGGAGAGGATCGTCCTCCGCCCACACTTCCGGGAGTTCGCCGCGTGGTGTCGGGCGCAGGGCCTCGAGCTGGTCCTGCTCAGCGGCGGCCTGGACTTCTACATCGAGGCCATCCTGGAGCGAGAGGGCATCGCCGACTTCCGGCGGGTTTTCTGCGTCGCCACGGAGTTCGGGCCGGACGGCATCCGCTGCCGGCTGCCGGTCGACGGGCGGACGTCCGGGGGCAATGCCGACTACAAGCGGGCGATCGTCGAGCGGCTGCGGGCGGAGGGCCGCCGGATCGCCTACCTTGGCGACGGGTTGACTGACCGGCAGGCAGTGGCCGTGGCCGACCTCGTCTTCGCCCGGCGCAAGCTCCTCGAGCACTGCCGAGCCGCCGGCCTCGCCTGCATCCCCTTCGAGGACTTTCGAGACGTGCAGCGCGGGCTGGCGGCGGCTGTGGGAGAGTCCATTCCATGTCCGTAGCAGCGGGGACGTTCGGATCACGAAGGGCGCGAAAACGACGAAAAGCGCGAAAGGATGGAGTATCATCATAGAGCCGGTCGAGCAGGTTCCCGCAAGGTACAAGATAGCCGAGAGCGTCAACGCGATAGTCTCACTTGCCCGCCAGGACTAGAAAGGCAGCTTGATGGCGAAGCGAAAAGGGGCCAAGCTACACGGGGGATCGGGCCGACCGGCTGGCAGCGCCCGGCAGACGGCCGCCAGCGCGACGATCCCGAGCGCCCAAACTCTGTTTCGGTTCACGCTGGTCGATACCCAGACAAGGGACTTGCTGGACAAGGCCACCCTGGCGATGCGATCGCTCCTCTGGAAGCGAGATGGAGCGAGCGTCAGGCAGATCGAAGCGGCGAGGACAGCCGAGGAGCTGCTCGACCTGCTGCCACTGGCGAACGGTCTGGCGGAGCCCGTATGGCTGGAGCGAATGCGTCGGTTCGGCTCGCAGGCAGTCTTCCTCATCTCGGCACGCCTGAGAGCGGTAAGCAACTCCCGGTCCAGCGAGGCGCGGCACCTGGCCTACGAGAAGCTGATCGCCCTGCTGCGCTGGCAGGGCGAAGCCGGAGCGCAGGCGCTGCTGGAGGTCTTCGACGCGCTCGACGACTACGGGAAGAGCTTGGCCTGCGTCGTGCTCGGCCTGCTCGGAGCGCGGGGAAGCGCCGATAAGCTGTGGGCGTTCTACGAGAGGGCCGCCCGCGACCGGCGCGAGACACACTACGTCGGGGCGCTGTGGGGGTTGATCGACCTAAAAGACGGGCGGGCAGGTGAAGTGCTGGCCGACCTGCTGAAGGCCGGGCAGGACTTCTACGAGCTGATACCGTTCCTGTCCCTGGCCGGAGACGAGCGAGCGGTCCGCCCGCTGATGGCGATGGCAGCGCTGCTACCCGAAGATGAGAAGCTGACCCCGCTGACCGCGCTGGTGGGCATCGCGCACCGCACCGGCCGGGAGGCGCTCCTGGCGGCGGTGGATGCAACCACCCCGGCCGAGCGGGAGGCGGCAGAGAGGATCGCCGACCAGCTGCTCGCCCAGCCGGCCGACGCGGTGGCCGAGTACTTCGCCTCGTTCTACCGCGGGGTCAGGCCCGAGGACCTGGCGCGGGCGCTTTGAGCGAGGGTACGGGCAGGCCTGCCGGGTCGCCGGTCGCGGTCGGCGGTCGGGCGCTATGCTGTTCGGGCGCTATGCTATAATGGGGCAGGCAAGACTGGAAAGCATCGTCGAGGAGGGTTGGCCGTGGCAGTGACGATGAAGATCACCTACTGCAGCGAGTGAGGCTACGAGAGGCAGGCCGTGGGCCTTGCCGAGGGTCTCCTCGTCGAGTTCGGACCGGACATCCAGTCGCTGACGCTGGTGCCATCGGGTGGCGGCGTCTTCGACGTCCGCGTCGGCGACGAGGTCGTCTTCTCCAAGTACAAGTCGGGACGCTTTCCCAGCGTCGACGAGATGAAGGCGCAGGTGCGCGAGCGCATCAAGGGCTAGCGAGGCTCGCCGCAGAGACGCGGAGAGCGCAGAGGTGACCCGAGGAGCGCGCGAAGCCTCCCGGCGAGCCGGTCTGCTTCGTCTCTGCGGCCTCTGCGTCTCTGCGGTTTCGGTCGCCGTTCCACCGCGCCCGAAAGCCATCCTCCGACTGCATCCCGGCTACACCTCCCGACCGAGAAGCGCCGCGAGTGGGCGCAGCCCGGCCATCAGGGCGCCGAACTCCCCGGTGGACAGAGACTGCTTGCCGTCGCACAGCGCCTCGCCTGGCTGGCGATGGACCTCGATCATCAGCCCGTCGGCTCCGACGGCGACGGCGCCGAACGCCATCGTCGCCACCAGGTCGGACCGGCCGGTGCCGTGGCTGGGGTCGACGACGACCGGCAGGTGGGTCTCCCGGGCGAGGAGTGGCACGGCGTTGAGGTCGAGCGTGTTCCGGGTGTACTCCGAGTCGTAGGTCCGGATGCCCCGCTCGCAGAGGATGACCCGCGGGTTGCCCTGGGCCAGGATGTGCTCCGCGCTGAGGAGCCACTCGCGGATGGTCGCCTGGAAGCCGCGCTTGAGCATGATGGGCTTGCCCGTGTCCGCCGCCCGCCGGAGCAGCCGGAAGGCGCTCATGTTTCGCGAGCCGATCTGGAGAACGTCGGCGTAGCGGGCGACGAGGCCGACGTCCTCGGAGTCCATTACCTCGGTTATCACCGGCAGGCCCGTGCGGGCTCCAGCCTCGGCCAGCAGCTCCAGGCCCTCTTCCCCCAGCCCCTGGAAGTCGTAGGGCGAGGTCCGAGGCTTGTAGGCGCCGCCGCGCAGGACGGTGGCCCCCGCCGCCCGGACTGCCTCGGCGGTCTCCATTAGCTGCTCCCGGCTCTCGACGGCGCAGGGACCGGCAATCACCACGACCCGCTGGCCGCCGAAAGCCACGCCACCGACCTGCACCACCGTGTCCTCGGGGTGCTCGGCCCGACTGGCCAGCGGGTAGGGACGGGCGCCCTGCGGTCGCGGGGTCGTCACATCGGCGCTAGCGACAAGGCTCATCGTTACTCCCTCCTTCGCCACTCGTCTCCCTATCCCTGCCCTGCCGGGCAGGGACGGTGAGGTCTGGAGCGCCGGTGAAGCCGGGCCAGGAACCAGAAGAGCCCCGGGGCCTCTGGTAGCTCCGTGGCTCTTCTTCTGGTCTGCTAATCTGGAGAGGAGGGATAAGAAAAAGGCCACGGGACTACTGGCGTTGCACGCCCGTGGCCTTGTTGCCTTCTGGTCCGCTAGCCTAGCGTCTCATCGGCTGTGCCACGGCGTGCCCGCGAAAGCAATACCAGTAGTACCGGGGCCAGGCCCCGGCGTGAGCCGCGACTGGTCGGGTCACCGATCCTCCCCGTTCGACAGGGGATCAGGCACGAAAGGTGCGGGCTCTCCGTCGTCACGGGTAATATAGCACGGGCTTGCCTCCCTGTCAACGCTTCTCCGGCGTATCTGCGGTGTTCGGGGGGAGCATTCGGAGAGATAGGCTCCCGGGCTGCCGGTTACATAGCGTGCAACGGCGGGTGGTATCCCGTGGGCCAACCGGCACGGCCAAGGTGGCCAGGGCAGAGACCCTGAGGGCGGGCTTGGCCGCAGGCCGTAAGTTCCGCCCGCCCGTGTACCATCTTTCGAGGGCGCATGTATGGTTGGTCGCGTGCGGAATATCTCGTCATCGCTTACAGGAGGCGTGCTATCTGGTAGAATGCTGGCCAATTGCCCGCGTAGTCGTGCAGTATTCGTCGCAATGCGAAATACCCCGCCGTCGACCGCCGATAATGTGCTTTCGGGTAGGCTCCTGCCTTGCTCGCGGATTCGATCTGTGATAATATCGCAACGGTCTGCAACTGACGATGTTACTTCGCGCGGCTACAATACCATCCGCCTTGGGCCGCAGATTACGTGCGAATATCGGACGGCGTCGCCGCACGTCGCGGGCGTTCCTACTACAAACGCCGAGTAGCCGCATTGTGCAGATCACGGGTAGTCACGGCGCCGACGGCGGGTAGTCTCAGCCCGTCGAGCAATCGAGACCTGACGAGGAGGTTGGGATGGGCGGGCAGCTTATCGCCGTCGCAGTGCTGCTTCCGGTGGTCGCCGGAGTATTGGTCTACCTCATTCCCTCTCCACCTCTTCGCCGCGTCCTGGTCATCGCCACGGGAGCGATCCTGGGCATCACCGCCATGGTCCTGGCCGGATACGAGACGCTGGAGGCCAACCTGCCAGCTACCGGCCTGGACTGGGCCACGACGCTGGGGGTCGCGGACCTCCTGCTGACGCTGCTCCTGATCTACCTGGCGGTCCGCGCGCGCCACTCGCTCGCCAGCGCGCTGGCGGCCCTGCAGCTTGTCGTGGTGGGGTACGTCGAGTTCGGCCTCGGGCACCGCGCCGAGATCCAGCCGACCTTCGCGCTCGACCGGCTCTCGACCACGCTCGGGCTCATCGTGTCCATCGTGGGGTCGCTGATCTGCGTCTACAGCCTGCGCTACATGGACGAGCACGAGGAGCACCACCACGTGGCGCCCTCGCGCCAGCCGCGCTTCTTCCTCTTCATGCTGCTCTTCCTCGGCGCGATGAACGGCCTGGTCTTCGCCAACCACCTCGGCTGGCTGTTCTTCTTCTGGGAGATTACCACCCTCTGCTCCTTCGTGCTCATCGGCCACGACGACACTCCGCTCGCCCGCGCCAACGCCATCCGCGCCCTCTGGATGAACCTGCTGGGCGGCCTCGCCTTCGCCGGGGCGCTCGGGCTGCTCGTCGTCCGGGGGCACGAGGCCTCGCTGAGGGCGCTCGTCGACGGCTCGGCGGCCGGCGGCGCCGCGCTGCTCGCCCTGAGCCTGCTCACCTTCGCCGGCTTCACCAAGGCCGCGCAGATGCCCTTCCAGAGTTGGCTGCTCGGCGCGATGGTCGCCCCGACGCCGGTCTCGGCGCTGCTCCACTCCAGCGCGATGGTCAAGGCCGGCGTCTACCTGGTCGTCCGGCTCGCGCCGGGCTTCCGCGGCACGCCCCTCACCTACGCCGTCGCCTTCGCCGGGGCCTTCACCTTCCTGGTGGCGGCGACCCTGGCGCTGACGCAGACGGATGGCAAGCGCGTGCTGGCGTACTCGACCATCTCCAACCTCGGCCTCATCATCGCCTGCGCCGGGATCAACACGTCGCTCGCCCTGGCGGCCGCCCTGATGCTGATCCTCTTCCACGCGGTGTCGAAGGCGCTCCTGTTCCTCAGCGTCGGCAGCATCGAGCACGCCATCGGCAGCCGGGACATCGACGCGATGGAGGGGCTGGCGCAGCGGCACCCGAAGCTGGCGATCATCGCCGCGATCGGGATCGTCTCGATGGCGCTGCCGCCGGCCGGGATGCTGCTGGCCAAGTGGGTCGCCATCGAGGCCGGCGCCACGATGCCGCTCATCACGGTGCTGTTCGCCCTGGGCAGCGCGGCGACGCTGGGCTTCTGGGCACGCTGGCTCGGCCGGCTCTTCACCAGCCCTCCCGGCGCGGCCAGGGCGAGGGTGCGGTTGGGGCCGATCTACACGCTCACGCTCGGGCCGCTGGTGGCCGCCATCGGCGTGTTCAGCCTGGCCGCGGGCCTGATCGTCGACCGCTTCCTCGAGCCGGGGATGCGGCTCTACTTCGCCGGCGACGCGCTGAGCGAGACCGGCGTCGCCCTCGTGAGCGCCGGGACGAGCTCTTTCCCCATCGGCTGGCTCTTCGCGGTCGTCGTCGTCGCGCTGGGGCTGCCGGCGCTTGCCGTCGCGATCAAGCCAGGCCAGTTGCGTCCGGCTTACATGTGCGGCGAGAACGTCGGCGGGCCGTCGAGCGAGATGTTCTACACCGCGGGCGAGCAGCAGGAGCGCGTCGGCATCTCCAGCAGCCTGTGCCGGGCTCTCTTCAGAGAGGAGTCGATCGTGCGCTGGGGCAACCCGGTGGCCATCCTGCTCATCGTAATACTGTTCGGGATGGGGTACCGATGATCGAGCAACTGCTGCTGGCGGTCGCGGCCGTCGTGGTCGCGCCGCTTCTCGGGGGTCTGCTCTACGGGGTCGACCGGAAGCTGACGGCGCGCCTGCAGGGCCGGGTCGGGCCGCCAATCCGCCAGCCCTTCTACGACGCCATCAAGCTGCTGTCGAAGGACCTCATCGTCACGACCGAGGCCCAGTCGGTGTTCGTCTGGGGGTACCTCCTGTTCACGTTGAGCGCGCTCGTGCTGCTCGCCCTGGGGCAGGACCTCCTGCTCATCATCTTCGTGCTCGGCTTTGGCGGGGTGAGCTTCATCGCCGGCGGCTACAGCACCAAGTCGCCCTATGCGGTCATCGGCGCCCAGCGCGAGATCTTCCAGATGCTGGCCTACGAGCCGGCCCTGATCCTCGCCGCCGTGGCGATCTACATGGTCGACGGCGGCTTCGCCGTCTCGCAGATCGTGACCTCCGGGCATCCCCTGCTCCTGTCGCTGCCGCTGGTGTTCCTGACGATGCTGGTGGTGCTGCTGGTCAAGATGCGCAAGTCGCCGTTCGACTTCGCCGCGTCGCACCACGCCCACCAGGAGCTCGTGCGCGGGATCCTGACCGAGTTCTCCGGCCCCCACCTGGCGATGATCGAGATAACCCACTGGTACGAGCTCGTCCTGGTGCTGGCGCTGCTCGGGCTGTTCTGGGCCAGCGCCGCGTGGGTCGGGCTGCTCATCGCGCTGGCGGCCTTCGTCTTCGCCGTGGTGGTCGACAACGTCAGCGCTCGACTGACGTGGCCGTGGATGCTCCGGTCGGCGTGGTCGTTCGGCGTCGGCCTGGCCACGATCAACATCGCGCTGCTGTCCGTCGCGCGCTAGGCGCGCGACGCGGGTGCCAGGTGGCAGGTGCCGGGGGTCGGGGAGGCTACGTCCTCGTCCGCCGACGCCTGATACCTACTTGGAGGTGGTAGCGTTGGGTTTCCTTGGTGACCTCGCCGAGAGGCTGCGTCGAACGGCCAGGATGAAGTCTCCGTGGCTTCTGCACTACGACTGCGGTAGCTGCAACGGCTGCGACATCGAGATTCTCGCCTGTCTGACCCCGCTCTACGACGTGGAGCGCTTCGGGATCATCAACGTCGGGAACCCGAAGCACGCTGACATCTTGCTGGTGACCGGGCCGGTCAACCAGCGCAACCAGCGGGTGCTCCGGAACCTCTACGAACAGATGCCGGAGCCGAAGGCGGTCATCGCCGTGGGCACGTGCGCGTGCAGCGGCGGGGTCTTCCAGGAGTGCTACAACATCCTCGGCGGCATCGACAAGGTCATCCCGGTCGACGTCTACGTGCCCGGCTGCGCCGCCCGGCCCGAGGCGATTATCGACGGCGTCGTGCTGGCGCTGGAGAAGCTGGCGGCGGGCAAGCGCCCGGCGGAGGCCGCCGGCCCGGAGTCGGATGGCGAAGTCGCCGAGGAGACCAGAGAGCTGGCGGCGACAAAACAGGGGCTAGGGGCTAGGGGCTAGGGGCTAGTGGACGACGGACGGGGACAGGCGCTCAGCCTTCGTCCCCTAGCCCCCAGCCCCCAACACCCAGCCTCCAGGGGGAGGCGGAAGTGCTGGAAAACGAGACGACCATCGGCGTCGAGGCCCTGGTCGCCGAGGCGGAGCGCCTGCGGCAGCAGGGCGCCAGACTGGTCACCGCGACCGGGCTCGACGAGGGCGACCATTTCGACGTCATCTACCATTTCGCCCTGGAGACGAAGCTGCAACACCTTCGCCTCTCGGTGGCGAAAGCAGATGCGGTCCCGAGCATCAGCGGCGTGTTCCCCGGCGCGTTCCTGATCGAGAACGAGATGAAGGAGCTGCTCGGCGTCCGGGTAACGGGCATCAGCGTCGACTACGGCGGGAGGCTGTTCCTGGTCGAGGGCGGCCCGGAGCGCCCGCTAGCAAAGGCGGGGGTCGGGGGCCAGAAGCCAGGGACCAGAGAACCGGGGAAGAGTAACGGGCCGGCCACCTTGCCCTCCGGGCCCCGACCCCCGACTCCAGACCCCCGCCGGGAGGTGGGTCAATGAGCCCGACCACGGTCATCCCTTTTGGGCCGCAGCATCCGGTGCTACCAGAGCCGATCCAGCTCCGACTGACGCTCGAGGACGAGACGGTGGTGGGCGCCGTGCCGTCGATCGGCTACGTGCACCGGGGCATCGAGAAGGCCGCCGAGTTGCGCGAGTACGGCTCCAACGTCTTCCTAATGGAGCGAGTCTGCGGCATCTGCAGCTTCGTCCACGCGCTCGCCTACTGCCAGGTGGTGGAGGGGCTGCTCAAGGCCGAGGTGCCACCCCGGGCGAAGTACCTCCGGGTCGTGTACAGCGAGCTCCTCAGGATCCACAGCCACCTGCTGTACCTGGGCCTGCTCGCCGACGCGCTCGGCTTCGAGAGCCTGTTCATGCAGTGCTGGCGCGTCCGCGAGACGGTCGTCGACCTGATGGAGAAGACGGCCGGCAGCCGGGTCATCATGTCGTCCTGCGCCATCGGCGGGGTGCGCCGCGACATCGGCCCGGCGCTCGCCGAGGAGACGGTGCGGACGCTCGCCGGGCTGAAGCCGCAGGTGGACCGGATCGCCGAGGTGCTCGGCCACGACTACGGCATCCGGCAGCGCGCCATCGGGCGGGGAGCGCTGAGCCGGGAGCAGGCGCTCGCGACGGGCGCGGTGGGCCCGACGCAGCGCGGCTCCGGGATAGCCGAGGACGTCCGGACGACCGGCTACGCCGCCTACGGCGAGCTGGGGTTCACTCCCATCGTCGAGACGGCCGGCGACAGCTACGCCCGAACCGTGGTTCGCCTGCGCGAGGTCTACCAGTCGATGGACCTGGTCCGGCGGGCGCTGGAGAAGATGCCCGAGGGCGACATCGCCGCCCGGATCCGGGGCAACCCGGAGGGCGAGTTCGTCAGCCGGGTCGAGGCGCCGCGGGGCGAGCTAATCTACTACGCGAAAGGCAATGGCACGAGGAACCTGGCGCGTCTGCGCGTGCGAGCGCCGACCTACGCGAACCTGCCGCCGCTGCTGACGATGCTGCCCGGCTGCGAGCTGGCGGACGTGCCGGTGATCACGCTTTCGATCGACCCGTGCTTGGGTTGCGCCGAAAGGTGAACGAGCAGTTGACGGCTGATAGCTTTGGGAGGTTGTCATGCCCTGGATGCTGACGACGGTCGTGCGCAACGTCATCGCTGGCCCCGCGACTCGCCGCTACCCGTTCGAGAAGCGCGAGCCGTTTCGCGACGCGCGCGGCCGGTTGGCCATCGACCGGACCAACTGCATCTACTGCACGCTCTGCGCGCGACGCTGCCCGAGCGGGGCGATCCGGGTCGACCGCCAGGCGAAGGAGATGACCTTCGAGCCGTTCCGCTGCATCGTCTGCGGCGCCTGCGCGGAGGCCTGCAACAAGGGCTGTCTGCGCATTGAAGGCGCCTACAAGTCGCCCGCCGTGGCGAAAGAGACGCTGGTGTTCACCGGGAGCGCGAGCAGCTAGAGACCGTGCAGGTTATCCCTCCGACAGGTCGGCCAGCTCGCGCAGTCGGCGCGCCCGGTTCCGAGGGCGGCTCTGACACAATTCCTCACCGCGCTACCTGGTCGCCGTTCTGGCCTGGAGGAGCTGGTCGACCGAGGGCAGCGCCGCGGCCGCGAGGACGAGCGCCAGGCCCGCCGCCACACGCGGCGTAATCGGCGCGCCCGCGAGCAACCCCAGCCAGAGGGTCGAGAGGACCGGCGTCAGGTACGACGCCGTCGCTATCCGGTGGATGGGCCCGCGCTGCATCGCGGCCTGCCAGAGGAGCACCGCGGCTGCCACCGGCGCGCAGCCGACGTAGGCGATTCGCGCCAGCGAGCCGGGGTCGGTCGGCCCGAGGGGCGCGCCCTCGACCAGGCCGGCCACGGCGAAGGCGCCCGCGCCCAGGAGCACGAAGGCCCGCTGGCAGGTGAGGGAGTCGGGCTTCAGGCCGGCGAGCAGGTTGGAGTAGAGGCCCCAGGCGAGGGCGCCGGCGAGCGCCGCGCCGTACCCCACCAGCCGGAGCGGGTAGTCTCCGGCCGCCGGGCCGCCGACGAGCGCGGCGACGCCCAGCAGCCCGCAGCCCAGCGCCGACCAGAGGACGACGCCCATCTTCTCGCCCCGGAGCGGCACCGCCAGCAGCGCGGTGAAGAGGGGCCAGAGGTAGTTGAGGAGGTTGGCCTCGGCCGGTGGAGCCATCTTGAGCCCGGTGACGTAGGCCATCTGGTAGACGAAGGTGCCCAGCAACCCGCAGGCAAGGGCGCGCCGGTCCAGCGTCGCGAGCCGGGCGAGGGCCGGCCGGGGCCCGAGCCGGAGCGCCGCCCAGGCGTTCAGGGCGACGGCCGCGACGAAGTGGGTGCCGAGCAGGATCTGGGGGACGGTCCAGCCCGGCAGGCTGACGAGGAACGCCGCCGAGGTGCTCCACAGGAGGATTGCCCCCAGCGCGTGGGGCAAGCCGCTCTCGCGGGTCGACGGTGCCAACTCGACATCTCCCCTCGAGCCCCGATTGCCGGGTCCAGTTTACCACGACCGCCCACGCGCGGGGGCCCGCGGCGTTGACCTGACGGCTCCGGCGTGCTACGCTGGCCCCCGCCAACTATCATATGAGGGCCTATGCGTGCTGGGCAGCGACCCTCACCCGGCGCTCGGCTGCGCCTCGCGCCGGCCTCTCCCAGCGGGCAGAGGGTTGGGGTGAGGGCAACCCGGCAGAACGCAGAGGCGGATCGGGGCGCCTTCGAGCCGTAACCGGCGGGGACGCTTTACGTCCAGTAAGTGGGTGTCGCGCCGCCGTGCTCGACGCGAGCACGGGCAGCCTTCAGCGCCGCGGAGGCGCGGAGGGCGCGGAGGAGCATCTGGCTCGCTCTGCGTCCCCGGCGCCTCCGCGGCGAGTCTCCTCAGTCCGCGTAAGGTGCACCATGTGCAAGTGGAGCCTGCCCTTCCATCCCGCCCTGGTGGCGGCCTTCGCGCTTCTCCTGGCCGCGTGCCAGGCGCCGGCCCCGACGCCGCCCGACGCCGCGGCCGCCCTGACAGCCCCTTCGCCGACCCGAGCCGCCGCGGCCGCCACCCCGACCCTGGCTCCGGCGACCGCCACTCCCGCGCCGATGCCGGCCGCCACGCGCGTGCCGCCTTCGCCGGCCCCGGCCTCCACCCGTGAGCCGAACATCCTCGTCTCGGCGCCGGTACGCGACCAGGTCGTCCAGAGCCCCGTGCACATCGCCGGGCGGGCGCGCGTCTTCGAGGCCGGCGTCGACTTCGAGCTCGTGGCCGAGGGGCACGCGCTCGGCCGGGGGCACACGACGGCGAGCGTCGGCGCGCCCGAGTGGGGCACCTTCGCCGCCGACCTTGCCTTCACCCCGCCGGCCGCGGCGACCACCGCCCTCGTCCGCGTGTTCTCCATCAGTATGAAAGACGGGAGCATCCAGGACCTGGTGGAGGTGCCGGTCCGGATCCAGTCGCCGGCGACCGCCACCGCGACCGTCGCGCCGACGCCGACGAAGCCCGCCGCGGCCACGCGCCGTCTGCTGGTCTACTTCCCGAAGGAGTTGGAGAACGACGTGACCTTCGTGGCGGTGAGCCGGGACGTCCCGGCGACGCCCGCCATCGGACGGGCGGCGATCGAGGAGCTGCTGAAGGGGCCGACGCCGGAGGAGCGGGCGAGAGGACTCTACACGCCGATCCCCGACGGCACCCGGCTCCTCAGCCTGAAGATCGTCGACGGCACCGCCTACGCCGACTTCGACCGGCGCATGGAGTACCGGATGGGCGGGTCGGTCCGGGTGATGGCCGTCCGGCGCTCGATCGAGCTGACGCTCAAGCAGTTCTCGACGGTCCAGCGGGTGGTCATCTCGGTGGAGGGGAACACGGAGGGAATCCTGCAGCCTTGAGGATGTTATACTGCCGTCGTGAGGGAGCTGGAGAAGGGGTGATGGTTCGGACCAATCGCCGGCCGACCCTGGCGGAGCTGCGGACCCGGCGAGCCGAGATCCTCCAGGTTGCGTTCAGGCGCGGGTCCCACAACGTCCGCGTGTTCGGCTCGGTGGCGCGGGGTGAGGCTCGACCCGACATTGACGTCGATTTCCTGGTCGAGATGGAGCCAGGCCGGACCGTGCTCGACCTGAGCGAGCTCATCCTCGATCTGGAGGAAGTGCTCGGCCGCAAGGTGGACGTGGTGGAGGTCAGGGGACCATCGCGGCTCGCCGAGCGGGTCCAACGGGAGGCCGTGCCCCTGTGAGCGACGACCGGATCCGTTGGAGGAGGGATCCACCAACGGCCTACGCCGGCTTCGACCGGCAGACCGGGCGCGGGATGGAGTTCGCCCGGGTGATGGCTGTCTGCTGCGCGATCGAGTTGACGGTCAAGCAGTCTTCGGCGATCGATCGGGTGGTGACCTCGGTGGAGGGGAAGGCCGAGGGGGTTCTGCGGCCTTGACTGTGCTGCACCGGGACTGATGGGAGGCTGGCCTGGTCCAAGGGAACCAACTGGCCCGGGTCTCCATACAGATTGCAGCACTGATAGTGGTAGTCATGGCCTTTGCCCACGCAGGAAGCCGGCCTCAAGACCTCGAGCCTCCCCCAAAATACCTACCTCTGAGATTGCACTATAGGCATCAGGCGAGCGAAGGGAGGCCATATCGGCGTCTCACTTGGGCAGGGTCGGTTCTCAGGCAGAGTCGGGAGACCACCCCCAGCAGGATGAAGA
>Ga0315282_10011973_pt1 | contig 13341 bp, 17 predicted proteins | sample YL17G07_20_MG_FD_203693 | JGI IMG/M metagenome (GOLD analysis project Ga0315282, IMG submission 203693) | Sediment microbial communities from Yellowstone Lake, YNP, Wyoming, USA - YL17G07_20 | ecosystem: Environmental > Aquatic > Freshwater > Lake > Sediment | place: USA: Wyoming | collected...
AAGGCTTGAATTATGGCAGATCTTTCGAAGTATAAGGGATCAGGGCAGGACGGTATTCTTGTCAACTCCGTATATGGATGAAGCTGAGCGATGTGACAATATCGGATTCATACATTCTGGAAAGTTGAATGCCCTTGGAACACCTGATCAAATGAAGTCCATGGTGGATGGTTTCATATTTGAAGCGATCGTTAGCAAGTCAAAGGCTGCCCTGGAACTTTTGCGGGAAAGCCATGTGTTCAGGGATGTGCAGGTATTTGGCGAGCGGCTTCACATCATCTCTGGCGAGGATAAAAGTGAGTCTCAGGTCGAGGAGACCTTGAAAAAGATTGGCGTCGATGTCACTGCGGTGAGGAGGACAAGTCCGGTGATTGAGGATGCGTTTATGCAGATAATGCAGAAGACGTCTGAAACCCGGGAAGATATATGATGCGTTTTCTGGCTGTGTTAAAGAAGGAGTATATTCATATAATCAGGGACAGGCGCTCGCTTGGGCTGTTCATTATGATCCCTTTCATGTTGATGGTCATCTCTTCATATGCGTTCACGTTTGACATAAAAAATGTCGCGGTTGATCTGGTTGACATGGACAAGGGGAAATGGTCACGCAAACTGGTCGATTCGTTCACATCAAGCGGTTACTTTTACATATCAAAAAATCTTGAGCTTAGAGATGAGGCCATAGATGACCTGTTGCGCGGGAATGCCAAACTGGTTATTGAGATCGGACCTGATTTCAGCAGGCTTATGGAGGACGGCGCTTTAGCTCCGGTTCAGTTGATCGTTGATGGCTCGGATCCCAATGCTGCCAATATTTTCCTGGGCAATGCCACGGCGATACTTGCTGATTTCAATCTCAAGATTTTCACAAGCAAGGTGGAGATGGGGAACAGCATGGTTGAATTGACGCCGATAGACCCCAGTTTTGTGGTCTTTTACAACCCTGCGCTCAAGAGCAGAAATTTCATGATACCTGGTATGGCAGCCGTGATCATGTTACTTCCTGTCCTGATGACGGCGCTGTCGATAGTCAGGGAGAAGGAGAGGGGGAATTATGAGCAGTTAATTGCCACGCCGATCAGGCCCATCTCGATTGTGCTCGGTAAATTGCTGCCTTATGCTTCCATCGCGATAATAGATGTGTTGATAGTCTGGTTTATTGGGGTTTACTGGTTCAAGGTACCGTTTGAGGGGAGCCTCTTGACCCTGTTTCTGCTCTCCTTTGACTTCTTTTTTGCCGCGATGGGAGTAGGGCTGTTAATATCAACTGTTGCGAGAACGCAGCAGGAAGCGATGATACTATCCATGTTCATATTTCAGTTGCCCTCTTTTTTGTTATCAGGTCTTATATTTCCGATAATCAGCATGCCGGTGCCCGTGCAGTTCATCACATATCTCGTCCCGGTCAGATATTTCATAAAGATAACGCGTGGAATTTTTCTAAAAGGCGCAGGGCTTGCGGAGCTCTGGGAGCCTGCGCTGTCGCTTTTTTTATTCGGGTGTGTCGTGGTCAGCATCGCGGCATTGAGGTTTAAGAAGAGGCTTGCGTGATGGAGTCAGTTCGCCGAATCATCAACCTCATAAAAAAGGAATTCATTCAAATATTAAGGGATAAGAGCCTGCTGCCAATAGTTATCATCATGCCTGTTTTTCAACTTTTTCTTTTTGGTTATGCCTTATCGCAGGATGTGCGAAATCTACCTGTGGCCGTGATTGATCATGATAAGAGCAGGGAGAGTCGCGAACTTTACGGGAAGATTGATGCGACCAGTACGTTTAATGTCCTTTACTATTTTGATGATGTTGATGAGGGTAAAGCGATGATGGATAGAGGAAAGGCGAGCATGGTTCTGGTCATCCCACCTGACTTCTCAGCTGAGGTCAATAGCATCGACGAGAGTGCGAAGGTTCAGGTCATCCTGGACGGCAGTGACTCAAACAGCTCGATAATCGCGATGAATGTGGTTAGATCGCTCTTATCCAAATATTCGCTTCAGTTTGTGGAGGGAAGGGCTGGTCTGATGGGAGTACAGCCAGGATCAATAGGGGGCGTCGATACGAGGGTGAGGGTATGGTTTAATGAGGATTTAAGGAGTGTCAATTACATGATACCTGCGGTCATAAGTTTGATAATCACACTCATCACTCAATTGTTAACATCGATGAGCATTGTAAAAGAAAGAGAAAGGGGTACGCTGGAGCAGCTCATCGTAACTCCGCTTCGCACATATGAGCTGATTCTGGGTAAGACCGTGCCCTCGATCGTGATTTCGTACCTAGATGTAGTGTTAATAATAGTGTTTGGCGCATGGTGGTTTGCCGTGCCAATAGTGGGAAGCGTAGGTCTACTGTTGTTTGTCTCGTTGTTTTATCTTCTATCGACGCTTGGCATCGGCATGTTCATATCAACGATCTCGCGTACGCAGCAGCAGGCCATGATGTCATCTTTTTTCACTATGATCTTCAATATTGTCCTTTCTGGTTTCATGATACCCATAGAGAACATGCCGAAGATTCTTCAATATATAAGTTACGTCGTGCCGTTGAGGTACTTCCTCGTCATAGTAAGGGGTATTTTTGTGAAGGGCAGCGATTTGAATGAATTGTGGGATGAGCTGATAGCCCTGCTTGTGTTCGGGATCGTGATATTTACGATCAGTTCAATGAGGTTTAAAAGGAAGCTGGCATGATTTTTAATGTTGATGAGGACAAAAACAGGTCGAGTGAACCTGCTGTAGTTTGTCAGGGCCTGCGAAAAAAGTTTGGCGACTTCGTTGCAGTTGATGGGATCTCCTTTTCAATAGAGCAAGGCGAGGTATTCGGATTTCTGGGGCCAAACGGCTCCGGCAAATCAACCACCATAAGGATGCTTTGCGGCATCGTCTCCCCGACTGAAGGAGAGGGAAGGGTGCTCGGATTTGATATATACAGACAGCATGCTCAGATAAGGAGCAGGATTGGCTATATGTCGCAGCGTTTCAGTCTTTATGATGATCTTACCGTGGACGAGAACCTGATATTTTACGCCGGCACGTATTCCGTCAGGGGCAGAGAATTTGCGGAGATGCGGGAGTTTGCGCTCAAGATGTCAGGTCTAAAGGGGAGAGAGCGGGAGCTCACCACAAATCTTTCCGGGGGATGGAAGCAGCGGCTTGCGTTGAGCTGTGCTATATTGCATAAGCCCCGGATGCTATTTCTGGATGAGCCAACCGGTGGAGTTGATCCGAATTCGCGCCGAATTTTTTGGGATCTTATATACCAGCTCTCCTCCATGGGCGTGACGATATTCGTGACAACGCATTACATGGACGAGGCTGAACACTGTGACAGGCTCGGTTTCATACTCGACGGCAGGATCATCGCAGTTGGGTCACCGTCTGAGTTAAAGCGAACTATCTTGGGTGGTGATGTCTTCAGCTCAAGTCTTGAAGACGTATTTGTTTCGCTCATACAGGGGACAAAATAGATACGTTTATCAAATTACCTCTTGACTGTATGAAATAAAAGTATATATACAAGTTGTTAAGTTTTGGGGAATAGCATTGATAGCAGAAACCAACAAATACTCTAATTAAAGGAGGACATTAATGATATACCCGGAGGACCTTTATTACACTAAGGAACATGCTTGGGTAAGAAGGAAAGGTGACAGGGTAGTGGTAGGTATCACCGATTACGCGCAGGATGCTTTGGGTGATATTGTTTGTATCGAGGTGCCGGAAGAGGGCACTCAGGTTGTATCAGAAGAACCTTTTGCTGAGATCGAGTCTGTAAAGACAGTTTCTGAGATTTTTGCTCCCATTACGGGTGAGGTAGTTAAATCGAATAATAAGGTCAGTGAATCACCCGAGATAATACATGAAGACCCTTATGGGAAAGGCTGGATCTGTGTAATTGAAATGGGCGATCCTTCAGAGCTCGATAATTTGATGACCTCTGATGAGTACGAGGAGTTCGTTTCCGAGCTTGAATAATGCATTAAATAATGTATATATCTCTCCACAAGAAGCTCTACAGTCAGTCCTGCATCATGCCTTCCATCTGGGGACTGAATCCATAAACATAAGACAGGCGATTGGCAGGGTGTCAGGATGCTTGATCACCTCACCGATGAACATCCCTCGTTTTGCAAATTCCGCAATGGACGGATATGCGCTGAGGTCAAATGATGTTTTTCATGCGAGCATGACGTCTTTGATCCCGCTTGTGATCGAACAGCAAGAGGTGTGGGAAGGTGTTGTCTTTACAGGAGAGGTGGAGCAGGGCAGATGCGTGAAGATAATGACGGGTGGGGAGATACCAGGCGGTCTTGATTGCGTGGTCCCCTGGAAGGATGTGGATGTAATAGAGGACAGGATATATTTTTCAGCGCCGGTGCCATCCGGTAAGAATGGAAGCATGCTTCGAATTTTAACGCTGTGGACTATGAGGACTTAAAGTTGAGGAGAATTGCACACGCACTGGTTGTTTCTGTCAACATCAGCGATAATAAAGGGGAGAGAAAGATCCCTGTAACCGAGTGTAACGTTGATCTAAAAGGACTGGTGAGCGATGCACACCGTGGTGACTGGAACAGGCAGGTGTCTTTGCTGGATTTGAACAGAATACTTGAATTTTGCTCACTTAATCCTGAAGTTGGTTTTGGCAGTGGGCTGAAGCTTGAGGTTACCCAGCTTGGTAAGCTCTGCCACGACCGATGTAATATATACAGTCAGGTTGGGAGATGTATAATGCCAGAGTGCGGCATTTTTGCCAGTGTCAAAAACCCTGGGTGCATTAAAGCAGGTGATCGTTTCTGGGTGAGCAGGGTTTGATCGATTTATAGATTTTTGACAAAGGAATACAGTTTTAATAAAATTTCACTTTAACTTAAGACTTGATCGGAGTGCTTTTGAAGGTTCTTATTGTTAGTACCTATTTCCCACCCTATGTAAATGGGCAGTCAAGATTTTTAAAAGATCTTTCTGATTATTTATGCAAGAAAGTCGATCTGACTATAATGACGATGAACACCAAGCCAAAGAACGAGGTCGTTAACCAGGATGGTATTGAGGTCATAAGATTAAGCAGCAGCCCTAAAATAGGACCTTTTCATCTTAACTTCGGCCTTTCTCGCTGGATTAAAAACATCGATGCGGATGTTGTGAACATTTTTTCACCGTTCCCGACTTTTGAGATGTCCTATCTATCTGCGGACATGGATAAGCCGCTTGTCATCACAAAATTAAGCGATCGAATGCCGGGCAGTATTTTTAGTCTTATATACATGCCATTTTTCAACAGGATTTGCGAAAAAGCGAATTACATTCTTGTCTCCCAGCGGGCGACCCGTATAAGCTCAGGGCCGCTATTGCGGTTTGCGGATAAGTGCCTTGCCCTGCCGTTTGGGATAAACGTAAATGAGTATAAGTTGACGGAGCAGATCGAAGCAAAAGCCCTCGAGTTTAGAGGTAAGTTTAGAAATCCGATCATCCTGTATATTGGCAACCTTAGTTACGATGATGGTATTGTTAACCTCATCAGGGCCATGATCGATATAATGGCAGTACTGGTTATTGTCGGGACAGGTGAAACTGAAGATGAATTGAAGATCCTGTCAAAGAATCTTGGGCTTTCCACACGGGTTATCTTTACCGGAGAATTAAAACATGAGGAGAAGAAGATACTTCTGCATAGCTGTGACCTGGTTGCGGTTCCGGAGGCGACGGAGCACCAGAAGCTTGGCATGGTTCAGCTTGAAGCGATGGCCTGCGGAAAACCTGTGATATCATCGAGCACGATACCGGAAAATGACAGGATAAACATCAATGGTGTTACCGGGCTCACCGTAGACCCACATTCATCCTACTCAATTGCAGGCGCGCTGAAGAAGATATTGCAGAGTGAAGACGTCAGCTTCGAATTTGGAAGGAATGCGTTGGCTCATGTACGGGAAAATTACAATATAGATAAAGCTGGAGAGACCGTATTTTCGCTATTTCAGCAGCTTATGAGCGAGTTCATTCCGCGGGACTTTTTCGGGGATCAGGGAAGCTCTGCTGATAATTCCACTGGTGGAATTAAGGATGATGAAAAAGACAACTCGACTGTCTGATGCGACCATAAACAGAATTCCACTATATCTGCGCGCTTTGCAAGAATTAAATGAGAAGGACTGGTATATCATCTCCTCAAATGATCTTGCCGATCTGGTGGGTGTTCAGCCTGCTCAGTTGAGGAAAGACCTTTCCTATCTTGGAGAGTTCGGAACCCGTGGAGTTGGATATGATATCTCCCATCTCAAGAACCAGCTGTCAAACAGGATAGGGCTTACGAAAAAGTGGTCGATAGCAGTAATAGGGGCGGGGAGGTTGGGTCAAGCGTTGATAAGATATCAAGAATTTAAGAAACACGACCTGGATATAAGAGCTGTTTTTGACAATGACCCATCCAAGATAGGAAAAAAGATTGAAAGCAAATATATACTTGACATCAGCGAGATTAAGAATGTGGTTGAAGAAGAGGGAATTCAAATCGGCATAATAACAACCCCTGCCGAGTCGGCCCAACTGGCCGCAAAATTGCTAGTTGAAGCCGGCATTAAGGCGATATTAAATTTTACCCCTACCTCAATTGAAGTTCCTGATAAAGTGCAGGTCAGGCATGTCGATCTGTCTGTAGAGCTCCAGATCTTGATTTTTAAACTGATGCGCGAAAATTTGATTAAAGAGTATGTCAACGGTTAGTTCAGGTGGTGCGGATAACACTTTTACTGCTCTTATCAGTCCATCTGATGAATATATTGATTTGAGGCTGGATGATAGTCCGGTCCCCACTATTTATAGTCAGGCAGTAAGCATATCATTTGCCGAACTTTTTATTGGCATAGATTCCAGGGTTGCAAATATTTCAAGGGCACTTGACCTTGCAGGTTTTGGACTTGAGCGTCATGTGCTGCACGGATCGGATACGCAGTATTTTTCAGGTGTGCTCAATCTGCTAGACGGTGACCTCCTCTATTCGCAGTCCCTTACGCTTCTATCAGCAGATGGAGACATAGATCTAATATTGAAAATAAAAGAGATCATTCGAAACAACCTGGTCATGCATTCCGACCTGTCCGAATTCTCATATGATTTAAGAAGGATCGATGACGATGATCTGGTTAAGCTGAGCAGCCTTCTGGGGTTTTCATTTAGCCTTCCGCTCTGGTTGTTTGATAAATTATGCAATTCTATGGATGATCTGCTTGCGATCAGCAGGCTCATTTGCGCCATTAAATCATTATATTTAATCCAGCGGATCAGCAGGCTGGGTGATTTCGGAAAACGCGATAATATCCCGCTTGCAAGAAGCAGGTTGGCGGAACTATCGGAAAAAGTAAGAAAGCACAGCCTCGCCCTGAAAGAAGGAAAAACTTTCAGGAGATATATAAACGTACTGGGTAAGAGTTGACGAAAAGCGCCGATGTAATATTCATTCATCCTCCAAGCGTTTTCGACTTTAGAAAGAAGCCGATTTTTTTTGGGCCGATGGCTGATCTTGTTCCTTCCTCTCATATTTTTGATATGTATCCCATCGGTTTTGTCAATTTAGGTGCAAGCCTTGAAGAGGCTGGTTTCTCCACGCGCATAGTGAATCTTGCTGCGCTGATGCTGTTAAGTCCGAAATTCGATGTTTGTAAATTCATTTCAGCCTTAAGTGGCGATATTTTTTGCATTGATCTGCACTGGCTTCCGCATGCACAGGGCGCTCTTGAGGTTGCCTCGGTGATAAAAAAGATCAAGCCAGGTGCCAGGATAATCCTTGGTGGGTATTCTGCTTCCTATTACCATGAGGAGCTTATCAGGATGGAGCAGGTTGATTACGTCATACGCGGTGATAGCGCTGAGGAGCCCCTTTGTGCACTGATCTCTTCTATTAAAAGCGGCAAGGCGTTGGACAGTGTGACAAATCTTACCTGGAAGAACGATGGAGAGGTGGTCATAAATGATTTTTCTTGCGGTTCCCTCAACCTCAACCAGAAGCTGCTTGACTATTTTTACATGATCAGGATGGCACTAAGGAATCTTGATTTTAAGGGGGTCGTTCCATTTGCCAACTGGAGGAGCTATCCTGTCGTGATGGCGGAATCATGCAGAGGATGCACCATGTGTTGTGTTACCTGCGGGGGGTCTGCGTTCTCATCGAGAAAGATATTTGGAAGGTCAATACCTGCTTATCTGGACCCTGAGCTTCTCGCCAGGCAGTTTTTGATCATCTCGCGGTACTTCAGAAGTCCCATCTTTTTACTTGGTGATATAAATCAGGCCGGCCGCAACTATGTCGAACTGTTTTTCAAGGCAGTGAGGCAGATGCGAATTAAAAATCCAGTGATGTTCGAGTTCTTTAACCCACCGCCGGAGAATTTTTTTGAGCTTGCTGCGAAATCTTTTGGCGATATATATTACGAGATGTCCATTGATTCCCATGAGCCGGGGGTGAGGGAGATGGTGGGCAAATTTTATTCAAATGTGGATGTGAAGGACACGATAGCAGGCGCATTTTCGGCTGGTGCGCGTCGTTTCGACCTTTATTTTATGATCGGCTTGCCGAATCAGACCTTTGAAAGCGTCATCGAGACGCCTGAGTTCTGCCAGGACCTCTATCTTCAGTTAAATGAAGACCGAAGGCTTTTCGTCTTCACATCTGCAGTGGCGCCATTTGTTGATCCGGGCAGCAGGGCGTTCGAAGAACCAGAGCGGTATGGTTATCGCCTTCGCTTCAAAAGTCTTGCTGAACATGCAGCAGCAATGCTTTCGCCGAGCTGGAAATACATGCTAAATTATGATACGGTCTGGATGAGCAGGGATAAGATCGTAGAGAGTACCTATATGTGTTCGGCTGGTCTGAACAGGCTTAAAGGTAGAGTGGGTTGCATAAGCGAACAGGAGATGATCAGTATCGAGAGGCGTATTGAAATGTCCCTTGACCTGATGAATAAAATAGATGACATTTATATGCGAGGGGAAAACAGTTCGTCGCGGCAGGAATTGATGCAGCTGAAGCCGTTAATGGATGAATTGAATAATTTCACCATAATAAACAAATATGAGATTGACATGAAGAATCGGGGCTCAAACTTCGTCATGGGGAACATCATTCACGATCTCATGTTTGGCCCAAAAGACTGGAAACAATGAGTTGAACGTCAAAGACCTTGATGGTTTCAGCGTTGAGCTGGTTGACACTGCATCGCGCGTGGAAGATTATATAAGTAATGCTGCTGCGCGTTTTGAAGGAGTACTTGGCAGCGATGCGGCAAAGGTCGTCTCATCTGGGGGGAAGCGGTTAAGGCCGATTCTGCTTATAATCTCCTATCTTGGTGGCGATGGCGATGTTCAGTTTTGCTTTCCTGCTTGCGCTGCTGTTGAATTTTTCCATTCCGCAACCCTGGTTCACGATGACATAATTGATGGTTCAGTTGAGCGAAGGGGCAAGAAGACCTTTAACTACATTAAGGGAGACCGTTATGCCTTGTTGTTAGGAGATTACCTTTTCGCAAGCTGTTTCAAGGAATTGGCTTCATATGGTGACAGCAGCTTGATAAGAATATTAAGCACTGTTGGAATATATTCCTGTCTGGGGGAATTTTCCCAGCAAAAGCAGTCGAGGACGATGATGCGAACAGAGGACTATTTCTTAAGGATAAAGAATAAAACGGGTTACCTGTTTTCCGCTGCCTGTCATATAGGTGCAAGGCTAGCAAAGAAATCAGACTTTGAGATCGAGAAATATTCAAGTTTTGGGATGAAGTTAGGGCAGGCTTACCAGATATATGATGATTCGCTTGATATAGTAGGTGAGGAGGAGGTCCTTGGTAAATCACCTGGAAGCGATATAAAGGAAGGAGTGGTGACGCTTCCTGTCCTGATGGCGCTTGATATTTTAGCCGGGGATCGCAGGTCAGCCGGCATTATCAAAAGTGCAGTGAGCGGCAAAAATGTGTCAAAAGCTGATCTTGATGCATCAATTGAGATATTAAGGTCATCAGGTGCGGTTGAAAGAGCCATCAATTATGCCGATGATCTGGCTAAAGAGGCTGTTGATGACATGAAGCAGGTTGCGAATACCAGTCAGGTTGGTAACGCCATCGCGCTCTGGCTTCTCATCAGACAAAGGATAAAATATGCTGGGTAAGAAAAAAGTCCCCATCTCTACAAGGACTCGAAACAAAAAAAAGAGAAGGGTTCCTTTATTCGTACGCATACTAATTATAGTCTTTGCGGTTGTGTTCATATTTTTTATGATAGTCTCGCTTATACCGTTTGGTCCTTACACGCAGAAACCCAAGGAAAGTACTGCTGCTCCCCAGGGGGCTTCGGAGTCCTTGCAGTCGGGTGATGATGTGCAGGACTATATAGCGGGGCTTTTAGATCAGGTGCAAAAGGAACCCGGAAACGTAATGCTGCTGACAGAGTTAGGGAACGCGCTTTTTGATGCTGGAAAATATCAGGATGCCATTATTTATTACGGAAAGGTCCTTGAGATCACGCCGGATAATAATTTCGTCAGGACAGATATGGGAATTGCATATTTTTTCACGGGGGATCCAGAAAGAGCGATTGATGAATTCAATAAAGTGCTTGAAAGTGACCCCGAGTTCAAGCGGGCTATACTCGCTTCCGCGGTTGTCTATGAGCAAGCCGGCGATTACGAAAAGGCAATCGAATTTTATCAACGTTTTTTGGAAGTTGCACCTGACGATCCGAGTGCTGCTCAGGTTGGACAGAAAATAGATGATCTACAGAATCTGTTAAAATAAACTTTGCATGAGCTTTCGATTACCAAGGAAATCTTAGATATCATTCTGGACGCCGCTGGCAGGAATAACGCCAAGAGCGTTGAGAGCATAAATATTGAACTTGGACAGCTCTCAACGTTTGATGAGGAGTCCATCAGCTTTTATTTTGAGTTCTTAAGCAGGGGTACCCTTGCTGAAGGGGCTAAATTGATCTTTAAGCGCATACCGGCAATAGCAAAGTGCAAGAAGTGCGACAGGGATTTTGAGTTGGGGGATGTATTTTTTAGCAGTTGTCCGTTATGTGGATCAATCGAATATGAGGTCGTAAGCGGTGATGCAATCAAGGTTGTGAATTTGAAAATTGAAGATTAGAGGAGTTTGATGAACGAGATAGAAGTTGGGATGAGTCCGCTTGAGAAGAACAGGTTGATAGCAGATCAGAATAAAAGTTTGCTTGATGAAAAGCGCGTGCTCATGATAAATATCATGGCTGCTCCTGGTGCCGGCAAGACATCAGTCATTGCTGGAGTTGCGCGCTACCTCAAGCCGAAGTATAAGCTGTTTGTCATCGAGGCTGATCTGGCGACGTCAATTGATACCGATAAACTAAATGCGCTTAGAATAGATTCAACGCAGATAAACACAATATCCATGTGCCACCTGGAAGCCTATCATATAAGTGAGCGCTTGGAGGTACCGCTTAAAGATGGTACGGATGTCATATTCATAGAAAATGTCGGTAATCTCGTATGTCCATCTGAGTATTATCTTGGTGAGGATATCAGGATGGTGATCATCAGTGCGACTGAAGGACATGATAAGGTTGCCAAGTACCCAAATATTTTTTTCAAGGTGGATGCAATCGTCCTGAACAAGATTGACCTGATGAAGTACGTCGGTTTTGATGAAGATTATCTTCTCACCTCAATGTCAAAAATAAATCCAAAAGCCAAATTTTTCCGCACATCCTGCCAAACAGGAGAAGGCTTGAGCACTCTTGCTGATTATATAGCTGAAAGATTGGCTGCAAAAAGGGTTTGAGGGTTCAGGCAGTTGGTGGATGTGCCGTATTTTTATTTACACCACTGAATTTTTCTTAATTTTTTAAACACTAATATGAATATCTAAAAAATAAACATTCTGGTGGTTTAAATTGAGGGGTTATATAATCAAAAGTATTAAAGGAAAAATCTAGAATAATAGATAGAGAATCAATTTGTAAAATATAATGTCTATAAAATTTCATCCCCATTCAAGAATAAGAATGAAAGAAAGAGGAGCTTCAGCAGAAGAAGTAAAATTAACAGTTGAGACTGGGGAGAAATTTCCTGCAAAGTTTGAAAGAATTGGTTTTAGAAGAAACTTACCTTTTAATAGTAGCTGGCAGGGAAAAATTTATAATACAAAACAAATTGAAGTTTATGTTGTTCAAGAAGAAGGAGATTTTATTATATTAACTGTTGTTGTAAAATACTTTTAGATAATTTAATGGGGATAAAAATTGGAAATAAGCTACGATAAAAAATATAATATTGCATATATAAAAATTCAGAAAAAAACTAGTGAAGTAGAAACTATAAGATTAAGCGATGAAGTTAATATAGATATTTCTCATGATGGTAAGATATATGGAATCGAGCTTTTAAATGCGAATGAGCAACTTCAGTCAGGACAAGATAATAAATTAATCTTTACTGATACAACCACAGGTAAAAAAACACAAATTCCTATAGGTATAAAGTAACTATTCATAAGAGTTTGCCTTTAAAAGACACATTTATAAAACATATGGTCCAAAAGTAATTGTTAATGCTCTTAGTTATTATAATCTTGGAAACACCTTAGAAGAATCAGCCAAACTTACTAATAAGAGATTTAAGGTAAAAATTTCTAAAAGCTCTGTTAGCCAATGGCTAAAAGAATTTAAAGATATTTGTACCTATTATAAATTTAGAGAAAAAGTATCGAAAAACTACAAAAAAGAAATTTTAGTCAGTAAAACTTTTAGCCATAACGGCTTAGCTTACAATTTTAAATACCATCAACCCAAATTAGAGATGCTGTGTCGCTCTAATGACTTTAATCTTTTAATAAAATATCTAGAGAATTTGAAAAAGGGTTGTCCTGAATTTTTTAATGATATTGAAAATCGATGTTAAAATTAAAAAAGAAGGCAGATATAACAACGCCTGTATGCTTGCCGATTTAGCCCTGAAATCCTGCTCTACTAACTATCAAAGGCATCTTGCAGTTGAAAATTTTATGCTTATTAACGATTCTTCCACTATTGCTTGTGAGGTGCCAATTTGGTTCTGGGAGAAAAATCTTAATATTGGGATAAACGGCCATATTGATATTTTACAAGTTAGACAAAATAAAATCTTTATTTTAGATTTTAAGCCAGAAGCATTTAAAGAAAATGAACAGAAAGTTGCTTCCCAACTTTTTTGGTACGCCCTGGGTCTTTCTTTTAGAACATCAATTCATATTAAAAGATTTGCTTGTGCCTGGTTTGATGAGAAAATTTATTATGAATTTAGTCCTAATAAGATAGAGGTAAAATTTTAAAAAGCGACTAA
>Ga0315282_10011974_pt1 | contig 13340 bp, 13 predicted proteins | sample YL17G07_20_MG_FD_203693 | JGI IMG/M metagenome (GOLD analysis project Ga0315282, IMG submission 203693) | Sediment microbial communities from Yellowstone Lake, YNP, Wyoming, USA - YL17G07_20 | ecosystem: Environmental > Aquatic > Freshwater > Lake > Sediment | place: USA: Wyoming | collected...
TGCGAAATGTCTCAAACGAATTCCGCCGGGGGGATAAGAGAGGGACTCCGGCTCATTTCAGATATCTATCACCGGCGCGGTTTCGAGTTCTCAACCGCACCGGTGCGGGTCGCTCCCAAGAGTCCGCGACCAGCCGGAACACCCCGCAGCTCGACTTCCTTGATGCCTGGGGACGAGCCCCCGTTGAATTCGGGGCGGAGTTCCTTTAGAATCGGTCCGTGGAAAAGATCCGCATCCGCGGCGGCCGCGATCTCCGCTTGAAGGGCAAGGTCCGCATCAGCGGGGCCAAGAACTCCGTCCTGCCGTCCATCGCAGCCGGCCTGCTGACGGCCGACGAGATCCGCCTGTCCAACGTCCCGCGGGTCAAGGATGTCCGCACCATCCTGACGCTCATCAACGACCTCGGCGGGACGTCCTCGCTCGACGGGGATTCCATCTCCGTCAAGGTCGAGCGGATCTCTTCGGACGAGGCGTCCTACGAGCTCGTCCGGGCCATGCGGGCGTCCATCCTCGTCCTCGGGCCGCTCGTCGCCCGCTTCGGCAAGGCGGCCGTCGCCCTGCCCGGCGGCTGCGCCATCGGCTCGCGGCCGGTCGATCTCCACATCAACAGCCTGCAGAAGCTCGGCGCCAGGATCTCCCTCGAGCACGGCTATATTCAGGCCCAGGCCGACCGGCTCCGCGGCGCCGTCATCGAATTCGAGAAGAAGACGGTCACGGGCACGGAGAACCTGCTGATGGCCGCGGCCCTGGCCGACGGCGAGACCATCCTGAAGAACTGCGCCGTCGAGCCCGAGGTGACCGACCTCGCCGTCCTGCTGAACAAGATGGGCGCCAGGATCGACTGGCCGGGCGAGGACACGGCCCGCATCATCGGCGTCGCGGAGCTCCACGGGGCCGAGCACAAGATCATCCCGGACCGGATCGAGACCGGCACGTTTCTCGTCGCCGGCGCCCTGACAGGAGGCGAGGTCCTCCTCGCCGGCGTCGAGCCCGGCCACGTCCGGACGGTCGTCGACAAGCTTCGCGCGTCCGGGGCGGTCATCGAGCCGGAAGGGCGTCACGGCCTCCGCGTCATCGGCAACCGCCCGATCAAGGCCCAGGACGTCACGACCTCCCCCTATCCCGGCTTCCCCACGGACATGCAGGCGCAGTTCATCACCCTCATGACCCAGGCCGAGGGCACGTCCATCATCACCGAGACGATCTTCGACCGTCGTTTCGCCCACGTCAACGAGCTGCTCAGGCTCGGCGCCGATATCCAGGTCCAGGGCGACAAGGCCGTCGTCAGGGGCCCGACGCCCCTGTCCGGCGCCGAGATCACCGCGACCGACCTCAGGGCCTCGGCCTGTCTTATCCTGGCCGGCCTCGTCGCCGGCGGCGACACCATCCTCGCCGAGATCGAGCACCTCGACCGCGGCTACGAGAGGATCGAGGAGAAGCTCCGCGGCCTCGGCGCGTCAATCGAGAGATTCTCCTGCTGAGAGGAGGGACCATGGACAGCTGTCTCTTCTGCCGGATCATCCGCAAGGAGATCCCTGCGAAAATCGTCTACGAGGACGACCAATGCCTGGCCTTCGAGGACATCCGCCCCCAGGCGCCCGTCCATTTCCTGCTCATCCCCAAGACGCATTTCGCCTCGCTCAACGAGGCCCCGCCGGGAGCCGAGAAACTGCTCGGCGAGATGCTCTTCCGGGCCCGGGAGATCGCCCGCGAGAAAGGGATCGGCGCGAGCGGCTACCGCATCGTTCTCAACACGGCGCGGGACTCCGGCCAGGAGGTTTTCCACGTCCACTTCCATCTCCTCGGCGGCCGGCGCATGACCTGGCCGCCGGGATGACCGGCGGCGCCCGATGGCCTACCTGATCGACGGCAACAACCTGCTCGGCCGCATCGCGCCCCATGAGCTCAGGGAGCGCTCCGGCCGGAGCGGGCTCGTCGGCAGGCTCCTGGCCTTCCAGAAGGTCACCCGGACCCGTATCCATCTCGTCTTCGACGGCAATCCCGAGCCGGAGCGGACGACGATCACCGTCAATCCCAAGTTCACCGTCCTCTATCCGGGGGCCGGCGAGAGCGCCGACGACGTCATCCACGACGTCATCCTCGAGCTGACCGACCGGCGGCGGTTCTTCGTCGTCAGCTCGGACCGGCGCATCCGCGACTTCGCCAAGGCGAACGGCGTGGCCCCGGTGACCTCGGAGGATTTCGCCAAGGAGCTCAAGGCCGCCCTGAAGGAGAGGAAAAAGGAGAAGGAGATGGAGAAGTGGGTAGACTCCCCCTCGCCGCTCGAAATCGATCTCTGGGACGAGGTCTTCAAGGCCAAGCCATGAGGACGTTTTCCGTCGTCGGCGCGGGGCGGCTGGGCACCTCGCTCGCGGCCGCGCTGTCGAAGAAAGGCTGGAACCTCGAGCTCATCGCCGACCGCGATCCGCTCGCGGCCCGCGAGGGGCGGAGGATCATCGGGCGGGGACGGGCGACGGCGGACATCTCGAAGGCCGCGAGCGCTTCCGGCGTCCTCTTCGTCTGCGTTCCCGACGATTCGCTGGAAGCCGTGGCCCGGAAGCTGGCCCGTTCGGGACCGGACTGGGCCGGCCGCATCGTCTTCCATACGAGCGGGCTCCACTCGTCAAGCGCCCTCGCCCCGCTGAGGAAGAAGGGCGCCCGGGCGGCCTCGCTCCATCCCGCCCAATCCTTCCCCCGGAAGGGCGTCCACGCCCGCCTTTTCCGCGGCGTCGTCTGGGGCATCGAGGGCGACGCCGAGGCGGTCGCGGCGGGGCGGGCCGTGGTCAAGGCGCTTGGCGGCCGGACACTGATCCTGCGGCCGGAGGACAAGGCCCTCTACCATGCCGCCTGCTGCCTGGCCTCGAACAGCTTCGTTGCCCTCGAAGCCGCCGCCGCGGCGCTCCTCCAGGCCGCCGGCGTCCCGCCGGGGACCGCCGGCGCCCTTCTCCGGTCCCTCGTTCAAGAAACTTTACAGAACGTAAAAAAACTTGGGCCGCGAAAAGCCTTGACGGGGCCTGTCGTCCGGGGGGACGTCGGCACGGTCCGCCGGCATCTCGAGGCCCTGAAGGCGCATCCCGGCCAGGAAGAGACGTACAGGGCCGTCGGAAAGCTGGCCCTGGCGCTGACGGAGGGCAGGGGATTGCCGGCCGGGAGGATCAGAGCATTGAGGCGGTTGCTGGAAGGTAGATGACCTCCTCCTCCAGCAGGACGCCCGACAGGCGCAGAACGCGCTCCTTCATCTCGGCCGCCAGCCGGAGGACGTCCGCGGCCGTGGCCTTTCCCGCGTTGATAATGAAATTGCAGTGGCCCGGATAGACGGCCGCGCCGCCGGCCGAGAGGCCCTTGGCGCCGGCCTGTTCGAGGAGCCGGCCCGCCGCGACCTTGGCCCCGTCGGGCGAGCAGGGGTTCTTGAAGTAGCTCCCGGCGCAGGCGGTCCCCCACGGCGGGTGCTTCGTCCGCCTCTTCTCCAGGTAGTCCCGGATCTTGCCTTCCGAAGCCTTGCGGTCTCCCGGCGACGCGGCGATGACGGCCCTGAGGACGATGGCCCTCCCGCCGCGCATGGACGATGTCCGGTAGCCGAAGGCGAGCTCGCTCCGGGGGAGCGTCCGTTCGCCGCCGTCGGGCGAGAGCAGGACGGCTTCCTCGACAAGATCCCCGATGCTCTGTCCGAAGGCCCCGGCGTTTCCGGCCAGCGCGCCGCCGACCGTGCCCGGGATCCCCGCCAGGAATTCCAGGCCGCCGAGCCCGGCCGCCAGGGCGGATTGGAGCAGGACGCCCAGGCCGGTCCCCGAGACGACGCTGATCCGGCCTTCGCCGGCGCTCACGCCTTCGACCCGGTTGCGGATGATCAGGCCTCGGTAGCCGGCGTCGTCGAAGAGGATGTTGAAGCCGCCGCCGATGACGAAGAACGGGAATGTCTCGCGCGCGGCCAAGGAGACGGCCTTCTTCAGGTCTTCCTCGGTCCGGGCCTCGAAAAAGAAATCGGCCGGGCCGCCGATCCGGAAGCTCGAGAACTGGTCGAGCCCGATCCGCTCGCGAACGGGCAGGCCTGTCGCTTCGAGAAAAAGGCGTCCGAAGTCCCGGGCGGTCATGGTCGCGGGTATTATATTGCATCGCCCGCAAGGACGCAAAAGTCTTCTGCCGTCCTCTGCAAGCGACAATCCCCGCGGCTGCGGCGGGCCGGTCCCGGCCGGATTTCAGAAGAACGCCTGGGGCCGGCAAGCCGATGTCCCTATTTTTCGTTATTGGCATAATAATTGCAATATAAGGGGTGAGAGATAACATGTTGACAATTCCCGGGATGCGGGCTATGATTCAACAAATTTTGTTTAGAGGTGTTGAATGAGAAAAACACTGTTGACAATGGCGACCCTGATCCTCCTGTTGACGGGCCTCGCCTCCGCCCAGAGCGCCGATGAGGAATATCTCAAGGCCATGCAACTCTCTGATAAATGCCAGCAAGTTCAGGCGCTTGGCGCCTATATCACCCAATACGCGGGCAAGGGCGGCCAGTATGACGCTTATGCCTACGCTTATTACTGCCTGACTCCCTGCGCGACGAAAGACCAACAGAAGGCCGTCGATTACGGCGAAAAAGCCCTGGCCATGGGCGGGATCGAAGAGGCCGTCAAGCTCCAGATCATGGGGAGCATCCCCTCCCTCTATGCGGCCATGGGCCAGACGGACAAGGCCAAGGCCGCCGTCCAGCGGATCATCGATAAGGGCAAGGCCAGCTCCGACCCCAAGACCGGCGCCCAGCTTCAGGCTTATGGCTACGTCCTCATCGGCCAGTTCTCCGAGAAGGCGGCCGATTACGGCGGCGCCGCCGCGGCCTACATCACGGCCTACGGCATCCTGAAAGACCCGAGCATCATGAAGCAGCTCACGAACCTCGCCAACACGCTGTCCAAGGCCCAGAAGTACGCCGACGCCGAAAAGGTCTTCCGCCAGTTCTACGCCTCCGACCAGGGTCCGGAAAGCGCCTCCCTGCTGGCCCAGACCCTTTACAAGCAGGGCAAGGTCGACGAGGCGCTGGCGATCTACCGCGAAGCCTACGCCAAGAAGAAAACCGCCAACCTTGCTCAGAACATCGCCGTCATCCTGAACAAGGAAGTCAAGACCAATCCCTCTCTCAAGCCCCAGGCCATCGAAGCCCTCATCGAGGCCGGCCTCCTCATCCCCGCGCAGCAGAGCAATTACTTCCAGGCCGCCAAGAACATCTACATCAGCGACAGCCCGGAGCTGGCCGACATCAACGCCAAGATCCAGGAACACAACAAGGCCATCGAGGACCTGACCAACACATACAACGCGAAGTACGGCAGCAAGAGCGAGGACGAGCTCACGGGCTCCGAGAAGGTCTCCATGAAGAAGCTGACGGACGCCATCGAGTCCGAGAAGCGGGCCATCGAACAGATCAAGAGCTCGCAGACGGGGATCCAGCAGAAGTTCGACCAGCTCGTGGCCAAGGTCCGGGCCAAGCTCGGCAGGTAAAGGTCTCCGGAACGCGTTTCCAAAACCTCGCCGCCGCCCCGGCCGGGGCCCGCGGCGAGCAGTCTCTGATACCGGAGGATGAGCGTGCCCGCCTCTCTCTCCATCGGCCGGGCCAGGGCCCGCGCCGCTAAGCTTCGCCGCGAGATCCTCTACCACGAAAAAAAATACTACGTCGACAGCGATCCCCAGATCTCCGACGGCGAGTTCGACGCCCTCGTCCGCGAGCTCAAGGACCTCGAGGCCCGTTTCCCCTCCCTCGTTACGCCCGAATCGCCCACCCAGCGCGTCGGCGAGAAGCCGGTCGAGGGCTTCGCGTCCGTCACCCACAGGACGCCCATGCTCAGCATCGACAACGTCTACAACGAGGACGAGCTCCGGGAGTTCGAGGAGCGCGTCCGCAAGCTCCTCCCCGGCCAAAAGGTCCAGTACACGGCCGAACTCAAGATCGATGGGCTCGGCATCTCCATCCTCTACCGGGACGGGAAATACGCCCGGGCCGTGACTCGGGGCGACGGGGTCCGGGGAGACGACGTGACCTCGAACGTCAAGACCCTGCGGTCCCTGCCTCTCGTCGTTTCCGAGCGCCGCGAGGTCGAGGCCCGCGGCGAGATCTACCTCCCGTTTGAGTCTTTCCGGGCCATCAACCGGGAGCGCGAGGAGAACGGCGAGGCCCTCTTCGCCAATCCGCGCAACGCGGCCGCCGGCTCCATCCGGCTCCTCGACCCGCGGATCGTGGCTTCCAGGAACCTGAGCGTCTTCCTCTATTACCTCTTCATCGACGGCAAGGAGGAGCCGAGCCAATGGGGCGCGCTCCGGAAGCTCGACGAGTTCGGTTTCAAGATCAATCCCCATTCCCGCCTCTGCCGGACCATCGACGAGGTCCTGGCCTATTACCGCGAATGGACGGACAAGCGCGACGACCTCGACTACGACGCCGACGGGATCGTCATCAAGGTCGATTCCGCGGCCCAGCGGGAAGCGCTCGGCACAACCGCCAAGTCCCCGCGCTGGGCGATCGCCTTCAAGTTCCCGGCCCGCCAGGCGACGACCCGCGTCAAGGCCATCCGCATCCAGGTCGGCCGGACCGGGGCGCTGACGCCCGTCGCCGAGCTGGAGCCGGTCAAGCTGTCCGGAACGACCATCAGCCGCTCGACGCTCCACAACGAAGAGGAGCTCCGGCGCAAGGACGTCCGGGTCGGCGACACGGTCCTCATCGAACGCAGCGGAGACGTCATCCCGAGCGTCGTCTCGGTCATGCGGGAGCGCCGCACGGGCAAGGAGAAGCCTTTCAAGTGGCCGTCGGAATGCCCGGTCTGCGGCTCGGCCGTCTTCAAGCCCGAGGGCGAGGTCATTTCCCGCTGCATCAACCCGTCCTGCCCGGCCAGGATCCGCGAGTCCATCCTCCACTTCGCGGCACGGCGGGCCATGGATATCGACGGCCTGGGCGAAGCCCTTGTCGACCAACTCCTCGCATCCGGTCTCGTCCGCTCCATCCCCGACCTCTACGGTCTCACCCTGGAGGGCTTGGTCGAACTCGAGCGCATGGGGGCCAAGAGCGCCGGAAACCTGCTGGACGAGATCACCCGCTCCAAGGAGAAGGACCTGGACCGGCTCGTCTTCGCCCTGGGCATCCGTCACGTCGGCGAGCGCCTGGCTCAGACGCTGGCAGGCCGCTTCCGGACACTCGACGCCCTGGCCCGGGCGACGGAGGAAGAGCTGACGGCCGTCGAGGACGTCGGGCCCAAGGTGGCCGAGAGCATCCGCTTCTTCTTCGCCCAGCCGGAAAACCGTGAGCTCGTCCGCAGGCTCCGGGAAGCCGGGTTGAACATGACGTCCCGCGAGGAGGGCGGCGCGCCGAAGCCGCTCGCCGGCCAGGTGTTCGTGCTGACCGGCACGCTGTCCGCCTTCAGCCGCGAGGAAGCCCAGGAGAAGCTCGAGGCCCTGGGCGCCGAGGTCGGCTCGTCGGTAACGAAAAAAACGACCTGCGTCGTCGCCGGCGAATCGCCGGGCTCGAAGCTCGGCAAGGCGCGCGATCTCGGCGTCAAGGTCATCGGGGAACAGGATCTCCTGCGGATTCTGGCCGGGAAGGCTTGAGGGAGGAGGGCGGCTACTTCTTCTTGGGTTTGGCCGCGGTCTTGGTCTGGCCCTTGGCCTTGTTCTTGGTGCCGAAGAAATCCAGCGAGAGGAAGGCCTCGAGCCCCGACTTTTTCTTCTTCCCCACGCCGAGGTCCGCAAGCTCCTGGCGGGCCTTGGCGTGCTCGGGATCGGCTTCCAGGGCCCTTTCCAACTGGCGGATGGCCTTGGTCTTGAGCCCTTCCTGTTTGTAGAGCTGGCCCAGGCCGCAATAGGCCTCCGGGTTCCAGGGCTCCAGGCTGATCGCCTTCAGGAAATCCCCCTCGGCCTTCCGGAGGTAGCTCGGGACGCGGGATTCGGCCATGGCCAGGAGCAGGAAATAATCGGCCTTGTCTCGCCTCAGCCGGACCGCCTCCTCCAGGAGGGAGACGGCGTCGTCGAAGCGGTCCATCTCGAACAGCGTCCGGCCCTGGCGGAACTTGACCTCGGCCTTTTTGACGCTGTCCTGAGCGTCGTCCTGGGTGCCGGCCGCGAGCTCCTTGTCGTATTCGCGACGCTTGTCCTTGTTGCTGAGAATCCGGTAGGCGCCCGTGATCGCGTCGAAGACCTCGTCGATTTGGGCCTTGTATTCGGCGGCCGCCTTCCGCGCGAAGCGGTCCGGATGGAAGCGCCGGGCCATCTGGAAATAGGCCTTCTTGATGTCCTCGTCCGAAGCCGACCTGGCGACGTCGAGGACTTGGTAGAAGTTCTTGCTGGGCAGGCTCTCCTTGAAGGTCAGGATTTCGCGGATCTCCTGGGGCTTCGGCGCCTCCTCGGCGGGTGCCGCCGGGCCGGCCGCGGCCGGGGCGGGCCTGGCGGCCTCTTCGCTTTTCAGATCCACGAGGTCCAGGCAATAAAAAAGGAAAAGGCTCTTCCAGAAAAAGTCGGGAGGAGACGTCAGGCCCCGGAGAATGGTTTCGGCCGGATCCCGGCCGGTGATCCTGTCCAGGATGTCCTTCTCCTCCATGGTCAGGAGGTAGGCGAAGGATTTCCGCTTCAGGAAGGGGATCTGGTGGCCCAGGAATCCTTTGATGATGGGATTCGGTTGCATCCGCCGGATGCCGTATTCGATGATGAAGGGGATGCTGATCCGGGAGGCCTCTTCGGGGGCCGCGAAATCCTCCTTCTCCTGGAAGGTGATCTCGGCGTCGAAATGGGGAAAGACGTTGAGCGTCGTCTCCCGCATCTGGTAGGTCAGGGCGTCCGCCAGGTCCTGCTCGGAGATGACGCCGCGGCTTCTCAGGACCTCGCCGATGTTCTGATTGGGCTCGACGTACTGGTCCATGGACGCGTGGGCGTCCTTGGAGATGCGCTCGAGCTTGTAGAGCACCTCGCCCAGCCGTTCCTCGGGCACGTTCGTCTTGACCTGGATGAGCTCCCCTTTCCGGAAGAAGAAATACTTCTGGATGTCCCCCCGTTTGTGGATAAGACGCCCCGTCTTCTTGTTGAAATGAATGTCCCGAAGGTTTAAGGCGATATGATTCATTGGTATGAGCAGTCCCTTACGCCGGTAAGAATAGGAAAACTATAATGAAAACGCCGGAATAATTCAACCCCGTGCCCCCAGGGGGAGCGGCCGATTGAAAAGCGGGCGTTACTTATGGTAGGTTTTGAGACATGAAGATTGCCTTGGCCCAGATCGCCCCCCGCCTCGGCGCGCTCGAGCGGAACCGGGATCTCCACCTGGAGTACATGGAGCGGGCCCGCCGCGAGAAGGCCGACCTCGTCGTCTTTCCCGAGCTCAGCCTGACCGGCTACACGCTGAAGGACCTGGCCGCCGAAGTGGCCCTCGATCCCCGGACGGATCCGCTGTTCAGGAAGATCATGGCCCGCAGCCGTGGGCTTTCGGTCGTCCTCGGATTCATGGAGGAGGCGGCGGAGGAAAAGGGGCTTTTCTACAATTCGGTCGCTTTCCTCAGCGACGGAAAGATCCTCCACGTCCATCGCAAGGTCTTCCTGCCGACCAACGGCATGTTCGAGGAAGCCAAGTTTTTCGCCCAGGGCCGCGATCTGCGGACGTTCCCGACGCCCTTCGGAAAGGCCGGCCTCCTCATCTGCCGCGATTTCCTCCATTACGGCGCGAGCTACGTGCTGTACGCCGGCGGGGCCGATATGATCATCACCGTTTCCGCGGCGCCCGGCCGCGGCGTCGGCGGCGGGGAAGCCTTCGAGAGCAGCCGGATGTGGGAGCTCATGGGCGAGGCGATTTCCTCGTTCTCGACGGCCTTCGTCGTCTACGTGAACCGCGTCGGGTCCGAAGACGGCGTTTCCTTCGCCGGCGGCTCGTTCGTCTACGGGCCCGACGGCCGGCTCCTGGCCAGGGCGGCCTATCTGGATCCCGAGTTTCGCGTCCTCAGCCTCGATCTCACGGCCGTTCGCGAAGCCAGGACGAAGCGGCTCTTCAAGCGCGACGAAAAGCCCGACATCATCCTCCGGTCTCTCGAGAGGGTCGTCCGTGTCCCTGATGATTAACGCGCCCTTCGTGGAGAAGGTCTTGACGCGGTTCATCCGCGACGAGCTGGCCAAGTTCGGCTTCAAGAAGGGCATTTTGGGTCTTTCGGGCGGCCTCGATTCGTCGGTCTGCGCCGCCCTGGCGGCCCGAGCCCTGGGGCCCGCCAACGTCCTCGGTCTGATCATGCCCTGCGGGGACGCCTTTCCGGCCGACGTCCGCGACGCCGAACGCGTCGGCCGGGCCCTCGGCATCCGGACCAAGACAATCGACATCGCCCCGCAGGTCGAGGCCTACTTCACGGCCCACCGGACGAAAAACCGCCGCCTTCGCGGCAACAAGATGGCCCGGGAGAGGATGTCCATCCTCTACGATTATTCGGCCCGCGAGAAGGCCCTCATCCTGGGCACGAGCAACAAGACCGAGCTCCTTATCGGCTACGGGACGATCCACGGCGACATGGCTTGCGCCATCAACCCCATGGGTGACCTCTACAAGACCCAGGTTCGCCAGCTGGCCCGGCATCTGGGCCTCCCGGCGTCCATGATCAGGAAGGCGCCCACGGCGGGCCTCTGGCCGGGCCAGACCGACGAGACGGAGATCGGGCTGACCTACGCCGAACTCGATGAGATCCTCGAGAACATCGTCGAAAAGGGGAAATCCGCCGCGGACCTGGTCAAAACCGGTTTCAAGCCCGCCGCCGTCCGAAGGGTGCGGGAGATGATCAGGTGTTCGGAGTTCAAGAGGAAGATGCCGCCGATCGCCAAGCTCTCTCCCAGGTCCGTGGGCCATGATTTCCTGTATCCCTACGATTGGGGAAAATAGGCCGTGCCCGAAGACGCCGAAGGGCTCCGCCGCGATGGTCGTCTTTATATCGTCGCGACGCCCATCGGAAACCTCGAGGACATCACCTTCCGGGCCGTCCGCGTCCTCGGCGAGGTGGAAGCCGTCGCCTGCGAGGACACGCGGCAGACCGTCAAGCTCCTCAACCGCTACGGCCTGAGGAAGCGGCTCATCAGCTATTTCCACCCGCGTGAGGGACGGAAGATCCCGGAGATCATCGGCCTGCTCAAGTCGGGCAAGGACGTCGCCCTCGTCTCAGACGCCGGCACGCCCGGCATTTCGGACCCCGGCTTCCCTCTTATCCGCGAGGCCTTGAAGGAAGGGATTGTCGTCGTTCCGATCCCGGGCGCCTCGGCCGCCGCCGCCGCCCTCTCCGCCGCGGGCCTGCCGACCCACCGGTTTTTGTTCGCCGGGTTCCCGCCGCCGAAAAAGGAGGGCCTGCGCAAGCTCCTCCTGAGCCTCCGGGAAGAAGAGGCCACGTTGGTCTTCTACTTGCCGACGAGGCGGATGATCGAATTCCTGGAGGCGGTCCTGAGCGGTCTTGGAGACCGGCGGATCGTCATCGCCAGGGAACTGACAAAAATCCACGAGGAATTCATCCGGGGGACGGCCGGCGATCTCCTCTGTAGCCTCGTAAATCGCCCGCTCAAGGGAGAGGCGACCGTTCTGGTCGAGGGAAAGCGGTAGCCATCCCTGGTTTCCAGTCTGAAATAGGCCAAAAAAATATTTTTCGACCATTACTTGACAAGTAGGCGCTTAGATATTATATTAATATCGCACTAAGATTCGTTGCCGGGAGGAGATTATGGCTATTATCAGATGGGATCCCTTCAGGGACATGGTGACCCTCAGGGAGAGGATGAACAGGCTCTTCGAGGACATGGCCGCTTCACGCGGCGAGGATAGGGACATCTCGACGAGCTCCTGGGCCCCCGCCGTGGATATCTACGAAACGGAAAACGAGGTCGTCCTGACGGCCGAGATCCCGGGCATCGAGGAAAAGGACATCGAGATCAAGGTCGAGGACAACACCCTGACCCTCAAGGGGGAGCGAAAGTTCGAGAAGGAGACCAAGGAAGAGAATTACCACCGGATCGAGCGCGCCTACGGTTCGTTCTTCCGGTCCTTCACCCTGCCGACCTACGTCGACCAGGACCGGGTCGAAGCCGAGCACGAGAACGGGGTCCTGAAGATCCACATGCCCAAGAGGGCCGAGCTCAAGCCGAGGAAGGTCAAGATCCTGAAGCCGCAGGCGGCCGACAAAGCCAAGAAGTAAAGAGCCTGCTTTCGCCGTATGGAGGGCGGTCTCCCTCGTGGAGGCCGCCTTTTTTTTGCCTGTTTTTATGCCTGGGCCAGGGTCAGGGCCCGCACGTCGCCGGCGCCGGCCGACCGCAGGACCCGGCCGCATTCCCGGAGGGTCGAGCCCGTCGTAAAGACGTCGTCCACGAGGATGAGCGTCTTCCCCTCCACCCGGGCCGCGTTTCTCACTTCATAGGCGCCGCGCACGTTTTCCTCCCGTCCGGCGCTCTCCAGCGTCGTCTGCGGCGGGACGTTCCTGACCTTGACCAGGCACCTCTCGAGGACCTTCATCCCCAGGAGCCCGGCCAAGTCTCGGGCCAGGAGCTCGGATTGATTGAAGCCGCGCTCCCTCTTCCTCTTGCCGTGAAGGGGCACGGGGACGAGGAAGTCCGCGCCCTGCCAGAGGGCTTCATCGCTCCCCAGCGAGGCCCCGGCGTAGGCGGCGAGAGGACGGCTCAGGACGGAAAATTTCCGGTACTTGAACAGCAGGATGAGATCCTTGAGGACGCCGTCATAGCGGCCGCACGAGCGGTGGACGAAGAAAGGCGGAGGCTTCTCCAGGCACCGCGAGCAGAAATGGTCCTCGCCGGCGCCCTCGAAAAACCGGCCGCAGCACAGGCAGACCGGCCCTCGCCGCGGGACGAGCCGCTCCAGGCAGTCGCGGCAGACGATTTTCTCTCCCGGGCGCCCGAGCGGGCGGGAGCACAGACGGCAGAAGGACGGGAAGAGCAGAAGCTCGACGTACCGGGCCGCGGCGGCGGCCCGGGCCCGCACGGACATGGTCACTGGGCCTTGGACTCTTCCTCGGCCTTCTCCTGGCATTCGATGCAATAGGGCGTCCAGGGCACGGCTTCGAGCCTCTTGCGGCCGATCTCCTGGTGGCAGAGTTGGCAGACGCCGAATTCCTCGCGCTTGAGCCTCTTCAGCGCCTCGTCGATGAGGAGCAGCAGCTCCCGGTCGGCGTCCGACAGGCTCAGAAGAAATTCCTTGGTATATGAAGTCTCCGCCTTGTCCACGACATCCTGGGCGACGTTGGTCTCCATTTCCTTGCTCTCGTTGGTCAGCTCGCTGAGCTTGCGGACGATCGTCTCCTTTTTCTCGAGGAGCATCTTCCGGAAATCCTCTCGTTCCTTCTTGCCCATTT
>Ga0315282_10011975_pt1 | contig 13340 bp, 14 predicted proteins | sample YL17G07_20_MG_FD_203693 | JGI IMG/M metagenome (GOLD analysis project Ga0315282, IMG submission 203693) | Sediment microbial communities from Yellowstone Lake, YNP, Wyoming, USA - YL17G07_20 | ecosystem: Environmental > Aquatic > Freshwater > Lake > Sediment | place: USA: Wyoming | collected...
GCCATGCCTTCAGCGAGGCGTGCGGCGTCGACGTTCCGCCCTTTGACGATTCGTTGCGAAACTCATTCGACGGCGCCTTCCGCCATCGCCTCACCGACGGCGACGTCGTCAGTGCGACGAACACGGGATGCGGATGGTCCATTTCACACCGTGCTGCGCGGCCCTCAGGCCTGGAAATCACTCATGGGTCGGATTCTGCATTCGGCTGGTAGCCCCCGCACAGGAGGATCACTTATGAGGAAAGCGGCATTCGTGGGCGCCCTTCTCCTGCTGGTGATGTTCACAGCAGGGACCGTGTCCATGACCGATAGCGAACCTGGCGACGGTTGCAGCACAAAAGCTCTGTCCGCAACGCCGCGAGTGAACATCGTTGACGGGGTCGCTTAACTTAAGCGGCTTGCCGATCGAATATCGCAAGGCGCTGCTCGCGGCGGCGGCGACAGGCTGCCGATCGCGCGGCGTTCTGGCGGGGGATGGAGCCATGCGAATAGGTCTCGGTCGCAGGCGTCGCTGCCGTTGCGACGGTATCCGTCGTCAACGCGCGCGCCCAGGCGGAGCAGACTCTAGTCTCCACATCGACGACCAATCTGCCCGCGGCCCTCCGGCGCACTTCGAGTGAAGGTACTCATCTGGACGCTCAGCATTCGCAATTAAGCGCGACAGAAACGGAGTGAATCATGGCTCGGCATCTACTGAAACTATCGCTCGGCATCGCGATCGCGGTTCTCGCGCTTCTGCCCCTTACGGCCTCTGCCTCCGAAGTCGCTTGTTGGCGTTGCGACGACGGGCCAGTGACTTCGTGGTGTAAAGGCGCAGGCTCCGGACTGGACGGCAAAACAGAGTGTGACGATCACGGCGGTTCGCACTGCGAGCTGAGTGGAGACCAATGTCGGGGCTGAGTGCGGCAGACATCGGCCACAGCGTCTCGGCCCGGCTCGCGTCAGTTATCGTCCAGGCGCCGGGGAGTCGCAGGCGCGTGCGGCATTCATAGCGTCCCGCATGCGCCTGCGCACTCTGTTCTCCTGCTACCGCCAGAGCACAGGCCCTTCATCGGTTCGGCCAGGTGTCGTGCTGCCAATATTGAGGATCGGATGTCGGAGGCCTGTGACGTCATGCTTCGATTCATACCGGCCCGCCTAACTCTCGTCGACTACGTATTGTCACTGGCATTAGTCGCGGCCACCGCCTCTGTTTACGCTGTTCTCGCACAACGAGCTCGGGCTCGCAACGTAGACGAACTATCACACAGCGTGAGAATGGCCGAACGCCGCTTCCGGCACACACTGGCCAGCCGGACCACACTCCATTTTGCAGCCTCCGCCGCCGTGTCAGCTCGGGCTGGAGTAGCGGCGAGAGATCGGAAGCCAATCGTGCTGAGTGTGGTGACGAATCGGGATGGTGCGGTAGTGCGGGCGGACGTCATCGACAGTCCTTTACCTGAACTCAGTCCAGCCGTCATTTCGCGGATCAGGCAGTGGCGTTTTGCCGTTCTGCGCGACCGAGGTTCGACCGTCGCCGTATCGTCCAAGCTCACATTCTATCCGGCCGCGGTCGACGGAACTGTCGTGTTGCAGGATCCGTTCGGGCTTCCTACGCTTGGTGCGACACGGCATCAATGAGGAGGAGAGCCGACACACATTCCTGCCTTTCTGGGTCCGTTCTGTGCGGCGTCAGAATGTGACAACCGCGGCCGGGACACACTACAGGGGCACTCGATGTCTTCCACGCGCTTGCCGTCCCTCGCACTCAACGCATTCGTCGTCACCGTGACAATCTGTGCCGTCGTGAGTTGGTATTATGCCCACACCCGGGCGTCACGCCACCCCTCGGAACACTTCGTCACGGCACTGCTCTCCGACGGAATGCCGTTCCCGAGCGTCCGCGCTCTCCCAGGGTCGGACGCACGCAGCCTTGTACTCGTTCTTTCAACTTCATGTCCGTTTTGCAATCGGAGCGCTGGATTCTATCGAGATCTCACGTCGCCGCGTGATGTGCCTGGTGGCCGAGACGTCACTATAGTGTTTCCTTTCCCCTGGCCGACGGGCGGGCTCGTGGGTCACAGACGGTCGCCCAGGGGTGGTTGCGCGCAAAAGCAATTAGGTGCGACCGGATCCTGTACCTGGATCCACGATCGATCGGCGTACCAGCCATCCCAGCGATCGTGCAAATCGGCCGAGCGGGTGCTGTGCTGTCGATGTGGATCGGCATGCTCACCGAGAGAGACGAAGCGAGCGTTCTAGATTGCTACCATCGGCGCGCCTGGGAAACGAACACGCCGGCACAGCAATGGCACCGCTACAAGAGGTACCACGGTGGCGACGTTCTGACTGGTGGCGGGCGTCGGATTCTGGTTGACACTCGAGATCGGGAGGGCGCTGACAACGTGGACGTACTGCACGACGGCAGACGCATTCCAGCCGATGAACTGGAGATCCGAGCGCCGGTCGAGTTCGCCGGCTCCGACGAAGTGATCGTAAATTGCACCGTTGTGGACTTGGGACGGTGCTGGGAGAGCGCTCGCACACTGAAGATACTTGGTTTCAGCGTTGGTCTTCTGGAACGATAGTCGCGGACACAATCGCATACGTCTTGAGACGTCCACCGGAGTTGCTGACGGTGATACACGCAGCGCGCTGTTTTCGAAGGCGCCCAGTTGTCAGCGTCGCATCCGTCGGCCTGCTGGCCGTTGGCATGTGCACGGCGACAACGCTATGCGGGGCGCTGTTCGAAATATGGCGGCCGCCGATCGCATGTGTGGGACGACCGCGCGAGGTGTACGTACTCGTAGATCCTCAAGGGCGCGGCCTCAGCCATCCGGCCTATCTAGACTTTGCCACGTCTGCCGCTGCCTTTGGCACAGCGGCCGCCTACGCTCTGGACACGTTTGCGGTGACTGTGGGTGGAGAGGAACGCGATCTCCACGTCGCGATGGTCACTTCACAGTACTTCGCGCTGTTCCAGACAACCCTCCTGATCGGGCGTACATGGTCGCGTGGCGTTCCATGTCCTGGCGCCATAATCAGCTACTCGTTGTGGCGTGATGCCTTCCGAGGCCGGTGGGACGTCGTCGGCCAGCCCATCGACATACTACACAGGCGCTTTACCGTCGTAGGGGTGACGCCGAGAGGATTCCGGGGACTCGGACTCAACTCGCTCTCGCTCTGGATTCCACTAGAGACTGCGCCCGGACGGTTTGGAACCGCCGGTTTCCGGAGCTCGACTGAAGACTGCTGGTTGACGGTGCTTGTCCGACTGAAGGCAGGGGTACCCGTCAAGGCACTCGAAGATCGGATGGCGAAATCCGTGACAACCACCAATGACCGGGTCCGGTCCCGTTGTCGCGCCGTGCGCCTGACCGATCTCCGCTGGCTACATTCGAAGCAGGGCCCTGTGTTGTTGCTGCTCGCCGCGTTAAGCATTACTCTGCTGCTGGCCTCTGCCACCAACGTCGCCGCAGTAGTACTTATGCAACTTCAGCAAGGGACTCGGGACGCGGCGGTGAGAGTAGCACCCGGAGCCGGTGCCTTCCGGCTCTTGACCCGGTGTGTCGCTGAGCTGGGGATGCTCATGGTGGCGGGCGCAGCGGTTGGTGGTGTCCTAGCGCATTGGGCAGCCGTCGCGTTTCAACAACCGTGGCTTCCGCGTGACATGTCAGGTTGGGATTTGATGAGTGACGCTTCAGGTGTCCCAATCGTGGTCATCCTCATGTTCTGCGCGATGATGGCGGCAACCATTCGTACGGTGTACGGGGGACGGCCACGGTTGACGGCGTTAGTCTCCCACGACTGCTGCGCAGTTGTGCCATCTCGCACAGGGCGCCAGGCTGTCCTCGCACAAGTCGCCTTCGCGTTTATCCTCCTGATCCAGGCCGCTGCGATTGGTCGCGGCCTCTCCCGATGGAAGGCACTGAATGTTGGCTTCGACTTCCAGCACGTGGTCGTGGCAGTGGTCGACTGGAACACTGCGGGTTACACACTGGCCGACGTTGTGACGCTCAATGATCGGCTCACGGCCGCCTTTGGCACGCTTCCCCAAGTTCATCGTGCCGCATACGTTTACGGAAATCCGTTTGACCTCCGACGTCCGATATCGTTCGAGCGCATAAGCCTGTCGGATGGGCGACTACCTGGCTCTGTCGACGGACACACGGTGTCGTATGGCCCGATTGATGGGCCCACACCGCTGTTCGTGTCGCCACAGTATTTTGCCGCGATGGGCACGAGACTGTTGGCCGGACGTACGTTTGGAGAGGCGGACCGTTGGGCGGATACCCGATCGGTGGTGCTATCCAGGAGAATGGTCGAGTTCTTGTGGCCGGGCGAGCGGACCGAGGCCGTCCTCAGTAGGTGTGTTGTCATCGGAACAGCTGCGAGGTGCTCATGTGTCGTCGGAGTGGTCGAGGACGTGCTTTACACCTACGCCGCTCAGAGCCAGTATGTCCAGAATACGTACTATCTCATATCGTCGCAGCGCGAGGAAGCTGCGCTGAACGTGCCCTTCACACAAGTGGCATATTTCGTGAGAGTGCGCGGCGATCTCGGTGAGGGGACTCACCGAGTGCGCGAGGTCATCCGTCGGATCGTACCAGGGCTGCCGGACGGATGCGTCACGGTCCAGCCCGCCGAGTCAGGCATTCTCCACCGACGCGTCGCAACGTGGGAGTACATGGCCGTCGGCACTCCCTACTTCGCGGCGTTCGCGTTCTTGCTGGCACTTATCGGGCTGGCCGGCCATCTCGTGCAGTCGGTACTTCTAGAAACCCGTCAGCTTACAATCCGCATGGCGCTTGGGGCTCGTCTGTGGGACCTCTGTATCGCAATCGGCCGACGCAGCCTGCAATTGACCTTAAGAGGGGCTGTCATCGGAACGATCGTGTCAGTGCTAATGTCCGGTCCCCTCGGTGAGGAATATCAAATAGGTGTAAACTCGCCTGACTTGCTCACCGCGGTGTTGGTGGGGGTCGCAATCGTTCTGGTCGCAGGTGCTGCCTGTGTTGTCCCAATCCACAAGGTCGCCAACATGAACGCCGCTACGATCTTGCGAGAGTAGCCGTTAGGAATGGTGCTACTTGTACTGATGGACCGGCGTGTCTGGGATCGTTATGCGTGCACAACGTGACCCTTTCCCCGCCGGGTTCCCCTCTCCAGCCACAATTCGTGGTCCAGTCCGTTCCCACACTCCCACATTCTCCTTGTTGTCAGTGCCGATCATCTGGCATACTCCTTTGGCGGTACACGAGGAGGCGATTTGCGAAGAGAGGACCTGCCTCAAGGCACCGTCGAGATCTTCGTACTCACGATTCTGGCCCTCGGCCCGAAACATGGACGGGGGATTTCCAACCGTATCCACCACATGTCAGGCGACACGCTGGCGGCTGGCCAAGGAGCGTTGTATCCCGAACTCCATCGCTTCGAGCTTCGCGCCTACCTGTGCTCAGACATGGCACATCAGAAGGCAGTCGAAAAGCGCGGTTCTACACAATTGCGAAGGCACGACGCCTGCGCTTTGGCGCGGAGACCAAGTCGTGGAAGCAGGTCGTTTTGTCGATGCGGCCGGTACTGCGGACGATGTGAAACAACGTAACGTGATGCCAGGAAGGCGGCCATGATCATGCGCCTGCTCACTTGCTTCAGGCGATGGCTTCGGCGGCGCGCGATCGAGGTGGCGCTAGACGAAGAGCTGGCATTACACCTTGAGATGAAGATCCAGGCGAACACTGAGAGAGGGATGACGCCGACGGAGGCACGCCGTGTGGCACTCTGTGCAATGGGAGGTGTCACCCAGACGAGGGGGGCTGTGCGCGAAGTGCGAGCGACGATCTTCGAGACTGTCGCGCGTGACTTCCAGTTTGCCGCACGGCGGCTGGCCCGCAGTCCTTCCTTTGCCGTAACCGTGATCGTTACTCTTGGGCTCGGCATTGGCGCGAACGCTGCGATGTTTGGTGTCGTGGACGCCGTGCTTATCCGGCGCCTTCCTTATTCTGATGCCGATCGGATCGTCCGCGTGAGAGGTGCGTCCGAACAATCGTTCATCAGGTGGGGAGGGCCGGAGGGATTCACAGTAGCTCCCGACGCGCTGCGGAAGTGTCCAGCCTTCGCCGCTGTCGGAGCGGCGGTATCGGGTGGATTGAACCTCGGCCTGGATAACGCGGAACGCGTCAGAGCCGGGGCGGTGACGGCTGGCTTCTTTGATGCGCTCGGCGCCCGTCCCGCGCTGGGTCGGGTGTTCTCAGCACAGGACAGGTTCGGTACGCCTGACGTCGCCGTCATTAGCGACAGGCTCTGGCGCGTTCGAATGGGTGCCGATCGTGCCGTCGTCGGCAAGGAAGTGATTCTGAACGGACGTCCATTCACGGTTACTGGAGTGATGCCGCCGCGCGTGTCATACCCTGCCGATACCGACGTATGGGTCCCGAGCGGATCGCGACGTGAATTCACGGGAAGCGTTCCGACGGGGGTTGTTCTTGCACGCCTCACGCCTGGTGTGACAGCAGAGCGCGCGCGCGAGGCAGTCAATCAAATCCTCTTGGCCGACCTTCAGAAGGTCTCAGACTTGGCGCCGCGCGGTACGCCGCGAGGCGTTCCGAGGGGCGCCGGCAGCAGGGCCAGGCGGCCCCGAGAGGTTGCGATGATATCGTTGCGCGACGAACTGGTTGGCGCAGTACGTCCGATCGTTGTGCTGACGGCAGTGGCGGCATCGCTCGTACTTCTCGTCGCCTGCATCAACGTGGCACATCTGCTTTTCGCTCGCCTGTCCACGCGTCAACGCGAATTCACAGTGTGCCGTGCACTTGGTGCGTCGCGCGGGCAGATCGGCCGACAGCTGCTGGTTGAATGCTTGTTACTCTCAACCGCAGCTGGCCTTGCAGCAATCGTTGCGGCTGCTTGGACCCTCCCCCTTATCAAGACCCTGCTTCCGCCGGTGCTGTACGATACCGTCGACCTGGCCGTCAACGCGCGCGTGGCGGTCGCGACGGCTGGGTTTTCACTCTGCACTGTACTTCTTTTTGGATTCGGCCCAGCTGTGTCGCTGCCGAGGCGTCACCTTGACCTCGTGCCCGGCAGGTCGCGAGCCTCCAGCGACCGCTCTGCGGCTTTGTTGCGCAGTGCCCTCGTTGTGACAGAGATCGCGGCAGCTTTCCTGCTGCTTGTCGGCGCTGCGACCGTCTTACGAACAGTTTCAGGCTTGCTCAAAGTGGACATCGGTGTTCGCGCGAACAACACGGTCGCCTTCGACCTGATGCTACCGGAGGCAATGTACCCCCGCGAGGGGATCCTCCCGACTTTCGCACGTCTCACGAGCGATCTGCGCGATATTCCCGGCATCGCCGCGGTCGGGGCGACAACGCAGATCCCTGGAGATCCCGACCCGTTGATAGGCATGGACCAGGTTGCGATGGACGGACACTTTATCGGCACGGACCGGCCCTCGCGCTTCGCTTTCAGCATCGCCGCGACTCCTGGGTATTTCGCGGCCGCTGGCATCGAACGCGTCGCCGGGCGGGATTTCACCGATGAAGACAGGGAAGACGCTCCATGCGTTGTGATCCTCAGCGAGCAGGTGACGAAAGTCGCAGGTGTGTCACCGGCCATGATACTCGGGCGTCGCGTAGACCACGGCGACGCGCCATACCAGAGAGGATGCGTGGTGGTGGGGGTCGTCAAAGACGTCCTGCTGGATGGGCCGGAACGTACGTCCCTGGGCAGGCAATACACCAGCGAAATTGGACGGCGTGCCGCCCTCTATGTGCCGTACGCCCAGTCTGGCTACCACGACCGCGATCGGCACTTTGTAGTGAGAGCGCATGTCGCTCCCGAGCTGCTACTGCCCGCAATTCGCCGGACTGTTGCACGAATTAACCCGGCACTACCGCTCTACAAGGTGCGCACCTTTGCCGACATTCGCGCCGCCCTCTTGGCGGATCGTCGCTTCGCGATGATTGTGATGCTCGCCTTCGGACTACTGACGAGTTGGTTGGCCGCGGTTGGGCTGTACAGTGTCATGGCGCATTTTGTCCAGCAGCGAACCCGCGAGATAGGCATTCGCCTGTCCATCGGCGCAACCCCGGAGAGCGTGCGCCGGCTCGTCCTGACTAGGGGTATTGGTCATGCGACGGCAGGCCTGATGCTCGGCGCTGTAAGCACGGTCGTAGCCTGGCGAATCGTTCGCGCGATGACGCCCAAAGTCGGAGAACTGAACGCCATGACGATCGTGGCGCTCGGGGTTGCCCTCCTCATCGTGACTGTCGTCACCACATGGGTTCCGGCGTGGCGTGCGACGCGGGTCGATCCTGTGATGGTATTGCGGGCGGAGTGAACGGGGCCATCTTCGGCAGAGACCTTGTCCGTGGCGTCAAGACGGGCGGCTTCGCCACGGCTCACGCGACCTTCACCGTTTGGATCCCGACGAACTCCGCCTGGGGCGTCCGCTCGCCGTCCTCGAGAAGCATCGCGATCACCTCTCGCAGATTGGCGTTCAGCTCGTCCAGGCTCTCCGCCTGAGAGTGTGCGCCAGGAAATCCGGGTACGTACCCGACGTACAAACCCGTGTCCGAATCACGCTCTACGATGGCCGTGTATTCCCTCATGGCACCCTACGATAGCAGAAACGGGCGCGATACGGGTCCGGCGGCTCGGCCGCTGCTCGGACGGCCTCCCGGCACCGTGCCGGCCTCCTCTAGGATGCGCAAATCTCCTCCAGGAAACTCCTCCCAAACGTCGTCGGGCCCACCTCGAACACCGACGCCAGCGTCTGGCCAAGGTCCGCGAAGGTCGGCCGGACGCCGAGATTGACGCCCGGCCTGACGCGGGCGCCGGTGACGAGCAGCGGCACGTACTCGCGCGAATGGTCGGTGCTCGTCGTGGTCGGGTCGTTGCCGTGATCCGCGGTAATGACGAGCAGATCCGAATCGCGCAGCGCGGGCAGCAGCTCCGAGAGCTTGGCGTCGAACCGTTCGTTCGAGATTGGCCGGAAGACGTCCCGGGCCTCTGGCGAGGTTGCCGTCAACCCTGAGACCGTCCGGCGGTGGCTTCGTAAGGGAACCTTGCCGGTTGTCCGCGTGGACCCGACGCACCGGACGGCCATTCAGCGAAACGGAGGTTCAGCGCGACATCCTCGGGGAACCGGGTGCAAACCCGGCCTGAGTGTCGGGGGCGGTTTGAAACTGGTCCGCTTGGGCGGCGCTGGACCGGTCCACGCCCGCCGGCTGGCACGGGCGGGTTGAACTGGTCCAGGCGGCAGGGGTTCGCGTAGAGTAGGCGGCGAGGCGGGCAAGCGCGGCGCGCGAGACGCGTGAAGTCGCCTCGAAGGAGAGGTGAAAGCTCTCCTTCGAGACTTGACCCGCCGGGAGGCAAGGCCCTCCCGTGAGCCCATCCCACGATCCGACAACTCCTCTCCGAAAGCAAGCGCGACGACGGCGGCATGAGCCGCGACGGCGACGGTGCCTGCTGAAAGGCTGCGCCCAGTGGTTTGCGCCTGCCCACCCGCAGGCCCGGTACTGCCGCGACGCGTGTCGCGAAGCGGCCGCGCGGTGGCGCCGCTGGAAGGCGCGGCAGCGCTGGCGACAGACGGAGAGCGGGCGCGCCTGCCGCCGTGCGCAGAGCGGTCGCCGACGCGCGCGATGGCGACGCCGCCGACGTCCGAACGGTCCGGCGGTCCCGGCCGAGCGTGGGTCATCCTCCAGCGACAAAAATGCGTTGGCTCCCGAGGGGTGGCACTCGTGTGATCGCCCCGGGTGCTACGACGGGTTTGTCCCGACGCGCCGCTCGCCGCTGCAGCGATTTTGCTCGCCTGCCTGCTGGCGAGCGCTGGCCTGCGTCGTCGAACGCGAACGCCGGTGGCATCGGCACTGCCGGGCGCATGAGCGGCGCGTGCGTCACCACGTGCGTCGCTGGTGAGTGGCAGATATTGCAGGCGTCGAGCGGCTCACCTACGCTGCGGCCGACCAGGAGGCGCGCGGAGCGTGGCGACGGAGCTGATGGAACTCGCGCTGGACGACCTCGGCGAGTATTTCGCCCGGTATCGCCTGCGGTCGCCGTCCGCTGAGCACGTGCTCGAGACGTCGTTGCGTCGCTATGGCCAGATGGCGCCGATCGTGGTCGTGCGCGGGCCGCATCGCTACGAGGTCGTCGATGGCTTCAAGCGCCTGGCCGTCGCGCGGCGTGTCCCAGCCTTGACCCGTCTGTGGGCGCGCGTGATCGACGCGGACGAGCGGACGGCCAAGGCGGCGATCTATGCCCTGAACCGCGCGAGCGGGAAGACCTCGGAGCTCGAAGACGCGTGGATCGTCCACGCGCTGGTGCGCGAAGACGGGCTGCCGCAGGTCGAGGTCGCGGATCTGCTCGGCCGCCACAAGAGCTGGGTGTGTCGCCGGCTTGCGCTGATCGAACGCCTTGCCGACGCCGCTCGCGCCGAGCTGCGCGTCGGCCTGCTCACGCCGACCTGCGCGCGGCAACTCGTCCGGTTGCCCCCGGGCAACCAGGCGGCGCTCCTCGACGTCATTCGTCGGGACGCCCTCACGCGCCAGGAAGTCGAGGGCGTCGTGTCGCTCCTGCTCACGGTCCCCACGCCCGTGCACCCGGACATCCTCGAGGCCCCACGTGAGGCGTTGGCGCAGACGGACGGGACGTGCCTGCCCGCACGCGACCCACGATTGAGTCCGGCCGGGCAACTGGCCTGGCGGCAGGTGGGCGTTTTACTCGAGCGCCTCGCGCGCATGCAGGACTGGCTGGCCGCGCGCGAATTCGGCGATCTCCCGGCCGGCGATCAACGCCTCCTCGCGCCGCGCCTGACCCGGCTCGCGCGTGACGGGATGACGGTGGCCCTGGGGGCGGAGGAAGTCCTGAGGGAGGCGATACCAGCGCTATGAACGAGGTCGTCCGCCTGGAGATCATCCGCCGCTTCCATGGTGGCGCGTCCTGCCGCGCGATCGCACGCGGGACCGGTGTGGACCGGAAGACGGTCGCCGGCGTGATCCGAGCGTATGCGCTCGCCCGACAGACCCCACACGTCGCGCTGCCCACGCTTCGACGATGCGGCAGTCAGCTCGATCGCTTCGCCGACCTGATCACCACGCTCGTCGAGCGCTATCCCGACATCACCGCGGTGCGTCTTGATGAAGAGCTCCGCGCGGCCGGCTTCACCGGCGGGCATACGATCGTGAAGGACCGGCTGCGCGCCGTGCGGCCGCGCCCAGTCGAAGTGCCGGTCATGCGCTTCGAGACGGGTCCCGGCATGCAGGCGCAGATGGATTACTCGCCGTTCGACATCCCCTTCACCGGCGAAGGCCGGCGCCGCGTGTATGCCTTTCAGCTGATCCTGTCGTACTCGCGGCGTCGGTATGTGCGCTTCGTCGAGTCGCAGGATTTCGCCACCACCATCCGCGAGCACGTCCGGGCCTTTGAGCATTTGGGCGGTGCCGCCGTGGTGTGTCTCTACGACAGCATGAAGGTGGTGGTCCACGCCTGGGACGGCGAAGACCCGATCTACAACCCGCGCTTTCTCGCCTTCGCCTTCCACTACGGCTTCCGCCCGTGGGCCTGCCGACGTCGGCGACCACAAACGAAGGGAAAAGTCGAGCGGCCATTTTTGGACGTGTCCTCGCATCTCCTCAATGCGCGCGACTTTGCGTCGCTCGCGGCCCTCAATGCGTTTGTCGCCGACACCTGGCTCCCGCAGATCGATCGACGTCCGCACGGCACGACGGGCCGGTCGCCACTCGCGCTGTGGGACGAGGAACGCCCGCACCTCGTGTCCTTGCCCGCGCAGGCGTACGACACCGCGCAAGTGCTCTATCGCACGGTGGGGCCGGAATGGCGCATTCCATACCAGCAGAACGTCTACACCGTGCCATCCTCCCAGATCGGTCGCACGCTGCCGGTGCGCATCACGGAGACCGAGCTGATCGTGTACGGCACGGACCTGCGGGAGCTCACGCGGCACGGGCTCGCGCCGGCCGGCGCTGGACAGACTGTGTCGAACCCGGCGCATGCGCCGAGCCGCGACGACAAGCGCCGGCACGAGGAACTCGCCGCCCGCTTCGCCGAACTCGGACCGGACGGTCCGCGATTTCTCGAGGATCTCGTGCGCGCACGACGCTACGGCCGCGACGAGGCGCATCGCGTCCTCGGGCTCCTGGCCACGTATGCGCGAACGGACGTGATCGCGGCGCTCGAGCGCGCCTGTCACTATCGCGCCTTTTCGCTCACCGCGGTCGAGCGGATCCTGGCAGCCCAGGCGCAACCGAAATCGCCGCTCGACGCGCTCGCCGACGCCGCGCAGCCCCAGGCGGCCGCGCTCGTCGCAGATGCTCCGGTCCCGCCGCGTGCAACGGGGGACTATCTCACGCTCTTCGCAGGTCAAGGCGATGGATCGAAAGACACAGACCCTCCGTGATCAGGTCCTCGATCATCTGCGCGTGCTCAAGATTCCGGTCACCGACGCGGCGTTGGATCACGTCCTGGCGCTCGTCGACCGCGACTCGCTGTCGGTCCTCGCCGCGTTCGATCGTCTGCTCGGCGAGCAGGCGGCCCGTCGGCTCGACCGGGCGATCGGTCGGCGCATGAAACTCGCGCATTTCGTGGAACCCAAGACGCTCGAGAGCTTCGACTGGAAATTCAACAAAACGATCACCCGCGCGCCATACGAGCAACTGGCCACCGGTGATTTCATTCGCCGACACGTGAACGTCGTCCTGGTCGGTCAATCGGGGGTGGGCAAGAGCCACCTGATGCAAGCCATCGGGCAGACGGCGTGTGCCCTCGGCTATCGCGTGTTGTACACCACGGCGGCACAGCTCCTCGCGCAGCTCACCGCGGCGCTGGCCGACCGGACGCTCCGCGACACGCTGCGGCGGTACGCCAACTGGCAGCTCTTGATCATCGACGAATGGGGATTCGACCGCGTGGAACGCGAGCACTGTCCCCAGGCCGCACACTTGCTCTACAAAGTCGTGGCGAGCCGCTATCAGAAGGGGTCAACGATCCTGATCACCAACATCGACTTCGACGCCTGGGCGGCCTATCTCGGCGACGCGCCCCTGGCCATGGCGATGCTCGACCGTCTCGTCGATGGCGCGGTGGTGATCAAGATCACCGGACCGTCGTATCGCGCGCACCGGGTGCAGACCGCCACCAGCTGACCGAGGGCACCCTTCACTTCGCTCCGTCGGCACATCCGTGTCCCATCCGCGTCAGGGTCGCTTCGCGTACTCTGCGGGGCCCTTCGGCCGCAGACGGCCTGCGCGCCTGTAGAGGGAAACCACCCGGTCCCCACTCCGCAACCGTCACCGTGGCCCAACTCTCACCGCCCTCTTGGACCAGTTTCTAACCGGCTTCGACAGC
>Ga0315282_10011976_pt1 | contig 13340 bp, 9 predicted proteins | sample YL17G07_20_MG_FD_203693 | JGI IMG/M metagenome (GOLD analysis project Ga0315282, IMG submission 203693) | Sediment microbial communities from Yellowstone Lake, YNP, Wyoming, USA - YL17G07_20 | ecosystem: Environmental > Aquatic > Freshwater > Lake > Sediment | place: USA: Wyoming | collected...
ATTGATGCGTGATTTTCAATCAGTTTCTAATTCCGAGCTGAGCGAGTGATCACGTTTAAGAACTGCTGTCGATCCCACAAGGGGAAAACCATCTGGTCCTCGGGGTGGCGCAGCTACCGTATCCCAGGCAACGGATAGATGACCTTCCAGTGTCTCTGGTTATGAAAGGACCTTCAGGGGTTAATGCGCGCCACGGCTGTGATAACGAGTTCGTGGTCGCGTTGACGGATCCGGATGGTCTTTGCTTTGTACGACCGCGTCCTGCCGAAGGGGAATGCAGCCTGTATTGGTTGAGGTTTGGCAGCCGGTTTTCGCTTTAGCTCCTCGGGCATCAGCTTGCAGCCGCTTATCTCGAAAGGCCAGTTCCACGCGATCGCAGCGGCCACAAGGACGCGCATTTTGGGGACCCAATCGCCGTTTTCGTAGTTGTATAGCGTCTGGCGTTCCACCTTGAGCAACTTCGCGGCCTGGGCCACGCTAAGCCCCTGCTCTTCCCGCGCTTTCCGAAGTTGCTCCCCAATACTCATGCAGCGTCCCCAATAGGTGCAATCATGGCTGTGCTAGAGGTTTCTGTCAAATTATTTTGTCAGCTGGCGCGGATGTAAAATTTATTTGACACAAGCTTGGAAGCGATGTACCCTTGGTAGTGGGTAGGACGTGTTTAGCGCCTACAAGATGTTGTGGTACCTGGTAGAAGAGAAATTGCTTGTTTTTACCTTAAGATGGCCGATAGAATAAAGGGATTGGTCGGACGCACAAAAGGGGGTAATACGATGGCAACATCAGCCTGTCAAGTGGCCGTTCCTGCCTACTCGGACCTTGACAGCACGGCCGCCATTGCGGCGGTCCTTCGAAGAACGGCAGGCGGCGACTCTCCAAGTCCACCCTTCGTAAGGGATGTTTCCGATATCTTCTTTGCACTGAAGGAGAGGGGCTTGAGGTTTAGGGACCTGGGTCTAAGAAAGATACCTGGGGGCTACTACTCCGAAGACGTCGAGACCTTCGTGGGCCAGCTACTTTCCATCGGATACGCTACAAGGCGGAGCCCAATCAAACTCACCCCGGACGGCGAGAAATTCTGTCGGGAGATCGAGGAGGCCGCGCAGAATCAGGACGAGCTGATCAAGCTGCGCGGGGAGGTGGAGAGGTTGCTACAGGAGTCTGCGGCTCTTGCGTGAAGATTGCGTCAGCAGCCTCCTTGATTTTACCGACTTCGCTTGCCAAGTCCTCGGTTACAAATAGCCGGAGCGCTTCCCTCTCAAGCATAAGGACCCTCAAGATATTTCGAAGCGTCGACGATGCATCGTGGAAGTCAACAAGAAAAAGTCCATCGTTGCGCCTCTTGATCACATAGGCACCGCTCGAGGCAGGCAGTTTTGCCTCGTAGGCAGGTACGCTGACTATAACCTTCCACCAGTCCTCCTTCTTTATCCCAGCGTCCTTGCAGATTTGTTCTTCCCAGGACTTCGGTGACTCCACGTACACCCTCTTGAGGAAACTCTTCCCTTTCGCCCTCTCGTCACACCATCCACTTAGCCCCTTGCTTAGCGTGGGGACGCGGACCATCTGCTGCTCCTTTTCGCTCCACTCTGACAGGTGGTAGCTTACCGCCTGAACGAAGTGGAGATTTTCCCTGAGGCCCAACAGGCAACTTCCATCGGCGGTTCCGGGAGCAAGAAAATCGGAGAGAAGTGTCAATAATTGATCGTCTGTGAGCAGCAGAAGGTCGTCCTTGCTCAGACCGCGATCCAAGAGGTGCGCCACGGCGCGAATAACGAGTCTCTCTGTTGCGACCTTCCTGGGATGCTCATAGCATTGAATGTACATGTTATGATGCGCCTGCGCCAAGTCCTCCATATGACATAGGGCAGGCGGTGCGAAGACGAGTTTGTAGTCCTCGCCCTCCTGAAATGGGTACATATGCTCAAGCAACGCCTCCGTATTCACGTGGCCCATCTTCAGACCAGTCATGTGCGCATCTCTAACAAGGTAATCCATCCTGTCGACGTCAATTGAGGAGGCAACAAGGTCAGCGATGAACACGTCGAAACCGGCCAACTCGTACTTTCGGTCTTTGTCCAGAATCTTCATAATGTTATCCACGTCAAATCCGACCCTCTGAATTTCGTCGCTCAAGTGGTCCTTTATGTACCGGAGGCTGAGAAGAGTGTCTGGCGGGTCGGACCGATCAACTTGATCGTTATACGCTACGAGCTTGTCCAAGGCGTGCCCGAACGGTCCGTGGCCTATATCATGAAGTAGCCCACAGAGCTGTGCCTTAAGCATGATTGTTTGCAACTGTTCGGGAGTCACGTTCAGCGGAACAAGGTCGGGCGACACCCTGACCGCCTGAGTCTTCCGGTCTTTGCCCATGGAACTGTAGGCCACACCTCTCGTCACCACTTTGCGGATTGCCTCTTGGGCATTCTTAGCGGCTCCCAACACATGGGACATACGCAGATGGGACGCAGATGGAAACGTCAAATAGGCAAACGATAGTTGCCTGACATAATTGAGACGCTGAAACAACGGGTGAGACAGGACGGGAAGTAGTCTCTCATGGAAAGTCAATTGTCCATAGATTGGGTCATCGCGATATAGGAACGTTGAACCGCAGGCCGGACCCTTCTTCGTTAGCCAAACGGAAGCTGCCTCCTTCGCCCGTATCGGAAGCCCCCGCAGAAGCTCTCCCTCCAGCCGACTAACTTCGCTCTGCAATTTCTCCTTCTCGTCGCGCCATTTGCGCCTGATTTCCTCGAGCTCTGACGTGTGCTGCCGGTGCAAGCCCTGAACCTCTTGGGAGTGGTCGATCTCGAGTTTCTTGATTCGTGCCTCCAGCTCCCGGACGACCACCGGCGCCCTCACTAGCTTGCGGGCCCAAGCGAATGCTTCACGGACGAACAGGGCAGCACCAACAGCAAACAGCAGGACTGCAGCAATCTCACAGTCGAAGGCCGGTACATGCGCTTTCTTCTCGATCGCGTCTGCCCCGACAAGCAGCGAGATCGCTAATCCGAAGAGAGCAACATACTTGAGTAGCTGCATATGTTATCTACAGAGGGTACATTACAAATCAGATATCGAGGTTCTTCACGTCGAGGGCGTTATCTTCGATGAACTGGCGGCGCGGCTCGACGACGTCGCCCATGAGCACGGTGAAGATGGAGTCCGCCTCGACCTGGTCCTCGACTTTCACCTGGAGCAGCACGCGCTGCTCGACGTCCATGGTGGTCTGCCAGAGTTGATCGGGATTCATTTCCCCCAGGCCCTTGAAGCGTTGGACGGTGAAGGCTTTCTTTCCCAGGGCCATGACGTGTTCGAGGAGTTCCCGGCGATCCTCGATGGTCAATTGCGTGCCGTTGGTGGCAATGATGAAGGGAGGCTTATCGTAGTCGCGGACGCGGCGGTGGAGATCGAGCAGGCGCTTATAGTCGGCGCTGGAGACCAGTTCCCAGTCGATGGTTCGCTCGCCCAGGGTTTCGGAGGAAAAGGTCAAGGTGTAAAGGTTGTGCTCCTCATCGAGCCGCAGCGTTGTCTTGAACCCTTCAGCCTTAAGCTCCTTGTCGACTGACTCGAGCTTGTCCTTGTTCTCGAGTTCCATCTTCTTGCCCAACTCGGCCTTCAGCAAGGCATTGATGGGGCGCTCATCGCCAAGCCTTTTCTCGAGCTTGTCGAAAAGCTCGACGTATTCGGCCAAGGCCATCAAGAAGTTCGTCAGTTCACCGCCTTGCAGTTTGGTCTTCTTGCCGTCACCAACCTCGACGGTGTGGTCTTCCGTGGCCCGGCGCATGATTTCGCGGCGAAACTCTTTCTCGTCTCGGATGTAGCGCAGGGACTTGCCCTTTCGAATCAGATAAAGCGGCGGTTGGGCAATAAAGACGTGGCCGCGCTCGACCAATTCCGGCATCTGACGATAGAAGAAAGTGAGCAGCAAAGTCCGGATATGGGATCCGTCCACGTCCGCGTCAGTCATGATGATGATTTTCGAATAGCGCAGCTTGGAAACGTCGAAATCCTCTTTGCCGATGCCGGTCCCCAGCGCGGTAATCAGAGCTCGGATTTCCTCATGGCCCAGCATCTTGTCGAAGCGCGCCTTTTCAACATTCAGGATCTTTCCTCTCAACGGCAGAATCGCTTGATAGCGGCGGTCGCGTCCCTGCTTCGCGGAACCGCCTGCCGAGTCGCCCTCGACCAGAAAGAGTTCACACCGCTCCGGGTCTCTCTCCTGGCAATCGGCCAACTTCCCGGGCAGCCCGCCCGAATCCAGCGCCCCTTTGCGCCGCGTCAGTTCGCGGGCCTTGCGGGCCGCCTCGCGGGCCCGGGAGGCGTCAATCGCTTTGGCGCAGACCTTCTTGCCCACGGTGGGATTTTTTTCGAATGCCTCCATCAACTTCTCGTAAACAAAGCTGGCCACCGTACTCTGGATGTCGCTGTTGAGCTTCCCTTTGGTCTGTCCTTCGAATTGCGGTTGGGGGAGCTTGACGCTCACTACCGCCACCAGACCTTCGCGCACGTCCTCGCCCTGGAGGTTCTCCTTCACGTCCTTGAAGAGCCCTTGATTCTGGCCGTATTGATTGATGGCCCGCGTGAGAGCTGAACGGAAACCCGATAGGTGCGTACCGCCGTCCACGGTGTCGATGTTGTTGGCAAAAGAGAAGACCGCCTCGGCATAACCGTCGTTATACTGGAGGGCAAACTCCATATGCACGTCGTCGCGGTCAGCCTCAGCATAAATGGGAGTGGGGTGGAGCACCTCTTTATTTTTGTTGAGGTGCTTAATGAACTCGGCGATTCCGCCATTGTAATGAAATTCCGCTTGCTTGTTGGTCCGTTCATCCTTGAGGCGGATGGTAAGACCCTTATTCAGGAAAGAGAGTTCGCGCAGGCGCTGAGCTAAGGTATCGTAGTTGAAGTCAATGGTGTCCATGATCTCGGCGTCAGGCAGGAAAGTGATCTTGGTGCCGCGGCGTTCGGTCTTGCCCGCCCTCTTCAACGGTTGAAGGGGCTTTCCATGCTCATAGGATTGTTCCCAAGTGTACCCGTCACGCCAAATTTCCAGATCAAGGCGTTCGGAAAGGGCATTGACAACCGATACCCCTACCCCATGCAGGCCGCCTGAAACCTTGTAGCTGTCGGTGTCAAACTTTCCGCCGGCGTGGAGAACTGTCATCACTACTTCCGCCGCCGAGCGGCCCTCCTCCTTGTGCAAATCGACTGGAATGCCGCGCCCGTTATCGACGACCGTCACGGAATTATCACTATGCACCACGACGTCAATGCGGTCGCAGTATCCCGCCAAGGCCTCATCGACGGAATTGTCCACCACCTCCCACACCAGGTGGTGTAAACCCATGGCACCTGTTGAGCCTATGTACATCGCCGGCCTTTTGCGCACGGCTTCCAAGTCGCCAAGCACCTTTATGCTCGCGGCATCGTAAGCCTGGGCGCCATTAGGCTCTGCAACCTTTTGCTTGTTCACGTGGTCCTGAAACCTCCCATCCTATCCTAGCCTGCAAAAAAGCCGGCAGAGAAAGAGTCTCCCCGCCGGCTCCGCTTCACCAAGCCAATCTGCGTAGCCACCGCGCCTCAGGATTATCAACCCTCGCTCTCTCCATGCCTTGGAAGGGACCGGTAACAATCCATTCCCCTTCCAAAGCAAGCAGAACCTCATCCACGCCTAGCGGCTAAATGCGCATGGGCATCACGACATACCGGTATCGGTACGCCCCTCCCTCAACTGGCCGCAGTTGCCCGGCGCTCTGCTCATCCTTCAACTCCAGGGAAACCTTGCCAGGCTCCTCGACCACGCTGAAGAAATCCAGTAGGTACTGGTAGTTAAAGCCAATTTGCATCGCCTCATCCTGATAGGAGGTGTCGAGCACCTCACTAGCCTCGCCGTATTCCCCGCTGGAGGAGGATATTTCCAATTGCCCCTTCTCCAAATGCATGCGCACCGCACGCGAGCGCTCGTCAGCCAGCAAGGCGACGCGACGCACTGCAGCGGAGATAGTTTCCTTTTCAAGTTGCAGCACGCGGTTGTTTTCACGGGGAAGGACAGCCTCATAGTTCGGAAATTGGCCAGTCAACATGCGGCAGATCAACACTCGCTGGCCGAGAGAAAAGAAGAGATGGCTCTCGTCCTTTGATACGCTGACCGGCAACTCTCCCTCCTCTTCTGAAAGCAGCCTCAGAAGCTCGCCCATTGCCTTCTTCGCGATCAGCAGTCTCAACTCGTTCTTAAGCCCTGCAACCTCGATATCTCGCTCAATCAAGGCGAGCCTGTGGCCGTCCGTTGCCACCATGGTCACACTGCCGGGGCGAAGCAAGAGCAGAGCTCCATTCAACGTGTAGCGAGACTCCTCGCTGGAGATGGCGAACACGGTCTTTTGCATGGCAGTCGCAAGAACGTTCGCCGGGAGCGTGGCCAAAGCCGGCGGGAGGGCAGGCAGCATGGGAAAGTAGTCCCTGGCCATTCCCACCAACTTAAAGGAGGAGCGCTCACACGTAACCTGGACCCAGTGGTTTTCCAAAGCCTTGAAGTGAACCTCAGCTTCGGGGAGAGATCGGATGATCTCGAGAATACGCTTGGCAGGAATCGTCCCCGATCCCGGCCTCTGCACCTTTGCCGGACAGTGGCAACACATTCCAAGGTCAAGATCCGTGGCGCTGATTTTTAGGATCCCTCCCTCCACTTCAACTAGGAGATTAGAGAGAATAGGAATGGTCGTCTTCTTTTCGACCACTCCTTGAGTGAGAGCCAGTTCTTTTAAGACCCGAGATTTTTCAATAGAGAAGTCCATTTCATTTTCATCCTATTAAGAGGAGTTCTTAGTAGTAGAGACTGTGTAAGTGTGGAAAAGTGTGGAATACTTTTCCACACAGCCGGGTGCAGATACTTACCCTGTGCATAGAATCGGCGAACCTGTGAATTTCCGCGCCCCGTTGGGCGAGCCAGAGGGATTCACAAGTTTTCTCATCATGAACGTCCTTCAAAAATTGCTAACTTCAACTGAGACTATCGCGAAGCTTGTTAAGAAGTCTGTTCAAATCCCTGTCCGACTGGCGCAATTCCGAAATCTTATTAATAGAGTGTAACACAGTTGTGTGGTGTTTCCCGCCGAATTCCCTCCCGATTTGCGGCAGTGAGGCTGTGGTGAGTTCTCTCGCGAGGTACGTTGCCACCTGTCGAGGGTAGGCAACGCGGCGGCTGTTATTTTTCGCTTTCAACTGGGGAAGCGTCAAACCAAACTCCTGACAGACCGCCCGCTGAATGTTCTCGATCGAGACACGCCGTTCCCCCTGGTCCACAAGGTTCCTCAAGACCTGCTGGGCCATCGAAACAGAAATCTCGGCGCCTGTGAGGGAGGAAAAAGCAACGAGCCGTGTCAGCGCCCCCTCGAGGTCGCGGATGCTGGACCTGATCTTGCGTGCGACGAAATCGCTCACCTCATCAGGCAGAGTTACCTTTTGTGCTTCGCATTTCTTGGCCAGAATAGCCCTCTTGGTCTCGAGATCAGGAGGTTGCAGATCTGCCGTCAGACCCCAGGCAAAGCGGGAGCGCAACCGCTCCTCCAGGCCAGGAATATCTTTCGGGGAGCAGTCGGAGGAAATCACCACCTGCTTCTGCGCCTCGTAAAGAGCATTGAAAGTATGGAAGAACTCTTCCTGTGTTCGCTCCTTTCCGGCGATAAACTCGATGTCGTCCATAAGCAGCACGTCGATATTCCTATACTTTTCACGAAAAGAAATCATGCGGTCATAGCGGAGGGAGTTTATGACGTCGTTGGTGAAGGCTTCCGAGGAGACGTAGGCCAACCGCATATCCCTCCAGTTATGCTTGATCGTGTGGCCCACAGCCTGCATGAGGTGAGTTTTCCCCAAGCCCACCCCGCCGTAAAGGAAAAGCGGGTTGTAAGCCTTCGCTGGAGCCTCTGCCACTGCCCTTGCCGCCGCATGAGCGAACTGGTTGCAAGAACCTACTACGAATGTATCAAAGGTGTATCTGGGATTAAGCTGGTGGTCGACGGAATCAAAATCCAACTTTCGCTGCACCAGCTTCGCATCGTCACCGTTCTTGCTCTTTCCCGCTGCATTCTCCCCGAAAATGTAGCGGATCTCCTTGAAGCCCATATCGAGATGCTGTAAGGCCTCGCTGACGAGACCGGCGAAATTCTCCTGGATCCACTCCTGAAATTCGCGGTTGGGCACAGAAACTACAATAGCTTCGTTTTCCACGTGGCTGAACCGCGTAGGCCGCAACCACGTCTGGTAGCTCTGTGTGTTGACCTTCGTCTTGAGATAGTTCAGGACTTGCAGCCAAGCATTCATGGAGGTTCCGTTGGGGGACGGAGGTAAGCTTATTGGGACTTACGCCCCGTAGGTACGGGATCAACCCGTCAAGCGAACTCGAAAGGGAAGGCCTGCCTAGGCCTCCTCGAGCGCCCGCGCTTGACCCTGATTTACCCCCTTTTTTCGAACCGGAGCGTTCCCAAGAAGGCCCACAAGCTTACCAGAAATCACTCAGCTCACTAACTTAATATAGCACGGAAGGATCCTCTCTGTCTATTCCGGCAGCCGGGCGCTCCTGTCCTAATTTGGCTCGTACCACCCCGCCTCGTCGGGCCGCTTGCCGACCCTTCGCTGCGCTCAGGATGACAGCGACCGGATGGCAACTGACTAGCCGGGCCGGACCGCAGTCGAGTAGACTTGCACGATCTGCCTGGCGACGTTGTCAATCGAGAGCCTGGCAATACTGTCGCGCCCGCGCGTGCGCATCCCTTTACGGCATACCTCGGCGATCTTTGCGGCAATTTCTCCGGCATCCCGCTCCACCAGGTGGCATCCGTCCGTTTGGCCGATCAGTTCCGCGGTGTCCCCTACCGCAACCGCCACCACGGGAAGGTTCGTGGCCATGGCCTCCTTGACCGCATTGGGAGAACCCTCGAATTGGGAAGCCAGCACCAGCACATCCGCAGCGCTCATATAAAGTGGCATGCGGGACTGAGGAACGCCAAAAACCCGTAGGATCTCCAACTCGGGGAATGTTTGCCGCGCTCGAGCCACGGCTGACTCCACTAGGTCAAAGCGTTTCCTCGAGACGGTCGGGTCATAAGGAAACAGGACGAACTTCTTTTGCGCATCAAGGCCCAGCTCGCGCCGCGCTTCAGCTTGGCCGGTTGGCCGGAAGAGATCCATGTCAACTCCGTTCGGAATTACGTGGGCGGAATGCAACTTTAGATGCCGCTTCATCTCCGCCGTCTTAACGATAACGGCGGAAGCTAGGCGCGCCAAGATGAAACTCGAGACCTGATAGAACCGGCCGAAAAGCGGGATGCGGTCGCTGCCCTGGGATTTCCCCGAAACATCGTCACCCATGAATGAGATCACAAGAGGGAGCCTGATCTGGCCTCGAGCCACAAGCCCCGACAAGCCCTGGTGGGCGTGGATCAGGTCATAGCGCTGAGCGCGCAGCCGTTGCCACAACTGACGGAAGGCGCGCAAATAGTTCCAGCGGGATTGACGGCCATTGATGAAAAGTAAGTCATAATCCACGCCCAGAGGCCGCAAGGAATCCATTTGAGCTTTGACGAAGCAACCGTAGCTGGGATCGCCTTCGTAGGGCCAAAGATTGGTGACCACGAGGACGCGGTATGAAGCCATATAGGATGGAGATTCTAACGCTTCCGTGATGAAATCGGTAGCGCAGAAACGACATGTTCCTTCCACGTGCCGCGGGTGAATCCCGTGTACAATGGTCGCTGAGCAGTTGCATCACTTTCTGCGTGGCACTTCTCTTATGTGTGGAATCACAGGCTTCATGGGCTCGGCGCCGGAGCAAGAACTGCGCGCACAGGTGTGCCGGATGGCCGAGCAGCTTGTTCACCGCGGGCCCGACGATTCGGGCCTCTGGGTTGATGCAGAAGTTGGCATAGCATTGGGATTCCGGCGTCTGGCGATTTTGGACCTTTCTCCGGCCGGCCACCAACCCATGATCTCTTCGAATGGCCGATACGTCATCGTTTTTAACGGTGAAGTCTACAACTTCGGAGAATTGCGAAAAGACCTGGAACCCCTGGGCCACGGCTATCGCGGCCACTCCGACACGGAAGTGATGCTCGAGGCGGTGAGTGAGTGGGGCCTGGAGGTGGCGGTCAAGAAATTCGTCGGCATGTTCGCCTTCGCGCTTTGGGACCGGCGCGAGCGCGTGCTGCACCTGGTGCGGGATCGGCTGGGCATAAAGCCACTCTACTGCGGGTGGCAGGATAATACATTCCTTTTCGGGTCGGAGCTGAAGGCGCTCCGCGCACACCCTGCCTTCCGCCTGGAAATCAACCGCGGCGCCCTGGCCTCGTACTTGCGTCTCGGCTACGTGCCCCAACCCTACTCCATTTATCAGGGAATCTGGAAGCTGCCTCCGGGCCACATTCTCAGCCTCCCGGCCGGAGCCCCACCCTCTTCGGAGTTGTCGGGGACGGCTCGCTACTGGTCTGCGAAAGAAGTTTACGAGCGTGGCGCGGCGGACCGCTTCCGAGGTTCCGCGCCGGAAGCGATCGAGGAATTGGATCGGCTCCTGCGAGAATCAATCCGGCTGCGGATGATCGCGGATGTCCCCCTGGGCGCATTTCTTTCCGGCGGCATCGATTCCTCCACCGTGGTCGCCCTGATGCAGGCGCAGAGCCGTCGCCCGGTGAAGACGTTTACGATCGGCTTTCACGAGCAGGAATTCAATGAAGCGGCGCACGCCAAGGCCGTGGCGGCGCACCTCGGGACCGACCATACCGAGTTGTATGTAACCCCGAAAGAAGCCATGGATGTCGTCCCCAAGCTGCCAACTCTCTATGACGAGCCTTTCGGGGATTCTTCCCAAATTCCAACTTATCTGCTTTCCGCCCTCACGCGCCGGCACGTGACCGTAAGCCTCTCCGGTGATGGCGGCGATGAGCTGTTTGGCGGGTACACGCGTTATGCCCGCACGCGCAAGTTTTGGAATATTATCCGCTGCTTTCCCTACACTTCCAGGAATGCCTTTGCCAGGTTGATCCGCGCCTGCCAGCCCGCGACGTATAACCGCCTGTTTGGCGGACTCAGTCCGCTGCTGCCGCGCTTGGCGCGCCCTTCCACAGTAGGTGATCGCGCGTACAGGCTCGCAGAAATAGTGGCGGCGAGGAACCCCGAGGAGATTTACCATAATTTGCTCTCTTACTGGCGGCGCCCCGCTGAGGTTGTGCTCGGAGCAGAAGAATCACCGACCATCCTTACCCGGTCTCCAGATTGGGCCCACCTGGTTGACCTCTCCCCACGATTGATGTTTCTCGACCTCATGACTTATCTTCCGGAAGATATTCTTGCCAAAGTTGATCGGGCCAGCATGGGGGTGAGCCTTGAAGCGCGGGTTCCAATCCTGGACCATAGGGTTGTCGAGTTTGCCGCCCGCATCCCCACCTCCCTGAAGATTCGCGCGGGGCAGACGAAGTGGTTGCTGCGGCAAGTCCTGTACAGGTACGTGCCAGGAAAACTGATCGAACGCCCCAAAATGGGTTTTGGTATTCCCCTTGAAGACTGGCTATGTGGGCCGCTAAGAGAGTGGGCGGAAGGACTGTTAGATCAGAACCGGCTGCGGAAAGAAGGGTTCTTACGACCGGAACCAATCCGGGATTGTTGGGCAGAGCATCTTTCGGGGCAGCGGAATCGCCAAGGGCACCTGTGGAACGTTCTCATGTTTCAGGCCTGGCTTGATAGGCGGGCTTGACTTATCCGCAGATTACGCAGATTTCTCAGATTAGACAGGCTAAAGTCAAAACAACAACCAAGGCACCTGAAACCTGTTCTCCCGTCTTTACGCATCAAAAATTTCCTCGTAATCTCGCACCCTGGCTTTCACTTCGAATCGGCTGAGATAAGCGTCAAGCCTTTTGTCCGGCTGCAATTCTCTGCGGGTTGAGTTGAGGAATGAGACGACTGTTTGTGCCAGAGCCCCGGGATCCGAAGGCTGAACCAGTCGGGCGATAGGGCAGTCGCGAAGTATCTCTCGTACCGCCCCTGGACAGTCTGAGGCCACCACGCGTGTCCCCACAGCCAAAACCTCAATGACCACCACAGGCATACCTTCGAAGCGGGAGGGAAGCACCAACAGGTCAGCGTGCTTGAGGTAAGGATAAGGATTGTGCTGGAATCCAACCAGGCGGACAACCTCCTTCAGCCCGAGCCGTTCCCGTTGCGCCAGGAGGTCGGGCTCGAACTCCCCTTCGCCAAGAATCGTGAGGCGAGCATCCGGTAAGGCTGAACAGACCTGTGGCATGGCCTCGAGCAGTACGTCGAATCCCTTCTCTTTCGACAATCTTCCTGCGGCGACCAGATGGGGGCCATTGCCCTCGTAAGGATTGCCGGTCGCGTTCGCCAATTTCCTCCCCAACTCGATATCGACAGGGTTATAGATTCGTACCAGCTTGCGCCGAGGGACGCGGAAGTTATCCGCCAAGTCATCCGCGACGAAGTCGCCAACGCAGATAATCTTGTCCGCTCGCGGATATAACCACCGATAAAGCCATTTCCATACTAACGGGTGCTTCTTCGCGTAGACATTCTGGGCGCTGGGGGAAGACCCTTCCCGAATCAACAGACGGACTCCCGGAGGCAAGAAGGGCCTTAATAAGACCGTAGCCATATTCATCTCGCACAAGGTTGAATGTATGGCGTGCGGTCTAAGCTTCCAGGACAATCGAATTATCCCCGGGAAGGCGTGGCGTACCCGTTTGGCTTTCAGATCGTGAATCGGAACATCAGCCGGCACTTCCTTAAGATAGGGGCCCGCCGCCTCAACCAGGGCCAAATGGGGTTCGAAGCGCGAGCGATCCAGGTGCTGAAGGAGGGTCACAACTACACGCTCCGCCCCCCCTCCACCGAGGTGCGGCATGAGAAACAAAACTCTTTTTCGCGCTGCTTTCATCGCCTTCCAACGCAATTCTCCTCGTTGATCAAGGAGAATGCTCCCCAGTCTCAGGGCGCGCGCCGGCATAGAGCGTAATGGGAGGGGGCGCTGTAGTCTAGTAGGCGCGGGGAGAGGAGCAGGTCGAGCAGGGCCGCCGGCAGTCGTCGCCCGTATTTGAAACGCAAGAACTCCCCCGTGAGGCATTCCACAGTCGTAAAGCGCTCGTTCAGCAGGGTGAGCAGTTCCTCACGGCCAAAGCCGGCGTGGGCGCCTGCCTCGTTCGTAAAACGACCAAGGAGCCGTGCCCGCCAGTCCGCCAGGTTCCAGGTGACCTTCTGCCACAAGGTGGCGTCGAAAGAGCCTAGGTAGCCCAGGACACGGGTACGGTTCGGCACGCCCGCGTAAAAAGGTG
>Ga0315282_10011978_pt1 | contig 13338 bp, 10 predicted proteins | sample YL17G07_20_MG_FD_203693 | JGI IMG/M metagenome (GOLD analysis project Ga0315282, IMG submission 203693) | Sediment microbial communities from Yellowstone Lake, YNP, Wyoming, USA - YL17G07_20 | ecosystem: Environmental > Aquatic > Freshwater > Lake > Sediment | place: USA: Wyoming | collected...
GCAGTAGCTCTCGAGCTCCCTCTTGAAATCCCCGTAGAAAAAGATCTGGTGGAAGCCCGGGTAGGCCAGCAGGTCCCTGACTCCGTCCAGTTCCACCATCACCGAGACCACGCATCCGCCCGCCGGCGGTACCGAGACATTGTCCACCACCTTGCCGGTCGAGATGAGCATCCGGGCACGCGTCTGCTCGCGGTTGCTCCATTCCACATCCGCTATCGTGATTCTCTGCCCGATCCGCCAGCGCGGCACAGGGACGGCGTCGCGCTTGCCATGGTGATGCGACAGGAAGTAGGGTTCCGGCGGCTTGGAAAAACCGCTCAAGCGTGTGGGGCAGGTGCAGTGCGCGCCGATCAGGCAGTTCCTGGCGGTCTCCGGCACCGGGTCCTGCTGGAAGCCTGGGCGGTCAAACAGCAACTGCACCAGAGCGTGGGTGACTGCGGCGCCCAAGTCGGCCTCGCAGGCCGCCGGGATGCCGTGGTCCAGCATGGTGGACCAGGCGATGCAGGGCAGGCTCACCTGGGTGCGTCCCAGGGCTCCCAGGCAATCCATGGTGATCCCGTCGCCCTGTTCGCGCTCCAGAAAGTTGCGCGCCACGACATAGCTCTTGACGCCGTTGAGCACGTCCTGCTCGGTGGGACCTGCCATCCTGGTGGCGCCTTTGATGCGCTCGGCGGCGATGCGCTTCACCTCGTCGGTCAGCGGGGTGCGGTTGTACTCCTCCAGAAAGGCCTGGGCGGGGACATACCGCAGCTTCGTTCCGAAGGGCTTCAGTTCCACGTCCTTGCGCTCCTGGCCTGCCAGCACGATGAAACGCATCTGGCGGAGTTTGGCGCCGGCTCGGAGCATTTTCAGGCCGTACACCACCTGGCGGAAATCATCGGTCGAGGCAATGAAGACTCCATCGCGCTTGGCCAGCGGCGCGGTGTTGGTGGTGAACGCCGCGCCGATGGGTGCGAAGATCACGGTTGGGATATTGGTGTCCGCCGCTTTGGCTGCCGTAGGCCAGGCGTGCTCCTGGCGATCCAGCAACACCACCAGCAGACCGTCCGGCCCGGCGGTCGCGACCTCCGCGACCCATTCGGCGGCTTCCTGGCTCGAATACACGGGTGCGGGCCGCATCTCGATTCTCAGACCCAGTTGTTTGCCTGCCGTCTCAATCTGCTGGCGGTACTTTCGAAGCGCGGCTTCTCCGTCGTAGATGGCGCCCGGCCAGAGGATGCCGTACTCGCCTCGCCGCCGCACGAAGGCCGCCTTGATCGTGGGAACGTATTTGGAAGCCGGCCCCGCCCGCGCAATGCGCCGCTCACCCTGCGGTGATGCGATCTGCTCGGCCAGGCGCGCCGCAGGGGGCGCTGCGCCGCCCACGGTTGCCAGAAAACTGCGTCGCGTATTTGGGATCAACATGGATTGGGTCATGGATTGAGTACCTTCAGTACCACCAGGGTCATATCATCGTACTGGCTGGCGCCCGCAACGAACTGGTCCGCGGCGCCGAGGATGTAGTGTGCGATCTCTTCTGCGGTGCGCCCGGCGCAGCTTTTGGCCGCGGCGATCAGGCGTTCCTCGCCCCACTCTTCCTCGCTCGCGTTCATGGCTTCGCTGATGCCGTCGGTGTAGGCCACCACCACGTCGCCCGGCTCGAGCGTCACTGTGGCCTGCTGATAACTGGGATTCTTCAGCAGCCCCACCACCGGCCCGCCGGCCTCCAACTGGACGACCGCGAACCCGTCTCCCTGTGCCCGCAGCACAACCGGGTAATTGTGACCCGCGTTGACATAGCTCAGCCCTCTCGGGCCCGGCTCGTACTCGGCATAGAACAGCGAGGCGTAGCGGTTCGAGGAGGAGGCTTCATAGACCAGAGTGTGAATCTCGCTCATCAGGGCCGCCAAGTCCCCCGAGCCTCGGCCGGCGTGACTCCGCAGGGAGGCCTGCAAGCTGGCCATGAGCAACGCCGCGGCGATTCCTTTGCCCGAGACGTCGCCCACCGCGAGGCCCAGCTTCCCACCCGCCAGCGACAGAAAATCGTAGTAATCCCCGCCCACTCCCTGCGCCGGCCGGCACGTTCCGTAGTAGTCCAGCCCCGGAACCGCCGGCAGGCTCTGCGGGAACAGCCGCTCCTGCACCTCGCGCGCGATCTCGAGTTCGCGCCTAAGCCCTTCCCTGTGCGCTGTCTCCGCAGCGATGACGGCCGTCAGTTGGGCGTTCTCCAGAGCCAGCGCGGTCTGCGTTACCACCGACTGGAGCAGCCGCAGATCGCTGCCGGAGTATGGTTCCTCGGATTGCTTCGGACCCAGGCTCACAAATCCGAGCAGCTTCTCCTTCACCGCCAGAGGGAGGAGCAATTGGGTTTCCAGAGCGGCCAGCACCTTCCGCTCCCCGTCACCCATGTCCGGGCTGCGGTAGATCCAGGAATCAGCGTCATCAAAGTACACTCGGGAGGGCTCTTTCCCATGCTCGAGGTGTCTCACGGTCGCCGCATCCGCGGGAAACCAGAGGTCCGCCAGTTCGTCGTAGCCCAGCGCATGCGCCGGCCGGTACGCGCCATTCTCGCCCAGCAGCACCGCCACACGCGGCACGTGCAACGACTCGGAGATCCGCCGCGTCACCTCCTCCAGCAACGGCCCGGTCTCGACGATCGTGCGCACCTTCTCGCTCAACACGCTCAGGATGTGCTCGGCGTTGTAGGCCTCCCGGAAGAAGCGCCGGTCCACCCACCCTGCCATCTTCTCCCCTGACCGCCGCACGTAAAGGAACAGGCCCACGCCCGCTCCGATGAGCCCGATGCTCCGGCTCACGCTCCCGTGCGAGGCGTCCATCAGCTCGAGGATCGCGTACAAGACGGCGCCGCTCGCCAGCAACTGCACCAGCCGCACTCCCAGCCGCGCCAGCGTGTACCGCACGCCCTGGCGGATCACCATCTGCACGTCCATGGCCCGCTGCACCACGATCACATAGGCCAGGGTCAGCGGGAACAGCGACAACATCAGCAGCGACGGAACCACCAGCCAGGGCGAAATCCCTCCGCGCGGGTCCCAACGGCCCAAGCCTGCCAGCCCCAGCAGACACCACGGCGCCAGGCCCAGCCCCGTCCCCGCGGTCAGCAGGCGCAGCCGCCGCCACATGTCCGGCGAGCTCTCCGGGATCCACCGCAACCTGGCAATCAGCCCGGAGAAGAAAACCACCGCCGCCAGGATCGCCACCGCCGTGCTCACCATCCTGAATTGCCGCAGTGCCTGACCGGACAGCCGCGGCACAACCGCCCAGTCGTTGACATACCCCAGCGCCAGACTCACATCCGCCAGCGACAGCAGCCCCAGCGGCGCCAGCAGGATCCACTTCAGTCCGGGCCAGCGCCGTTCAACCGGCAGGGGCTCCGGAAAGTACAGCCCAAACAGGATCATCCAGATCGGCCAGGCTGAGCTCAGCAGTGAGTGATAGCCGACCGCCACACCCGCCAGCCCTCCCTCCCAGCGCGGCCGGCCCACCGAGACGAACTGGCTGAAACTCATCATCAGGGCCAGCAGCAGCCAGGCCAGCGGATCTCGCGGCCGCGCGCCCGCCACCCAGAATCCCAGCGCCAGACAGAAAACCGGCATGACCACCCGCAGCACCACCGTCAGCAGCCACTCCCCGACCCTGGGAATCCTGGGCTGAAAGGGTGCCAGGCGTACGCTCACGGTCCGCAGGCCGGCTTCGCCTTCGCCGCGGACTTTGCATTCCAGCAGTTCCCCCGGACGCGCGTCCTGGAGTGCTTCCGTCAGGTCCGCACGGGCGGTATAAGGGCGGCCGTTGACCGCCACCAGCCGGTCCCCCCTGCGCATCCCCGCTGCGGACGCCTCCGCGCTCGCCCACACAATCTGCGCGCCGGCGGCTTCCATGGCGAACGGCCGCGCAACCTCGCTGGCATGCATCAGCCGCCAGACCGCATGCCACGAGTAGGCCCCTTGGAACAACGCCGCCACTGCCAGCAGCGCCGCCAGGCCTAAATAAGCCGCCAGAGGCCGTTTGCTATCGCTCACGCTAGAGCTAGTCTATCTCAGCGCGCGGTCCGCCTGAAACACCAGGAAGTACTGATAGGGCAGGAAGTCAAATGTTTTCACCAGCCGGAATCCGGCTGCTTTGAACTCCGCGATCACTTCTTCCTCGGACAGCTTCATGCCTGGCGGCGGACCGACTGGTAGAGGTTTCTTGTAGAAATCAATATTTACGATGCGCCCGCCCGGCTTGAGCGCCTTCTTCAGTTTCGGAAAGTAGGCCGCGCGGTTGGCGATGTGATGCAGGGTATCGCAGATGAAAACCGTGTCGAGGGAGGCTTCCGGCAGCCGCGGATCGTCGGGGGCCGCCAGAACGGTTTCCAGATTCGCCGGCGCCCCCGCGCGTACCCGCTTCAGTAGTTCCTCGTCGATATCGATGGCGTAGACTTTGGCGGCGTGCTGCGCAAAGCGCCGGGCGAAGTACCCGGTCCCCGCGCCCAGGTCTGCGATCACCTCGTCCGGCCTCAAGGCCAGCGCCGCGATCACCTCGTGCGGCTTCTGCCAGCCATCGCGCTGCGGATCGTTCAGAACCCGCGCATACTCCTCGGCCGAGCGCGGTGGGTGATGCTCCGCAACCTGCGGCCAGGCCACAACCGCCATTCCCACAACCCACAGCCCACAACCCACAACCCGTTTCATGCGGCGAACTCACTATGCTTCTTGCCAAACAGAGAGTAGATCGTCAGGCCGATCACCAGCCACACCACGAACCGCACCCAGGTCTCCAGCGGCAGGCTCAGCATCAGCACCAGGCAGAACACAATGGACAGCCCCGGCAGCCAGGGCACTCCCGGCATGCGGAAGACGCGCGGCCGCTGGGGCTGCTTCTTGCGCAGCACGATCACGCCCGCGGAGACTACGATGAATGCAAACAGCGTCCCGATGTTGGCCAGGTCCGCGAAGGTGCCGATGTCCCAGATGCCGGCCGGCAGCCCCACCGCCAGTCCGGCCACCCAGGTGCTGATATGCGGCGTTCTGTAGACCGGGTGTACTTTCGAGAAAGCCCTGGGAAGCAGCCCGTCGCGCGACATGGCAAACCACACCCGCGCCTGGCCGTATTGAAAGACCAGCAGTGAAGACAACATGCCCACCAGCGCCCCCATCACCACCCAGCGGCGGATGGACTCGTAGCCCAGCATCTTCAGCGCCTCGGCCACCGGGGCCGCGTTGTTGAGCTTGCTGTAGTGCTGGATGCCCGTCAGCACCAGCGCCACCGAAACGTACAGGATGGTGCAGATCACCAGACTGGCCACGATGCCCACCGGGAGGTCTTTCTGCGGCCGCCGGCATTCCTCCGCGGCCGTGGACACGGAATCAAAGCCGATGTAGGTGAAGAACACGATGGCCGCGCCGGTCAGGACCCCCGGAAACCCGTTGGGCATGAAGGGATGCCAGTTCTCAGTGCGCACCGCCCGCGCCGCCCCGATCACGAAGATCAGGATGGCGGCCACCTTGACCAGCACCATCACGTTGTTGGTCCCGGCGCTTTCCCGCACGCCCCGCACCAGGATCCAGGTCAGGATCAGCAGGATGATCAGCGCCGGCAGGTTGAACCAGCTCCCCGTGAACTGCCCACCCGCAATCATCGGGCCCGATAGCGCCTGCGGCAGGTGGAAACCGAACACACTGTCCAGCAGGTCATTGAAATACGCCGAGAAGCCCACCGCCACGGCCATGTTCGAGACCGCGTACTCCAGGATCAGATCCCAGCCGATGATCCAGGCGAAGATCTCTCCCAGGGTGGCGTAGGCGTATGTATAGGCGCTGCCGGCGACCGGGATCATGGAGGCCAGCTCGGCATAGCACAGCGCCGCAAAACTGCACGCAATGGCCGTCAGGAGGAAGGAAAGCGCGATCCCCGGCCCCGCTCCCGGCCGCCCGATGGTCGACAGGGTCCCGGAACCGTGCCGCAGCAGATCCAGCACCGGCGCGTGCAGAATCGAGCGGAAGCTCAGCGTCTCGCCGGCCGCCGCCGTCCCGGTGAGGATAAAAATCCCCGACCCGATGACCGCGCCCACGCCCAGGGCCGTGAGGCTCCAGGGCCCCAGAGTCTTCCGCAGCCGTTTCTCCGGCGCCTCGGAAGCCGCAATCAGCGCATCGATACTCTTAGTTCGAAAGAATTGATTCACGGCAGAATTGAGTCATGGAGCCATTGTGCCATTGTGTCATTGAAAACCTCGAGCGACCAAGCCACTTCTTCAATGACCCAATGACCCAATGACACAATGACTCAATTCTCTTAGCGTTTCCTCTGCCCCTTGACCATCTTCTTGACCTTGCGCTTCTGGGAGCCGCGCGCCACGCCTGCGGGGCGCTTGGGCTTAGGGGGCGCCTTTTTGCGCGCCGCCCGCTTCAGTTTCTTGCGTTCCAGTCGGTCTTCAATCTTCTTGGTGTTCATTCTTCGGCTTTCAACCCTGCGTATTTCTCAACCAGCTTTTTCAGTCCGTGGCCCGGAAAACTCACCGTGAGCTTGGCGGCCTCTCCTTCGCCCTCCCGCCGGATGATCATGCCCTTGCCGTAGCGCGCATGCTCGACCATCGAGCCGATGGCGAACTTCTTCTTCTTGCGCGCCGGAGCGGCGGCCCGCGGGGCCGGACTGGCCGCCGGCTGGGCAGCCGCCCCGCGCGAGGCGAAGAACTCGGTGATGTTCTCGAGCGAGTTGTAGGTCTTGCCGGTGTAGGCCTTGCGGCGCGCGGTGTCCCGCACTTCGTGGCTCTCGGCATACAGGTCCACCTGACGGAAGCGTTTCTTTTTGCCAAGATCCTCGGTGAATTCGCGCGGAATCTCTTTCAGGAACCGCGACGGGTCCGAGGACTCCGGCATGCCCCCGCCCCATCTGCGCCGCTCCTGCGCCCAGGTCAGGATCAGCCGTTTTTGGGCGCGCGTCATGCCCACATAGCACAGGCGGCGCTCCTCCTCCATGGCGCTCTTGGACTCCAGCGAGCGGGAGTGCGGAAACAGGCCCTCCTCCAGCCCGGCCATGAACACAATCGGGAATTCCAGGCCCTTGGCATTGTGCAAGGTCAGCAGCGAAATCTGCGCCCGTTCATCCAGCGTGTCCGCTTCCGAGACCAGCGCCGCATGGTCCAGAAACTCCGAAATGCCTTCTCCCCGCTCGACCGCCTCGGCGGAAGCCCGGACCAGTTCCTTCAGGTTCTCCGCCCGCGCCTCGGCCTCCGGCGTGTCCTCCCCTTCCAGCATCTTCAGGTATCCCGTGCGTTCCAGAATCAGGCGCAGCAGGTCGTCCAGGCGGCTGTCCTTGGCGGCTTCCAGAAACTCTTCGATCAACTTCTGGAAAGCGCCCAGGGCGGCCTCCGCGCGGGCCGGGAACAGCTCTTCGTCCAGCATCCGCCCGATGGCCGCCCAGACGCTCAGCTCATGCCCGAGGGCGTAGCGTTCCACCTGCTCGATGGTGGTCTTGCCGATGCCCCGCGCCGGAGTGTTGATGATGCGCAGCAGGTTGATCGAGTCCTGGGGCGCCACGATCACCTTCAGGTACGCCAGGAGGTCCTTGACCTCGGCCCGCTGGTAGAAGCTGAACCCGCCCACCACGTGGTACTGGCGCCCGTAGCGGCGCAGGGCCTCCTCGATCTGCCGGGACTGCGCGTGCGTGCGATAGAGGATACCCACACGGTCTGCCGGGGCTTTCACCAGACGCTCGATGGTGTCGGCGATGAACAGCGCCTCCTCCCCCCCGTCGTAGGCTTCGTAGAGCCCGACCCGGCTGCCGGCCGGCGCCCCGGTCCACAGCCACTTTCCTTTGCGTTCCTTGTTGTGGGCCACCAGGGCGCTGGCGGATTCCAGAATGTTCTTGGTGGAGCGGTAGTTCTGCTCCAACCGGATGGTGCGCGCATCCGGGTAGTCCGCCTCGAAATCCAGGATGTTGCGAATGTCAGCGCCGCGCCAGCTATAGATTGACTGGTCTTCATCTCCCACCGCGCAGACATTGCGGTGGGACTCCGACAGCAGCCGCATCAGTTCGTACTGGGAGCGGTTGGTGTCCTGGTACTCGTCGACCAGGAGGTGCTGAATGCGGCGATTGTAAGCCTGGCGCGTGGGCTCGTGATGCTGGAGCAGCCGGACGGCCTCCAGCAGCAGGTCGTCGAAGTCCAGCACATTGGCCTGGCGCAGCCGGGCCTCGTACTGCTCGAACACCTCGGCCAGCCGGCGGCTCCGGGGGTCCTTGGCCTCCTTGGCCAGGTCCTGCGGGGTCTGCTTGTGGTTCTTGGCGTGGCTGATTCGCGACAGGGCGGCCCGGTATTGCAGGAACTGCTTCTCGTCCAACCCCTGATGCCGGTAGACCGCCTTGACCAGGGCGAGCTGGTCGTCCTCGTCATAGATGGTGAAGCTGCGCGTGAAGCCGGGCCGCAGTTGCGCCAGCGTCTGCCCGTCCCTGCGGAGCAGCCTCACGCAGAAGGAGTGAAAGGTGGAAAGCGTCAGGCCCTCCAGGGGATAGCGTCCTGCCAGCATGGCGCTCACCCGGTCCCGCATCTCGCCGGCGGCCTTGTTGGTGAAGGTCACCGCCACAATGGCGTAGGGCGGAACGCCATGGGCGTGAATCAAGTGCGCGATGCGGTGGGTAATCACCCGGGTTTTGCCGCTGCCAGCCCCTGCCAGGATGAGCAGGGGGCCTTGGGCGTACTCGACAGCTTCGCGCTGCTGGGGATTCAACCCGGCCAGAAAGTCCATGAGGAATCGCGGCTAATTGTAGATTTTAGCATGTAGCTTGTAGCTCGTAGCTCGTAGTGCCGGGGCAGCTCCTGTTCCACCGGCTCCAGCCTACAGGCTACAGGCTACAAGCTACAGGCTACAGGCTACAAGCTACAGGCTACAAGCTCCGAGGTCTTTGCTTTTCACCCGTAAGGCCTTGTAACCTAGCAGTTTGCCGGTTCGCCATTATGTTTGAGGGATGTCAAGGATCTCCAGGATGCCGGCCAAGGCGGCGGCATGCTGGTAGAGTTTGAGCTGATCAGTCGCGCGCGCGAGGGTGATGACTCCGCCTACAGCCAGATTGTGCAGGCCTATCGCAAGCGCATCTTGGGCACCATCGCCAGGCTGATCGGGCGTCCCGAAGACGTAGAAGACGTGGGGCAGGAGGTCTTTTTAAGGCTCTATTTTTCCTTGGACCAGCTACGCACTCCGGAAGTGTTCGAGCCCTGGCTGTACCGGGTCACGGTCAACGCTGCGTATGACTACCTCCGCCGGCATCGTCGGCGCCGGGAGGCCCGCATGGCGGACCTCTCCGAAAAGCAGGTCATGATGGCCGACGCGGCCGCAGGGAGCCGCCGCCAGGAGGCCGAGCAACAGCACAAACGGGTGCGCGAACTGGTGGATAGCTTGTTGGGCGCGATCTCGGAGCAGGACCGAATTCTGTTGTCTTTGAAGGAGATCGAGGGTTTGTCGCTAAAAGAGCTTGCAAAGATCTACCACGTGAACGAGAATGCATTGAAGGTGCGATTGTTTCGAGCCAGGCAAAGGGTCCTGAAAGCATACGCGGGCTCCCAGGCTGCGGTCGCGCACGCCGGGGGCAGAGAATAGGAGGTAACGTGTTTCGCCACGACCATGATGCGCCGAATGAACGGTTCGAGGCGGCTCTGTCGCATTTATTTGCCCAGTATCGGGAAGCCCTGCCGGATCCGGAACCGAGCCCTGATTTCACGCCCCGGCTGTGGCAGAAAATCGAGGCGCGCCAGTCTACCAATCGCCAAGTGAAGTGGTTGGCCCGAGGCTTTGTCACGGCTGCCGCGGCGGTCTCGTTGCTGATCGGGGTCTTCCTGGCGTTACCTCAGAACCACGTGTCTCTGTTCTACACCACCACCTACCTGGAAATCCTGGCGGCCGATCAGGGCCCGGATGACCCGGCGGACGTCGAAATGGTACGGGTCGAGCAGGCGGTCCACGAGCCATCCCGATGAGGCGCTTCAACCTCTCCCTGGTTTTCTACCTGCTGCTGGTGTTCCTTAGCGGCGTGGTGGTCGGGGTGTTGGGAGACCGTTTCCACGCCACCCGATCGGTGAAGGCCAGGAACCCTTACAGCCCGGAGGAGATGCGCCAGCGGTACGTCGAAGACCTGCGGTCACGCTTGAAACTCAGTGATGAGCAGCTCCAGCAGCTCACCGCCATCCTGGGCGAGACCCACGATCGCTTCCGGGAACTCAGAAAGAAATACGGCCCGGAAACCAGAGCCATCCAGGATGCCCAGATCGAGAAGATTCGCTCGATGCTCAACGAAAAGCAGCGGGCCGAATACGAGAAGATGCGCCAGGAGCGAGACCGGCGCCGCCAGCGCCCCGGGCACTAGGGCTGAGCAACTTCCGGAACCGCTTCTTTGGTTTTCTGATACCTCTTCTGGAAGCGGTCAATGCGCCCGGCCGTATCCACCAGTTTCTGCCGCCCGGTGAAAAAAGGGTGGCACTTGGAGCAGATCTCAACGCGGATGTCGCCTTTGTGTGTGGACCGGGTGCGGAAGGTGTTCCCGCAGGCGCAGATCACATTGATTTCGCTGTAAGCGGGGTGAATCCCAGCCTTCATGAGACGAGAAGTCCTTTCCTTTTCAGTATAGCAGGCGCCTGGGCGCCGGCGCGGGGCAGGCTTTAGCCGGCCCATCAAGAGCGAGACCCCCGCGCAGCCTTTCGAGCCGCGCGGGGGTCTGGTAGCCACAAGATGAACCTGAGGCTCATCCGAACCATTGTGAGGCGGCCGGTCCTTGGGAACGGGGGCCTCGGCACTGATTCGAAGCCGGCTACTCTAGAACAGTCGACTCAGTAGTCGGCCACCTCACAAGGTCTACTACTGCCAGATGACATTTTCTTGGACCACCTCCTTTCTCAGTGATGCCCCCATAGTAGACGGTGCGGCAGCGGGTTGTCAATAGCGGCGAGCAGCGGGCGGTCAGCTACAATTCAAGTATGCTCCCAGTTGCGCTATTGCTCCTCGCCGGTTCTGTGTTTGCCCAGACCGAGCGCTTCGATGTCTACGCTCTGCTGAGAGTGGCCCGGGTCAGCGATCCGCAGGTGTCTCCCGACGGCAAGCTGGTGGCCTTCACGGTGCAAAGGGTGGATCTGGAGAGCAACCGGAAGCCCTCCCACATCTACATCGTTCCCCTGAGCGGCGGGGCGCCCCGGCGGATCACGTACGCCGGCAACCTCAACGACCGCCCGCGCTGGTCTCCGGATTCCAAACAGATCGCGTTCATCTCGGACCGCAGCGGCAGCTCCCAGGTCTGGTTGATGAATTCCGATGGCGCCAACGCCCGCCAGGTGACCAGCCTTTCCACTGAGGCCGGCGGCGTGCTCTATTCTCCAGACGGCAAGAATCTGCTGTTCACCAGCCAGGTCTACCCGGACTGCCCGGATGAGGCCTGCAACAAGCAGCGCCTGGAGGAGGAGAAGAACGCCAAGGTCAAAGCGCGTATCTACACTTCCCTGCTCTACCGGCACTGGAACCGCTGGCAGGGCCAACAGCGCAGCCATCTGCTGGTGGTTCCGGTTTCCGGCGGAACGCCCAAGGACCTTACTCCCGGCGCCTTCGACGTTCCGCCCTTCTCCCTGGGCGGCCCGGATGATTACGCCATCAGCCCGGATGGCCAGGAAGTCTGCTTTGCCATGAACGCCAACCCCGACCAGGCCACTAGCACCAACTCGGATCTGTACGTGGTCCCGATCACCGGCGGGGAGTCCAGCAGAATCACCGTCAACCCGGGAGCGGACAATTCTCCGGCCTACTCTCCGGACGGCAAGCATCTGGCCTTCCGCACCCAACTGCGCCCCGGCTACGAGAGTGACCGCTGGCGGCTGGCGCTGCTCGAGCGCGCTACCGGCAAACTGCAAAATCTCACCGAGGGCCTGGACCGCTGGGTCACCGGGCTGACGTGGTCTCCGGACTCCAGCAAGTTGTTCTTCACCGTCGAGGACCGGGGCCGGCAGGGCGTCCAGATGGTTCCGGTGACCGGAGGAGGGGCCCGCGTGATCATCAGCGAATCCAGCACCGTGGACGACATCCGGTTCACGCCGGATGGCAAGACCATGGTGTACACCGAGCACTCGGCTTCGCGGCCGGCCGAGATTTTTCAGGCCGCTTCCGGCGGCACGGCAGTCCCCCTGACGCGTTTCAATGATGCGCTGCTAGCCCCCTATCGACTGCCGGCGCTCGAGGAACTCTGGGTGGAGGGCGCCGAAAAGACACCGGTGCATAGCTTCCTGCTGAAGCCGCACGGGTTCCGCACGGACCGGAAATATCCTGTGCTGTTCCTGATCCACGGCGGGCCGCAGGGCAGTTTCGGGGAGGAGTGGGGCTACCGCTGGAACCCCCAGGTCTTCGCCGCAGCCGGCTACCTGGTGGTGATGCCCAACTTCCGGGGCTCGACCGGCTACGGCCAGAAATTCATCGATGAGATCAACGCGGACTGGGGCGGCAAGCCCTTCGACGACATCATGGCGGTGGCGGACCAGGTCGCCAAGCTGCCCTACGTGGATGCCGAGCGCATGGCCGCGGCGGGCGGCTCCTACGGCGGTTACATGGTCAACTGGATGCTCGGTCACACCCAGCGCTTCCAGGCCCTGGTCTCCCACGCCGGGGTCTTCGACCTGCGGAGTGAGACGGGTGAGACCGAAGAACTGTGGTTCCCGCTCTGGGAATTCCGCGGCGCGCTCTGGGAGAACCCGGACGTCTACGCCCAATGGTCCCCCAGCTTTTTTGCCAGGGACTTCCGCACCCCCACCCTGGTCATCCACGGCGAGCTGGATTACCGCATTCCCTACGGGCAGGGTCTTCAGCTTTTCACCGCCTTGCAGCTTCAGAAGATTCCTTCCAAGCTGCTGCTGTTCCCCGATGAAGGCCACTGGGTCCAGAAGCCCCAGAACAGCGTGCTCTGGTACGCGACTTTCCTGGACTGGATTGAAGAGTGGCTCACCAAGCCCGCCACGCCGGCGGCACCTGGGCCCGGTGTGACGATCACGCCCGGCGCGCCGGTGATCCAGCCGCCGCGGCCCAACTGATGGGCGCGTGCGCACTCTGCGGGCGCCGCTCGCCCGAGATCAGCGGGACGCTGGCTGTGTGTGTGGAGTGCATCCGGGCTGATTCGGAGGAGGCGTTGCGGCTGACGCACGCGGCGCACGCGCAGGCGCGAGGCGTCTTCGGACTGCCGGCTTGTGCGCCCCGGAACGCCGGCGGCGCCAAGTGCGTTTTGTGCGCGCAGGAGTGCCGGATCGGGGAGGGCCAGCGGGGGTACTGTGGATTGCGCACGGCGCGGAACGGGCGCCTGGTGCAGCTTGCCGGCACGCCCCAGCGCGGCCTTCTGGATTGG
>Ga0315282_10011979_pt1 | contig 13337 bp, 15 predicted proteins | sample YL17G07_20_MG_FD_203693 | JGI IMG/M metagenome (GOLD analysis project Ga0315282, IMG submission 203693) | Sediment microbial communities from Yellowstone Lake, YNP, Wyoming, USA - YL17G07_20 | ecosystem: Environmental > Aquatic > Freshwater > Lake > Sediment | place: USA: Wyoming | collected...
AACAGCGGTTGTCGGGGCAACCACCATGATTTTCTCAATCATTATCCTTCTTACCAACGGCCTGCAACCAGAATTTATCAACCGACTATCGCTTCTAAACCCACGATTCTTCCTAGGTATTGTCATGGGTGGAGCAATGATCTACTGGTTCACCGGCGCATCAGTCCAAGCGGTGGTCACGGGCGCATACCGGGCAGTCGAGTTCATCAAACGAAACATCAAACTCGAAAGCAGTGAGAAAGCATCCGTCTCAGACAGCAAACGAGTCGTGGCAATCTGTACGCAGTACGCCCAGAAAGGGATGTTCAACATCTTTATCGCTGTTTTTTGTGCGACCTTAGCCTTCGCATTCCTAGACCCTTATCTCTTCGTCGGGTATCTCATCGCAATAGCGATTTTTGGTTTATACCAGGCGATCTTCATGGCGAATGCTGGGGGTGCTTGGGATAACGCAAAGAAAATCGTTGAGGTCGACCTGAAAGAAAAAGGAACCGAGCTTCATGAAGCGACTGTGATAGGAGACACTGTCGGCGACCCGTTCAAGGATACCTCATCCGTCGCCATGAACCCAATCATTAAATTCACCACCCTTTTTGGACTACTAGCCGTGGAGCTCTCAGCATCGCTCATTACAAGATTCGGGGAAGATAACTTCGTAAACTATACGCTCTTTGCATTGTTCTTTGCGGTATCCATGTACTTTGTTTGGCGGTCATTCTACAGAATGCGGATCAAAACCGAAGGCACCACATCAAATAACTAATAGACCAGAAAATACCATAGGATGTTCTCTCTCACAAGAAGAATATCCTTTTTTTTATCTTTTATTTGTGCGTCCAATATAAAAAATAAAATATCAGGATATACCCAAGGACAGTCATAATCAGAGAAATGATCCAAATCCAGTACAATAATTTCGCCCGTTTCTCCGGATTAGTTAGCATTTCTTTAAATCTAATTGCCATACGTCACACGATCGTGCTTTTAATTCGTTTCAACCGGAAGATATTTTCCCGTTCGAGTTCCTCTAGACGCGTTCGGATAAACGCCTCTGTTTTCTTCAGATCCGGGAGAATCTTAAATTCAAGGGCATTCACGATACGTTTATTCTTCTCAATTTCCTCTACAAGTCTACGCAAGGTCGTTTCAAGCTCCGCGGCAAGGACGATATCCTCGACGAGCTGTTCGTAGGCATTCGCTGCCTCATCGATTCGAACACTCATCCCGATGATGCCGTATCCCCGTTTATCGATCCGTCGTTTCACGGTCCCGCTTTCCAAGGTCGTCGGAACGAGCACTCCCATGACGTTTTTACATCCCATGGTGACTTTGGGGTCCTCTCGTATGGAAAACGCAACTGAGTTTACCGTTGTTTCACCGTCGATACCGGTCGCGATGGTGAGTTTCTCTTCTGCTTTCTTATAATCCTGGATGATTTTCGAACGGACATCCCGTGCCCTCGAAAGGATATTAAAGAATTCAAGGACAAGGCCGTCTCGCTTCATTTTCAGAAGGTTGTGGCCTCTATCGTACAGGGCGATTTTTCGTTTCACCCGAATAAGCTCGGTTCTTGTCGGTTTTATCTCTTGACTGACCATGCTTCTAGGCCTTCTCTTTCTTCCGGTATGCAGGATGGTATTTCTCCAGGGTCTTTCGATCGATCATCGTAAGTGCGCTTTCCGGGACCATCGCGATAAGCTCCCAGCCAAGCTCAAGGGTCTGTTCGAGCGGTCTATCCTCGTCCCGCCCTTGCCTGATGAATCTGTTTTCAAAGACATCAGCGAACTCCAGGAATTTCTTATCGGTATCGGACAGCGCTTCTTTGCCAACGATAGCAATCAGATCACGCAGATCCCTTCCTTTTGCGTACGCGGCGTAAAGACCTTGTTCTACGGATCGGTGATCCTCACGGGTCATTCCAGGACCAATACCAAGCCTCATCAACCGAGACAGCGAGGGAAGCGGGTTGATCGGCGGGTAAATTCCTTTCCGATGTAATTCTCTTGAAACCGCGATCTGCCCCTCGGTGATATAACCGGTGAGATCAGCAACTGGATGTGTCCAGTCATCCTCCGGGATGGTGAGAATCGGAATTTGGGTTATTGACCCTTTTTTGTTTTTGATTCTCCCTGCACGTTCATAGATCGTTGCAAGATCAGTGTACATGTACCCCGGGTATCCTTTCCGCCCCGGGACCTCTTTTCTGGCAGCCCCTATTTCACGCAGTGACTCCGCGTAATTCGTCATATCAGTGAGAATAACAAGAACGTGCATTTCATGGGTATACGCGAGATATTCAGCAGCAGTAAGGGCGAGACGCGGGGTGATGATCCGCTCTACCGCAGGGTCATTCGCAAGATTCAGAAATACGACAGCCCGTTTCAATGCCCCGGTCCGCTCGAAATCCTTCATGAAGTATTGTGCTTCCTCATTGGTGATGCCCATTGCGGCGAAAACAACCGCGAAACCTTCATCTTTTCCGACGACCTTCGCCTGCCGAGTGATCTGTAGCGCTATTTCGTTATGCGGCAGGCCAGCACCTGAAAATAACGGAAGCTTCTGCCCGCGGACCAATGTCAGCAGACCGTCAAGAGTAGAGATCCCTGTTTGAATAAATTCCCTTGGGCTATCCCGCGCCCAGGGGTTAATCGCAGACCCGATGATTTCCATTTTATCGTCAGGAATGATCTTTGGACCGCCATCAATCGGCATCCCTGAACCATTTAAAATGCGTCCGAGCATGTCCTGAGACACGGAGAGTTTAATGGTTTCCCCGAGGAACGTTGCACCAGACGCACGATCAATACCAACGGTCCCCTCAAAAACCTGCACGACGACAATGTCTTTACTCGTGTCCAGGACCTGTCCTCGTTTCATGGATCCGTCTGGCAATTGTACCGTCACAAGCTCGCCGAACCCGACTGCCTCCGTTTTTTCTACAAAAATCAACGGACCAGTAATCTCGGTGATCGTATGGTACTCTTTTACCATGCCAGCGCCTCCACGCCCATCGTCTGGAATTCCTTCCGCATCTCCGCTATCGCTTTTTTTAAGTATTTATCGAAATCTGTCTCAAACTTTACATTCGCGAGCATATCCCTGGACTTCATCTTCAAAATATCGCTCACAAGGGCCCCGCTCTCTAGCGCCTTATATGCCGCATTTCCATACTCTATGATGGTTTTCAGGAGCTTGTATTGTTTCTCAATCGAACAATACGAGTCGATATCATGACCTGCATGCTGCTGGAGGAAAATTTCTCGGATCGCACGGGCAACCTCTAACGTCAGTTGCTCTTTTTCAGGGAGTGCATCAGAGCCAATTAACTGAACAATCTCCTGCAGCTCAGCTTCTTTCTGCAATATCTCCATGGCTTTCACGCGTAGCTCTTTCCATTCTGGGGAAACATGTTCTGCGAACCATGCCTCCAACGTATTTGTGTAGAAACTATAGGATGTCAACCAGTTGATAGCAGGGAAATGTCGACGATGCGCAAGGTTCGTATCAAGCGCCCAAAAGACCTTCACGATCCGTAGCGTGTTTTGTGTGATCGGCTCAGAAAAATCAGCACCAGGGGGACTGACCGCACCGATAACCGTAATGCTCCCCTCCTTATCGTTAAGGGTGGTTACCCGCCCTGATCGTTCATAGAACGCGGAGAGTTTCGACGCAAGGTACGCAGGGTAGCCTTCTTCACCCGGCATTTCCTCGAGTCTACTGGAGATTTCCCTCATTGCTTCTGCCCATCGGCTGGTACTATCTGCCATAAGGGAAATCCCGTATCCCATGTCCCGATAGTATTCAGCGATTGTAATACCGGTGTACACGCTTGCTTCTCGCGCGGCAACCGGCATGTTACTGGTATTTGCGATGAGTACAGTTCTTTCCATGAGTGGGGCCCCGGTCCGTGGGTTTTTTAATGCTGGGAACTCGGTGAGCACCTCGGTCATTTCGTTCCCCCGCTCACCGCAACCGATGTATACGACAATATCTGAGTCGCTCCATTTTGAGAGTTGATGCTGCATCACGGTTTTACCGGTCCCAAAACCACCTGGGATGCACGCGGTTCCTCCTTTAGCCACCGGAAATAAGGTATCGAGGATACGTTGTCCAGTGAGAAGAGGGATATCAGGCATTAATTTCACTTTGTATGGTCGTGGCATCCGCACCGGCCAGCGCTGCATAAGAGACAGTAGCTTTCCATGGACGGTCCCAATGGATTCTTCGACGGTGAACGATCCTTCATGAATCTCTTCAACCATGCCAGAAACATCAGGGGGGACGAGAACCCGATGTTCGATATCAGGGGTTTCTTGGACGGCACCCACAATGCTTCCACCGTTAATCGTATCCCCTTTTTTCACGCGCGGCACAAACTTCCATTTCTTCTTTCTATTCAGACCAGGCTCCATGATCCCCCGAGCGATGAAATCACCCATTTTATCCCGAAGAACAGGCAAGGGACGCTGAATACCATCGTAGATACTCGTTAACAGTCCTGGGCCAAGCTCCACCATCAACGGTTCACCGGTTGCAATCACTGGCTCCCCAGGTCGAACCCCGGAGGTTTCCTCGTACACCTGCACGATGCTTTTTTCGCCAACAAGTTGGATGACCTCACCCATGAGTTTAAGGTCTCCGACGAAGACAACGTCGTACATTCTCGGTTTAATTCCCGTGACGGTCACGACCGGGCCTGCGACTCGATATATTTCCCCTTTCTGCGTTTGTGTCGCCATAGTATTGTGCCACCATTTATTTTTTATAAAGATCAATTCCAATTACTCGTTTGATTCTTTCTCGTAAATCATCTTCTTCGAGCTTTCCAACTGAAATCACGATTGGTTTTACGCTTTCACGTAATTTTTTTTTCAACCCGATTGATAATTTTTTATAATCCTCATCATGAAGCACCAGGATATCGGTTTCTTTTTCAGCGAGCGATGCCGTCACCTGTGATTCCACGTTTTCCTCGATAAACGCGTTCCTGATCCCTGCAAGTTTAAAGCCGAGCACAAAATCACGGTTCCCGATGACAGTTATCCCTGGCAATGTTACATCACCATCATTTCCCTAATGACTTGTTCAGAAAGTCCTTTCTCTTTGCCTCGTGCAAGAATCCGAAGGTTTTCCACCTCTATTTTTTTCCGGATCAGATAGTCAAGGACGGGAAGAATTGACAATGGATGCAGATAGGAGGATTTCGTTGCCCTCTTGAGATGATCTTTTTCCAGCGCGCGAATTACGTACGTTAATGAACCGGTTTGTGCGATTGTCCGAATCTGCTCTTTGATCATCTCTGAGATTCGAAGTTTCTGAAGCTCGTCAAGAAAGACAGTAAAATCAGTCGCATTGATAAGCAACTGTATGGTTTTTTCCGGTATTTCGCCGTCGGAAAGAATCATCGTGGATATCCTGTCAGGTTCTACGTTCACATATTTTGTCATCAGCAAGGTCTTCAGATTTATAATATCTATTTCACGACGAATAAAATCAATAAATAACTTGTTAGCCTCTGATCGGGTCCTGACAGAGTGCAGTAAATTAGCGTAATAGGCATGCTCGAGTTTGTTTTCGCTTTCCGCTAGATTCGTCCGCCATTCATCCTGTAACCTCCGCAGGATGTCGTAATATTCGTTTCCCTTCAGATTTTCAATGGTTTCTTCGAGGGTTTTACTTTTTTGGACGATCTCCCGCCAGTACGGTTCAGGGTATTTCCCTGCAGGCCGTATAGCCCTCATGATCTCCTCTGGTTTCGCGTTGTAGACCTTTCCCCGGAGCATGGTTTTGATATTCCAGATGTCTTCGCGCTGAAGGAACGCGGACAGCATGGTGTACAGGTCGCCTTCAGAGAAATCAAGGATCTCATGGTACACCTCGGCCATGTTGCGGTTCAATGCAAGATCGATCAGTTCAAAGCCTGCATAGGTCAACCCGAGCTCCGTGATCTCTTTTTTATACCGGCTTTCCCCAAGGAATCGCGATATCTCATGAATATCCATCATGAGGAGCCTTTCATACACATCATGCGATAGAAGGTATGCGCGTTTTGCCCGAACTCTCGCAACGACATATGGGTAGTTGCCTGAGGAAAAAAACGACCATAATTTCATTGAATATAAAGATGATTCGTTTTCCTCATTAACCGTGTATTCCATGGTTTGTTCACCTGAATAGTTTTTCTGCGATCTCCTTTAAAGAACCGTCCCAAACCGCCGCTGCGATCGTCTCGTATCGAAAATCCACCTTCAGGGTTTTGTCTGTATTCTCAGCGACAACGCCGCCAAGGCAATCGATAGCACCACCGTACGAGAGTTTCGACAGTGCCCTGACCACGGTCTCATCTCTTTTATTTGAATAGATCACGGTAGCCTCAGGCATCTCGTTTCGTAATTTCTTTAGAAGCGAAGACAGAATCTTCTCATGTGGAAGAGACTGTAGTGAACCCAGGCATCCCATGTAGGTTGTCGCTAAGATATCTTTCTCAGCATTCAGTCGTATCTTTTTTGCCTCAATCTCCATAGCGCTTTTCTCTTGGATCTGCAATGTCTCGATTTGTTTTTCGGTTTCCTGTTTCTTCTTTGCTACCTGTACTTCAAGTGTTTTTTGCATACCTAGCAGTATTTGGACTGCTTGTTTCTCAGCGTCTTGAAGGATGGTTGCGATTTTTTCTTCCCCGTCTTTATCGATTCTTTCGATAACCTTCTCTAACCCCATAGGTACTTCTACCCTTCCTGGTACTTTTATATTGAATTGCTACCAATATTTTCGTTTGCAATGTTCTCATTACATTTTTTGTATCAGCAAGAAGGCGATAACAAGCCCGAAGAGAACAATGGTTTCCGGAAGGACCATGTAGATAAGTCCTCGCCCGAACATTTTGTCGTTCTCAGCTGTCGCACCAACGGCCGCGGCACCAATGGTTCGTTGTGCCAACGCAGTCGCAAATGAAGCAGCTCCGATAGCAAGTCCAGCGCCTATTGCAATGATACCAGCATCTGTTGCCATTTGTTTTTACCTCCTTTTTTCTTATTCATGTGTCGTATATTTCCTACTGTATGTAAACGGAGTGAATTTCACCCCTTCGCCTTTATAGAATTTCATGAAAAATTCAACGTAATGAAGCCTCACCGCCTGTATACCTGACGACAGTGAGCCTAAAGCGAGTACAATTAATTGCATAAGGATCAGAAGAACCACTCCAATAATTCCTATGATGATATTTCCGCTAAGGATGAGTCCAAAGCCGATCATGTTGAATGCGAACGCCATCGCTCCTTTTGCGACACAGATAGCGGCAAGTCTTGTGTAGGAAATCAAATGGCTGGTCACTTCAAGGACTTCAATCAAACCAAACCCACCCGTACTGACAAGAATAATGACGACTCCAAGGATGCCTAATGCGATCGTCGCATATGGGATGAGAAGCTGTCCGAGATAGACGCCTGCTTTTACTGACGGGATAATATAGCTCCATAGGAGCGGTGCCACCGCCGAGTGTTTTAAGGGTTTTAACCATTGCCCCCACGTCCAATCCGCCATCACAAATATCAAGATCGTCAGACCAATGAGGACACAAAGAAGGCCTATTTTTGTCACTGCATGTTTCCAACTGTGCTTTCGCTCGCTGATAAACCCTAAGATGAGGCCGAGACCAAGATGAAGGCTTCCTGCAACAATCGAAAGAACGAGAAGCTCGGTCAATCCTAACGCTTCCATTTTATGGATTAACGAAGGAATCGGAATGTTGACTCCTAAAAGCCCGGACCAGGTGTACGCGGCTAACCCTTCAGCAGGAGCATTTTGGAACGTCATGCCGAACATATCACCAAACAAGAACAACCCAAAGATTGCAGCGAAGATTCCCGCGATGATGATGTACCATCCGATATTGGAAAAGCCTTCACTTTCCTTGAATTTTGTCATGAAAATATACCCAACAATAATCAGGAGGATCCCAAAGCCAAAGTCCCCTATCATCAGGCCAAAGAACAAGGGGAAAATCAAGGAGAGAATAAAACTAGGATCAACATCCCGGTAGTTTGGTACAGAGTAAAGCTCTAAAAGAAATTCGAATCGACGTACCGGTTTGGGATTCTCCAGTAACGTCGGTGGTTCTTCTTCGTGTTTCACTGCATAGTCTTCGATAAATAAGGAGCCATTGGTTTCTTTTTCAAGCGCGTCTTTGGTTTTGTTCAGGGTATGGGCGGGAATCCAACAATCAATGATAAACGAATGAGGGGTCGTCGCAAATCTGACTGGCGCCTCGGCTTTCTGGACTTCAATAGACAGATATTCCTCACTTGATAAGATAAATTCCGCGCATCGTTTTTTATACTCAAGTAGCTCGTTGTTTGTCTGGTCGAGTTTCTCGGTAAGCTCCTGTTTTTGTTGCGTCCATTTTTCGATGAACTCTTTCGGCAATCCTTTTCCCTCAGGAAGTTTCACCTCAGTGAACCCGGATTCCACGAGGAGTTTTTCTGCTTCATCAGCGTGTGTTTTCGAGATGAACAAGGCAATAACCTGCTCGACCTCATCAGCAGAGAAAAGGGCATATTCATCGGTGATGCTCGGAAGAGCATCAGTGAGTTTTTTCAAATCTCGGACGTACCCGGTAAACACCGTGATGTGCTCATACCCATTGTAGAGTTCAAGAGGAATGTCGATATCGACAAACGGTTGTAATTGATTGATTCGATCGTCGATTTTTTTCAGGTGTGTCTCAATCCGGTTCTTGTCTTCAGCAAGTGAAAGGACACTAAGTTCAAGATCATGGATCTTCAAATCCAGGTCTTTTTTCACCTGTGTTTCCGCCATTTTTACAGACATCGGTGGGTTCTCAGGGTTGATGTCAAGCAGTTGTGCACTTGAGCGTAACTTGAGCAGTTTCTGGCTGACCTCGGATGCATTTTCCATGGGTGCACCAAGAATTATATGGTCTTCTTGTTCCGAGGGGGTATAATCAATAATATGGACGACTCCTAAGGTGTGAAGGAGTTCAACGGTTTTCTCTAAATCATTTTTCGAACCAATAATTAAAACCCGTTTCATCTCCCGGGGTTTAAACATGAACGAACTCCTCAAATTTTCTAATGAAAAAATCTTGTGCTTTTTTGACCTGGGCTTTCTTTTTGAGAAGGTCAGCCTCTGCGGTTGCTTTTTTTAAGACACGGCGTCGTTCTTCTTCTATGGTTTTTCGTGCGGCAGTAAACATCCCATCTCGCTCTGCCTTCATCTTCAGTTCATTCTCTTCCTCGAGTTTCCGAGCCTGTTTTTGCGCCCGCATGAGGACTTCATTTCTCTTGTGTTCCGCTTGTCCGATTTTCTGACTAATTTCCGCTTCAGTTGTTTTTAGTTTTTCAAGGATTTCTTTCCGTTCCATTTCTTCTACACATCCATGGAGTCCGTTTTAGGGTCTAAACCCGTATTGCGCCGTTATTATTAAAAATATCTATATCTCCTATGAATCGCGGGTTTTCAGAGGACCATTGGAATGAAGTATTTCCGAAGTCATGATGTCATTTCGGTCAGTCGTTGTATCAGTGCCGCTATTTCTTCTGCGGCTTTCATGCATTCTGTACTTCTTGATAAGGTGATCTCGCGTGATTTCGGTTGAACTCCGAGGAATGCGACCGTGGTGTGACAGCGGTGGTGAAGTTCATCAGCGACCGCTGTTGCGGGTAGATAATGGGTGGTGAACAGTCCGGTTTGGATTTCATCGCGCGAGAGGAGTCGCCAGGTCCCAGGTTTTTGTTTAAGCTCAGCAGCGTCGATAATAAGGAGGTGGGACGGTTTCATCAGGCATGCTGGGGCAATGAAAACCTCGGGGGTCATGTGGCCTTCGTAGACCGTAAGGTGTGAGCTTTGATGCTTTTTTAAGAGACGAACCACTTCAAGCCCAACCGCGTCGTCTCCGCGCAGCTCATTCCCCATACCGATGACGACAAGTCGTGTGGCGTTTTTTAAAAATGTTTCGAGGTTATTTAACAATCGCCTCTCCTTTCTTGTAATGTGCAAGCTCAAATTCCGCTGTCATCTCAATCGCGTCTTTCGGGCAGGATTCCGCGCATTGCGCGCAAAAGGTGCAGTAGTCAAGGTCAAAGACAGGCCGTTTTTTCCCGTCGATTTCATACATCTGGCAGGCAGTGGACGGGCAATCGCGGGCACACAATCCGCAGCTGATGCACCGCTCGATGTAAAACTTCATTTTCCCGCGGAGGTTCTTTGGTGGCGTAAGTCGCTGTTTTGGGTAGCAGACCGTAACCGGTTTTTTGAACATGTACACCCAGATCTTCGGAAGCATCTTCCCTGGGACCTTCATCAGATCCCTCCGAAGTACCGTATGATAATGATGATGAAGATTTGAACGAACGTCAGCGGAATCAACCATTTGTACGCAAAGCTAATCATTTGATCTGTCCGGATACGGGCGACCGCTGATTTTATCAAGATGAGGAGGAGAACCACAAACAGGGTTTTCAGCAGGAAGATTACTCCACCAAGAGCCCAGGAAAGATACACCGGCTGTAATGAGAGTAATGGCATTGGTCCGCCGAGAAACACCACCGAGATCAACCCAGCGCCGACCACCATCTCCGCGTCACGTGCCAAGCGGAACAACGCAAGCCGCCTGCCTGAATACTCCACCAGAGGCCCTGCGACGATCTCGGTTTCAGCTTCGGGGATATCAAACGGGAGACGCTCTAGTTTTCCTTGCAACGAAACCACGGCGATTCCGAACCCTAACACCGTGACAACAAGGGCGAGCGGATGGGCTTGTTGGAAGGAGACGATATCGGCCATCTTCCAGGATCCCTCAACGAGCGCGGGTGACAGAAGGGCGAGGAAAAACGGTATTTCATAGGAAAACAACAGGGAGGCGACACGCATACCGCCTTTTTGACCAAAGACGTTCCCCGAGTACCATCCACCTAAAAACATTGCTAACGTGGGAATCATCAACAGATATAAGACGACAACGAGGTCACCGTTGAAACTATGCAGCCCCGTGGTCGTGACAATCGGGAGGTACAGGTATGCAGCAAAAATAGCTGCGACTGCGAAGAGTGGCGCTGCGGTGAACATGAAACCTTCGGCTTTCTCCGGGATGATGTCTTCTTTTGATGCGAGTTTGACCAGGTCAGCGAACGGCTGTAGGAATGGCGGCCCGACCCGACGTTGGATACGGGCATACAGTTTCCTGTCCATATATTCCGTGAAGAGACTAAACGCAAACAAAAAGAAGACCCCAGGGAATATGAGGAGATAAATGAGCGCAAGAACCGGGTCTATATTTTCCACCCCCGTTCCGCGTACCATTTGATTCCATACGCACGCAAACGATCCCATGGGATAATATCACCGGGTGTTTCGCTTCCTTCTTTCAAGAGAAGCACTCGATCCATGCAACCCATACAGGGGTCAATCGCTGCGATGACTATGGGCACGTCCGCTAGATACGAACCCTTCAGCATCTCTGCGATCGCTGGAAGATTTGCCATGGTTGGCGTCCGTACTTTGTACCGGTCTGGTCGTTCTGTGCCGTTGGCGCGTAGGTAATGGATATCCTCTCCGCGGGGTGCCTCGGTATGGCTTATAGATTCTCCAACCGGAATTTTTCGTGGTACCTTCATGACAACATCCCCTGCAGGGAGATGTTCCATGAGGTACCGGATGATCTTAATGCTTTCAAACACCTCAAGGACACGGACGACGATTCGACCGAGGACATCGCAGGTATCGGTTGTGATCACATCGAACGGGATTTCAGCATAGGATGCATACGGATCATCTTTCCTGATGTCCATGGTGACTCCCGAGGCTCGTACGGTCGGCCCCACCGCTGAGTATTTCAAGGCTATTTTCGGTTTGAGAATCCCGACGTTTTCAGCTCGGGCAAGAATGGTTTTTTCATTAATCGCAACTTCCTTGTCATATGCGGTGCGTTTCTCAAGATAGTCCATCCCCTCAAGGACTTTCTTTCTGTGATCATCACTGAGGTCTCTGCGGACCCCGCCGATGGCGTTCATCGCGTAATTCACCCGATTTCCCGAGATAAGCTCGAGGAGATCTTGAACGACCTCGCGGTCTTGCCATGTGTACATGAACAGGGTGTCGAATCCGATCTCATGGCCAGCGACGCCAAGCCACAGGAAATGGCTGTGCAGACGTTCCAGCTCCAGGACCAACGTACGGATGTACTCAGCGCGTTTCGGTATTTGGACTCCCAGGACCGACTCGACATTCTGTGTGAAATTCACGACATGGGCATAGGAACAGATCCCGCAGATCCGTTCAACCAAGTATAGGTTCTGTGTATAGGTCCTGCTTTCCATGAGTTTCTCGATCCCTCGGTGGGTGTACCCGATCCGTATGTCCACATCGACAACCCGTTCACCGTCAAGGGTGATAGTAAAATTCTCCGGTTCTTTGAGCGCTGGATGTTGCGGCCCGATCGGGAGTTTCACTCGCGCCATTATTCCTTACCCTCCGGTGGTTTCCAATCTTTGCGTAAGGGGTACCCGCCAACCCAATCCTCCGGTAACACGAGTCTTCTAAGATCAGGATGCCCGTTCGGTACTATCCCGAGGATATCATGGATTTCGCGCTCGTATAACACCGCGCCAGGAAAAATATTGATGATGCTCTCAACGCTCGGGTCATCTTTCGGGCATGAGGTTCGAATGGTAATCTCGGTACCATTCACAAGGAAATGATAGAGGACCTCAAACACAGTCCCTGCATCCAGTGCGGTGATAGTTGATAGATGCTGGACCCCTAACTCACTGACGAGGATGTTTACCGTCCTAATCAAATCATTACGGGGGACACTCACAAACACACGCGTCGGTGTTTTACTCTGAATATCTGTTGTAACGGATTGGAGAATTTCTTTGATTCGATTTATGTCTGCAGGCATTTTATCCGCCTCCCTTGTCAATTTTTGCGAGTAACTTAATGAGTCCGTCAGCAATCGCATCTGGTCGCGGGGGACATCCAGGGATGTAGGCATCAACCGGGATTACCTTATCAATGCCTCCTTCCACCCCGTACGCGCCATGGTAGATGCCGCCGGAGGAGCCACATTGGCCGACAACGACAACGAACTTTGGTTCAGGCATCTGCTCATAGACCCGCAGGAGACGTTCCTTCATCTGTTTCGTGACCGGCCCGGTACAGACTAGGACGTCTGCGTGTCTGGGTGAGCCTTTCAACAGCACGCCGAAACGCTCCGCATCGAGTCGCGGGATGAGCGCCGCCAGTATCTCAATGTCGCATCCATTGCATGACCCGCAGTTCATGTGGAGTATCCAGGGTGATTTTATCCGTGCCCATTT
>Ga0315282_10011980_pt1 | contig 13336 bp, 11 predicted proteins | sample YL17G07_20_MG_FD_203693 | JGI IMG/M metagenome (GOLD analysis project Ga0315282, IMG submission 203693) | Sediment microbial communities from Yellowstone Lake, YNP, Wyoming, USA - YL17G07_20 | ecosystem: Environmental > Aquatic > Freshwater > Lake > Sediment | place: USA: Wyoming | collected...
GTTGCTTCGCTAGTAATAGGGATGCTCGCAAGGAAGATACTCAACGCCAGAAAGATGGTCACAAGAAAGGTGTCCATGGAGAAATACAGCATGGGCGACATAGATGAGATGCTCGATGTAGATATACCTCCAACGTGGCTATTTATCGACGAGGCCCACACGCTTATACCATCGGGCACCAGTAAAACAGCAGCAAGCGACTCGTTGATAGAATATGTCAAGCAAGGCAGGCGACCGGGCTGTTCGCTGGTTTTTGCGACCCAACAGCCATCAGCGATAGACACCAGAGTTCTATCGCAGTTAGATATGCTGATCTGCCACAAGCTGGTCTTTGACGAGGACCTCAAGGCGGTCATGAAGCGCTTCCCGACCAGCCTGCCGAAAGAATACGAGAAGAACAGGTTCCTGAAGACACTGCCGATAGGAATAGCGTTAGTAGGCGATAGGAGCGAGGAGAGCAACCGAGCCTTTGTGGTCAAGATAAGACCGCGCTTCTCACAGCACGAGGGAAGAGAGATAGGGACCATCGAGGTGGGCGAGAAACTGGACATCAATAGACTCGTGGACCTGATCGGCAAGAAGCTCGAGGAGATGGGGCAATTAAGCCTGTTGAAGGTTGATGAGATATTAGACACTTTCAAGAGGAGATACGGCGAGGAGATAGATACGGATGAGGTTATAGACCGGGTCTGTAAGTTGAAAGGCGCTGTTCTTGAAGAAAGTGCGATAGTGATACCTGGATTCGAGAAGAGGGTTGAAGCCAGGGAGGAATTGGAGAAAGGACAGAAAGCATTCGTACTGAAGATAGATGAGAGCCAGGTGAAAGCCAGAGCCGAGAGGATGAGGCAGAAAAAGACTTTGGGGTTGTTCGGCAGAGAGGAGAAACTGAAGGAGCTGAGGCTCGTCTATGAACCAGTCTATAAGGTCAAGTATGAACTGGTCTTGGACAGCGGTGGCTATAAACCGTTGACTATGTATGTCGATTCTGATTACGAGTTTTACTACTGGGACAAGAGCCTGAAAAAGACCAGAGACATGAAAGAGCTAATTGACTTGGACGAGAGGAGGATGCGCGTTCTGACCGCTCTGGGCAAGACTGATGACCCAAAGAAGATTACGGATAGGACTAGATTGACGATGCAGGCTGTGATGAAGTATCTGAGGGAATTCGCCGACAGCGGATTGGTCGATTTCAAGGATGGGAAATATAGGGCAAGGAAAAGGTTTGATAATCTCGGGATAGAGCCTTCGAGTTTTGCTTTGGACGACAAGCTATCCTTCACAAAGCCGGAAAGATATGAGTTGGAAGAATATGAGATGGACAAGAAGAAGCTGCTGAAGATTCCGTCGCTCTTAGGCCGGGTCAGGGTCAAGGATTTCGAGATAATCTTCAAGCCCGTCTGGAAGGTGACGTTTGAGTCTAGTTCTGGTTTAAGGGTCGAAAAGATAGACGCGTTATAAGAAAATATATATTGTAGTATGGGGTTATAGGTAATATGCTTGCGATAAAAACAGTAATCGCGCTTTTGTTTCTGATATCTTTAGCTTTCAGTGCCACTACAATAACTGGGAATCAGTCGAGCTATAACCCAGGCGATTATGTAAGTGTCACAGTAGCAAACAATGAAACCTGCGCTACTTGGGCCCACGTGTCTTTCAACAATAGTGGGACCTTGAACGTCAAATGCGGCGATGTATCATATACTTCCTGCCCAGCGCCAGCGAGCGCGGTAGTGAGCTGCTATATGCCTGCAGATTTGATAAACGGCTCTTGGTTCATATACGTTAGGAATGACTATGACTCAATGGATGTTGGTTATTCAAATTTCACCCTAAACTCTACAAATGCCAACCTTAGCGCTTCTTCTCTGACTTTCTTGCCTGGTGACACTTTAACTTACTATCTCATAACTAGTTACGTTAACGGTGACCCATTCAACATAAATGTGAGTAATTTCAGTCTTGGTGGAAATGGTGCCGTTATACTCAACAACTGCACTAACCTTACTAATTCATCTGTGGTTCGGGCTTATAACAAAACATGCGTACTGGATAAAACCGCAGGACCAGGTAGTTATCAGATAACTGCGATATATCCGAACTTTGATTTGCGAACCAATGTGAGCTTTAATTTTACTGTGAATGTTTTTTACAGGGCTCCGAATGTAACCCTGAATGTCTCAAGCTTTAGGATGGAAAGGAACACCTCTTATTACGTGAACATAAGCATATGGAGCAGCTCTAACGTAAATGACACTTATTATGTGAATGTCACCAATTGCGATGGTTGGAATCTTAGCTGTTCTTTGAATTCCTCAACAAATGAGATGAACATCAGCGCTTTCGGATACGCCAGCATGATTTTGAATGTAACATCTTGGTCCTGGTCGAATGCTACTAACTACAGTCTCGGCATAAACGTCAGCAACCTGAGCAATATCGCGTATGGCAATAAGACGACTTTGACGGCTATCGTGAATCCTTTCCACAATTTTTCATTACAGACAAACGCAAGCTTAATTGGCTACGTGCCTGCCGGACAAACGGTAACTTACATGTTCAGGACCAACAACAGTGGTGAAAGCGTAACTAACTACAGCTTGTCGTGCTGGCCAGACAACGTGAACTTCACATGCGCTCTAAGTCAAACAGTAAACAACTCTATAAATGCCAATCCTGGGGACCTCCTTAATTTCAGCTTAAATGTCACCGCATCGAACTCGTCCACGGTTAATGAAACATGCAGAGTCATCGTTAATGTGACTGATTATTATGGATTAGCAAAGCAGATAGGCCCGCCATATTTCACTACAAACGCCACTGAAAGCTCGGGCAACATCAGCGTGGTCAACACTTCACAATACGCGCACTATGCTGGCGAAACCTACTATTTCGGCATTCCAATAAACAATACGGGAAATGTGAATGATGAATTGGTTTACAATATTACGGTGGTTGGACAAAACCTAACTGGGTGGACGATTAATGTTTCAAATGGCTCTGATTTTGCGATAATAAATGACACCTCAGTTACTTACAACTTCACGCTCAACATCCCAAAACTCTCAGCAGTAAACCTTTCTGTTATCGTGAACGTTCCAACGGCGGCGACTTATTGGAACTATACTAAACTGTTTATATTGGCAAACTCATCAACGAATTCTGGCAGGTTCAGCAAGAACGCCACAGTGCTCATCAAGATACCGTACTTCAACGTCACAATAAACATGAACTACAGCAAGACCTATGAGAACCTAACTTTCGCCATTTCAAACATTACGAGAGAGGATGGTTTCAATTTAGTTTCTTTTTCGAACCTTACCTATTTCATAACCAACGGAACTGGTGAACTGAAAGTCAACAACACCAATGCCACAGTCGGTGTGTTGTACAACTACTCCACAAACGTTAATTGGTCTATTGGGAGTTACACACTAAATATAACTGGAAACACCACCAGCAACTATACTTTTTCTTTTAAGGGAGTTTTTTACATAGCAAAGTGGATAAATTTCCCAATGCCAACAAATCTTCCGAGTACCGCCAGCGGGCAGAATTTCAACGTAGCCATAGGTAGCGCATTCGGGAATACTAGCATTGCCACCAATGCCTCTGGTTCATCCCAAAAACCAGTAATAGATTCGTTTAACGGTGGAAACTGTTCCCAAATCCCATCACTCAGCGGAACAACTTTTACATACACATGTACTGCTACCGCAACAATGAATTCGACTTATGCGATCAATGCATCAATAAGAGCGGCGTCTTGCTCCCCCGATTTTACGTGTGCCTTTATTCCCTCGTATTACGTAGTGAATTCTTCAACAGTAGTGATAACTTATTCTGGGACTTCCTCAGGCGGCCAGCAGGGAGCACCTAGCGGGAATGTTACAAACCGCACGGCCACAACTACGACTGGCCTGAAAATCACCTTCCCTGCCAATGTAACTCTTCTGAACACCAGTCAAACGATATATATACCACTCAATAATACCAACACATCGAGGCAGAATGTAAGCGTAAATATCAGCGAAGCCAGCGACTATATCCATTTCAGCCTGACGTATGTCGCGCCGAAGAACATCTCTGGCAACTCCACGTCGACTGTCAATATAACTCTCACGCCGTTCAAGTGGGCGAAACCTGGCACTTATACCATAACAGTCAACATCAATTCGGTGAACAGCACGTTCACTGTAACCGTGCCCCAGCCAAACGACACGAAGAAAATCCATAGGTACGTGGAGGTCAGCAAGAACAGGGCTACATCGATGGTCACCCTGGGCGTTAAGAACAGGAACGGCTATTCTGCGTTCATGAACGTCACCGAGAACATATCAAAACAGATAGCCGCGTCAGCCAAGAATCTGACGATAACCTCTGTCATAAACTACACGGTGATAGAGCAGGACCCGGTGGTAATGTGGATGATGAACATGTCTCAAAACCAAGAGAGGAGCATAATCTATCTGGTGGCCGGGGATCTAGGCAACTCGAACCTCTTTAAGGAGCCAAATGTAACGGAAGGCAGGATGAGCACTGGCGGCGGAGGGACTACCACGACAACCGGCGGGGGCGACACGACCTGGCTCATCATAGGAATTATAGTCGTTGTGGTGATAGTTGCGGCTGTCGTTGTCTACCTTTTCTTCCTAAAGCCAAGAGGGATAAAGCTGCCGATAAAGTATGGGGCGTTCGTCAAGAAGGAGAAGAAGGGCGTGGGAGTCTTAGGCGCTCTGAAAGGGATTCCGACCAAGATAATGTCAATCTTCAAGAGAGAGAAGAAAGAGCCTATCGCTGGCGAAAAGAAAGGCCTATTGAGCAGGTTATCGCTCAAGAAAAAGCCCGCGGTGAAGGAAGAACCCAAAAAAGAGGAGAAAAAGATTGAGCCGGGCAAGCCGAAACCGACCAAAGAAGACCTATTAAAGAAGCTGAACGAGGTCTATAAGAAATGACTATGAGAGAACTTTGACATAGACGGTCCTCTCTCGCGGTCCGTCTGATTCTAGGAAAAATATCGTCTGCCAAATCCCGAGCATGAGCTTTCCCTTTTCTACTGGTATGAACTTGCTGCAGCCCAAGAAGGATGAAATCAGGTGCGCATGGGCATTGTCATCTATCTTGTCGTGCTTGTAGCCTTTCTTTTCGAACAGGTCTTTCACGAACTCTATGACATCCTCTTTAAGGCCGGGCTCGTCCTCGCATATGATTATAGAGCCGGTTGCATGGGGAGCGAACAGCATTATGGCCCCGCTGTCGATTCTTGAGGCTATCTTCTGTACGTGTTCTGTTAAATCTATTAGCTCGTATTTCTTCTGCGAGCTGATTCCGAATTTCTCGATCAAGGAACCAACCTTTTCCTGTCTCTCGGGAACAGCACAGCCTCTCTTATGTTAGGCAGATTCAGTATCTTTTGGACGAACCTGTCTATTCCGAACCCCCACCCGCCATGGGGAGGCATGCCGTACTTGAACGCCTTCAGGTAGAATTCGAAATTAGCTGGATTGAGCTTGAGTTTTTTCATGCGTCTAGTCAAATGGTCGTATCTGTGCTCTCGCTGGCCGCCAGAGGCCATCTCCACTCCCTTATACATCATATCAAATGAACAAGAATGCTCGCCTTTTTCCATGATATAGAACGGCTTTATCTTCTCAGGATACTCGACGATGTAGTAGAACTCATGGCCCTTCTTCTCCATGATAGAGCCGAGCTGTTTCTCCATCTCCGTGTCTATGTCGTCTCCTTCCTTGACATTCTTTCCGCCCTTCTTCAGCAGCTTGATTGCTTCGGAGTATGTGACTCTCGGGATGGGCAGCTCTGGTACCTTGACTTCGACCTTGAGATAATCTAACTCGGCTTTCGCGTGCTTCTTGACGTGCTCTAAAGAATAGGCAACGGTTTCTTCCAGTGCCACCAAGACGTCCTCCTGCGACTCGATAAAGGCCATTTCTGCGTCGAATGATAAGAACTCGGACATATGCCTGACTGTGTCTGACTTCTCAGCACGAAAGGCGGGAGATATCTCATATACCTTGTCTAGTCCTGTGGCCATCAACGCCTGCTTGAACAGCTGCGGGCTCTGAGCGAGATAGGCTTTTGTCCCGAAATAGTCTAACGCGAATAGCGAAGCTCCGCCCTCCGCCCCCGCCGACACTATCTTAGGGGTATGGACCTCGACAAAACCCTCGTTGTCTAGATACTCCCTAATCCCGTTCAGCACTTCCGTTTTGACTATAAAGATAGACCTGACATCATGCCTTCTCAAGTCAGCGAACCTCTCGTTGAGTCTAGCGTCCAGGTCGGATTCAATCTTACCGGAGATATCCAACGGCAGCGGCGATTCGGAGGTATTCAGAACCCCTATCCTGTCCGGTATTATCTCCACCCGCTTAGAGTCTCCTCTCATCTCCTGGACGGTGCCAGTGACTGAAACAACATACTCTTTTGATATCTCTTCAACCATTTTTGAGAGCTTCGAGTCCTTCTTGATAGTCACCTGGGTGTTCCCTTCCCTGTCCCTGATAACTAAGAACTTGATTCCGCCGAAAGACCTGATTTCAGCGACCCACCCTTCGATAGTCGCTTTCTCTCCTATCGCATCTCTCGTAAGCTCTTTCGAATAGTGCGTCCTCATATACTCACTTTTAGACAAAACAAGTATTTATGCCTTTCAAGAGCCTATTTTGCGAGAGTTATGTCTATCGCGGAGACTTTTGACTTTGTCCCGTCATCGTTGGCCAGCTCTTCCGTCTGTATCGCTATGTTCTGTACTTTTACCTCGGCCATGAACTTATTCCTGAGTATCTCTGCGACGTCTACTGCTCTCGATATCGATTTTCCTCTCGCCTTTATAGAGACAGTGGCTGATCCCTGATTGAACTGTGTTATAACTGCGAGGACATAGCTCATTATGCCTTTCTTGCCGACATAGACCACGTTGTCTTCTGCTGCCATTATAGTCCCTCCGTCGCTGTGCGCTGGTAACTTGCAGTGATATTATAGACGGCCCGTTTTATATCCTTTTTCCCTTTCTTATCTTCAGCCTGTCCTTGACGTTCTTCTCAAAGTCCCTGCCTTCCTGCTTCTTAATCTGTCTCAGCTTATGCGAGAAAAAGTTATACGCCTTTAGCGCCGCTGCCAACGCATCCCTCTCGTGGTTGTTCAGATTGCGATAGCCTCTGGTGAGCTGCTCTTTCTCCTGCTTGCTCAGGGGCTCTTCTGGGTAGTAGACCTTGCATTGGAAAGCGGCTGATACCTTCTTAATCGTGCGAGGCAACGGATATCTGTCTGACGCGAGAGTAAGAAGGTCGCCTCTCTGCTCTATCTCCCAGACTATGTCGTTCACTGATATGTTTTTCCCGCTTTCAATGTCTATAACTTTCCCTTCGACATCGAGAAAAGCTAGTCCTACTGTAGCGCCCGGGTCTATCCCGCAGATGATTGGCCTTATCGAATCACCAATTAATTTATACCCAAAGCCACTTATAATTCGTTATGGATTTTGCGATACTGTCTGAGGCATTTGAGAATCTTGAGAAGACGGACAGCAGACTGGCTATGACTGACATACTGGCCGATTTGTTCAAGAAAGTTTCTGCCTCTGAGATCAAGCGAGTAATCTATCTGCTCCAGGGAAGAGTTGTGCCTCCGTTCATACCGATAGAGATTGGGATGGGCGAGAAATTCGTACAACAGGCGATAGCGTTAGCGTCCGGCTATAAGGTGAGTGAGGTCGAGAAGAAATTCAGAGAGACAGGCGACCTGGGCCTTACTGCCGAATCTCTCCTGTCGAAAAAGAGCCAAAGAAGCCTGTTTTCCAAGAAGCTCGAGGTGGCCGAGGTATACGGCGTTTTTTACAAGATAGCCACCGTTTCTGGAGCCGGCTCGCAGGACATGAAGATAAAGCTGCTCACACAATTATTGAACAACTCTGGTCCGAAGGAGGCCAAATTCCTAGCCCGGATACCGCTCGGGATGCTGAGACTGGGGATAGGGGACCCGACAATACTTGACGCTTTCTCCGTTAAGATGGGCGGCGACAAGAAACTCAGGGAGCCGCTAGAGAGGGCGTACAACCTATGTTCCGATTTAGGCCTGGTTGCGGAAGTTCTCTGGAAGGATGGTATGAAAGGCATAGAGAAGTTCAAGATAAAGGCTGGAAACCCGATTAGGTCCGCGCTTGCCGAGAGGCTGCCGTCCGCTGAAGAGATCATAGAGAAGCTGGGCAAGTGCGCTGCCGAGGCTAAATACGATGGGTTCCGAATTCAGGTGCATCGGTCGGGAAAGAACGTCCAGTTATTCTCTAGACGCCAGGAGAACACGACTCACATGTTCCCAGAGATAGTCAAAGCCGTCTCTCAGTTGCCCCAGAAAGAGCTGATAATGGAAGGAGAGGCTTTGTCCTATAACGAGGAGACTGCAGAGTACTATCCATTCCAGATGACAATCCAGAGGAAGAGGAAGCACGATGTTGGCGAAATGGCTAAAGAGTATCCGCTAAAGCTGTTCATTTTCGACGTTCTGTACGCTGATGGGAAGGATTATACAGAAGAGCCGTTTGAGAAGAGAAGGAAACTCGTGGAGAAGATAGTCAAGCCGGGGAAAGTGCTCATGCATTCCGAGATGATAGTAACGGATAAGGCAGACAGGTTAGATGAGTTCTTCCATGACTGCGTTTCAAGAGGGTTGGAGGGAATAATAGCAAAAGACCTTCATGCGCCTTACGTGGCCGGCGCTCGAAAGTTCGCATGGATAAAGCTGAAGAGGAGCTACAAGGGCGAGTTGTCTGACACGATTGACGTGACTATCGTCGGTTACTATAGAGGCACCGGCATAAGGGCTAAATTCGGCTTCGGCGGGTTCTTGGGTGCGGTCTATGATGAGAAAGAGGACATGTTCAAGACTATAACTAAATGTGGCTCCGGCTTTAGTGAAGAGCAGATGGTGAAATTGAGAGAACTGCTCGAGAAAATCAAGGTCAAGAGCAAGCCGGCAAGAGTCGACTCGCTGCTAGAGCCGCACATCTGGGTGGAGCCGAAATACGTCGTCTCTATCATGGCTGATGAGATAACTGAGAGCCCGATGCACACCGCCGGACGAAAGAGAGATGCGGGCTATGCTCTCAGATTCCCTAGGATGGTTAACTGGATCAGAGAGGACAAAAAACCGGAAGATGCTACAACAGTCAATGAAATAGTGAAAATGTATAAACAACAAAAACGAGTGGTTTTGGAGGAATCTTAACCTTTTCCAGCTAGATATCTCATTGTTGCTATTACTGCGTTCCTCATGCAACCGGGGTCGAAGTTGAAATATACCACGTCTCCATTGCCGAATAATCCTGCCTTTTTCTCTACTATTGCTGGCACGGATTTGCTATCATCCCCATTGCTCAATACCCCAACTATATCTGCACCGCTAAGGGGGAAGACGTCGAGCGTATTTATAGTGGAACATTCTGAACGGTTGACCTCAGAAAAGTTCAACTGGTACTGGTAAGCATAGTACTTGACTATTGGATTGGTGTCATCAAAATAGTTCATATTGGCATCCGCTATGGTTACACTTGGCAATTGTTTCCCCGAAATTGGTCCTTGTATGTTCAGTCTAATTGGCGAATAATCACCAAAGGAACCTTCAGTCCACCCCTTTATCATATTGTCCTTTGGGTCAAAAACACCAGCATCACCTATTAGGAGGACCTTACCTCCATTAGCGATATAGTTGCCTAACGCTTGTCTGGCGGCTAAGGTAAGATCTCGATTACCCGCTACTATAACCACATCATATTTTGCCAATGCAGCTTCTTGGGGGAACTCGAGCCCTGCAGCCCATATCTTCCCTTGCTGAATATTAAACTTTGCGCCGTCAGCATCCAGAACTGCCTTGAACAGGTTCGCTTTAATCTGTGTGTCCGTATCTTCACCAAAATTTCCCAGAAGACCTACAGTTATCATGCCCTTTGCACAGAAAATATCAGTAAAACCCGGAACGGTACAGAAAAGGTTTGTCGTCTTACCGACTAACACTATTGCTATCAAAATTAGTATCAAGATAGGTATGAGTCCTTCAAAATGTTTCTTCCAGCCTTCTTCCGGCGGCAAATAATATGGCATCTGTTCCATTATATCACCTTTTATGAACAACTTTTTAAGTTTTTAATAGTATTATAAAGAAGGGGGGGGTAAAGCGACGGTTGAAAGGCAAAATACATCACTTTACTTGAACCTAAACTTCCGCTTCTTTCTATCATAGCATAGCCACTATAGGCTGGGACTTCGACCCCCGTCGAGATGGCCATGGAGAGTATCGGGGTCGCTCCTTCAGCAGCATTTACAATTGTATAAGTTATCTGACCACTTGAGAAATTTAGACTGCCCGGAAATTCTTTCAAAATCGGGTTATTTATGTCCATTGGATACATGTTAATCCTGTCAAAAGTCGCTGCTGAAACCTCGCAATTTATAGACTGGCAAGTGGCAGGTACGAATCCTAAAACGCTCCATCCGCTTCCTTGGTTGTTGCTGGATTCTACCTTGTTCCCTGCGAGACCTATCACTATTGCCGGTTTACCTGAGTTAACGAAATCCGCTAACTGTTCTAGGGTTTTCTGTTCAAGCGCTATCGTGTCTCCATCTTGCCCCTCAGTTAAAATAATCATATCATACTTTTCAAATTCAGAACCTCCAGTTTGATATGCCACTCTATCTAAATCGGCCTTATTAAACACCATATAGTTTACTGGAAGGTCCTTTTTTATAACAGTATCGATGGTCTTGACTATATTCTGGTCGTTGCCTATTATCGCTATATTTGTAGTTCCGCCCCCAAGCAAACAACCAAAGAAAGGGACGCCAGCCAGCCATTCCATCTTCCATGCCACTATAACTAAAACGAGTATCAAAAGTAGTATAGGAATTGTCATCTCGAAGCGCTTTTTCCATTCGCCTTCCCCCCCATATGGTATGTACGGCATTTCTTCGCTCATGTTGTTCCCTTATATCTTTTCACTCTTCGGCTATTTAAAAAGGTTACTTCAGCACATAAGGAAATTAAAGAGGTTATTAATCAATCTAAGACCAGCCCCTACCTTTATCAGATCATCCGGCGGGAAGGCGTAATAAACTATGAGTCCATTCCTGTTAATGCTGATGTAGGGTGTTGACACGACTACTGCGGGATAGTTTTCCTCATTTATGCTCATCATCATTACTGTAGAGGTTCTTGGGGCTGCTGAGAACCTTGATGAATCAACCAGACTGACATTTGACACTCCGAAGTACTGAACGAAATCAACCGAAGCGCCCGTCTCATAACCTTTTGTCAGTGGATGCGTTCCACCAGATTGTATCATGAACATATTATTCGCTCCATACTGTTTTACAAAATCGATGCCTAAAACCTGTAGTGAAAAGTCAAGTGATGGGACCGTTCCGCCAATAATAGTCTTGCTTGGTCCCCTATTCCAGTAGTTCAGACCAGAGCAGAATTCGTTTACGTTTTCTACAGTTATATCCTTACTTTTTTCTTGAAGATTTGTTATGCAGTCTAGGATGGGCGCAGCATTTGATAGTTTATAAGAATCTTTTTCACTGGTGCAAAGTTGGTAAGGACCCATGCTTATAGAGTTATAAATCGATTGGTTCTGCGCGATAAATTGTATCACAACATCACCGAATGTCTTTCCACAGAGGCCATCATTTGAGTTGTCCAGGGTACTTGGGATGTCATCATACCAATCTAGGCACATCTCTTGAGTTTGATTTGGTCCTACTGTGTTATTATATCCACGTTTGTAACTAAAAATGATCTTTTGGCAGACATAATCATTCTTGTTGAGCGCAGTGCCAGCATCCCCTATCCAGACTAATCTCCCTCCAGCGCTAACGTACTTCTGAAATGCCCAAAGAGTCTGTGTTGATATGGTCTTTGCATGCTCAACTATAACTATTTGATAATTGCTCAGCGCACTTGCATCTGTTATAGTACTTACGTCAATTATTGCTGGAGCCTTATGAATCTCAGTCATTATGGTGTTCTTTAGAAAATTATAATCCCCAGTTCCATCTTGTCCATGTACTATTGCTATCTGAGGTTGGCCCTTTATCGAATAATATATGCCTGAGAAGCCAGGTATATCGCATGCCCTGAGATATCCGAAGTTGACGAGAACGAAAAGTAGAACTAGAACTAGAACCACCATGCCTAAAAGTGGTGGAAGATTTTTCGTAAGTCCTTCGTAATTCATTTTATCAGCTAATACTACTCGTTATATATTTAAATACTATTGCGCCTTAATATAGGCATATGAAAGGAATATCGTCAGAGCCAATAAGCGGGCCAATGTCTTCCGCAGGTATCATGAGATTCTTCGATGTGAGCGGCGGGGGACCCAAGATACCGCCAATGGTCATTATGGGTTTTTGCGTCGGCTTTATCGCTTTTGAAATAATCGCGAATATTATCTTCTAGACTTCTTCTTGAACAGGATATAGACTATATAGACTAAGACTATCGCTCCGATTCCGACTATCGCTAAGTCGAAGGCCCTAAATACTCCTTCTATCTGCTGCCAGTTCTCGCCCAAGACAAAACCGATATAGGTAAGGGCGATATTCCAAGGCAATGAACCGACCAAAGTATAGAACGAGAACTTCTTTATATCCATTTTAGCCGTGCCTGCGGGCAGAGAGACGAACGTTCTGACTACAGGCAATAACCTGCTGAAGAAGATCACCTTGCTCCCGAACTTTCTGAACCATTCCTCTGCTATTTTTATCTCTCTTTCTGATACTAGAATGTACTTTCCATACTTCATCAGTACTGGTCTCCCTCCCTTCAAGCCCACATAATAGAGGAGTATAGAACCGACCAGATTGCCTAAGGTCCCGGCCAGTACCACGCCCCAAAAGTCAAGATGCCCCTGGAACGCTACATAGCCGGCGAAAGGCATGACTATCTCGCTAGGAATAGGTAGCGCAGCGCTCTCCATGACCATTGCCGCAAATATCCCGAGATAGCCGAGCTCCGTTATGAGGTAGATTACGATAGAGCTGATGAAAACGATAATATCCGTTAGAACGGTCATAACTGGATTACAACATAAGGATTTATATTCGTATATTACGTTCTATTTACAGTGATAGAATGATTGAGATAAGGCAGGAGATTGAGAGGAGACTAACTCCGGTTGTTCTTGAGCACATAAGACTCGCGCCTAAGCCAACAAAGGTCGCGGAAGCGCTTGCCGTTGCTAAGGAGCTCAGTGGAGTGAGCGTAAGTCTGAATGAAGTGGCTGAGATAGTAAATATCGCAGAACCAGGAAGAGATGTGAAAG
>Ga0315282_10011981_pt1 | contig 13336 bp, 10 predicted proteins | sample YL17G07_20_MG_FD_203693 | JGI IMG/M metagenome (GOLD analysis project Ga0315282, IMG submission 203693) | Sediment microbial communities from Yellowstone Lake, YNP, Wyoming, USA - YL17G07_20 | ecosystem: Environmental > Aquatic > Freshwater > Lake > Sediment | place: USA: Wyoming | collected...
CCCAGTAAACACAAGACACTACATACAATCAGTAATTTGCGCAGCATTTTTTTAGATTCTTCTCTAAAATGGAGTCTAACACATTAGAGAAGGGTAAATCGTACGGTAAAATTTCAATATTGTAAACCCAAGTTGAATCCGGTATAATCAAACAAATGTTCGATACGAGAAACAGATAAGTTCATCCCGTGGCGAACTTCCGGATTTTGGGGTGTCATGACAGCCCAAAATCCGGAGACCTTCCACGGTGAAACCCCAATGAGCCAAAAGATAAAATCCCATGCCGGTTAATTTTTGGGAAATCCAGCAGCAGATCAGGCAGATGGGCCAGCAGGCGCCGGAAAGAGAAAAAGACCTCAAAGAACGGCGGCAGTTGGCGCTCGATTTGTTAAACCTCAACGCCAACCGCCTGGAAGAGCTGAAACAGCGCGTGGAGCAGGCTGCAGCGGCCAACCCTAACCTGCGCTGCGCCGTGCCGGTCGACGAAGCGCTCACCTTCACTCATGCGGTCCCGCTGCCGCCGGCTGTCCTGACCATCCTGGCGGCGGACGGCTCGCAAATCAACCCCGACCGCCACGATGCGGCCGAGTTCAGCGTGATCAATGTGGGCGCCATCCGTTTACAGCCGGGCAAGGCGCCAAATGAGGTCACGCGCAGCCAGCTTCTTTACGGGGATTCTCTGCGCACCTCCGCCGGCCGTCCGCTCACCGAAGAAATCGTGGCCCTGCGCCGCGACCTGAACGAGCGCCGCCTGCTGGCCGAGCTGGCCGAAGCCGAAGCCCTGCCGGTAGTCACCGTTACTGACGGCCCGCTGGAACTCTTCCGCCAGCAGGGGGATGACCCGGATCTGGAGGAACCCTTCCGGGAATATCTGGCCGTGCTGCGCCGGCTGGCGGCCAAAGGGGTTGCCACCGCCGGGTACGTGGACAAACCCAGCGCCAACCTGGTTGTGCGCCTGCTGGAGCTGACCGCTGTGCCGGAGGAAGAACTGGCTCACGTGGAGCGCATCGGCCCACTGAGCCGGGTCACGGATTACTTTCTGTTCCAGAACCTGCTGGCGCCGGGCGAGCGCTCGGGAGTGTTTGCCATCCAATCCAGCTCGAAGCGCGATTTTTCCGGGGTGCTGGAGCTGCATTTCTTTTATCTCAACGTCGGGCGGGCAGAGCACCCCTGGTTGGTGCGGGTTGAAATCCCGCGCTGGGTGGCGGAGGACTGCGGCCTGCTCGACTTGCTGCACGCCACCCTGGTGGGGCAGTGCCGCCAGATGGGCAGCCACGCTTACCCTTACGTGCTGCACCGCGCCCACGAGGTGGCGCTGGTCAAGCTGGAGGAGAAGCAGCAAATCCTGGATATGATCGCCGCCGAACTGTACCGCCAGGGCGTCGAGGTGGGAGAAAAATCCCAAAAGCAGGCGGTTAAAGACATTTCGGGAACTCGCACGAGGTATTCCAGATGAGTGAGATTGAAATAGGGCGTTTGTTACGATCCAGCACCACCGGTTGCCTGGTCGGCTGCCGGGTGTCTCAACTGACCGCGCCGGCGTTTGGCGGGTTGGTGCGTATCCCGCTCGACAGGCATTACCAGGTGTACGGGCTGATTTACGACATCCACATCGACGACGATGGACTGGTGCGGCAACTGGTCACCGCCGAGGGTGTGTCCGAGGAGGTCATCCTTGATAACCGCCAGAATCGCAACGTGCCGGTGGAGGTGAGCGTGTTGTTCACCGGCTACCAGGTGGAAGGGCAGGTTTTCCACCTGCTACCGCCGCGCCCGCCGCTCACCCTGGACGCCATTTACACCTGCTCGCCGGAAGAGATTTGCCAGTTCACTTCGGCGGGGCGCTTCGGCTACCTGCGCCACATCCTGCGCGCCGCCGACCTGCCGGTTGGCGAGCTGCTGGCGGCGCACCTTCAACAGGCTGCCCCAGCCCATCTGGCGGCCGGTCACCCGGAATGGGTCAATGGGGCCACTCAGGAATTGATCACTCTGCTCAGGGATGACTATCCCGCCCTGGTGAGCGTGCTTGGATCTATTTCGGAATTAAAGATTTTTTAATTGATGATTTCTGATTGCTGATTTCTGATTGCTGATTTAGGATTGCACAATGGATGCAGATGAGTTAAAGCAGCGAACAAAAAAATTTGCATTAAGAATTATCAAATTGGTGGAGTCTTTACCAAAAACAAAGACTGGAGATGTAATTGGCAGGCAACTTCTCCGTTGCGGAACATCAGTTGGTGCAAATTATCGCTCAGCTTGCCGGGCGCGCTCTAAGGCTGATTTTATTTCCAAAGCTGGGATTGCAATTGAAGAAGCTGACGAAACAATCTATTGGATGGAATTATTAATCGAAGGCAATCTAATTTCAGAGCAAATGAGTGAACAGCTTTTGAAAGAAGCGAATGAACTTACTGCTATTCTCACTGCTTCCGTCATTACTGCTCGAAAGAATCTTCAAAAATCATAAATTACCATTAATAGATTTTCAATTCACAATCTCCTGGAGGCACCTTGACCTCAATTACCAATCATCAATCAGCAATCAGAAATCAGAAATCAACAATCAGAAATCAGCAATCAGCAATCAACAATCATAAATATATTGGCTACGTGGTCGGCGGTGGGTTGAAAGAGAATCTGCGCGTCAGATTGACCGTGCCGCCCCAGCAGGTGCAGGAAGGCGGGTTCGTGGTGATCGAGAGCGGCGACTGGCAGTTCTATGGCCTGGTGACTGACCTGCAGCTCGGCGCTACCGATCCGCGCTTCGCTGATGAGCAGAGCGAAACACGCCTGCCGGCCGGGCTGGCCGGACTGCTGCATGGGCAAACCCTGTACACCAACCTGGAGGTACTGCCGGCGCTGATGCTGGAACGCGGCCCTGACCTGGGCTCGCCGCGCTACCCGGCGTGGCGCCAGGCCCACCCGGATGACGCCAAACCCCTGCCGGTGAAAACTGTGCCTTCGCACCACGCCCCGGTGCGCCTGGCGGAGGCCGGGGACGTGGCCGAAATCTTTGGCGACCCGGCTAAAGAGGGTAATTTCATGGTAGGCAGCACGCGTGAGCAAGGTCACCCGGTGTGCATCGACCTGGAGAAATTCGTGCAGCGCTCTTCGGGGATTTTCGGCGCCACGGGGACGGGCAAATCTTTCCTCACCCGTATCATCCTGGCTGGCCTGATCCACAATAACAGCGCCTCGGTGCTGGTGCTGGATATGCACAACGAATACGGTTATGACGATACCGCCTCGGATACCAACCAGCGCGTGATCGGCCTGCGCACCAAATTCCCCGGGCAAGTGCGCGTGGTTGGGCTGGGAAGCGGCTCCAGCATCCGTGGTCGCCAGCCTGATTTCGACCTGGAGCTGGGCGAGAGCGACATCCAGCCAGAAGACATCGAGCTGCTGATGCGCGAGCTGAACCTGCGCGAGACCACCCCCACTACCCTGTCGGCCCTTGCGCAAAGCTTCAGGCGGGAGGGCTGGTTCCACGCCTTCAAGGCCATGCAGGTCGGCACCACCGTCGAAAACGAAGAAGGCAAGAAGTTCCCCGCCCCGGGCAGCGTGGCGGCTTGGGCCAACGATGTGGGGGTGAACGTGGCGGCGGCGGAAGGCTTGCACGATAAGTTGCGGCGGGTCTTTGACCTGCCCTACGTGGTGCAAAAACCCGCCGCGGACAGCTTGCAGGAAATCATCCGCTCGCTGGAAGCCGGCAAGCACGTGGTGCTGTCCTTCGGCCAGCACGAACGCGACCTGGACTACCTGTTGGTGGCCAACCTTCTCACCCGCCGCATCCGGGACACGTGGGAGAAGATGACTAACGAGTACCGCGGCCACGGCAAGCAGGAGCCGCGCCCGTTGGTCATCGTGGTGGAGGAAGCTCATAAGCTGCTCAACCGGGAGATGGCCTCGCAAACCACCTTCAGCACGATTGCGCGGGAAATGCGCAAATATTACGTCACCCTGCTCATCATCGACCAGCGCCCCTCGCAGATCTACGACGAGGTAATGTCGCAGCTCGGCACGCGCGTCTCCGGATGGCTGGGAGACGAGGCAGATATCCAGGCGGTGCTGTCCGGCCTGGCCGGGCGGGAGGCGCTGCGCGGCATGCTGGCGCGCTTGCAGGCCAAGGAAGAAGTGCTGCTGCTGGGCTGGGGGGTGCCCATGCCCATCCCGGTGCGCTCACGCCGCTACGACCAGAAGTTCTGGGAAGAGCTGCTGGGCAAGGGCGGCGGGCTGCGCGACCAGGCGAAGATTCTAAAGGAATTAGGATTTTAGTGCCAGAAATTCCAGATACCCCAGGAGACGACCAGGCCCAGGATCACCCCGCCGATCACCTCGATGGGGGTGTGGCCGAGGACTTCTTTCAGGTTTTCCTCTGAAATGGGCTGGCCGCTGAACAGCTCGTTGATGATTAAATTGATGCGCTCGGCGTGCATACCGGCCTGGCGGCGCACCCCGCCGGCGTCGTAGACCACCACCATCGCCAGCGCCAGGGCCACCGCAAACACGGGGGTGTTGAAACCGGCGTAAAGGCCGGTCGCCAGCATGGTGGAAGTTACCAGGGCTGAATGCGAGCTGGGCATCCCCCCGGTGTCTAACCACATACCCCAGTTGACCTTATGGTGCAGCAAAAATTGGAATGGCACCTTGAGAAATTGCGCCAGGAACCAGGCCACCAGGGCCGCGACCAGGATGCGGTTGGTAATAAGCTGGTTCCAGATCATGTGCCGGCTTCCTCTCCGGGCAGCTCTTCTAAGCCTTCATCCGTGAGCTGGCGCACGCGCAGCTCGGCCTGGTCGAGCAGGACAGCGCAGCGCTGGGCCAGCGCCTGGCCGCGCTCGAACAACAGCATGGCGTCTTGCAGAGCAGGCTGTTCGCTGTCCAGGGCGGTAACAATTGTCTCTAGCTCGCCAAAAGCGGTTTCATAATTCAATTCGACCACCGGTACGGTTGAAATTTGCATGCTACCCTTCTCCTTATGTCACTTCGGCGGTAAATTTACCATCCGCTACCTGTACCTGGATATCATCGCCTGACCTCACCAGGGAGGCACTGCGCACCAGGCTGCCATCCAGGCGGCTGACCACGGCAAAACCGCGCTCGAGGACTGCCACCGGGTTCAAGGCCAGCAGCCGGCTGCTCAAGCCGGCTACGTGGGCGTGCTGGAGCTGCAAGCGATGGGCCAGGGAAAGCCGGGCGCGGGTGGACAGGTCGTCCAGGCGCTGGCGCCCATTCTGAATCTGCCAGAGGGGCGAGGCGCGCAGCCAGCGCCGTTTTAGCTCATCCAGGCGCGCCTGGCGATCTTCGCAGACGGCCTGGAAGGCAGAGTCCAACCGGCCAGCTAGACTGACCAGGCTGGCGCGCAGGTCGGCCTTATCCGGCGTAGCCAGGACCGCCGCCCCGGTAGGGGTGGGAGCGCGCAAGTCGGCGGCGAAATCCGCCAGGGTGAAGTCAGTCTCGTGGCCAACGCCTGTGATCACCGGGGCCGGCGAGCTAACGATAGCGCGCACGACGCGCTCATCGTTGAAAGCCCACAGGTCCTCCAGCGAGCCCCCGCCGCGCGCCAGTAGAATGACGTCCGGGTGCACCCGGCGGTTAAGCGCATTCAGGGCCGCCACCACTTCAAGCGGCGCATCGTCGCCCTGCACGGCGCTGGGGGCCAGCACCACCTCGGCCAGGGGGTAGCGGCGGCGCAGGGTATTGAGCATATCCTGTAAAGCCGCCCCGGTCGACGAGGTGACAATGCCGATCAACCTGGGCTGGGCTGGTATCGGCCGCTTACGCTCCGGGGCAAACAGGCCCTCTTCTTCCAGGCGCGCCTTGAGGCGCAAGAATTCCTGCAGCAGGCGCCCCTCGCCGGATGGGCGCAGACCATCGATGTACAACTGGTAAGTGCCGTCCCGCTCGTACAGGCTGATGTAGCCATGCGCTTCGACTGCCAGGCCGTTGTCCAGCCCAACGCGCATGCGCAGGGCGGCAGACTTCCAGATCACGCAGCGCAGGGCGGAGGAGGCGTCTTTGAGGGTGAAATAAACGTGCCCCGAGCTGGGGCGGGCCAGGTTGGAAATTTCGCCCTGCACCCACACATCGCGCAGGATTTCGTCGGCTTCGAAGAGCTGGCGCAGGTATTGGGTCAGCTCGGAGACCGTTAAAGATACCCTGGCGAATAAAGAGGGCTGGAGCATGTGTATAGGATACCCGGGATGAGAAATTGTGTCAACAAAATCTGAAAGTGATTAGCTATGGCGGCGACACGGTCAACCACAAATTCCCATTCGCATCCGGTAGCCACTGGTTGACGGGGAACTCTTGCACTGTTCCTGTGAATAAGTCGCGCACCACAATGGTCTGGCACAACCAGGGGGCATCACCTTCGCCAGTAGAGAGGCTTATATTTAATGTTTGCAGGGCGCCCAATTCTGGACCGGTTACATAAAATGTATCCACATTCCCATGTTCAAAATCATCTTTATCGGGGTTATCCAGGTTGAAAGGCCCAGCGATAGATCCATTGGCGCCGTTCAGGGTAATGGAAACATCTGCATCCGTACCAGAACCTTCACGGCTGTCGGTGGCAATACTCACCTGGTAAATGGTTTCGACCGGGGCTGCAGTCAAATCGAAGTAAGCCGAGGTGCTGTTATCCGGCAGTTCGTCACTTGCCAGCCAGCGCCCGCCTGTACTCACCCAAGTTTTTCCGTCTGTCATGCGGGTGACCAGGATACGCTCCACGTACCAGCCCGAGCTATCGCCGCTCTCATCTTGAGACAGGAAAACCTGGTGCAGCTCACCCAGGTCACGACTCTCATAAATTGAAATGAGGTCGGTGTCGCCGCGCTCGTAAGACCCGACCGCTGGGCCGAGGGGAGCTACGACTTGCGGTTGCGGGTTTGCGTCTACAAAAGTAAATACTCCAGGCTGGTCGCCGAGAAGCTGGATTGAAATCAGGGCATCTGTGCCGGCTTTCTCGATACCTCCGGTAGTGATGGTCACCTGGTAACGGGTATCCAGCCTGGAAGTCAAAATCAAAGATGGTCCTGTATCCCCCCAGGTACCTGACATGCCTAATTGACCGCCCAGCTTGCCAGAACATGCCTCCGGCTCATCCCAGGTATCGTCCAGCCCGCCGCAGAAATCCGAGCCGTCGAAATAGTTCCACCAATGGTTTTTAGAATCCCACTCTCTTTTGAGAGTGCCGTCCGGGTTCCACTGGGCGCGGTTACGTCCACTCCACACCGCCTCATTGGGGTACAACCCGGTGAGCGCCATCACTTGCTCATTGGTCAGGCCGCGCCAGGTAGCCGGTTGATCGAGGAAATCAATGAGTTGGAAGCGGCGCTGCGGATCGGGTTCACCGGCATTATACACATCAAAAAGCCAGATTCCACCGCCTTTGTAGCGGGAGTCCTGGCTGAAGTCAGAATCCTCCCATTGGCCAGGCAGGTTAAGTGGGTCCCAACCGCAGTCTTTATGATAACCTGGGGCAACCAGGGAAATCCCTTCGCAGATCGCTTTACTGGGATAAATGGCGTGTTTATCCTCCTCAGCCATCATGATCAGGCGCCCATCCGCAGCAAAACGTAAGGATTCGCACATCACCTCAGTCGAATCGACGTCCTGGGGATACGAGGCGCCAAATTTCGGCTTAGCTATATTGGCCTTGGTACAGGCGCGATCCCAGGCGTTCCACACACCCCGGTGTTGGTTAACTTCCGTATGGGCTGAAGTGGTCACCCATTCCAGTTGCAATGTCCTTTTATCCATCACTTTCCAGGCATATACCATCCCTTCAGGATCGCCGCGGTGGGCTTCGGCGATATCACTAAAACCCAATTCTGCTGCGCCCCAATCCTTACTCCAACCAAAAGCGTAGTAAAACAGAATATATCCCGGCAGCTCCCTGCCGGCGAAGACCGGTGGAGTATAGGGTGTCACCCGTGCGAAAAGAGCCATTGGATACTTGGTGCGCTGCGAAACCGGTGTGCCAAACTGGTCCAGCCAATCTTCCTCCTCGTCCAGCTCCAGGTACGGAGTGATCAATTCCAGGGCAGTATTTTCAAAGCGCTGGTCGATGCCATCGCCATCGATATCATTGTTCGGATCCACAAAAATCGAATAGTTGCTGGTCAACTGCCGGCCGATCTGGCCTAGCTTGACCTGCACGTCCGGAAACTGAACGGTCACCGAAGCCATGGCCGTCTTACCCGCCCGGTCGGTAGCCGAGGCGTCGAAAGTTACTGACTTACCAGTCATGGCGCTGGTAATGGTGACTGGAAACTCCCAGTTGGTAGTTCCGGTGGCTGGACCGTTGGTCAGACCGGCTTCATCCCTGAGGTTGACGCTGGCCACGCCCAGGTCGTCGCTGGCCGTGCCGGTGATCGTGAAGGTTTCCGAATTGATGAGCTGTCCCTCTACCGGCCAGGTAATCGTGATAGAAGGTGGAGCAAAATCATTGGCGAGTTCATGGGTGATCGTGGTAAGGTTGCCGGCTTTGTCGGTGAGGACCAACCGTAAAACAAAATCACCCACCCCCAGGCTGGCAGGATCGAAACGTCCTAACTGATCCAGCATCATCATATCACCCTGGCGGGGACTTGAATCACCTGCCAGTTTTCTCCAAACAGAAGGCGTCCGGCCAGCGCCAACCTCTAACGACCATGAGGCCAGGTTAAAGTCATAGGCGGTTCCATATACTGAAATGGCGTCTCTACCCAGCACTTTCCCTTGGGCTGGCAACCGGATTTCACCAAACGGGGGAGAAGTATCAGGCCCAAATGCCGCAAGGTGCGGCGGCCGGGCATCTGAAAGGCTGAACACTATCCCACCATCCATCACCGGTGGAAGTCCCATTGGGCCATACAGCGAGGTCAGCAGCAGTGCATCCCCATTTACGTCCAGACCCCATTGGGCGGGCATCCACTCCGACCGCTCGATATCAAACCCCGCTTTCCATTCACCAGCAGCAAATGTGTCATTGTTCGACCAGAGTATTCGACCATTACCTTCATCCAGCAGCCAGGCATCACTATCGCCGGTCACCAAAAGGCGGCTGTTGCTGCCGATGGCGGGTGGGAAAACGTCGTAAATACCGGTGCCAGTGCGCCAACGCTGGCTGCCATTGAGGGCGTCAACAGCAATAATGCCGGTATGATAGCCATTTTCCTCCCAGCCGGCCGCGGCAAAAAGGACGCCCTGGTGGTAGCTGATTCCCCATACGGTATCATAGCCAGGCAAGTCATTTGACCATAGAAATTGGCCAGTCGTTGGATTTACCGCATATAAGGCACAGCCAAAATGGGAGGATTCGGGATGAAAGCCTACCAGGTACACCCTATCGCCGGTTGCAACCATTGCTCCACGCAGATTGTCGAAAGGTTTACCCAGGTAATCGGTATCCAGCCTCCAGAGCTGTGCCCCACTGTGCACATCCAAAGCATAAAAGTGTTTTTCATCGCTCAAATAGACCCGCCCGCCAGCAATCGCTGGGGGTAGGGTACTGAAGCGGTTATCTTCCAGCAATGGAGTCGTCCATAATAAAGCGCCTGTAGCTGCATTAAAACCTGACACCGACCGGCGCGCTCGACCAGGAACAACTACCACGCTGTTCTGCACAGTCAAGGAACCTACCCGCGCATCTGGAATGGCATATTGCCATTCCAGAGCACCCGTGTTGATATTTAGACATAAGATGAATGAGCCTTGGGTGGGGCGTTGGTCGGTAGGAGTATCCCAGACTACCAGGTAGACGCGGTCGCCCACGATCTGCGGCGATCCAATCACTTCACCAGTGAGGTAGGTTATCCAAAGCTGGCTGCCATCACTCAGGCGCACTGCAAATAGACCTATTTGTCCCGAGGCGGCATTTTTCTTGGGCTCGTTGGGTGATTCGTAAGGGGAAGAATACGCTATTGGATAAAAGTCGGCAATTGCTATAACCCCGTTGGTGACAACTGACCGGGTATAACTGATATCTGGCGCTGGATCACGGCGGGCTACCCACTTTGGCTCAAAAGAATCGGGCAAGGCGGCTTCAATAAAGCCAGTGTGACCGCTGTCACTTTGGAATGCCGACCAGCCGGGGTTGTCTGTGTCCTGCAGCAACGAGGGCGGGATGACAGAAGTATTTGTGGGTGTGGGAGTGGTAGTGGGGGTTGGAGTGGGCGTGGCTGAAGGTGTGTTGGAAGCAGTGCGGGTGGGTGTAACGGAAGCAGTCCAGGTTTTTGTCGGTGTGGGCGTACGGGTTGGTGTTCGGGTTTCGGTCGGTGTACGTGTCCTGGTTGGGGTGCGGGTTTTGGTAGGCGTGCGCGTGCGGGTTGGTGTCCGAGTTTTGGTCGACGTACGTGTCCTGGTTGGGGTGTGGGTTTTGGTAGGCGTGCGGGTAAGCGTACGGACGGCATTACTGTCGGATGCAGGTTGTCGCTCATTGGCTCTACCCGGTTCAAAGGTCAACACCAGGCCTATCAGACAAGCGCATAAGCCAAGCAGGCGTATCAATCTGAGGATAGATGCCATAAAGTACCCTCCTATTAATCTTGACACGACCCCGCAATTAGGAATTGATGTGTAGGAACTCTTTTACTCTTTATGCGATATTAATTGACATATTGATTATAAGATTTTCCAGGAGTGAAAACAAGTTGCCAAAACAGCAGGCCGGAGAGATCAAATCTACACTGCTCAATACAGTGCGTGCCTTGTTTTCTCTTTCGCCAGTGTATATAATATTTGCATGACCAACCAAGAACTTGCTGATACTTTTGAACGCATCGCCAATTTACTCGATATCAAGGGTGAAATTGTCTATAAAACCCTGGCGTACCGCCGGGTTGCGGAAAACCTGCGCGTCTTTCCGGAGGATATCAACACTGTTTTCAAAGAAAACCGGCTGGCCGAGGTGCCCGGGGTGGGCAAAGCCATATCCGAGAAGATCACCGAGCTGCTGGAGACCGGCCAGTTGGGCTTTCTGGAACGGCTGAAAGAGGAAGTGCCGCTTTCGCTGATCGACCTGCTGCAGGTGCCGGATGTGGGGCCGCGCAAGGCGGCCCTGTTTTGGAAGCAGGCCGGGGTGACTAACCTGGCTGAGTTGGATACCGCCGCCCGAGCGGGAAAGCTGCGCGCTCTGCCTGGCATGGGTGAAAAATCCGAGGCGCGCATCCTGTCCGGCCTCGAAGCGCTGGGACGGCGCAGCAAGCGCATGCTGCTGGGAACCGCCTGGCCGATTGCCAGGCGCTGGCTGGACTGGCTGCGCCAGCAGCCCGGAGTGCAGCGCGCCGAGGCGGCCGGCAGCCTGCGTCGCTGGCGCTCGACCATCGGCGATTTGGATCTGGTGGCCGCCTCAGACCACCCGGCGGAGGTGATGGACGCTTTTATCCACCACCCCGAGGTGATGCGCGTGCTTGGCCAGGGCGAGAACAAATCCAGCATCGAACTGAGCAGCGGGCTGAAACTGCAACTGTGGGTGCAACCCCCGCAACGTTTTGGCACACTGTGGGTCTACGCCACTGGCTCGAAGGACCATAACGTGCGCATCCGTGAGCTGGCTCAGAAAAAGGGGCTGTCGCTGTCTGAGCAGGCGTTGGTGGATGGCCAGGGCGAGGAAACGCTGTACGACAGCGAAGAGAAAGTCTACGCGGCCCTGGGTTTTCCGTGGATCCCGCCCGAGCTGCGCGAGGACCGCGGCGAGGTGCAGGCCGCTAAAGCCGGCCAACTGCCTGAACTGCTCGAGCTGTCGGATATCCGGGCCGAGCTGCACGCCCACTCCACCTGGAGCGACGGGGTCGAGACGATCGAAGGGATGGCACAGGCTGCCAGGGGGCGCGGCTATAAGGTCTTGGCAATCACCGACCACTCGGGCGGATTAGGCATCGCCAATGGGCTGAGCGTGGAGCGCCTGTGCCAGCAAAAGGACGCCATCCAATTGGCACAGGAAAAGATGGGCGACTCGATCCGCCTGCTGAACGGTACGGAAGTGGATATCATGGCGGACGGCAGCATTTATTATCCCGACGAGGTGCTGGCCGAACTGGACATCGTGATTGCCTCGCTGCATGCCAGTTTGCGGCAGCCGCGCCAGGTCATCACTGCCCGGCTGTTGAAGGCCATCCATAACCCGCACGTGGATATCATCGGGCATCCAAGCGGCCGGCTGCTGCCCGACCGGGAGGGAGCCGACCTGGATTGGGAGGCAGTGCTGGCCGGGGCAAAGGAGAGCGGGGTGGCGCTGGAGATCAACGCTGACCCCGTGCGCCTGGACCTGGACGAGGTCTACGCCCGGCGGGCGGCCGAGATGGGGATCGTGATGAGCATTGCCACGGACGCCCATTCCATTGAGAGCCTTGAACATATGGAATACGGGGTAGCGGTGGCGCGGCGGGCGTGGTGCGGACCGGGGTCCGTGCTGAACGCCTGGCCGGCGGAGAAACTGGTGGGGTGGTTAAAAAAGCGCGGATATTCTGGTGAAGACATACGGAATTTAACCACAAAGGACACCAAGAACACTAAGATTTCCTAAGGAGAAGAAAAAGAGTCTTCTTCTTTTCCTCTTTATTATCCTTAAATCTCTGCTTTGTGGTCTTTGTGATCTTTGTGGTTAATCTTTTCTTTCACCAGTGCCAGGACATGATTTTGGCCGGGGTCAACTTGATCAGCAGGTTTTCGGGGCTGGCGATCCACGACTGCGGGTCGGGGGCCTGGACGCCTTCGGGACCCAGGTAGCGGGTGTATACCCAGGTGGTCTGGGTTCGTACAAAATCAACCGGCTCGGTGACCAGCTCGGCTTCCCCTTCCAGGATGACCGCCCCGGTTTCTTTACCCTCGGCGGCGTCGATGACGATGGAGCATTTTGGGTTTTTAAGCAGGTCATAGATCTTGCGCGTGCTGCGGTAAGAACTGATCCAGATGCTTTTCCCATCCCAACCGTACCAGACCGGGACGGCATGCGTCTGAAGGGTGTTGGGGTTAGTGGTGGCAATGCGCGCCAGGTGCGGTCGCGCCAGAAATTCGTCGAGTATCTGTTTGTTCATTCCGCCGGTAGAAATTTCGTCGGTCATAGGTTATCCTTAAGAGAAAGATATCACCGCAAAGAAACAAAGTTAACAAAGGTCACAAAGAAGAAATATAAGGGAAAAGAAAGGAAAAACTTGAGATACTTTTTACCACAGGATCAGGTATAACACCAACGAAAGTCGCGGTTGCTCGATAAATAATATAATAACCCAATAGTTGAATCACCTTCTACGCTGTCTTTGCGAACCCCCGTATATGACCGGAATGGCTACATGGCAAAAGGAAGGGGGTGAAGCAATCTCCGTGAAGGATAATCACCAAACTTTTT
>Ga0315282_10011982_pt1 | contig 13336 bp, 8 predicted proteins | sample YL17G07_20_MG_FD_203693 | JGI IMG/M metagenome (GOLD analysis project Ga0315282, IMG submission 203693) | Sediment microbial communities from Yellowstone Lake, YNP, Wyoming, USA - YL17G07_20 | ecosystem: Environmental > Aquatic > Freshwater > Lake > Sediment | place: USA: Wyoming | collected...
TTTTCATTCTTTAGACTGCAGCACCATTATTTATCCGTAATCCGCGAATCGTAAATTGTGTTTCGCCAAAAAATCAAAACTCAACACTCATAATTCAAAATTTTCTTTTTAATTTTCCCCTTGTATAACATAAAGCAATTCCTATGCCAGAATATTCTTAATCAGTAACCCCTTGTTTTTTATACGATTCTCAATTTCGCCCATTTTTGATTGCCCAAAAAAAGGGAACTGATTTTCTCTTTATTCCTTTTTGAATTCCGATAAGTTACAGGAAATTTCACAGCTGAATCTCCGCGATAGAGTCGTTTAGGACTGAGGGCCGAGGTCTGAAAGCGAAATTAGTGTTGAATTATGAATTATGAGTTTTGAGTTAATTCAAAATTCAAAATTCAAGGGAACCTCTAACAATTCCAAATTTGTCACTCCCGCCCCGTATCCAGTGCGGGGTAGACTCCGGCGGGAGTCCAGTATTATGGGCTTCTGGATTCCTGCTTTCGCAGGAATGACATTCTTAGAGGTCGCCTCAAAACTTAAAATTCATTCATAAAACAGTTTGCTTGCTCCGAATAATATGATATAAGAATGTAACCTTAATATAAGTCATCGAGGAGGAACGTTGATGAACCGTTCGTACCAGGGGAAGTTTGCAGTCGTTTTTGTAGTGCTTTGCTGTTTTGTTCTTTCCGGCCTATCGGGGTGTAGTAAGGAAGCAAAAAAAGCAAAGCACTGGAATCGCGGTGAAAAATATTTTGCAGAGAATAAATTCAGAGAAGCGATCATCGAATATAAAAATGTCCTTCAACTTGATCCGAAAAACGCAAACTGCCGTTACAAACTGGGGCTTTCCCATTTAAGGGTAGGTCAATTTCGCGAGGCTTTTTCCGAATTTTCGAAAAGTGTCGAATTGAACCAGGACCTCATCGATGCGCGCCTCCAATTGGGAAATTTCTACCTCCTGTCAAGAGACAATCAAAAAGCCAGGGAACAGGCGGAGCTGATTCTTGCGAAAGATCCGGATAATCCCTCGGGCCATCTCTTGATGAGCTCGGTCTATATGATCGAAAAAGATCCGGACAAAGCCATTTCTGAAGCGAAGAAGGCCATCGAAAAGGATCCGAAAAATATCGACGCCTACCTCCATTTAGCGAACCTTTATCGTATGAAAAAGGATTTGGTTCAGGCAGAGCAGACCTTCAAGGAGGCGATCAAAACAGATGAGAAATCAATTAAGGCTCGTTATGCTCTTGCCGAGTTTTACCGGAGGACCGGGAAAAACGAATTGGCAGAGGCTGAATTTGTGGAGGTCACTAAGATTGCCCAGAAAGATGTCGGGGCGTACATAACTTTGGGAAACTTTTACGCCTCCGTCAAACGGATGGAGGATGCGGAGAAGCAGTTTTTAAAGGGGATTGAAATTGATCCAAAGAGAATTCCATCCACCCTCCACCTGGGAGACTTTTATTTAGCCTGGGGGAAGAAGGAAAAGGCGATTGAGACTTACAAGAAAGCAATCGGCATGGATTCAAAGAATATCATGGCCTTATCGAAGTTAGCCGAAGTCTACATCAACGAAAAGAAATATGAAGAGGCATCCAAGGAGATCGGAAAGATCCTTGAGATCAACCCCAAAAGTAATGAGGGGACATTTCTGAAAGGGAGGGTGCATTTAGCCAAGCAGGAATTCAACGAGGCGATCACCCTTTTTCAACCGTACCTCAAAGATAATCCTAAATCCTTTATGGGTCATTATTTTCTCGGTCTGGCTCATCTGGGAAATAAGGATGTCCAGCAGGCCAAGGCCGAATTGGCCGAAGCGGTTAAACTCAATCCAAATTGGATTGAGGCGAGGCTCACTCTCGCCGATCTCCATCTTAGAACGGGGGAAGTTGATCTTGCAAAGGAAGAGGCTCAGGAGGTTTTGAAAAGGGATCCCAAATCTATTCAGGCCCATCTTATCCTTGGAAATGCTTATCTTCTTAAAAATGATATTCCAAAAGCGACGAAATCGTATGAAGAGGTGGTTCGAATTGCACCCAACAATCCCATTGGATATTTTCAAATGGGTCGAGTCTTATTGGTGCAGAAAAAGGCGAAAGAGGCATTACCTCAGTTTGAGAAGGCCTTATCCATCCAGCCCAATTTTTTAGAGGCCCTCAATCTTATTGTTGCCATCTACGTTAACCAAAAAGAGAATAAGAAAGCGATCGATCGGATAGAATCACAGATTAAAGCTTCGCCTCAGAATTCTTTCTTTTATAACATGCTTGGCGGTCTTTATGAGAGGAATAAGGAGGTAGCCCAAGCAGAGGTAAATTATAAGAAAGCGATTGAGATGAATCCTAATGTTGCGGGTTTTCATGGCTCCCTTGCCATTTTCTATCTCCGGCAGAATAGGACAGAGAAGGCAATCGAGGAATACAACGCTGCCCTCCAGAAAGCGCCGGATTCTCTTCCAGCCCTCATGGGTTTGGGAATGATTTATGACACTCAGAAAAAATACGATAATGCAAAGGAATACTATCAAAAGGCCTTAAAAATTAACCCTAAGTTTGCCCCGGCTGCAAACAATCTTGCCTACATCTATGCTGAAAAAGGAGAAAATATCGATGAGGCCCTCAATTTAGCCCAGAGCGCTAAGGAACAATTCCCGGACGATCCCCATATCTCTGATACCCTCGGGTGGGTCTATTACAGAAAGAATGTTTTTACGCGGGCGATCACTTATTTGAAAGAAGCAAATGAGAAGATTCCGGATAATTCCATGATGAGATATCACCTTGGAATGGCTTATTATAAGAATGGAGATAAGGAAGATGCTAAAAGAGAGCTGAGGAAGGCTCTTGAGTTGGATCCGAAATTCGCGGGTGCGGAGGAAGCAAAGAATACTTTAACCAAAATAAAATAGCAGTGCTTAGTGTAGTGAATCTAACGCTTCTTTACATTAAATTCCTAGGCCGTCATTCCCGCCCCGTATCAAGTACGGGGTAAACTCCGGCAGGAATCCAGCCCAAAAACACTGGATTCCGGGTCAAGCCCGGAATGACAAATAAAGGAGAGAAATTTCTGAATCACTATATTAGCATCCTCAGAATCAGATACTGAGTGAACATGGGAAGTAGCTAATCTTTATCTGTTCGTCTCCCGCTCAACCAGTTTAACCATTCCCGGAGGCTTCTTTTTCTTTGCGTCGAGGGCAATCGGATAAATTGTGTATTGTTTTTGCACATTTGAGAAAATCTTTTCCTTTTCGGACCGATTTGAAATTGTTGAGCCTGTTAAAAATTTAAATAAAATTAGGTAATTACAAATATTTTTACTGTTGGCATTAAAATTGCTGATTATTCAGTACCGACTAAGTCTAAGAGGTTTTAGAAAAGCATGGAACGAGACGTTTTTCGTGATTTCTTAAACGAGATGAACCCTCCTACATCCCACGAAAGCAAGGGTGAGGTAGAATCGCCCGAACCCCCCCCATCCAAAGAGAATATCATTCCCAATGAACGGGTAGCCTTCCTCTTATTTCCGTTTTTTATCGAATTGATCGATCAATTCAAAGATACTCTCAAGAGCCTCAAAAATTTCACACGAATTTTTCAAGAAAAATTTAACGATCCGGAGTTCGGTGTTTACCTCAATCGAATCATCGCCGACGATATTAAGAAGATCGAATTAGTTCAGAATAGCCTCCTCACTTATATTCGGATCAACAACCCTATTACAAAAACAAATACCGTAAACACCCTCATCGAAGAGGAGCTAAAGAAATATCAGACTGAGCTGGAGGAAAAAAAGATTAAGTTATTCAAGACACTTGAAAAGAGTCTCCCGGAAACCGCTGTTCCTGACGACCAGCTAAGGTATATTTTAAGCTGTGTCCTGCAGTACGTCATGGCCTTGATCGGTGCCAACGGAAATTTAGGACTATTTACCAAACACTTTGCTCTTCAGAGGGAAGTGGGTGAGGACCAGGAAGGGAGATTTATTGAGATCTTAATGATCTATACGGGTCATAGAAGAGCGACAGAGCAACCTGGGTCCCCATTGGGAATTTCTGCCCATCAAAAAGAAAGGATTTTGGACCTTGCCTTAAGGCTGGTTGACGAGATAGTACAAAGAAACCGTGGAATGATGAAATTCGAGGAAGATGAAAAGAAGGGAAAAACTACCATCTCCTTGAGATTCCCCGTGGAAAGGAGAAAGATGGTTTATTACCAGCAGCCAAGTGAATTGACTGCGAATGTGCAGAAATTTAAAAGTACCTTCGAGAAACTTTCCTCCCTTGAGGAGATGAAAAGAGGGGGTTAACCCCCTTTCTTCCGTCCCCCTTCTGTCATTCTGAAGAAATCAGTTTTGAGTTTTGAATTCTAAGTTTTGAGTTAGATTCAACACTTATAACTCACAACTTAACATTTTAATCTTCCACTTTCTTTTCTTTTGCATCCATCCGCATTTTGGGGTATCTTTTTACCAAAAAGAATTCAGTTTTGAGTTTTGAACTTTGAGTTTTGACCGGAACGTGTCCCGCAAGCCCCACCTTGTAGGCGGGGTCAAGGGACACAATATGAACGAAATTTCCTTTCCGGGAAGCCCCGCCCTGTGGGCGGGGAGCTTCAATTATATTCAAAACTTATAACTCACAATTCAAAATTTTGACCTCAAGGGATTAATCATGCTGGTTTTGGCCATTGAGACATCTTGTGATGATACGGGAGCAGCCGTTGTCTTGGACGGAAGGAAGATCCTTTCTAATATCGTATCCTCCCAAGTTCCCATCCATCAGAAATATGGGGGGGTTGTCCCGGAGTTGGCATCGAGGAAACATATCGAGTCCATTGTGCCCATTGTGGCCGAAGCCTTGAAGACGGCCGACGTCACGCTGAAAGAAATCGACGGCATTGCCGTGACCCAGGGACCGGGCTTGGTGGGATCGCTATTGGTCGGCCTCTCCTTTGCAAAATCCACGGCCTTTGCCACAGGATTACCATTCATCGGAGTCAATCACATTGAGGCACATCTTTCAGCCATTTTTCTCGAGGAGAAACCCCCGAGCTTTCCTTTCATCGGATTGGTTGTCTCCGGAGGCCATACCTCTCTTTTTCGTATGGATGGATTCGGAAAATATAGACGCTTAGGACAGACCCGAGACGATGCGGCAGGGGAGGCCTTCGACAAGGTGGCCAAACTTTTGGGTCTGGGATATCCGGGAGGGCCGGTGATTGATGAACTCTCAAAGACAGGGAATCCGAAGGCGATTCGATTCCCGAGGCCTGTCCTTTCGAAAAAGTCTTTAGACTTCAGTTTCAGCGGGCTCAAGACCGCTGTCGTCAATTATGTAAAGACTCATCCCGGACCTCCAGGGGGTTATCCGGAAGATCTCATCAGGGATATTGTCTCCAGTTTTCAAGAGGCCGTCGTCGAAGTCTTGGTGAAAAAAACGGTTCACGCCGCTCAACATCAGGGACTGAAGAGGATCGTTCTTTCAGGCGGGGTAGCCGCCAATCAACGCCTTCGGCAGAAGATAAAGGAGGAATCCCTCGATCAGAAATTAAAGGTCTATCTTCCTTCTCCCTCCTTTTGCACGGATAATGCGGCGATGGTCGGGGTGGTGGGATATGAATATTTGAAGCGGGGGATTCGATCACCCTTATCACTTAATGCGTTTTCAAACTTGCCGCTCTAATCAATTTTTTTGTTTATAGAATCGATTTGCTCACAGAATGGCAGCAGTGGTAGCCAGGTATCAGAAGAAATTCGAAGCACGAAATCCGAAATTCGAAACAAGCACGAATGTTCAGAATCCAAATGACTCAAACAAATAGAAATGGTTTTAAACCTTGAGTTTTGAATTTTGGATTTGTTTCGGATTGGTCCGAGACGGACGCTTCGCCCGATATTCGGATCTCGGATTTTTAAATACTCTTGCTTGACACATATGACAATGGGTTAGGTAATTCTATGGCATCAATCGGACAGGAGATGAAAACGTATGGTTTATTCCCCAGGAAAAGACTTGGGCAGCATTTTCTCGTTGATCCAAACATTTTGAATAAAGTGATCCGAACCGCCCAGGTAGGGAAGGAGGATGTGGTTCTCGAGGTAGGCCCCGGTCTTGGGGCGATGACCCTTGTGCTTGCCCGTGAGGTCAAGAAAGTGATTGCCATTGAGATCGACCGGAAATTGGTGGCGATACTGAAAGAGAAAGTGACAGGCCATCCCAATGTGGAGGTGGTGGAAAGCGATATTTTGAGGGTGGACTTCAAGCATTTTTTTCAGAAGGAAGGGCATCCAATCAAAGTGGTAGCGAACCTGCCCTACCAGATCTCCACGCCCCTTCTCTTTCGCTTTATTGAATCAAAAGAGGCGTTTTCTACTTTCACTTTAATGCTTCAGAAAGAGGTGGCGGAGAGGATGGTAGCTCCTCCAGGCAAGAAAGAATACGGTCCATTGTCGATCTTCGTACAAATGTTTTTAGACGTCTCCATCCGTTTCTTCATCAAACCCTCTGCCTTCTCTCCACCCCCAAAGGTTGAATCAGCCGTGGTTCATATGGTCTGGAAAGAAAAACCCATGGTCCAAACAAACGATGAGGAGTGGTTCAAAAAAGTAGTGAAGGCCTGTTTTGGCTACCGAAGAAAGACATTGAGCAATGCCCTAAAACACTCGGAACTTTCCCTCCCCGAACCCATCGGGTCAAGCATGGACAAGATTGGGATAGACCCCCGAAGAAGACCGGAAACCCTCACGATTGAAGAATTTACGAAGTTGGCAGAGGCATTAAAACCTGACAATCTCCCCAAAAAATCTTGACATGTGCGTTCTCCTTGACTATAATTTGTCGCGTTAAAACCAAATAATGGAGGAGGAAATATGGAAAGGAGAGTCTGGTCGGTTCTCATTGTGTTTCTTTTTGTTTTTTCCCTCGCAGGGGCGGCCCATAGCTGGCAAGGGAGAATGGCAGGTATGGGAGATCCTTTCGGTCTGGTAATGGATGAGTCCGATTTTCTCATCCACCCTTCAGAAATTGCTGAAGGGAAGGGGATCAACTTTTATGGAAACTATCGCTTCAACTGGCTGGATGTGACCGATTGGAATTACACCGCGAAGTATTTTGATAGTTCAACCGGTGCGTTGGTCGCCCGTTTTCCATTTAGAACTAATGGGGATGACCGGCAGCACGATGCCCTTGTGGGGGCAGCCCTACCTTTAGGACCTGGAAGACTGGGCGTCTTCTTTCAGTATGCAGGCGGATATGCGGACTTCCAGGGTCACGAGCTTATTCCCGGTTCTTATAACAGGTATAGTTTCGACGACAGCCTTAATGCATTTACTTTAAGGGCCCTCTACGGTATCCCCATGGGCGCTCTTAAACTTGGGAGCGAGTTCCAAATTGGATACCAGAAGGCGAAGAACACGGATGATTTTTTCTCAAATAACGGCAATCAAGTCTTCTTAAACGACATTATTGGTGCACATATTCCATCCATTAATACCTTCCCATTTCAGTTTCCTTATGATTCGAAGTGGTGGAATATGGGTTTTAAGAGCTCCTTAGAGGGTCCATTGGGTCCGGGAAAGCTTTCCGCTACTGTCCGGGGAGGTTTCATCTTCAGCGGGGACAATGACTTGCACTATAGGAACATCCTTCCATTTGTCCCATTCGTCTTGGAGAGCATTAACTTCGATGGCAACGTGGAGGGATGGAATATGGGGGGCGATCTGTGGTGGAGAACCTCTTTAGGGAATGGTCTTTCCCTTCCCTTGCTCCTCAGGGTGGATTATGACAAGAAGACGTGGGATGGGAGAGGAGCCGATGTTTCGCTCGGAAGTGTCCTATTCCCAGATGACCCCATCAGGTATAGGAGCAGTGAAAAGAACTTCCAGGTGGAAGTGGGTGGTGGTTTAGATAAGGATTTTGGGAAAGGGGCGAGGGCCGCTATCGGACTCTACTATAACTACCTGAACACCAACAGATCCTACTTCTATCAATTTGAGTTTCAGAAGACCGATCACACCGACTATCCTCATCAGATGGAGCACCGAGGCATCTTGAAGATAGCCGCAGAGAAGGAGTTTTGTCCCTCTTTTACCGCGAGATTGGGGTTGAACGTTTTCTTTGGTTGGGTAAATGAGGGTTACAAGTTCAGAGAGAGTCTCGCACCCTTTGGTGGTACCGTGGAGCACATTTCCATAGATGGTCCGAATTGGGGTGGGGTCCTTTCCCTGGGAGGGACAGTGAAGCTTTCTCGATTCAATCTTGAGCCCTTTGTCAGCGTCGGTTACAGGAGGCTCGATCTGGATGGAGAAGACGGGTTTCGAGGAACGTTTTTTGGGTCGGGTATTAGCCTTGACATGGATAAACTGAAGGAAGTGTGGTCCATAGGGGGCGGGCTCTCGGTCAAATATTGAGAATGAAACTCTAACAGGCCGATTTCAGGGCGGGATCTCCCCGCCCTTTTTTTTATCTTTTTACTTGCAAAACCTCAAGAGGATGTTTATTTTTAGGGATAATCAGATAGGGGGAGTGAAATAAAATGGATATAGAGAAATTTACATTGAAGGCTCAGGAAGCTTTGCAAGAAGCCAAATCCATCGCAGAGCGGAAGCATCATCAGCAAATAGATGTGGAACACGTATTGTCGGCCCTCCTTGACCAGAAGGAGGGGATTGTCATCCCCATCCTCCAAAAATTGGGGTCCAACCCGGATTTAATCGCTTCTCAGTTAGGGGACGAGCTAAACCGGGTTCCTCAGGTGACAGGGAGAGGGACTGGACAGGTCTATCTATCCAGTCGGCTCAATGAAATCTTCAACAATGCCTGGAAGGAAGCTGAAAGATTGAAGGATGAATACATGTCCACGGAGCATCTGCTCATTGCTATCGCCGATGAGAAGCAGGGGGCTGCCTTTCAGATCCTTCAGAGAAACGGGGTGACGAAGGATGCGATTTTCAGAGTGCTGCAAGAGATTCGCGGACCTCACCGGGTCACGGATCAAAACCCCGAAGAGAAGTACCAGGCCTTAAAACGCTACAGCAGGGATCTCACCGAGGAGGCGAGGAAAGGAAAGCTCGATCCGGTGATCGGCCGAGATGATGAGATCCGAAGGGTGATTCAGGTTCTTTCAAGAAGAACGAAGAACAACCCCGTATTGATCGGGGAGCCAGGAGTGGGCAAGACAGCCATTGTGGAAGGATTGGCACAGAGAATTGTCAAAGGAGATGTTCCGGAGACATTGAAAAATAAAAAACTGGTCGCCCTCGATCTGGGAGCCCTGATTGCCGGCGCCAAATTCAGGGGTGAGTTTGAAGACAGGTTGAAAGCGGTTTTGAAAGAGATTTCGAATGCCGCGGGCAATATCATTCTATTCATTGATGAGCTCCACACCTTAGTCGGAGCGGGTGCTGCAGAGGGCGCCATTGATGCTTCGAATATGCTGAAGCCTGCCCTGGCTCGAGGGGAGCTCCGATGTGTCGGTGCTACCACGCTCAATGAATATCGGAAGTATGTGGAGAAGGATGCCGCCTTGGAGAGACGATTCCAGCCGATCTACGTCAGCCAGCCGTCCGTCGATGATACCATCGCCATTTTAAGAGGATTAAAAGAGCGTTACGAGGTTCATCATGGCGTAAAAATTAAAGACTCAGCCATCATTGCAGCCGCCATGCTTTCACACCGGTACATTTCAGACCGTTTCCTCCCGGACAAAGCCGTAGACTTGATGGATGAAGCAGCGTCGAGGCTGAGAATTGAGATCGATAGCGTCCCAGTAGAGATTGATGAAGTGCAGCGGAAAGTCATGCAACTTGAGATTGAACGTCAGGCCCTGAAAAAGGAGAAGGACAAAGCCTCTCTCGAGAGGTTAAAAAAGCTCGAAAAAGAGCTTGCGGATCTCAAAGAAGAAGTCGCCGAAAAGAAAGTCAAGTGGGACAACGAGAAGAAAGCCATCTCAAGGATCCGCGAGATTAAGGCGCAGATCGAGAAGACGAAGCAGATGATGAAAGAGGCAGAGAGAGAGGTGAATTATTCGAGATTGGCAGAGCTGCAGTACGGAGAGATGGCAAGACTCGAAAGCGAATTGAAGAAGGAAGAAGAGAAACTTGCCGAACTTCAAAAAAACGAAAAGATGTTGAAAGAAGAAGTGGACGAAGAAGACGTTGCCGAGGTCGTCTCCAAATGGACAGGGATCCCTGTTTCCAGGATGTTGGAAGGAGAGGTCGAAAAGCTGATCCACATGGAAGAGAGGCTCAAACAGAGGGTCGTCGGCCAGGATGACGCGATCATCGCCGTCTCGAATGCCGTGAGAAGGGCGAGGGCAGGTCTGCAGGATCCCAATCGACCCATCGGCTCCTTCATCTTTATGGGACCCACCGGTGTGGGAAAGACAGAACTGGCTCGCGCCCTCGCCGAATTTCTATTCGATGATGAGCAGGCGATGGTGAGAATCGACATGTCAGAGTATATGGAGAAACATTCCGTGGCCCGTTTGATCGGTGCACCGCCAGGGTATGTTGGGTACGAGGAGGGCGGTTTTCTTACTGAGGCGGTTCGGAGAAGACCTTATTCCATTGTGCTGATGGATGAGATTGAGAAGGCCCATCCGGAGGTGTTCAACATCCTCTTGCAGATTTTAGACGATGGGAGACTGACCGATGGACACGGTCGAACGGTCGATTTTAAAAATATCGTCGTGATCATGACCTCCAATATCGGAAGCCAGTGGATCATGGACTTAGGTGAGAAGGACTACGAAGAGATGCGGCGCCGAGTGATGGATGCCGTCAGGGCCCATTTCAAACCGGAATTTCTAAACCGCGTTGACGAGTTGATTATTTTCCGCAGTCTTGGATTAGCACAGATCAAAGCGATCGTCGAAATCCAGGTTAAGAAGCTCGAGCAACGACTATTGGAGAAGCGAATACAACTGAAGATGACTGAAAAGGCGAAGGAATGGTTAGCCAAGGAAGGATTTGATCCTGCCTATGGGGCGCGGCCTCTTAAGCGGGTGATTCAAAAAGAGATTCAGGATAAATTAGCAATGAAATTATTGGAAGGCAAATTCAAGGAAGGCAGTATGATTACCGCAGATTTGGATGATAGGAAAGGGGAATTGGTATTCAGGGCATAGAGTCGTAACTTAAGAATTTCCTTGACAATATTTCAAAAAGCTGTTATGAAAACAAATACTTTTGAAAACGCGTAAACTGCTGGCGGGGAGATCTGAAGGCACGTAGCTCAGGGGGAGAGCGCTACCTTGACGCGGTAGAAGTCTGGGGTTCAAATCCCCACGTGCCTACCATTAAAACCAATTTATTAAAAAGTGAAACATAACTTATTGAAGAAACAGACATTTTAATGAAGACAAAACGGAGAGGCATCATTCAGATTTATTTTGAGTGATGCCTCTCCATTTTCAATCCATGCGGGACAACGGACAAATGGCAGAGCAGGTCATCATTACAATGCCCGATGGTAAGAAAAGGCTGATTTCAAAAGGCACGAGGCTTAAAGAGCTGGCTGACCAGTGGGATAAGGAAGCTATCGCCGCACAGGTGGATGGGACTCTCCTTGACCTCAGCAGGACGATGGAGAAGGATGCTGCGGTTTCATTCATTTCCATCCGTTCGAAAAAAGGATTGGAGATATTACGCCATTCTGCTTCTCATGTCATGGCCCAGGCAGTGAAGGAACTCTTCCCAACCGTTAAACTCACCTTTGGTCCCTCTACTGAGAACGGCTTTTATTATGATTTCGATTATGATCGAACTTTTACGACTCAAGATCTTGAGGTGATCGAAAAAAGGATGTCCGACATTGTCGCGAAGGACGAGCCCTTTATTCGGAAGGAGGTTTTGAAAGAGGAGGCCATCAGAACATTTCAAGAGATGGGTGAAGCCTATAAAGTGGAGCACTTGGAAGAGCTTCCGGATCATGTTTCCCTCTATCGGCAGGGGAGCTTTTTAGACCTGTGTGAAGGACCCCATATCCCTTCGACGGGGAGAATCAAAGCCTTTCGGCTCTTAAGCGTATCGGGAACTTATTGGAGAGGGGACGCCCGAAATAGGGTCCTCCAAAGGATCTATGGGACTGCATTTCCAGCTCAACCGGCATTGGAGGAGTTTCTCCGCATGCTTGAGGAGGCTCGTAAACGGGATCACCGAAAATTGGGAAGAGAACTCGATCTTTTCAGCCTTAGCGAAGAAGCTGGCCCGGGTTTGGTGATCTATCACCCCAAAGGTGCTATCCTCCGGACGATCTTAGAAGACTTTGAAAAGAAGGAGCATCTGAAGCGAGGTTATCAGATCGTTATCGGTCCCCATCTCCTCCGGCTCGATCTTTGGAAACAGTCCGGCCATTTCGAAAACTATCGGGATAAGATGTACTTCACAAAAGTGGAGGATACCGAGTATGGAATCAAACCGATGAACTGTCTGGCCCATATGCTCATCTACAAATCTCAAATTCGAAGCTATCGAGACCTCCCGATCCGATATTTTGAATTGGGGACGGTATACCGGCACGAGAAATCCGGGGAGCTGCATGGTCTTCTTCGGGTGAGAGGGTTTACTCAGGACGACGCCCATATCCTCTGCCGGCCTGATCAATTGAATGACGAGATATGCTCGATCATCGAATTCGTGGACGATGTGATGAGGATCTTTGGTTTCGAGTATGAAATGGAACTCAGCACCCGGCCAGAAAAGTCCATCGGTGCGGATGAGGATTGGGAAAAGGCCACTCAGGCGCTGATGAATGCCCTTAAGACGAAAAACCTTCCATATGATCTCAATGAAGGGGAAGGGGCTTTTTACGGTCCGAAGATTGATGTGAAGCTAAAAGATGCGTTAAACCGAAGGTGGCAGTGTGCGACGATTCAGGTGGACTTCGCCATGCCCGAGAGGTTTGACCTGACCTATGTGGGGAGCGATGGGGAACGGCACAGACCGGTCATGCTTCATCGGGTCATCCTCGGAGCCATGGAAAGGTTTATCGGGGTATTGATTGAGCACTACGCCGGAGCATTTCCTGTTTGGCTCGCTCCCACCCAGGCGATCCTGATGACGGTCACGGATCGCCAGGTGCCTTACGGAGAGGGTGTTTACAAGCAAATGGTTCAAAGAGGGGTACGAGTCGAAAAAGATTTCCGCAATGAGAAGTTGGGGTTCAAAATTCGAGAAGCCCAGATTCAGAAGATTCCCTATATGTTGGTGATTGGAGATCGGGAAGTAAAAGACGAAACCATTTCTCCCCGAAAACGAACCGGGGAAACACTGAAATCGATGTCCTTAGAGGATTTCATCAAACAAATCGAATCCGAATATCCCAATTTATGAAATACGC
>Ga0315282_10011983_pt1 | contig 13335 bp, 10 predicted proteins | sample YL17G07_20_MG_FD_203693 | JGI IMG/M metagenome (GOLD analysis project Ga0315282, IMG submission 203693) | Sediment microbial communities from Yellowstone Lake, YNP, Wyoming, USA - YL17G07_20 | ecosystem: Environmental > Aquatic > Freshwater > Lake > Sediment | place: USA: Wyoming | collected...
CGCTTAAAAAGACCTTTTCCAAGGCATTATCAATATCGTAAAGGTGATCTCCGACTATCTCAACCAAGTAGTCTGCCGACTCCTCTGAAAGCGTTTTTCCTTTCTCCGACATCCTGTTCTTCATCCAAGAAACTAACGCCCTACCCTTTAATCGTGTGTATTCTGTTGCTTTCCCTACCTTTTCGATCTCTTTCCGGTGTTTCTTCCAGGGACCTATTGCCTGTCCATGGAGGACAAGACAGGTGCTAGGAGAAGGTTTTTGGATATAATCCATCAGCGCTTCCACCTTCTCATCATACATGCGATCTGCTTCGCTGATAAGAACAAAACGATACTGGGAAAACATTGGAAGGGTTTCAGCGGTCTGGACGATCTCCTGGCCGCTGTGTTCTTCACCATTGAAGAGATGGAGGTTAAATCCTCTTTCTTTTTGAGAAAGGGTTTGATTTAAGAGTTTCTGGATCTCCTCCTCAATGAGGTAATCCTCAGGACCATAAAGCAAATAGACTGGATAGATTTGTGAGTTTTTCTTCGACATCATCTCATCCTTTACCATGTTTGCTGATAGTACCGCAATATGCAATAAGCTAAATTCCAATGACCAAATCCAAAGTTCCAAATAATCACCAACAAATCAATCACCAATGTCCAAAATAGAAAAACAAATAATCCGTGTAACGTTTTGGATTTCTGTCATTGAGATTTGATTATTATTTGATTATTGGAGCTTGGTGCTTGCCTCTTTTCGGCTTCCTTCGTAAAGATCATACTCTAACAGCCTGCACTCAATAGGGCCGTTGTAAAAAGGGATTCTTCTTTTCGTCCTTAACCCTATCTTCTTCGCCAGATCAAGATTTCCGGTAAATATATATCCTTTATATCCCTGACATTTCTTTTTGAAAAAATCACCAATCTTCCTATAGGTCTCTTTAAGTTTTTCTATTTCCCCCAGCCGCTCACCATATTCAGGATTAAGGATGATCAATCCTCCATTAGTTGGGACGGGTGTCTCCGAAAAATCACACACACCAAACTCTATCAAACGCTCCACGCCCGCTGTCATCGCATTCTTCTTCGCTGCCTCAACAGCCTGTTGACTGATATCCGTAGCAATGATCCTTCCGTCTAACCTATCCTTGGCTGCCGCTCTTGTTTTCCTGCGGAGAGTTTTCCAAGAAGATTCATCAAAATCTTTCAGATGCATAAAGCCATAATTACTTCTCAATAAACCCGGGGCCCTGTCAAGACCGATCAACACAGCCTCTATGGCAAGCGTTCCACTACCGCACATCGGGTTAATAAAATTTTCATTTCCCATCCAGCCAGTTGCCAGGACAACCGTTGCTCCAAGCGTCTCCTGCACGGGTGCCTTGAGAGGAATCATTCTGTATCCACGCCTGGAAAGGGGCTCACCAGAGGTATCAAAAAAAACTTGGCAGAGGTTGCTTCTCCAGTAGAGATGGATCACAACCTTATCTCTTTCGGGTCCTGTATCAGGCCTGCGTCCACGCTTTTCTTTAATCCTATCCACCACTGCGTCCTTACATTTTACATTCGCAAATCTTGAATCTTTAATGGTCGGGTTGTAAACAGAAGAAGTGACAGAGAAATAACTATCCTCTGGAATATAATCCTCCCAACTGATTCGCGAGATCCTTTTATAAAGTTCGTCAGGAGTCTTCGCATTGAATGATTCAAGAAGGAAGAGAATTCGTTGTCCGGTGCGGATCGACAGGTTGAGCCTCATTGCATCTTCCAAAGATCCTTCTGTCCCAACCTCTGCCATCCCCACTGATAAGATTGGAAAACCTAAGGAAAGAATCTCCTCCTTTAAAAAAGGTGGGGCCCCCTTCGCGCAGGTAATGACGATGTTACTCTTTCTCGCCCAAAAAGACATAAAGCGATAACCTCTAATGTCGGTTTTTGTGCCGATACATCGATTACTTTGGAGACTGAATTATTGTTTCGCCTTGGTGCTACCGAACCAATATTGTCATTCCCGCAAAAGCGGGAATCCAGGAAAGCCTTTGTTAAGTGGATTCCTGTTTTCACAGGAATGACCTAAAAGGGTGCAATTTTTATAGCCACATCTACTCAATCTTAAATTTCTTCTGGAGTAAAGGTTACTACTTCGTCAATCGTTTTAGCATTCAAAAAAACCATGACCAACCGATCCACCCCGAGTGCAATACCCGCTGATGAAGGCATACTATCCAGTTCAACCAAGAATTTATCTGGCATGGAATAAATACGTTTACCAATGGACTGGCGGTGTTCGTTTTCACGGTGGAAGCGTCTCTTCTGTTCTTCTGAATCAACCAATTCCGAAAAACCATTGGCCAACTCAAGGCCACCTATATAAAGTTCAAAACGCTCTGCAACGCTTGGATCTTCGTGCTTCAGCCGGGCCAGCGCTCCCCTCTCCGCAGGGTAATCATAAATCAATGTCGGTTTTTTTATCCCCAGCCTCGGCTCAATATCTTGAACCATGATCTCATCAAAAAGATTTCGCTCCAGTGCTTCCGTCATCGAAGTCTGTGAATAACGATGAAAAGTTTCTTTAACGGAGATTCTTTCCCATGGATTACACAGATCGATCTCGCGGCCCCGAAAAATAATTTTTTGACCCAAGCCAATAGCCATGGCCACAGATCGAATCATTTCCTCACATTCCTCCATCAATGAAAGGTAATCGGCTCCTGCTCTATACCACTCCAGAAGGGTAAACTCAGAAAGGTGCTGGCTTCCCCTTTCTCCTTCACGCCAGCACCGGCAAATTTGCAAGATCTTCTCATATCCTGCTGCCATCATGCGCTTCATACAAAGTTCAGGAGAGGTATGAAGGAACCATGGACCGGAGGGGATGGCATCAATATGGGATTCTGGCGCAGGAGTGGGTATTCGGTGTGGGGTTTCTACTTCCAGATAACCTTTTTCAATAAAAAACCGTCTAATCTCCTGTAGGATACGTGCCCTTTGTTGAAGGGCTTTTTTCCGTCTCGCAAGTGGCCAGTTTTTCGCCACGAACCTACTCTTTGACTCTTTTCGAAAATTCACCAGTTCGGGTATCAATGGTGATTAACTCACCCTCTTCAATGAACGGGGGGACACGAAACACATAACCGGTTTCTAAAGTAGCTGGTTTGAAATCCGCCTTCGAGGTGTCCCCTCTCACCCAGGTCTCTGTTTTAATGATTCTGAGATTGACGAAGTTCGGCAGCTCAACACCAATTGCCCTGTCCCTGAATAACAGGACCTTCACATTCAAATTTTCAATGAGAAAGTTTTTGGCATCACCCAGAGATTCCTCGCTGATAATGATCTGCTCATAGGTCTCGTTATCCATGAAGTGATAGTGTTCACCTTCTTTATAAAGAAATTGCATGGCTCGTTCTTCCAATGAAGCAGGTTCGAAAGTATCCCCCTCACGGAAAGTTCTATCAATGGTTAATCCTGTAATCATGTTTCGCAGTTTGGTCCGATAAAGTGCTTGCCCCTTGCCGGGTTTGGAAAATTCGAAAGCCGTCACGATGTAAGGTTCGTCATCAATGATGACTTTCAATCCTTTTCTCAAATCCGAAGCCGTGTACATAAATGGTATCCCTCGCCCTCATAATCCCCCTTGCTCCCCCTTTAAAAAAGGGGGAATGGCATCTCCTCCCTTTTCTAAAGGGAGGCAGGAAGGGATTAAAAATTATAAAAGAAACGACTTCGAAGCCGCTCCGCTGCAAGTTTTCCTGTTTCTTGAATGGCTACTTGTTTGGCTGCATCGTTGGTAACACCACTGGAAGAAGCCCGAAACCATCGGGTTTCAGAAAAACCTTTCTCCTCCCAAAGAACCTTTCCTGTCCGATCCTTCAAAGTTAAATCCAGGATGACATTGGTCTGATATTCTATGACAAAACCAGATTTATCATAAGAAACCGAGTAGATGCTGAAATACTTAATGATTCCCTCAAAAACAGAATCCGCTTCCGCTCTGTCCACCACGTTGACCCTTCGGTCTTGAATAAACTCTCTTAAAAAGGCCTGAGTGAAAGGGACCTCAATCCCCGGCTCAAAAGTTTGATTCTTGAAGGTAGGGATGGCAATGGAATTCAGACCAGGTGGGACATGTGTCCCCTTCCCGACCATCTGGTAACCACATCCCGTGATCAGAACCATGCAAATGATTGGCAGTAGCTTTTTTACAAGAAACATCGGTAATCTCTTTCCGGGGTTAGGGACTAGGGTTTAGAGATTGGCCAACCCCTAACAACTAACCCCTAATCCCTTTCTTAACAGACAATATTGACCAGTTTTTTAGGAACAAGGATCACCCGTTTGATCTTTTTGCCTTCAAGCAATCTCCGAATCCTCTCGCTCTTCAATGCCCAAGCCTTCACTTCCTCTTCTCCGTATGAAGCAGGGATGGTCATCCGATCTCTCAATTTCCCATTGACTTGTATGACAATCAATATTTCTTCTTCCAGGACGGCTTCCTGGTCATAATCCGGCCATCGGGTTTTGATGATGGATTCTCGATTCCCTAAAGCTTCCCACAGCTCTTCCGCAAAGTGCGGAACAAAGGGTGAGAGCAAAACGACAACCGTCTCAATCGCTTCGCGTATCACCCTTCTCGAAATTTCATCGGTTTGGTTTTTGATCTCTGAAACATAGATCTCGTTTACTAATTCCATGATAGCACTGATCGCGGTGTTGAAATGGAATCGTTCAATGTCTTCGGTAACCTTTTTGATCGTTTTATGAGTCTTCTGCCGTAGAAACTTCTGGTCTCCTTCAAGGGTTGTTCCAAAGGGAAAAGATTTCACATTTTGAAGATGACGATGCTGTTCATAAAAGAGCCTCCAGACCCGATTGAGGAAACGGGCTGACCCCTCTACTCCCTGGTCACTCCAATCCAGATCCTTCTCAGGGGGAGAAGCGAAGAGGCAAAACATCCTGGCTGTATCCGCACCATATTTCTCAATCAAGTACTCAGGGTCCACCACATTCTTCTTGGATTTGGACATCTTCTCAAGCCTTCCGATAGAGACCTGACCACCACACTTTTGGCAACGGATCTTTTCTCCCTGCCCCTCCACCTCGTCTGGGAAGAGATAACCGTCTTTGGAACACTCGTACACCTCTTTGCAAACCATTCCTTGGGTGAGAAGATTTGTGAAAGGTTCTTCAACGCTCACCCATCCCATCTTTTTTAAAACTCGGGTGAAAAAACGGGAATAGAGGAGATGCAGGATAGCATGTTCAATTCCTCCGATGTATTGATCGACGGGCATCCAGTAATCCACCCTCCTCCTGTCTAAAGGACCCTTATCATAGTCAGGGCATGCAAACCGATCAAAATACCAAGAAGATTCGACGAAGGTATCCATCGTATCTGTTTCTCTTCGGCCAAACCCACCGCATTGGGGGCATTGGGTCTCCACAAATTCCTTCAACCCAGAAAGAGGTGACTCGCCCGTCCCAGTAATCTCCACATTGAAAGGAAGAACGACAGGAAGGTCTTTCTCTAGAACAGGAACAGCTCCGCACCGGTCGCAGTAAATGATGGGGATGGGTGCTCCCCAATAACGCTGCCTGGAAATACCCCAATCCCTCAGTCGGTAACTGACCCTTTTACCACCGAGTCCCTTCTCATCGAGATATTGTGCGATCATCTCCCTCCCTTTGACGCTATACACTCCATTAAATTGACCGGAGTTAACCAGGAAACCTTCACCTTCATAGGCTTCGGTCATGGTCTCAGCATCTAAAGTTCGATCCTCCGGTTGGACGACTACAATCAAAGGAAGCCCGAATTTCTTCGCAAATTCAAAGTCTCTCTGGTCATGGGTGGGCACAGCCATCACCGCTCCTGTCCCATATTCCATCAAAACAAAATTAGCAACGAAGATGGACATTCTGGCTTTGGTCACCGGATTCAAGCAATAGGCTCCGGTGAAAACGCCTTCTTTTTCTGTGGTCTCAGCCGTCCTCTTCATTTTGTCCTGTCGTCTCATCCTTTCGACGAATTCTCGAACGGCCTGCTCCTGAGCAGTTCCTTTCGACAGACTCAGGGCAAGGGGATGCTCGGGTGCCAAGCTCATGAACGTCGCGCCGAAGACCGTATCCTGTCGTGTGGTGAAGACCTTAATGACCTCCTTTGAATCTTCCATAGGAAAATGAATTTCAGCACCGATTGACTTTCCGATCCAGTTCCGCTGCATGGTGAGAACGCGTTCAGGCCATCCGGGAAGTTTATCACACCATTCCAGAAGCCCTTCCGCATACTCAGTGATTTTGAAGAACCACTGATCCAGTTCTTTTTGCGTGACACCCGGATCATCGGCATGACTACGCCAGCATGTCCCATCGCTCATTACCTGTTCGTTCGCCAAAACGGTCTTGCAGATCTCACACCAATTGACAGAAGAACGCCTTTTATAAGCCAATCCCTCCTCATACATTTTTAAGAAAAAGAGTTGTTCCCATTTGTAATAGGAGACATCGCATGTAGCAAACTCCCGATCCCAGTCATAACTGAAGCCCATCCTCTTCAATTGATTCCTCATATAACTAATATTTTCGTAAGTCCACTTGGCAGGGTGAACCCCATGTTCGATCGCAGCGTTTTCGGCAGGCATTCCGAAGGCATCCCATGCCATGGGGTGGAGGACGTTAAAGCCTTTCATTTTTTTATACCGGGCGACCACATCACCGATGGAATAGTTCCGCACATGGCCCATATGGATCTTGCCCGACGGATAGGGGAACATCTCAAGAAGATAATACTTCTCTTTCTTCGGATCCTCTGTCACCTTAAAGAGCTTTTGACTTTCCCAGATCTTCTGCCGTTTCTCTTCAATCTCTTTGTGGTTATAACGCTGGTTCATGAAGACCTCGTAATAATACTGTGATTCGTGCTGGTGATGGGTGATTCGCAAACCCTTCACGATTCACGACTCACGAGTCACTCATCACGATTATTATCCTCGCATCATCTTTCGGATTCGGAGTCTCAAGGCATTAAGCCGGATGAACCCCTCTGCATCCTTCTGATTATAGACTGTATCCTTCTCAAAGGTAGCAAAGGCTCCATGGTAGAGAGATCTCTCCGATTTTCGACCGATCACTGCGCAGTTCCCTTTGTAAAGCTTCAGACGAACAGTTCCGGTTACATCTTTCTGCGTCTCGTCGATCATTTTCTTCAAGATATCCATCTCGGGCGAAAACCAGTACCCATAATAGATCAACTCCGAAATCTTAGGGATCAGGCTGTCACGAAAATGCATCACCTCTCTGTCCATGGTGATCGATTCGATAGCTCGATGGGCGATGTGGAGGATCGTCCCTCCTGGCGTTTCATAAACTCCTCTCGATTTCATTCCGACATAACGATTCTCCACCATATCCACACGGCCGATTCCATTTCGGCCTCCCAGTTCATTCAATTGGGATAACAGGGCTGCAGGAGAAAGGGCCTTTCCATCCATCCGTTTTGCAACGCCATCTTCAAAATCAATTTCGATCACTATGGGACGGTCAGGCGCCTTTTCAGGAGAGACAGAGAGAATGAACATATCCTCGGGTGGCGCAGACCAGGGATCCTCAAGAATTCCTCCTTCGAAACTGATGTGAAGAAGGTTCCGATCTGAGGAATAAGGTTTCTGTTTCGTCACAGGAACAGGAATCCCATTCTCTCTCGCATAGGCGATTAAATCTTCTCTGGATTTAAATTGCCACTCCCTCCAAGGAGAAATCACTCGAATATAAGGATTGAGGGCATAGTAAGTCAGTTCAAATCGAACCTGATCATTGCCTTTCCCTGTGGACCCGTGAGCTAAAGCATCCGCCCCCTCTAACTGGGCTATCTCCACCTGCCTCTTGGCGATTAAAGGTCGAGCGATCGAAGTGCCGAGGAAATAAGTTCCTTCATAGATGGCATTGGCTTTGATCGCAGTAAAAACATAATCTCGAGCGAACTCCTCTCTGAGATCTTCAATGTAGACTTTACTTGCACCAGTAGCAATCGCCTTTTCTTCTAAGTGATCCAGTTCTTCGGCCTGCCCCACATCGGCAGTGAAAGCAATGACCTCGCACCCGAATTCATTTTTTAACCATTTTAGAATCACTGAGGTATCCAAACCCCCGGAATAAGCAAGCACTACCTTTTTGACTCCACCTTTCATGTAATCCTCCTTCGTCGAATGATAATTCAGTTCGGAGTAATTCTTTCGGTGTTCGAAGTATTTATTCTTAATCTCCGAACTCTGAACTCCTAACTCATAACTTCAATTCCTGAAAAACTTCCTCCAAAGCCTTGACCACTCGGTCAACCTCTTCTTTGGTCACAATCAATGGAGGAAGAAATCGGAGCACATTTCCCATGGTGCAATTGATAAGAATCTTTTTCTTTAACATCTCCTTAACAATAGAACTTCCATCTATTTTCAACTCCATACCGAGAATCAATCCTTTCCCCCGGACTTCTTGAACAAAAGAAAATTTCTTCTTGATCTCCTCGAGCTGAGAGATGAAGTAATCTCCTATCTTTTGGCAATTTTCCAACATTCCTTCTTCCAATATCGTTGTTAAGGCCGCCACCCCTGCTGCGGTGGCCAAAGGGTTCCCTCCAAAGGTGGAGGCATGATCACCTGGTTTGAAACTGTCCGCAATCCCCTTCTTGATCAATAGGGCACCGATGGGAACGCCTCCTGCTAAGGATTTTGCGAGGGTGAGCATATCTGGCTCGACCTTATCATGTTCATAGGCAAAAAGTTTCCCAGTCCGTCCCATCCCCACCTGAACCTCATCAAAGATGAGAAGAATTCCCTTCTCATCACAGATCTCCCTAAGGGTTTTAAGATAACCCTCTCCCGGGCAGTTCACTCCTCCTTCTCCTTGAATAGGCTCTAACATGACAGCGCAGGTTTTTGAATCGATGGCATTTTTCACTGCCCCAATATCGTTAAAAGGAACATACTTGAAACCGGGCATCAGAGGCTCATAACCTTTGTGGAATTTCTCTTGACCCGTTGCCGTCAGGGTAGCCAGAGTCCTGCCGTGGAAGGATCGCTCCATGGTGATAAATTCATGTCGATCCTTTCCCATCTTCTCCGTTGCATATTTCCGCGCCAATTTCATTGCCCCTTCATTAGCCTCGGCTCCGCTATTGCAGAAAAAGACTTTATCGGCAAAAGAGTTCTGACAGAGAAGAGAGGCAAGTTGGATCTGCGGTTCGATATAATAGAAGTTCGAAACATGGATCAACTTCTCTGCTTGATCTTGAATGGCTTTGACGACTTTTGGATGACAATGTCCTAAATTGCAAACCGCCAGACCTGAAACAAAATCAAGATATTCTTCTCCTTCCAAATCCCAAACCCGAGTCCCCTTCCCTCTGACTAAAAGAACAGGATAGCGGGCGTAGGTATTGGCCACATATTTTTCCGATAACATCATCAAAGTCTGAGTATCCATTACGACTCTACAAGGGAAAAGGGATCCAGATTAATATCTTATGAGATGATTAAATTTTTTTTCATTTTCTAAAATATATTTTGGAAAAGTCGAATCCAGTTTGACGAATTGGTATTGCAGTTTCCTGCCAAAAATATCCCTACCATTATTAATGGCTTTTTCAATCTTATCAGGGTTTTTATATTCCTCAACATTGTATTCCGTATGATAAAAGGATTCTATTTTTTCTATTATTTTTTCTACTCCCCCCAAATAACTAAAATGCCAACCGCCATCCTTAATGACATGGATTGGGTTTCTATTAAAAACTTTTAACAAATGGTAATAGAAGAAGCCATAAATCTGATACAACGGGTTGGGATGGTAAACACCCATTAAATTAATACGTATATCCCGCCATTTCTGAGGGGTTTTCAAATATTTAAAATCCGCCATGATAGGACCGTACCATTTAAATGTTTTATTTCCTCCGATGTTGGACACATTCAAACAGTTCATGAAATAATAAAACATTTGTTGCTCGAATATTTTAATCCCCCTTAATTCTTTTGCTTCAATAATTTTAGCCGGTCGAGGAATTTCATCGATATCCGAAATAATAATCTGATCTTCCGGAAGACAGGTTTTTAAACCTTCAGAGATTTTATTTCTCTGGTGATTTTCCAATTGCACCGGATTCGCTCGTTTTGGATAATCGCTTACAGCGATGTGTATCATCTTATTTAAAAAACCGGAAAATTGTTTTTTATTCTCTTCGAAATACAGAGGCTTATCTTTACCTTGATGAGTTTTGGTCGCCTCAACCAATACAAATTTATCCACTACATCGTTTAATTCATTTAATCTGATTTCCAGTAATTCAAACTCATTAAAGAAGATAAAACAGTCAAAAATCATAAATTTAACCCTCGCCCTAAATCCGGTGTCAAAACTACGAATATGGATTTAAATTTGACAAGTTTTTATATCCTATGAAAAGTTACACGAATCAAGGATTACGAATCACGTTTCTTCGGTGATCTGTGTTCCAATCCCTACATCGGTAAAAATTTCTAGCAAGATGGCGTGTTCTACCCTTCCATCAATAATATGGGCTTTAGCCACCCCCTCCTCTAAGGCATTCAGGCAGCAATTGACCTTTGGAATCATCCCGGATGAGATGATTTTTTGTGCGATTAATCGTTTTGTCTGTTTGGCATTGAGGGTGGGAATCAATCGATGCTTCTCATCCATCACTCCTTCTACATCGGTCAGTAGAATGAATTTCTCTGCTCTCAACGCTGAGGCTATCTTTCCGGCTACCAGATCAGCATTGATATTATAGGTCTCCCCTCCTTCTCCTACGCCCACCGGTGCAATGACCGGGATAAAATTCTCCTTCTCCAAAGCCTCGATCACTCCGGGGTTGATCGCTTTTACTTCTCCTACCATTCCAATATCAATGACCTCGGGCTTTTCACCTTTCCCGCGGCTCTTCGTCAATTTTAATTTCTTGGCAGTGATGAGGCGAGCGTCCTTCCCGCTCAATCCGATGGCTTTCCCTCCCTGTTGGTTGATTAGGGAAACAATCTCTTTATTCACCTTTCCGACGAGGACCATTTCTACAACATCCATCGTCTCTCTATCCGTCACCCTCATCCCCTCTACGAATTGGGATTTCTTCCCCATCTTGGTCAACATCTCGCCGATTTGAGGCCCTCCACCATGGACGACAACAGGATTAAGGCCAATGTATTTTAAAAGGACAACATCAAGAGCAAAGCTCCGTTTCATCCTCTCTTCCTCCATCGTGCTTCCACCATACTTGATCACAATGGTCTTATCATAGAATCGCCGAATATAAGGAAGGGCTTCCACCAGCACATTAGCTTTATCAATAGGATTTTTCATAATTCTTGGTCCTCGTGATTCGTAAATCGTAATTCATGAACCGTATTAGGTAACGGACACGGATCACGAAACACGTGACACGTCTTTATAAAATATACCGACTCAGGTCTTCATCCTCTACAAAACCTTTTAACTTATCTCGGACATATTGAGCATCGACCACCATGTTCTTCCCAGGCATCTCAGGGGCATCGAACGAAATTTCATCCAGCAATTTTTCCATCATGGTGTAAAGCCGCCTGGCTCCAATGTTCTCTGTCCTCTCATTGATTAAAGCCGCCATTTCAGCAATCTCTGCAATCCCATCCTCTGTAAAATTCACCTTGACCGACTCTGTCTCCAACAAGGCGGTGTACTGTCTGACCAGAGCGTTTTCTGGCTCGGTGAGGATTCGGACCAGATCTGCCTTTCCTAAAGAATCCAATTCAACCCGGATCGGAAACCGGCCCTGAAGTTCAGGGATGAGGTCCGAGGGTTTGGAAACATGAAATGCCCCGGCAGCAATAAATAAAACATGGTCTGTCTTGACCATCCCGTACTTCGTCGTCACCGTTGTTCCTTCCACAATCGGCAGGATATCCCTCTGAACCCCTTCCCGAGAGACATCCGGACCAAAGGTGGACTCCCTTCCAGCAATCTTATCAATTTCGTCAAGGAAGATGATCCCTGATTGTTCGACCCGTTCAATGGCCTGTTTGATCACAGAGTCCATATCGATCAGTTTATATGCCTCCTCTTGGGAAAGGATGGTGAGTGCTTCTGAAACTTTGACCTTTCTCTGCTTTTTCTTCTTCGGAAAGAGGCTTCCAAACATATCTTTGATGTTAATATCCATCTCTTCCAATCCAGAGGCGGAAAAGATCTCCACAATGGGAAGGTTTCGATCCATAATCTCCACCTCCACATACTTATCATTTAGCTTCCCGGCCTTCAGCAACTTTCGCAGTTTTTCACGAGTAGCCCGCTGATCTTCGCCTTCCTTTTGCGTACCCCTCCCGGGGGAAGGGAGAAGCAACTCCAAGAGCTTCTCTTCGGCCATCTCCTCTGCTCTCTGCTGGACCTTATGGGACTCCTCTGCTTTCAGCATATTGACGGCCAGTTCCGTGATATCCCGGATCATCGACTCCACATCCCTGCCGACATAACCTACTTCTGTAAATTTTGATGCCTCAATCTTCAGAAAAGGAGCTTGGGCCAACTTAGCCAACCTTCGAGCGATTTCCGTCTTACCGACTCCCGTGGGACCAATCATAATGATGTTCTTGGGTGCGATTTCGTCCCGGAGAGGCTCGGGAACCTGTTGACGTCTCCAACGGTTTCTCAGGGCAATGGCCACCGCTCTCTTCGCATCCCTCTGCCCAACGATATATTTATCCAGTTCAGAGACGATCTCACGGGGTGTGAAGGTTTGTTTCATAATTCCTCCACGATAATTTGATCGTTGGTATAAATACAGATGGAGGCAGCGATCTTCATCGCTTCTACAGCGATGGCCTTGGCATCCAAGTTTGAAAACTCAGTCAATGCTTTGGCAGCAGCATGGGCATAAGGGCCACCACTTCCAATGGCTATCACTCCATCGTCAGGTTCAATGACATCTCCATTCCCTGAGATGACCAGCGTGTGTTCAGAATCGGCGACAATGAGCAAGGCCTCCAGTCTCCGGAGAATCCGATCTGTCCTCCAATCTTTGGCCAACTCCACAGCTGCTCTAAGCAAGTTTCCACTGAATTGGTCCAGTTTTTCCTCAAACTTAGCAAAAAGGGTGAAGGCATCTGCTGTGGCCCCTGCAAAACCAGCGAGAACCTTGTCATGGTAAATCTTACGAACCTTTCTGGCAGTATGCTTCATGATGGTGTGCTCAAGAGACACCTGACCGTCCCCTGCCATGACCACCTTCCCTTTATGTCGAACAGATAAAACTGTAGTGCCTCGCATCTTTGACATAAGATCACCCTCGATCACTCCACATTTTAACCCTCT
>Ga0315282_10011985_pt1 | contig 13334 bp, 11 predicted proteins | sample YL17G07_20_MG_FD_203693 | JGI IMG/M metagenome (GOLD analysis project Ga0315282, IMG submission 203693) | Sediment microbial communities from Yellowstone Lake, YNP, Wyoming, USA - YL17G07_20 | ecosystem: Environmental > Aquatic > Freshwater > Lake > Sediment | place: USA: Wyoming | collected...
CGTGCAGCAGTTCCGAACTACCGTGTTGCTGGTGGATTGAGCAACAATAGAACCCACAACATTTCCAGGGACGCAATGCATATCTCCTCACCAACTTCCTGCGGCGAATCTCGTATTCATTCCGCTATAACACCATCATCCCACAGATACGGTCGGCTATATCAAGAATGCCCTGATGCGCCGTAATCCTACCCGTATATGAGATGGCCACTTACGGCACAATTTGCAGACCTGTAAATGATTTTTTCGCGCGCGTGCGAAGTCCTGATGCCCTGTATATCAGATATTTCACGCGTTCGCGAGGATTTTTGCGAATTTTCGCCGATTTTTGCGGCGGGGGGATATTATAGAAATCCTGTAAATTGGGAGGGGCTAAAATCGCGTAACTTCTATTTAGGGTGTGACTTACCAAAAACGCCAATTTACAGGAAAGCCGAGAGCCGAAAGAGTAAACCCGGGCGTTAGAGGTCAGTGTCCTATCTTTGATATGGCGGTGGTTGCTTTCTCTTTCACCACACTGGAGGGGTCTTCTGCGGCGATTTTTTTAAGGGGTTCAAGCGCTCTCGGGTCTTTTATCTTCTCCAACGCGTCCACAACGACCAATCTCACATCCTCTTCCTTGTCCTGAAGCGCGTTGATGAGCGCCGGGGTGGCGTCTTTATCGCCGATTTTGCCGAGCGAGACTGCTGCGGCGCATCTGGCGTATTTTTCGCTGTCCTGGAGCAGGTTTGCGAGCGGCTCAAGACTTTTCTTTGATTTCAGTTCACCGAGGGCGAGAGCGGATTGGACTCTGACATCCAGTTCGCCGTCTTTGAGGAGTTGTCCAAGCGGGTCAACTGCTTTCTGGTCGCCGATTTTACCGAGTGCGATTGCGACGCCACACCTGACACTTTTGGACTTGTCTTTGAGCGTGTCAATAAGGGGCTGGACCGCCTTTTTGGATTTGAGAATTCCGAGCGCTTCCGCGGCTTCGGTTCGGACTGATTCGTCTTCGTCTTTCAGTTCTTTGAGAAAGAAGTCGGCAGCGCGGGCATCTTCAAGAATTGCGAGAGCGAAGGCGGCTCTGTGTTTGACATCTTTTGAATTGTCTTCTCCGAGGGATTTTGCGAGCGCGTCTTTTGCTTTTTTGTCTTCAATTTTTCCGAGCGCGCTTGCCGCTTCTATTCTGACCTGTTTCTCCTGGTCTTTCAGAAGAACTTCAATCAGGGGTTTTGTGGCGGAAGAAGTTTTTTTCTTCTCTTCTATTTTGGCGAGCGCGATACAGGCTTCTGTTCTGACTCTGGTGTCGTCATCTTTGAGTCTTTCTATGAGCGGCGTCACTGCGCGCTTGTCTTTCTTTTCGCCGAGGAGTTTGACGGCAGATAGGCGAATCAGCGCATTCTCGCTTTTGAGGAATTGTATGTATTTTGGGACGACATCTTCGCTCTGCTCTTTTTCCTGCGCGATAACGAGTGTGGCTGTGAAGGAGAGAAGTATTGCGAACGCGACAATCACGGTCAGGAATCTCAGCATCTTCTTACCTCCTTTTCTGGGCTGTTGACGCAGTAAAGTAATAACTCTTTTGAGGCGCGGCATCAAGAGGTCTCTGAGAACTTTTTTCACAAGATTTATCAAACGCTCTCGCCGGCCAAATTGCTCTGTGCGTTTACCGTAGTTGACGCTGGAAACTTTAGTTGAATCGCTGACTCCAACTGCTCTCTGGCGGCGAGACGTAACCAGTTGCTTACTCTGTTGATATGTTAGGGATTCCTCCTGACGGTTTGGCACAGTAATTGCTTATTAGAGGTTGGGAGACCCCTTTCAGAGGTAAAGGAGAGACTATGCGGGTTGTCGGCATTTCAGCAGTTGTTCTTCTTTTTGCGGTTTCTTCTGTGTGGGCTCACACTTCAGAGGATTTGGAGTTTGCCAAAGCGGCATTTGCTCGTGGCTGGTTTGACCTCGCAGAGAGACTTGCGAAGGCGATCTATGATGACCAGTCAAACAATCGCGACTTGCGCAGTTGGGCTGCTGAACTTCACTTCACAATCCTGGAACAGAAAGGAAAGGCGACTGGAGACCAAACGCTGAAGAAGTCGGCTGAGGCTCTCTTTGACAAGTACAGCCGCGAGTTCGGAGAGCACGAAGCCTGGCGTGGCGCGATTTTTGCCAAACTTGATAGGCGGCTGCAAGAGACGCAGGACTTGGCGAAGAAGGCTGAGATAGAGCCCAATGCTCAAAAGAAGAAAGAACTCTCTGACACCGCGCTGAGGAATTTTGAAGAGATGGGGCAGGACTGGGAAAGACTAATAGCGCAGTTCAGGCTTCAGGTTGCTCAATGGCCGCCGAAGGAACAGTGGGGTACGCTGAAGATGACCAAGGAGGAGCGGGAAAGGCTTGAGTACGCGGTCTTCCAGCGCGACCTTGCAGAATACAAGTATGCTATGTCGCTTGTCTTCCACGCAAAGGTTGTGGACAAGGAAAAGAGAAAGGCTCTTCTGGAGAAGGGGATAAGAAAGTTCAACAGATTTATTGACGGCATACCCGAGTTTGAAGGAGATAAAGACCCACCGTGCCGCGGACAGAGCGGGCCGCAGGACCCTGCGCCGCGCACAAACCAGATTCTTTTAGCGTTCTCCTTCATAGGACTGGGACAGTGTTACTATGAACTCGGTGACTATAAGAAGGCTGCGGACAACTTTGACCTTTGGGTTGAGGCTGAAATCCCGGATGGAAGCGAAACTTCAAAAGATGATATTCTGAAGATTGTGGATATAAGACTGCAGGCGTTCTATCTTGACGCCTCAGCCCTCAATAAGATGCAGAAGTATGACGATGCCAAAAAAGTGCTTGAGCGGATGTTTGATATGTCGGGTAAGGAGATTCAGCCTGACAGACCAGAGATAAGAGAATACTGGAAGAAGAAGGGAGAAGAGAGCGTAGCGCTTATGCCAAAGGTTTACGAGCATCCCTATGGAAAAATGGCTGCTATGCAGCAAGCGGAGGCTCTTGCCGCGCTTGGAGAGCATCAGGAAGGTATGACCGTTGTCTGGGAGATTTTCAAACGTGAAGCGAAGCAGAAGTTCAAGGGCGAGCAGAGTCCATTTGAAGTAGAGGCTGCCAAAACTATGGCAAGTATCGCGGAAAAACTGCCTAACGTGGAGTTTGAGGTCGGACCTGCCTACGGAATCGCAAGAGGGCTTGAATCTCAGATCGCAGAAGGACCTGAACGCCAGAAATTCCTTGAAAAGGCTGCTGAAGCATACAAGAAAGCGCTTTCAGCGAAAGGCTCTGAAGAAGATAAAAAAATATACGTTCCTGAATCTCTATGGGAACTGGCAGGAAACCTGATGAACCGGAATAAGTTCGGCGAGGCAGGTCCCTATTTGATAGAACTGGCTCAGAAGCATCTTGAATTTCGCTATCTTACTCGCGTTCCCGGGCTTCTGCGACAGTGCGCTAACAAGGCGAGGGATGCGGGAGAGATAGACCAGAAAAAATTTGAAGAGTGGGTGAAAATTTCGCAATCTGTCTCCCTAGCCAGCAAACTGCCTGTTATTGACCAGACTCTAACAGAGGCAAGCGAGGCCGAGGTAGAGAAAAAGTATGAGCAGGCTAGAGACCTTTATGAATCTATAAACAAAACGTATTCGGACAAAGACCCGGTGACAGAGAAAAACATTCAACTGCCGTATCCCAGATACGCATTTGCCCGCGCCAGACTCGGAGCAACCTACCTCAACCTCGCTGAGGCGGAGAAAGCGCGCAAGAATCAGCAGGCTTACGATAAACTCATCTCCCTTGCCAAAAGCACTCTGGAAGAAGCGCTCGGACTCAGTGTTGAAACGCAGGATGACAGGGCTAACGGGACAGCAAGATACTACCTCGCTTCAATGTATCTTGATGACTCTGTGCCGAAGGAGAAGAGAGCGGAGTTCGCTGAAAAGGCGCTTGACTATCTCAAACCCTTTGACGACGCACTGAAGGGAAAGCAAGGATTGGAATACTATGTTCCTGACGTTCTCTTCAAGCAGGCGACCGTGTACTTCATTCTCGGCGACTACGACAAAATGCACGAAAAAATCCTGACTCTTGAAAAGGAGCACAGGGGTTCCGACCGCCATCTCGTCTGCGTTGGTCAGTTCTACGATAGTGTGAAGAAAGTTGGCGAACAGGTAGAGGCGAGCAATCCCGGCGCTGGAAAACCGTTCTTTGAGAAGGCGGCTTACTATGCCTATTCCTGGTATGCGAGTCAACCACCGGATAAACTTACATCTCAGGCCGTACTCTGGGCTGGAAAAGCGCTTTACGATGTCCGCGGTTACGAGAAAGCGATTGAGGTTCTGAAAAAATACTTTGATATGATTCCGAAAAAAGAGGCAAGGACACCAGAACAGATAAAATCCGCTGATATCGCAAAGATTCTTATGGCACAGTGCTACTACGGTATGGGCAAATACAAAGAGGCGGCACAGTTCTTTGACGAGTTGCGCCACGAGACACAGTGCGACCAGGTGCCACCAAAAGGCACCTGCGACTACGAGGGAGAGACGGGAATAGACCTGCCTTATGACTCAGACCTCGGCGAATGCCCCAAGTGTAAAAGAGGAAAACTGCAATGGAAAAACGACAACGTCCCGGAAATCCAGGAGGGCGCGGCAGAAAGTTATCTCGCTCTTTACCAGAACAGCAAGCCGAAAGATATGTCCGCTTTGGACAAAGCACTTGATATCTATCAGATAATCCATAAGAAACTCAGTGGACAGCCGATCACTGAAAAGACAAGTTCAGAAGAGAGAGAGCGTATCCAGAGCAAAACCTTTAAGGTAAAATATATCATTTACACAATCTGGAGAGAGAGACGGCAGCAGGATTTGGTGATAAGTAGCGTGGAGACAATGATACTTTTGGCGGAGGGGGAAAACTGGGATATAATGGTCCCTGTTGAGCCCTGGCGCACAAAGATAAAGGAAATCTATGAACTCTGTAAGAAGGAACTTGGCGGCGCCGGCAAGTAGCACAGAAATGACAAGCGCACAGTCTTATTCGCAAAGGGAGGCTGCTGTGAATGTGGTAAAAATACTGGGTATGGCGCTCCTCGCCGCTGTTGTGGTTACCGTATCTTACACTCTCCTTGCCCAGGAGAAAAGTGAGAAGAGTGAGGACACAATAGAAGTTCTTATGGGTCAGGAAGTCCGCAGAATAGCGCCTGTAACAATCAGCAGGGAGACATATAAAGTCGTCCATTACGGCATCGGAGAGGGCGTCCGAACCTCCTGGCAGGACGAGCGCACAGAGAATGTGGTCTCTGTTGAGCACGGTAACCAGCCTGTCAGATTTATAAGCGCTGAGGAGGACAGGAAGAAAGGCGCATACGAATCTGCTATTGAGAAATACCGCGCCTGCATCAAGTATGAGGGAGAGAAGGAGTGGGTGAAAGTCTATTCCTCATTCTATGTGGCAGAGTGCTTTTTCCTCTGGTCAAAGACCGACCCATCCAAATTAGAAGAGGCGCTCAAATCCTATGACAACTTCATCGCCCAGTTCCCCGACCACAGGTTCGTCCCGGACTCCTGGCAGGGAAAGGCGCATTGCGCACTGATGCTCGGAAAACCCCAGGTTGCGAAGGAAGCCTACGAACAGATGGCAAAAGGCGAGTTCGGACCCAAATACAGATACTGGGGCGAAATCGGACTGGCGCAATTAGAACTCGCCCAGGGCACAACAGCACAGGCTCTGGAAAGAATAAGGAAGATTCTCATAGATACCAACGCACAAAAAGTGCCAGGAGTCGTCGCAACCTGCAAACTCCTCCTGGCAAAGGGGCTGGTGGCAGCCCAGAAATACGATGAGGCTATCAAGAATCTCAAGGAAACTGTTTCTAATCCTGGAGAAGTGGGAAAGGAGGTGATGGCGACTGCTCACAGTCTTTTAGGAGATTGCTACCGACAACTCGGCTCAACCCCAGATACAGAAAAAGCGCTTATGGAGTATCTGAAGGTGGTGCTCCTGTATCCCGCGGTTGAGTCAGAGTATAGAAAGGCTCTCAAGAACGCCATAGAACTGGCAGAGAGTTTCGGCGGCGACACCTACAAGGAAATCATAAAGGGTCTGAAGGAGGAAGCAAAGAAACTACAAAAGTAGCCGCCCCAGGCGGCTCAAAAGGAGGGACAGATATGCGAAGTAAACTTATCATTGCGCTTCTGATTACGCTGGGTGCGCTGCTCTTCACAGACAGCCTTTTCGCTCAGGCGAGTAGAAGCATTGCCGGCTCCCAAGCAGAAGTAACTATTTCCTGGTTTGACACGATACTAACCGGGTCAGGCACTTGCGGATTCACAATCATCGGACTCTCTGTTGTCGCTGGTGCACTCATAATTGAACACTTTATGACTATCAAGCGCGACGTTATTGTGCCGCCAGAAATTGTCGCTCACCTTGAAAGCCTCTTTGAAGACGAAGAGTATGAGGAAGCGATGACGCTCTGCGAAAGCGCACCTAATTTCCTTACAAACGTCGTAGGAGCGGGTCTGCCAAAAATCGGACAGCCTTACGAAGAGATAGAGCGCGCTATGGAAGAGGCGGGAGAAAAAGAAGCGGTCAGACTACACCAGAAAATAGGCTTCCTCTCCCTGATTGCGCAGATTGCACCTATGCTTGGACTTTTCGGAACTGTCCAGGGTATGATTATGTGCTTCAACGTTATCGCACGCTCTACCGGTGCGCCAAGCCCCGCTATGCTTGCAAGCGGCATTATGCTCGCCCTTGTCACGACGTTTGAGGGGCTTCTCGTGGCTATGCCCTGCATCGCAGCCTACTTCTACTTCCGCAATAAAGTCATACGCATAGTTATGGAGGTCGGGGAAATATCGGAAGAACTTATGGAAAGGTTCAAGCCGCAGGAAGAGATGACAACGGCGACAGCATAACAGCCGCCAGGAGGTGAGTAATGGCAGCAATTCTGGAAGGAGACCCCACGAATCAGAAGTGCGAGATGAATATGACCCCAATGGTGGACATCGTATTCCAGTTGATTCTGTTCTTTATGCTTACTGTGCAGTTGGGCGCGCTGGATATGGAGACAATGTCTCTTCCTTACGCGGACCAGGCTGAGGAACAGAAAGAAGACCCGGAAAAGATAGGTACGGTTGTGGTCAACATAAACAAAGACGACGCTCAGAAAGGCATTGTGCGAGTCCAGGGACGCGAATACGACAAGAACAAACTGGCTGAACTGATGCGTATAGAGGCGCTGAGGTCCGGCGAGGAACGAGACCCTCAGTTCCCAAAACTCAAAATATATAAACTGAAAGTCCTCATACGCTGCGACAGAGACGCAAGATACGAAACTGTCCAGTGGGTCTTTGACGCTTGCTCCAAGAACGGGGTCTGGAAAACTATAATAGCAGCATCTCCAACTACTGAGTAGCAGGATAGAACAGGAGGAAAGTTATGCCAGAGAAGAAGGAAAGCCCGGGACAGCGCTTCAGGCGCGAGGCGCAGGATGACCACCCTGACCTAAATATGACGCCTATGGTGGACATCGTCTTCCAACTCCTCATCTTCTTTATGTTAGGCTGCAGATTCGCCACCACCGAGGGCAGAATCAATACGTTTCTGCCAAAAAACAGAGGACAGGGACTAACCAGCGTAGGGGCTATCACGTTGGAGGAAGTGAGGGTCAAACTACTCTGGGTAGAGAAAAACTCGTTCAAAGAGACCAAAGACCCAAATAACGGCAGAGTCGTTCTAAAAGTGGAGAACAGATACTTCAAATCGGTCACAAACCAGTTGCGCGAAACCCTCCCTGACTACGATGCGCTGTGCGAACTGCTGAAGGGGGCGGTAGCGACGTTCAAGCCAACAAAGTCCTACCCGACCCGCCCTGTTATTATTGACGCGCGCCCACTTGTCCCGTTCAAGCACGTTGTCCACGCTCTAAACGCGTGCCTGAAGGCGAAAATAACAGATATAACTTTTGCTGCGCCTGAAATAGAGTATGACTAAAACACCAGAGCGGCGCTTCAGGCAGCCCGCTTCATAGCAGGGTCGCCTGAATAACGCTCAAGACGTGTTCTGGCGGGACATCTGTCAGCGAGACCTGTTATGGCGCGAGAACGCAGGGGGTGCCCTATGCCAGAAAAGAGAGCAACTGAAGAAGTCCGCTTCAGGCGCGAGTCGTTTGACGAGAACCCTGACCTAAATATGACGCCTATGGTGGACTGCGTCTTCCAACTCCTCATCTTCTTTATGTTAGGCTGCAGATTCGCCACCACTGAAGGCAGAATCAATACGTTTCTGCCAAAAAACAGAGGGGGGGAACCAACCAGCACAGGGGCTACCTCGTTGGAGGAAGTGAGGGTCAGACTGCTCTGGGTAGAGCAAAACTCGCTCAAAGAGACCAAAGACCCGAATAACGGCAGAGTCGTTCTAAAAGTGAAGGACAGATACTTCAAATGGGTCACAAACAAGTTCAACGAAACCCTCCCTGACTACGATGCGCTGTGCGAACTGATAAAGGCGGTGCGAGACAAGTTCAAGCCGACCAAAACATACAGGACACTTCCTGTAATTATTGACGCGCGCCCGCTTGTCCCGTTCAAGCACGTTGTCCACGCTCTAAACGCGTACCTGAAGGCGAAAATAAGAGATATAACTTTTGCTGTGCCTGAAACGCTGTATGACTAAAATTGCCGGAGTGACTCGGCGCCGCTCCCCCCAAATTTGAAGTGCATTCAGTTTTGGCTTAGGGTCCTGAATTTTTCCTTGAACACCTCCTTTGCGTGTGATAGATTGACATAACAGTCAGGGAGATATTGTTGTGGGAAGAACCACCCGTAAGCGGCTGGAGCAGGTACGAATAAGGATGCGGGTGTCCTGCTACGGAGCCAGATTCTATACGTTTTTCCTGATTCTCGCAGTCGCCTATACAGTTTTATTTCTTTCCTCGCGCCTTCTCGCTCTTATACCTTACACGTTTGACCCTGTGACGCTACTGATTATCCCGGCAGGGGCGGCGGTGCTATCAGCGATTCTTCAGCGCCGACCAAGCCTGACTGATGCGGCGCGACTTGTGGACAGGCAGACTGATAGCAGCGACCTGTTTCTCACAAGTGTTCTCATTGCAAGAGCGGCTGGTGAGTTCAAGCCCTTCGTTCTCTCTCAGGCTGAAGAGAAAGCCGCTTCTGTCAATCCGGGGGCTGTTCTTCCCTGGCGATGGGGAAATAGAGCGGGAAAAGTAACTCTCGTGTGCGCATTACTGGCGCTTCTGATTCTCTTCCTGCCCCAGTATGACCCCTTTGGGAAGGAACAGAGGCGGCAGAGAGTTTCCCAGAGAAAGAACTTGTTGGACGCGAGCAGGAAGGCGACAGCGCTGCGTGCCGCAGTTCTGCGTGAGAAAGGCACAGCAGAGGTTTCCGAGGAAGTCGCGCGCGCGCTGGATAGGTTGAAGAAGAATCTCAATGCTTTGAAGCCGCAGAACAAGGCAGGCAATATGGAACAACTCTCGCTCAGTCAGAAGGAATTGAGCGACCTGTGGCGCAAGAAGAGCGAGGAGAGACTGGAGAAAGCGCTTGCAGGTGCGCAGGAAAGTCAGACGCTTGGCAGCGCTGACCAGAAGAAGATGGAGCAGTGGAAAAAGAATCTCGGAGAAGGCGAATGCTCGGCGATGAAAGAGGAACTTGAGGAACTGAAGAAACTGACTGAAAAATTAGGGAAAGAGACAGACCCTCTCCAGAAGCAGAAGATGTCGGATGAGATAAGGAAACGGCTTGAAGATATGGCTAATTTTTCCAGAAACGAACTGGGGTGAAAGAGCACAACAGGCGCTCTGGTCAGGGCGCTGGAACAACTTGATATGCGCGGAATGGAAGGGCTTTCCGAAGAGGCTCTCAAGGCGCTTCAGGAGACACTCGGTCTTACTGAACAGGAACTGGAAGACCTCGCGCGCGCTGTCAAAGAACTGAAAAGTCTGGAGAATGCTCTGGGGACAGTGCAACTTGCGAAGTCGCTCAACAGTATGGATAAACTGGATGGCGAGGCGTGCAAAGGGCTGGGAGCGCTCAAGGAATACGAGGAACTCTACAAAAGAATTCTTGCCGCCGCAGGCACGCAAGAGCAGGGACCGGGGATGAGAGGTCCCGGAGTGGGAGAGGGCGGGAAAGCGCCTGAAAGTCCCACGGATACCGCGTCCAGGTCGGAACTTTCAAGGTCGGCGCTGACGGCAGGGAAGATGCTAATGGAGTGGAAAGTCCGTGGACTGAGTCAGCCCGGCGAATCAAAGGAAGATTTTTCCCACCTCCTGAAAGATGTCAGGCAAGGAGTGAGCGAAGCCATTCTTCAGGAACAAGTTCCTCAGAACTATCATGAGACGATAAAGAGATACTTTGGCTCAATTGGAGAGGAAGTTGGCAAGTCCTCAGGTAAGTAACCGCTTCAGTCTCCTGCTTCGCGGCATTATTCTTGTCCTCATAGTTATCGGGTTCCTGATAATTTACCGGCTGTTCTGGTATTGCGGTAGAGAACCGCTTGTTGTCTATTGCGCTCACGATTCCATCTACTCTGAGAAAGTCCTGAAAGAGTTTGAGAGACGCACAGGGATTTCCGTATCGGTCCGTTTTGACACAGAGGCGACCAAGTCGCTCGGACTTGTTGAACTTCTTGTTCGGGAGAAAGACCATCCTCGCTGCGATGTTTTCTGGAACAACGAGGTTCTCGGAACTCTCTATCTTCAGGATGAAGGGATTCTTCAGCCTTACAAGGGGGCGGGGTTTGAGCGGATACCGCCTCAGTTCAAAGACCCTGATGGTCACTGGGTCGGCTTTGGGGCGCGGCTGAGAGTCTATATCATCAACACCAACTTACTTTCGCCGGTGGAAGCGGCGGTAAATAAGGCTCTTCAGGGCGACCTCTCCAGGGTAGCCATCGCGAAGCCGCTGTATGGGACGACGTTTACTCATTATACTGTTTTGTGGCACCTCTGGGGTGAGGATAAGTTGAAGGCGTGGCACACGGACTGGCGCAGGCGGGGCGTGAGAGAGGTGCTTGGAAACGCGACCGTGAAAAGCCTTGTGGCTGAAGGCGTGTGTTGCCTCGGTCTGACTGATAGTGACGACTTTTTTGTGGCAAAGGATGAGGGCAAACAGGTCGCTATGCTGCCGTGCAGACTGGAAAACGGCTCTGTCATCTGTATTCCAAATACTGTGGCGATAGTGAAGGGCAGCCGCCATCTGGAAGAGGCAAAGAAGTTGGTTGACTATCTTCTCGGCGAGGAATGTGAAGAGTCTCTGGCAAACTCCAGGTCGCGGCAAGTGCCGCTCGGTCCTGTTGCACCGGAGCGCATTTCGGAAGAAGTGAGAGAGTTGAAAAGATGGGCGGAGGCTGCGTATCCGCTCTTCGCTTTGAAAAATGCTCGTTCTGCCTGTCTCAACTGGCTGAAGTCGGAGTATCTGAAGTGAGCCTGTCTGCAGAGTGCGGGTGGTCCCTGCTGAGAGGCGCGTCAGTCGCGTTCCTTTCTGTTCTTCTTGCGTTTCCCCTGTCTTCGTTCCTGAGAAGTGTGAGCGGCAGGTTCAAGTCATTCTGGTGGCTTCTTCTGGTTCTTCCATATCTTACGCCTTCTCTCCTGACCGGTTATGGTTACACCGCTCTCTTTCTGCCACTTATGCGCTACCCTATTTTGACCGAGATATGTTACACATTTTTGCTTCTCATCAAACTTGCGCCTGTTGCGACGCTTGTCCTCTACTTATACCCGAGCGCAGTTTCTCCCGAAGGCGTCCATTGTTACTCAATTCTGAGGTCGTCAAAGCGCGCTTGCTTTCTGCCTGCCACATTCCTTTTCGTGGTTCGCAGCAGGCTCGGGGCTGTTGCAGTGGCGTTTGCAGTTGTCTTTCTGTTATCGTTCAGTGAGTTTGAACTGGCTTCGCTTCTGGGCGCTGCCGGCTGGACAGGCAAGTTGTTTGATGCTCAGACCGGGGGGTTCACGCTCGCCGCGTCAATTCAGATGTCGCTCTTGCCGCTCCTGTGCGAGGCGCTTCTTCTTGTTTTTACACTTATACTCCTCTACAGGGAGATGGGACGCGGAAACTCTTCATTCAGAGCACAAGTGAACGTTGTGGATTGCAGGTTTATTTGGGCGGCTCTTTATCTATTCGCTTCATCTGCGCTTGTAACTGCTTTTCCTCTTTTCGTGGTTGTTTCCAACTCGGTCCGTGGGTTTGGAGTGTTGATGCAGAACTTTCCCATTTTGAAGGAGATTGGGGCCAGCGCCCTTCTTGCGGTGACCGCCACATTCTTATCTTACGTGATTGCGGGGTGGCTTTCTTCGGGTGCACTGTCAGGTAGAATGAGGAGAAGGCTGCTTATTCTCGCTCTCTCTCTCTGCGCGCCCGGTCTTCTCGGCGCTCTCCTGCTCTCTCTTTTTATCCTGTATGTGTTTCAGATGCCGGGGTTGAGCGGCGCGTATGATACGCCTATTCCTCTGCTTCTGTGCCTGCTGCTGATTCTACTTCCTTTTGCTGTGTTGCTGCGCCTTCTGCTTCATTCGGCGGGTCAGGGTTCAGCGATTCACGCTGCAAGTCTGATGAGGCTGTCTCCTGTTCGTTTCTGCCGATTGCGGGCTGCGAGGTTAGTTCGCAAGATTAGAAACCGCGGATGGCTCTGGTTGGTATTTCTTCTCTTTTGCATCGCATACTTTGATATGACCGCTTCCTCTGTGCTCGCACCCTCCAGTATGACTCTCGTCAGCGCGAGGCTGTATAACCTGATGCACTACGGGAGAAGCGCTGTTCTATCTGCAATGGTATTTGTCACTTTTCTTGTTCCATTTGTGTTTGTTTTTTGTGTAGCGATGATACGAACTATCTATTCGCAGACGGGTCACTATGAGCAGAGTTCTGTGGAGGCTCAATGACGTTTGCCTGCAGGGTAAATGTCTTCCTCGGCTTGAAGGAATCAATCTTGAGATAGAGGAAGGCAAGACAGCGGTAATCGGACAGTCTGGCGCAGGCAAAACATCTCTTCTGAATCTCCTCGTTGGCTTTGAGCGGCCTGACAGGGGAGTTGTGCACCAGTTATTTCCTGAAGCACCTCAGCGTCTTCCGCTTTTCTGGGTTCCTCAGGATGGTGGGCTCTGGCCCCATATGAAGGCGAGGGAACATCTGGAAGTGGTTATTGACCGTGGCGATGCGTCCGGGAAAGCGATGAGTGTTCTTTCAGCGTTCGGCATTCAGGAGAAGGCAGACTCCTATCCTGCCCAACTTTCGCAGGGGGAGCGGGAGAGGCTGTCTGTAGCACGCGCTATCTCTTCCCGTGCGACTGTTCTCGTTATGGATGAACCGCTTGTGAGTGTTGATATAGCC
>Ga0315282_10011987_pt1 | contig 13333 bp, 5 predicted proteins | sample YL17G07_20_MG_FD_203693 | JGI IMG/M metagenome (GOLD analysis project Ga0315282, IMG submission 203693) | Sediment microbial communities from Yellowstone Lake, YNP, Wyoming, USA - YL17G07_20 | ecosystem: Environmental > Aquatic > Freshwater > Lake > Sediment | place: USA: Wyoming | collected...
CTCGGCGCTCTACGTGCGGGACGCGGTGGACGGGCTCTTGCGAATCGCGCGGCAAGGCGCAACCGGGATCTACCACCTCGGCGGCCCTGAGCGGCTCTCGCGCTATGAGTTCGCGGTGCGGTATGCGCGGTTTTTCGGGCTGGACGAGAGCCTTGTGCACCCGGCCCGGCAAGCAGACGCGGGCGGGCCGATTTTTCGTCCGCCGGACGTGTCGCTCGACATCTCCAAGGCGCGGCGCGAACTGGAATTCGACCCCCGTCCAGCGGAAGAAGCGTTCCAGGAACTGAAGAAAGCGCAGTCAGGATAGAGATAGGAAACGAACGCCCCATCCTCGATTCCGCTGGTTTCAGTCCAAACAGAGGGGCATGAAGACAGCGAACCTCTTTGCGTCCTTTGCGATCTTCCGTTCAATGTTTTTGGGTGGTCTCGCAGATGCAATGGGAGATGTCAGGGGACTGTCCCCTGGAGCAGCGCGATGGCCCGCCGGTATTTCTCGATCCTCGCGCGGTCTTTCTCGGTGGGCTCGGCGATCCGGCTCAAGTCGCTGTTGTCCTCGAGGTCCGCGAGTTTGACGCGTCGGCCCATGGCGCTGCGGCCCGCGCGAAGCACATACTCCTCGTAGGTCTCCTCCGGCCTGCGGGACACCGACTCGATGGCCTCCAGCACGGCTTCCGGGAAGCCTTCCGCCCTTAAACGGTCCAGCGTCCAGTCGCTGTCCTCGATCACGTCGTGCAGGACCGCAACCATGCGCTCTTCATCCGTGTTCATCCGCAGCATCACGCGGAGAGGATGGAGGACGTAGGGAGCGCCGGCTTTGTCCACCTGGCCGGCGTGGGCCTGCGCCGCAATCGTGATCGCTCGTTCCAGGGTGCTCATGGTTGCCTTCCTCCCCTATCCAGTACCATGGGGATTATACGGGGCATTCTCCCGAAATGGAAACCAAAACCGATCCGCGCCATGTTTGGGGTATAATATCGGTGATTTGCGGTAAGGAAACAGCGTTGCTGTCCCGGAGGGACGGCTAAGACTCGGGATCCGGCTGGAACTCAGCCGTCCCTCCGGGACTCCGGGAAAGAGGGCGATTCTCCGCCGCACCGTTGAAACGGTGGGCTATTGTCAATCGTCCCTCCGGGACTGCGTGACCCAACCTGTCCTCAGGAGGAATGGCATACACTTCTCTGCCTCACCCTGCAAATCAGCGGGGCGCGCCCCCGTTTCCCTTTCCAACAGCGTTTCCTTCTGGACTCTTCGGCTCCGGATTCCTATCCTATCTCCATGGCCGCGTGGCGCTCGGAGAGTGTCCCACGGAGAAAGCCGCGGTTCTCGGTTCAAGCGAGGCAGACATGGGCGGGATAGACCTGGACAAACTGAAATCATTGATTCTTGCCGAAGAGCAGTACATTCGAGAGTCGGCCACGGCGTATTTCGGCGATGGGTGGATCCACGACCGGGACATCCTGGGGCTGGCGCTCGCGGCGTGCGAACGCTACGGATATGAGAAAAACTATAACGTGCTCGACAACGCCGTCCAGCAACCCATGGATGAGAACGCGTTCAACGTGATCCTGGCCCAGTTGAAGAAAACGGAAGACGCCCGGTTGGCCTCCATCCTTTGCCGGTTGCTGTTGTGGGCGCCGCTTGAGATCGCCCAAAGACACTGGGACGAGTTGGTGGACTGCGATAATCTCACCGCCGATACGGAGACGATCCTCGAATCCCGCGTCGAGTACCCCGACTACACACCCCGGGGTCTCTTTGATGAGCTCAAGGGGTTCTGCTGGGAAACGCAAGAAGAAGACCTCGATGACTTCGACTGGGATTACGCCCAGGCCATCGTGGAAGCCCTGGGAGAGACGGGCGGCCTGGATCCCGAACTCGTTCTCAAGGCGCTGGAGCCCAGGTCGGCGAAGGACCGGTGGACTCCGGTCTTTGCGATGGAGTTGGCGGGAGCGCTTGGGATCGCCGAGGCCGTGCCACGGATCGTGGAATATCTGGGGGAGAGGGAAGATTCCCTGATCAACAGCGCCATCCGGGCGCTCGCGCGAATCGGCGACCCGCGCGCCGCCACCCTCATCGAGGAACTGTTCTTCGCGAAAGATTCGAGCTTCCGGTTCGGTGCGGTGGACGCACTCGGCGCGTTCAAACACCCGGAATGCGAGCGCGTTATCCTCTCGCTTCGCGCCGACGAGCGCACGGACGCAAAAACCACGGCATGGTTGTGCGATTCCCTATGCCGCCACTTTCACCCGGCGGCCCTTGATTGGGCGCGGGACGTCTGGGCCCATGAACAGGAAGAGGACCTGAACGAATTCGAGGAGGATCTTCTGGTCATCTGCCGGCTGCACGGCATCGAAGCCCCCGAAGCCGTGGAGTGGCACGCGGAGATTGAGGAGCGGGAGGCAAGATTTGCCGAAATGCTGCGCCAACTCCGCGCGGGAGAACTCCCCCCGCAGGACTCGCCGGAGGACGACGAGGAGTATCTGGACGACGAAGAGTACCTGGACGACGAGGAGTATCCGGATGAGGACGACTGGGATGATGAGGATTACGAGGACGAAGACGAGGGCTTCGGTCCCTCGCCTTATCCGGGACCCTATGAGCCGGTGAAACCCTATCGCCGCCCGACGCCCAAGGTCGGCCGCAACGAGCCCTGCCCGTGCGGCAGCGGCAAGAAATACAAAAAATGCTGCGGGCGGGAATAAGGCGACGACCCTCCCAGGGGGCCTACCCCAGCCAGTCCCGTTTGATTTCCTTTAGTCCATCGCGGAATCTCTCGAATAGGGAGCGGCCGTCCTCCTTCACTGCCTGCCCCTCGATCTCGGCCAGTTCCCGCAGGAGCTCCTTCTGCCGCGGCGTGAGTTTGCGGGGAGTCGAGATGATCACCCGGACGTACTGGTCGCCGCGCTCATCCGGCCGGTTGCCGGTCCTGGGCATCCCGAGGTTGCGCATGCGGAAGACCTGGTGGGTCTGGGCGCCAGGGGGGATGCGGAGCTTGGCGGTGGATTCAATGGTGGGAACCTCGAACTCGTCGCCCAGAGCGGCTTGGACAAAGGTGATGGGGACCTCGCAGTAGAGATCGTCGTCGCGGCGGGCAAAGAAGTCATGCTCCTTGACCTGCAGGACGATGTAGAGGTCGCCTCGTGGCCCGCCCGTCGGTCCTGCCTCGCCTTCGCCCACCAGGCGCAATTGCGTGCCGTCGGATACGCCGCGCGGGATGCTCACGGAGATCTTGGCGGTGCGCTCGATCAGCCCCTCGCCACAGCACTCCGAGCAGGGGGATGTGATGACCTTTCCCCTGCCGGCACAGGCCGCGCAGGTGGAGACCATGGCGAAGATTCCGTGGCTGACGCGGACCTGGCCCGATCCGCCGCATTGGCGGCAGTTGGATGGGGAGGTTCCGGCCTCGCAGCCGCTGCCCTTGCAGGCTTCGCAAGGCTCGAGGCGCTTGACCTTAAGTTCGGCGTCCTTGCCGCGGAAGGCCTCTTCGAGCGTGAGGCCAAAGCGTACGCGCACGTCGCGGCCGCGTGTGGGCCTTGTGGAGCGGCGGCTGGTTCGCGCGCCGCCGAAAGAGCCGCCGAAAAAGTTCTCAAAAAGGCTGCCAAAGAGGTCTTCGAAGTCCCCCGCGTGCGTGAAGTCCTCCCAGGCGAAACCGCCGCCGGCGCCGTGAAAACTCCCGCGGACGCCTTCGTAGCCGAAGCGGTCATAACGGGCCCGCTTGTCCGCGTCGGAAAGCACCTCGTAGGCCTCCGCGATCTCTTTGAAACGCTGCTCGGCTTCAGGGTTGTCGGGATTGCGGTCGGGATGGTGCTTGAGCGCGAGCTTCCGGTAGGCCTTCTTTACCGCGTCCAGGGTGGCGTCGCGGTTGACGCCCAGGGTCTTGTAGTAATCCACTTCGGCCATCTTTCCTTCCGGGCCTTCAGGAGATTCGCGTTCCCCAGCGCGCGGAGAGAGGATCTCCCTCGTCTCCCCAGGGAACCCGATCTCATCCAATATGCACACCGCCCCCGGGTCTGCAAGTGTCATGTTTCGGGAGGGGCGGGACCGCCGATTTGCGGGATGGCGCGGAGAAGTGTGTTCAATCCCTGCCAGACTCCAATACCGCGACAAAGGACCTCAACGACAACAGGGACGAAAGGGACTCAAAGTCACTGTAACCCGGGATCGGACAGAGAGAGCAGGGCCCGTTTACCTGCCGCTCTGTGTTTTCTCTTTGCCCAACAGTATCGTGCGAGCCCTGGGATGGCTCAACTGGCGGTTGGTCTCCAGAAGATTCTCGTAGGCCTCGGCGGGAATCACCGCGGGCCTCAGGTCCACTTCGTGCACGAGGCGCAGGTCCGCGCGCACCTGCGATCCTTCTTTTGCGCGGCCCTCGCATCGCACCGTCACGCTGCCGCCCCCACGGGGCGCCATCCAGTCGAACTCGCCAGGAGCCAGGACGACGCGACGGAGTTCCTCAGGCAAAGCGATATGCGTGGTGAGCGTGAAACGCGTGCGATCGCTCCAATACAGCGCCTGGTCCCGCTCGTCGGCTCCCAGGCGCAGCAGATTGTTCAAAGAAGCGGGCAGGTTCAGATAGAGGTAATCCCCATTGCGGACCGCGAAGTGCTCCACTTCGGCGGTGAATCGCTCGATGCCGGGGTATTGGTCGAAGAGGGTCTCAAGATCCCCCGAGGCCTTCGCGCTTTGAGAAACCTCCGCGACCAGTTCCTGGTAGTAGCGTTTGCGTTCTTCGGGAGGCATCTCCGCGAGCTTCTTTCTGGACGAGCCGAACGCGTCGCCAAAATACGCGCGGGTTTGCGTCACGCGCGCGCTTCCGTCCGCCCGAAGGTCAATCTCATAGTCCTGGCGGAACTTGTCCTCCTTGTCTTTCCCCGCGCGGATAGTGCACAAGCGGCCCGACGCGACTTCGAGCCCGGGACGACCGTCGAACGAGGTAACACCCAGGGCGTCGTACTGGTTCGTGTCGTTCAGATAAATGTACTCCCCCTTGAGCTTGACGCGCACCAGGACAGTGTCAAAAAGTCCCGCACCCGCGTAGTTGAGAAGGCGCCTCTGGAGCTGCGCTTCGAGGGGAGCCGAGGAAGCCAGAACAAATTCGGGATGCAGACCCGGCTCCCTGAGCATGACGTAGAGAAGAACGGCGCGGTCGGTGGTGTTTCCATAGCCGTCGGTCAGCGCCTTGTCCGCGGGGGTCACGGCGGTGAGGGGCAGATCGGCGATTCCCGGGCCGGCCGGCCGGACGTTGATGGCCACAAAGTCGCGGATTGCGTTGATCTTCTTCTCGGGGCCCTTGAGGTCCTCCGTAAGCTCGTTTGCCTTGGTCTGGGCCGCTTTCTGTCCCTTGACGGCGGTTTTCAGAGCAGCCTTGACCTCCTTGGCGCGGTCCTCCCACTCTCCCACCGACACAAAAACGGACGGATTGAAGCTCCACAAGGGCGGAAGCTCGTCTTCAGGCTTGACGGCGGGTTGATTGGTGGCCTCCCATTGGAGCCGGCAACCGTTCCCGCGGGTAACCGTCTCCGTGATACAACCGGTTTTCGAACCCTCTCCAATCCGTCCGAAAACCCCCCAGTCATCCTTCAGGACTCTGAGGACCAGCGATTCCGGCACGCTGAGGCAAACGCGTGAGTGGACAATCGGATCGGACGCGCGGAAGGTGAACACGGCCCCGAAAGCAGGAAGGCCCTTGCTGGTCTTGGTGTACTGGTACTCGATCATGCTCCCGGTCTCCACGCCGGGAAGGCTCGCGACCAGGATCTTGGCGCCGGGATAGCGCTTCGCGGCGCCCGTCCATTCCGCGTCCATGAGGTTGACTTCCTGGGCACTGATGGTTTTCACGACGTCGTCGTTGGTGACAGTCGCCCGGTCGAGCTTCACCTCTTCCCACGCGGGGTTGAACTCGAACTTGATCTCCGCATTGTCCTTCTTGCCCTTGTAGGTGAGGATTTCCTTGCGGACCGTCACCGTCTCGGTCCAGTTGTGCGCGTCTTTGAGCTGAATGTTCACGTCGTGTTCGAGTATCCGGCTATCCGCCTGGGCCGAGGGCGCGGGGCGCGCGAAAATGGGCTTCTTCTGGTTGTTGTATTCGATCGCCTTGAGGGCCTTCTTCAACTCAAGGTACTGCTCAGGCGTGAATTCCACCGACTTCAGGGTGAACGTGGCCTTGCCGGACAGGACTCCGTTTTCGAGGTTCAATTCCTTCTTCCAGCGCAGTGTGTCACTGTCGAGGACAGGGTAGTCCGGCATGGCCGCAACCCGCCCGAGCGCGGGGTCCACCTCCAGGCTCAGGGTCTCTTCCACACCGCAGGCGGCGCCGGTCTCAAGCGTGTACTTGCGCTTCTCGAGACCCGCCTTCCCGGTCACCGTGTTGACCATTCCCACCCGGGAGCCAAAGTTGGGAACCGGGAACATCGCGGTATCGCCGTTCGCGACCAGAACGTCCTTTGCCTCGAACCCGATCCGGACACTCATGGGCTGAGAAGTGTCCTCCATGTTTTCCGGGGTGAGTTCAAACCGTGTGAGAACGCCGCCCGCGGCGAAGCGCTTGACAACCCCCTCAAAGAACTTGCGGCGCTCCTCGGGCTTGATGCCGGAGAAGTAACCGCGGTAAGCGTTGTCATTGATTCCGTCGAAACGCAGGGTACTCTCGCCGCTCAGGCTCCCGGCGGCGTCCAGGCGTCCCGATGTGTCCACCCGCAGCATGTTTTGCTCCGCGGGAATGATGGGGGAAGTGCGCAGGGTCTCCCCTTCGGGCCGGGCAACCAGGTAGCTCTTGTTGCTCAAGTATGCGGGGAAGATATCCTTGGTGGTCTCATCCGTCGAATCCATCAATATGTAGGCGCCGTCTTCGCTCTCCGCGGCGGAAATGGCGTGGTTGAAGTAGGGCTTAGGCACCTCGGCGTCTATCTTCGGTCCGGCGTGGATGAGAACCGGATAGGCCTTGATCCCGGCCAGCCTGAGCATCGCCACGAGGAGCGCCGCCTTGTCCCGGCAGACGCCGTGGCGGTTCTCGAAAGTCTTGCGCACGTCGTGAGGCTCGTAGCCGGGCGCTTCGGCCTCGATGGTGATCCCCATGTAGCGCACTTCCTGCGAGACGAAGCGGAAGATCGCCCGGATCTTCTCGTCACGGGTGGTCAGTCCCTTGGTGAGCGCCTCGACCTTGGCCCGCATCTCCGGGGTCTCTTTGAAGTGGGGTTCCGACAAGTTCCAATACCACTTCGAGATTTCCTTCCAGTCGGGGGTCGTGCTCACGAGCAACCGCTGGACCACGGTGTCAATCTCCGGCATGTCGGGTTCCTCGTACATGCGCGGAACATCCCGGACCTCCCACCGGTAGATGCGGCGGTCCGCGGTCTCGGTGTTGGTGTGGGTGACCGTGCCGGGGATTTCGGCCTTGAGGGCGATGGAGCGCAGGGGAAGGTCCTTGGGCGCGCGCACTTCATAGATGTAGCGCCTGATCGGGCTCGTGTACTCGAAGACCTGGTAGTCGCTCCAGGTGTTGGGCACGCGGGGCTTGACAAGCCGCCGCCGGCTCACGTAGTGCACGATGTCGCCATTTTCGAGGCCCGGAACGTTCACCGTCAGGATCCTGTCGTTCGGATCGTAGATGTTGGACTCCATCTGGGAGGGGTCCACCATCGTTTTGCTCTGTTGCTTCGCGTCTATCTGGACAACGACCCCGTTGGGCTTGATGATCTGGAGAAGCGTGAGGGTGACGGTGGTATCATAAGGAAGCGTGTAGGGAAAGGGGAGGCTTTGGGACTCGCGCTTGCCCTTCTCGGTCAGGACCTTGTTATAGGTGTCGTCCCACGATAGGGCCGTCCCATCCTTCTCGAAGATCTGGATGATGTGGTCGGCGACCAGAACATCGTCGGCGTTGGGATACTTCTCGGCGGTCACGCCGGCGGCCGCTTTGAGGACCTCGGCGGAATCGAGAATGCCGGCGGAGTAGTCCTGCGCCGCGGCGAGTTGACAAAGCAGGGCCGCAAGCAGCGCCGCCAGGAGGACGAAACGGGCCGTCACGAAGGACAGACGGCTCCGGCCCGGGAGAGACATGACGCATAGAGACTTGGCGCGCAGAGACACGGCGCGCAGAGACATGGCGCGCAGAGACACGGCGCGCAGAGACGTGGCGCGCAGAGACCTGGGGCAAAGAGAGGTGGGGCATGCGGATATTTTCCGAGAAAACGCGTGGGACATGGGACTTAGCTCCTTGGTGCTCTGGGCTGGTTTCGCCCGCCGACCCGGACGAAAACCGAACAACCATAGCATAGCCCCCTCGTCTCCGCCACAACATCCGCTTGAGATCGCGGAATCCGCCAATCCTGCAATCTCGGAGGAGCATTTCAAAGCTCGGTTCGTAGATCCGCCTTCAGGCGGCTGGGGCCAATGGACCCCCTAAAGGAGCAATTACGAACAGGATTTCAGGCCCTTCGGTTGACTTGGAAATCTTCCTGGCAATCTCGCCCCATGTTGCGTTCCCGCTTGCATGGCACGGGGGTTTCAATTAGGGTGCTAATGGCTTGTGCGCGCGGTGCGACAAGCCAAAAAGCGGGTGAACGACAGGACTTAAGGAAGAGTGGCCCGAAAACGAAATGTCGCCCTAGCTCTGGTCGGCATCGGCTGCCGGTTTCCCGGCGCGGATGGGCCGGCGGAGTTCTGGCGTCTGCTGATAGAAGGCCGTGACGCCACACGGGAGATTCCACCTTCACGCGCGGCGGATCTTGGCGCGGTGGGGGCAGCGGGTCTTGGCGCCGTGGGAGCGACGGATGCCAGCGTCGAGGGGGCGGCGGGTCTCGGCGTCGTGGGGGCGGCGGATCTTGGCGCCGTGGGGGCGGCGGATCTTGGCGTCGTGGGGGCGGCGGATCTTGGCGTCGTGGGGGCGGCGGATCTTGGCGCGGTGGGGGCGGCGGACCTGGGTTTGACCGCTTCGCTATCTGCGCCAATCCTTCCTCTCGCAAGAGGTGGGTTTCTCGAACGGGTGGACCTGTTCGACGCGGCTTTCTTCGGAATCTCCCCGCGCGAAGCGGCCTCCATGGACCCCCAGCACCGTTTTCTTCTCGAAGTGGCGTGGGAGGCCCTGGAAGACGCGGGGCTCACGCGGGAAAGCCTCTCCGGCAGCCGGACCGGCGTGTTTACCGGCCTGTGGACGGGCGACTATGAGAGTCGCATGGCCGCCTCGCGCGTCGGCCCTTCGCTCGAAATGACCACGGGCGGCGGCCGTTTCGCCGCGGCCGGACGGGTCTCCTACGTCTTTAACCTCCTCGGACCCTCCCTCGTGGTGGACACCGCTTCGTCGTCTTCGCTGGTTGCGGTCCACCTGGCCTGCCAGAGCCTCCGACTCGGCGAGTGCGATATCGCGCTGGCGGGGGGCGTGAACTTGATTCTGAGTCCCTCTGTCTCCGCCGCTTTCTCCGAAGCGGGGATGCTCTCGCCGAACGGCCGGTGCAAGTTCGCGGACGCCGCCGCCAACGGCTACGCGCGCGGGGAAGGCTGCGGAGTGGTCGTCCTCAAGCGCCTGCCGGACGCGCTCGCCGACGGCGACCGCATCTACGCGGTTATCGCCGGGGGCGCGGTCCGCAACGATGGCGGCCAAGCGCTTTTCCTTGCGCCGAGCCTGGAGGGCCAGACCGATCTGCTTGGCGCCGCATACGAGAACGCGGGCGTGAAACCGGCCGGCGTCCTGTATGTCGAGGCGCACGGCCCCGGCACTCCCGCCGGCGACCCCGTTGAGATTCAGGCTCTGGCCGCCGTGCTTTCGAAGCGGCGCGCGCCGGGACGCCCGCTGCTTACGGGTTCGGTGAAAACAAACATCGGCCACCTGGAAGCCGCGGCGGGCGTGGCGGGGCTGATCAAGACGGCGCTGAGCCTCCACCATCGCGCGATCCCTCCGAGTCTGCACTTCCACGAGCCCAGTCCGCGGGTCAACTGGCCCCGAGCGCGCATTAAAGTCCTGACGGAGCCGTTTGTATTTACCCAGAAGGAGGAACCGGTCTTCGCGGGAGTCAGTTCCTTCGGACTCACCGGCACCAACGCGCACCTGGTTCTGGGCAGCGCGCCGCGTTCGGACGTTTCCGCCGGGCAAAGGGCCTCTCCCGAAGCCAATCGTGTTTTCCTGCTGCCGCTCTCGGCCGCCGCGCCCGAAGCTCTGAGGGACATGCCGGGACGATGGGCGGATTTCCTGAAAAGCAATGCGGGAGAACAATCTTCTCTTTCCGATATTTGTTTCACGGCCGGCGCGCGCCGCACCCACCACCCCTTTCGCCTGGCGGTGACCGGGCGCTCCCGCGAAGAACTCGCCCCGCACCTTACAGAAAGCCTACAGCCTACAACCTACAGCCTACAGCCTAAAGCCTACAGCCTAAAGCCTCAAGTGGTTTTCGTCTTTTCCGGACAGGGCCCGCAGTGGTTCGGCATGGGACGCTGCCTCTTCGAACGCGAGCCGGTTTATCGCGAGACGATCGAGCGATGCGCCGCGCTGCTGGAACCGCTCGCGGATTGGTCTCTGCTCGAGGAGCTCTCGCGCGACGAGGCGCACTCGCGCCTGGACCAAACCGAGATCGCCCAGCCCGCGCTATTCGCCCTGCAGATGGGACTCGCGGCGCTCTGGCGCTCCTGGGGCATCGAGCCGGCCGCGGTGGCCGGGCACAGCCTAGGGGAGATCGCCGCCGCGTGCGTGGGCGGAGCGCTCACCCTCGAGCAGGCCGTCCGGGTCGTTTTCCATCGCGGACGCCTGATGCAGCGGATCACCGGCGGGGGCCGCATGGCCGCCCTGGGCGTCTCCCAGGAGGAAGCGGAAACGCTGATCGCTCCCTATGCGGGCCGGCTCGGCGTGGCGGCCATCAACAGCCCGTCGTCCCTCACCATCTCCGGCGAAACGGACGCGGTGGAGGCGGTGTGCGCCGAACTGGAGCGTACCGATGTGTTCTGCCGGATGCTGCCAGTTTCCTACGCCTTTCACAGCCCGCAGGTCGAGCCTTTGTGCGAGGAACTGTCCCAAGCGCTTGACGGATTGACCCCCGCCGCCTCCCGCGTTCCCATCGTCTCGACACTGACCGGCCAACTCGCGCGGGCCGGGGATTACGGTCCCGCCTATTGGCCCAGGAACATGCGGCAATCCGTCCAGTTCGCCCCGGCCATTCGCGGGCTTGCCGCCGGCGCGTTCCCGGAGGTGGGACCCGCCGCGGCTTTTGTGGAGCTGAGCCCGCATCCCGTTCTGGCGGTGCCGATTACTCAGTGCGCCGCCGCGGAAGGTTCCGGAGCCCCCTTTCTGGCCTCCCTGCGCCGGGACCGGGAGGAGCACGAAACGATGCTCTCTTCCCTTGGCTCTCTTTACGTTGCCGGCCTTCAGATCCGCTGGGAGAGACTCTACCAGGGGGGACGGTGCGTCAGCCTGCCCTCCTATCCCTGGCAACGCGAGAGGTTCTGGTTCGGGGAGAGTGCCGGGGGGGATGCGGCAGGGAAAACCGCCGTCTCGCCGCCAGAGACCTTTCTCCACCGGATGGCGGCCGCGCCGACGGACCGGGAGCGCCACTCCATCCTCGAATCACAGGTCCGGAGCGAGCTGGCCCAAGTACTTGGGCTGAGGGAAAGCCGGATAGATCCGTCTAAAGCATTCAAATCTCTTGGTTTAGGCTCTTTGACCGCGCTGGAATTCCGGAACCGTCTGCAGGCAAGTCTCGGACTCTCGCTTCCGGCCACACTGGCATGGAACTATCCTAATATCAACGATCTGGTTGACCATCTGGCGAGCAGACTAAGCTCTTCGCCCGAAACCCTGGCCGATACGGGACAATACGGGACAGAGCCAGCCTCGGCCACCCAGGAACATGATGCGGACCTCATGAAATTGCTGGACGAGTTGGAGAGTCTGTCCGAAGAGGAAGCGAAGCGGCTTCTGGTGGAAGAGCCGGGGGAAAAGAAGACATCCGATGAGTGACCTGGAAAAGCGCATCGCCGATCTGAGCCCGGAGAAACGCGCCCTGCTCGCAAAGCGGCTGGGCCGGGCGCCGGGCGGGTCACAACCCGCGTCCTGGGAGCCTATCGCCGTTCTCGGGATAGGATGCCGTTTCCCCGGCGGGGCATCCTCTCCGCAGCGGTTTTGGGAGAACCTGATCGAAGGGGTGGACTGCATCTCCCCCATCCCGCCGGATCGGTGGGACAACGATGCCTTCTGCGATCCCGACCACGCCGCGCCCAATGAACTCGGGATGCGATGGGGAGGTTTCGTGGATGGCGTGGACGAATTCGACGCCGCTTTCTTCCATATTTCGCCGAAGGAAGCCGCGCGGATGGATCCGCAGCAGCGGCTGTTCCTGGAGACCGCCTGGGAAGCGCTGGAGAACGCCGGACTGCCGCCGCAGGCGCTCGCGGGGAGTCCCACGGGCGTCTTTGTGGGCGCTCAGAGCCAGATCGCCGACTACTACTTCCTGCAACTCGCCGGCGCCGAGGAGATGAACGCCTACACCGCCACCGGCACGGCGCATAGCATTATCGCGAACCGTTTGTCGTATTTTCTCGATCTGCGCGGCCCAAGCCTGACGGTGGATACGGCCTGCTCCTCGTCCCTCGTGGCGCTACACCTGGCTTGCGAGAGTTTGCGCCACAAAGAGTGCGGGACGGCCATCGCGGGCGGAGTCAGCGTGATTCTGTCGCCGGAAACCAGCGTTTCCTATACCCATCTCCAGTTCCTTTCGCCGGACGGACGCTGCAAAGCCTTTGACGCCGGCGCCAATGGCTTTGTCCGGGGCGAGGGTTGCGGAGTGCTCGTGCTGCGCCGGCTTTCGGACGCGCTCGGGGCGGGAGATCCGGTGGTCGCGGTGATCCGGGGGTCGGCGGTCAACCAGGACGGGGCGAGCAACGGTCTCACCGCGCCCAACGGCCTGGCGCAGCAGGCGGTCGTGAGCCAGGCCTTGCGCAACGCCGGGCTCGATCCCAGCCGCGTCACGTTTGTGGAAACGCACGGCACCGGGACGATTCTGGGCGACCCCATCGAGGTGGAAGCGCTGAACGCGGTGGTGGGACGTGCAGCTGAGAAATCCCTCCCCTGCTACCTCGGAGCGCTGAAAAGCAACATCGGCCACCTGGAAGCCGCCGCGGGAATCGCCGGTGTGATCAAGGCCGTTCTGTGTCTCCATCATCGCCACATCCCTCGCAACCTCCATTTCACGCGCCTGAATCCCCACATCTCCCTGGAAGGAAGCCGCCTGGCCATTCCCACCCAGAACCTGCCTTGGGAGACGAGCGGCGTTCCCCGCTGCGCGGGAGTGAGTTCCTTCGGCTTCGGCGGGACCAACGCCCACGTGATCCTCGAGGAAGCGCCCGCCGCCCCAAA
>Ga0315282_10011988_pt1 | contig 13333 bp, 7 predicted proteins | sample YL17G07_20_MG_FD_203693 | JGI IMG/M metagenome (GOLD analysis project Ga0315282, IMG submission 203693) | Sediment microbial communities from Yellowstone Lake, YNP, Wyoming, USA - YL17G07_20 | ecosystem: Environmental > Aquatic > Freshwater > Lake > Sediment | place: USA: Wyoming | collected...
GGACGTCACAAGGCGCTGGGGCTGGGGACCGAGGGAGACGCTAGCCTTCGTGGCAGCGGACTCCGAGGTGACCGCGGCGGTGGAAACGTTCACGTCGCGTCCGTCACTCCGCGGCTTGATCGAGGTGAACCTGCCCGAAGGCCTGCGGCCGACAGGGGACCTGAGCGGTTGGGAGGTCCGGTCGGCCGGAAAAGGCATGACCCTGAGGCGGTTCTTTCCCCTAGGCGCGCCGGGAGAGATCGCACGGTTTCTCGTCCCGCTCAAGGTCACGGCCCGAGAGGGGGAGGAACTGCGGGTCTCCCTTCGGGCCGTGCCCCTTGTTTCCGGGGATGAACTGCGGGGTCCTGTCGATACCGCCCCAGGCTGGGAGATCACTAGGCTCGCGCGACTGCGCGTCGCATCGGTCGAGAGGATGTCTGAATTCATCCGTGCGGGTTCGGTGCTGATGCCCACCGATGCCCAGGGGGAGCTGGACGTCCGTAAGGAGCGCGACACGGTTCTCCTTCCGAACCGGACGTGGCTCGCACTCCGTCGGGCTCTCGGGGTCTCCGAGCGGTACGCGGACTACTATGCCCCGGCGGCGTACGAGACCGCACTTTTCGAGAACCAAGCTTCCGAGTCGATTCCGGTTGCGGTGTCGATGCGGGTGACGCACGCCGAAGACAATGCCCCGGTGTCGGGGTTTCGTCCGCCCGATTACCTGTCGGGCGCCTCCGGGGTCCTCACCGTCACCACGGAGCTGACGGCCGCTTCACGGACCCCCGTGGTTCTTCCCGTCTTTGTCCGCGCGGGAGAGCTTCTTCCGGGCCGGTATCGCTCCATCATCGAGGGACGCATCCTGGGCACCGACACGGTCGTCCTGCGCCTGGAGCATCCTTTCCAGGTGCGTGCGGCGGACCTGCGGGCCCTCGTCGTGACCGCCGCGGCCGTGGTCGTATCCCTCGCCGGACTCCTCGTCTTCCTCGCGAGCCAGCGACGGATCTTCCGCTCCCTTCGCATCTCGGAACTCGTCCTCATCGCACTCTTCGCGACGATGACCTTCGTGCTCGTCATCTTCCCGGGAAGCATCCTGGGTCCGGTCACGAGCGCCCTCGCCGGCCCCTTCGGCTTCCTCATCCAGGGGATCTTCTTCGAGGTCCTGAGAATCCTCGTCATGGTGACGCTCCTGGTGCTCGTGCCTCGCGTCGGAACGGTGGCGCTCCTCAGCATCGTGCGGTACCTCATCGGGGGACTGGCCTTCGGCGGGTTCACCCCGGTGGACGTCTTCTACATCGGCTCGTCGGTCGTGCTCCTGGAGGCGGCGCTCTACGTCGCGGGGGTCACGTCCGGGGTCCCCCGACGCAATGAGTCGGGTTTGGGGGCCCCTGCTCGAGGGGTGCTCCGCCGCGACCGGCTGTCGGTGGGGTCGTTTCTCTACGTCGCGCTCGTCATGGGACTCGTCAACGCCGGCACGCAGTACGTCATCTATTGCCTGAACATCAGCTTCTACCGGCTGTATTTCGCGGACTGGTTCATCGGACTCAGCGTTCTGGTCAACGGGTTCCTTTACGCGGTTCTCGGGACGTTTCCCGGTCTCCGGCTGGGTCTCGCCCTGAGACGCATCAGCGAGTAGGTGCTCCGTGGGTGAGCGACTGCTGACCATCTCGAAATTGTCCTACACGTATCCCGGGAGGGAAGAGCCGTCGCTGGTGGAGGTGGAGCTGTCCATCGGCGCGGGGGAGTTCGTGCTGGTGAGCGGCCCGACGGGATGCGGCAAGAGCACGTTGCTCCGGACGATGAACGGGCTCATTCCGCACGACTCCGGCGGGCGTCTCGAAGGGAAGGTGGAAGTCCTCTCACGGGATACGCGGGAGGCGGGGATTGTGTGGCTTGCGTCACGGGTGGGACTGGTTTTCCAGGGACCCGAGGACCAGCTGTTCAGTTCCCGCGCGGAGGACGAGGTGGCGTTCGGACTGGAGAACCTCCAGGTCGAGCCCGGCCAGATCGCCGAGCGCGTCCGCTGGGCCCTCGAAGAAGTCGGGATGGCCTCCTCGACCGGAGTCCCCGTCGCCGAGCTCTCCGGCGGGCAGAAGCAGCGACTGGCCATCGCGTCGGTCATCGCGATGCGTCCGAGGGTGCTGCTTCTCGACGAGCCCCTGAGCCAGCTCGACCCGGCGGGCGCCGAGCAGGTGCTCGACGTGCTCCAGCGGCTCCGACGCGACCTCGACATCGCGATCGTGCTCGTTGAGCACCGCATGCACAACGTCGTTCACCTGGCGGACCGCGTCGTGCTGATGGACGCCGGGCGGATCGTCCTCGACTGCCCAGCCGATCACGCGTTTGACGACCTGGGTCTCTATGAAAAACTCGGCCTTCGGGTGCCTGAGCCGGTGGAGCTGATGCGGAAGCTCGGACGAGACGAAAGGCCCCGCTCGGCCGACGAGGCGGTCCGTCTGCTCCGTGCCGGGGAAAGGGCGGTAAGGAAGTCCGCAAGTCCCAAGTCAACAGGTCCAAAGTCAACCCGGATGACCGAGCCGCTCGTCGAGTTGAAAAACCTGAGCGTCCGGTACACCCGCCGCACGCCCGAGGTGCTGAAGGGACTCGACCTCACGGTCTACCCCGGTGACGTGGTCGCGGTGATGGGTCCGAACGGGTCGGGGAAGAGCACGCTCCTCTACACGATCCTGGGGGAATTGAGGCCGTCGTCAGGGTCGGGGAGGGTCTTGGGGGAGGACGTGACGAAGTGGCGGCATCGGCGACTGGGTGTGGAGGTCGGCATGCTCCTTCAGAACCCCGACCTGATGCTGCTATCCGACCGCGTGGAGGAGGAAGTCTCCGCGGGGCCCCGGAACCTGGGACTGAGCGCGGAGGAGGTCGAGCGGCGGACCCTCGAGGTCATGAAGGCGCTCGGACTGGAGGGGCTCGCCTCGGAACCCCCGCTCGCACTGAGCCGCGGCCAGAGACTTCGCGTCGCACTCGCCTCCATTCTCAGCATGACGCCCAGACTCTTGCTCCTGGATGAGCCCACCACCGGGCAGGACCGGTCCCAGGTCGAGTCGATGATGGACCATCTGGTGGGAATCAGAACAGGAGAGCAGGGGAACAGGAGAGCAGGAGAGCAGGAGAACAGGAGAGCAGGAGAGCAGGAGAACAGGAGAGCAGGAGGGAAAGAAACCACTCGCTTCATCCCCTGCTCACCTTGGGACGGAAAAGGGGACAGGAGCCCGAACAGGAAGGCTCCAGTCCCCTTTTCCACGGTGATCTTCTGCACGCATGACGTGCTGACGGCGTCGCGCTACGCGCACAAGGTGGTGGTGCTTGTGGAGGGACGGGTGCTGGCCTCGGGGACGCCGGCGGAGGTTTTTTCGGACGACGAGGCGTTGAAACAGGCCCACCTGCACCCGCCGCTCGCCGTCGAAATCGCACGCCGGCTGGGACTTCCCGGCGTTGCTTCGGTGGCGGAACTCGTCGGGCGTCTTCGTGAGGCGTGAAGGCGGACTTGAAGAAGTCGACAAGTCCCAGGTCAGCAAGTCCCAAGTCAAATCCGGAATGTCTGTGGACCTGTTGACCTGCGACTTGTGACTTGGGAGTTTGGGATGCTCTGTAGAAAACACCCGTCTTTCTGCTTCATCCCTCTCCCTCCTCTGGGGGGAGAGGGCGCACGTGAGGGGTGGATCCGGCCGGCATGAAAAGAAATCCGCCCCTCACCTTTAATCCTCTCCCCCCCGTGGGGCGAGAGGAAACAACGGCGGCGATCACAAAAGGTGTTTTCTACAGAACAAGTTTCGGACTGAAACGGAGGGACCGGCGTGATCGGGATGCGTTCACTCGTCGAGCCTACGCACGCACGGAAGTGGATCCGCTCTCTCGACGTGCGCCTCAAGATCGGGCTTTTGCTCTCGGCTGCGGTGCTCGTCGTTCTCCTGGACGCCCCGTGGTCCTTGGGGGGTATCCTCGTCGTCGTGGCGGCGCTCTATGCGGCGAGCGGACTTCCATGGGCGAAGCTGCGCCTCGCCATGGTGTTCCTGCTCCTCGTGGTATGGGGGACGATGCTCAGTCAGGCGCTCTTCTACGCGAGCGTCCCCCGCACGGCGGTGCTGGTGCTGATTCCGAAGGACCTCCCGGTTCTGGGCGGCGTCACCGGCGGGCTTTACGTATATAAGGAAGGACTGCTCTACGGGCTCGTCCAGTCGCTGCGCATCGTGACGATGATCGGACTGGGACTCCTCGTGTGCTGGACGACGGACCCGGGAGAGTTCCTGTCGGCACTGGTGAGACTGCGGGTTCCCTACGGGGTGGCCTTCATGACCGTGACGGCGCTTCGCTTCCTGCCGGTGGTGGTGGCGGAGGCGGGAGTGGTGAGGGCGGCGCGAAGGATGAAGGGATATCAACTGAGGCGCACACAGTGGCTGAGACCCGTACCCGCGCTGACTCGGCTCTTCAGGCCGATTTTCGCGAATGCCATCCGTCGAAGCCGCTCCCTGGCCCTTTCCGTCGAGAGTCGCGGCTTCAATCCCGTCGGCGGACGGACCGCCCTTCCCGATCCGGATCGGGACCGGCTGGGAAACTCGGCCGTCTTCGCGCTGCTCGTCCTGGGAGCGGTGCTTCTCCTGGTAACCACGATGAAGCTCCTTCACTGGATGTTCATGGAGGAGATATACTACTGGAGCGCCCTCAGGGGCCTCTATGACTTCGTGCGACGGTTCCTGTAAGGCTTGAGAGTTTCCCCGTGATAACGCACTTTTGGCACGACACTAATAGATCCGGGAACGGACTCACAACTTCCAATTTCAAGCGCCTCCGTCCCGATGAATCGGGACTACTGCGTTCTCGCGAAGGCGGACTTGCACGTTGTCAGTTGCAAGCTGCAGCTCGCACGCCTCGAGGCTGGTTTTCGGTGAGTGGAACATGGGTTCGAAGATACTGATTGCAGCGGCTCTCGCCCTGCTGGCGGCCGGTCTGATGTGGCTGCTTGTGGGCTCGCTTACGCACGTCCCCGGAGAGCTCACGGTCCCCGTGCGCGAGGGGGAACTCGTGGTCCGCGTGGAAGCGACGGGGAAGCTCGAGTCGGACAACGCCCTCCGCGTGGAGGCCAGGCCCCGCGACAACGTCCTGACCTTTCTCGCCCCCGAGGGAGGCGCGGTCAGGAAAGGGGACGTGCTCGCGAGGTTCGACGACGCGATTCTGCGCGAGCAGGTGCTCGGACGCGAGAACGACCTGAAGATGGCCGAGGTGCGTCTGGACGAGAAGGTGGGGCAGATGGCGGTGCGCAAGGAGGAAATCGCGGCACAGGTCACCACGCTCCAGGCGGACCTCGGCATCAAGCGGGCCCAATACGAACGACTGAAGTCCCTTCCGCACCCGGACGACGTGACCCGCTCCCGCCTCGAGCGCGACTACCGGAAGAGCCGGCTGGAAATCGCCCAGCAGGACCTCGAGATCGTGCGCAGTCTCTCGGACAAGGGCACGATGATCTTCTCGAAGGAGGAGGTGCGGGAAAAGGAACTCGCCTACGTCGAGGCCAAGGGAGAGCTGGAGAAAGCGGAGAACGTGCTGAGTCAGGTGCTGGCGGGGGCGCCTCCTGCGCAGCTGGACGCCGCCCGGCGCGACTTCGTCAAGGCCGAGATCGATCTCGACGAGGCGCAAAAGCGATTGCCCCAGCAGATCACCATGCTCGAGGCCGACACGCGCTCGGCCGAGGCGGAGGTGGACAAGATGAAGGCACGCCTCGAGCGGACTCAGAAGGAACTGGACAAGCTCGAAGTGAAGTCGCCCGGGGACGGGATGCTGGTCTACCGCACGGTCGACGGGAAGCCCCTGGAACTCGGGGCACAGTTCTGGCACCACACGCACCTCTTCGACATCGCCAACTTCGACAACATGCTCGTCCGCGCCAAGATCAACGAGTCGGAGTTCGCACAGCTTCGCGTGGGCCAGACCGTCGAAATCCGGGCGTTCTCCCTCCCGGACCGCATCTTCCAAGGCAAAGTCAAGGAAGTCGCCAAGGTGGCCAAGGACAAGTCCGAAGGGGAAGTGGCCGGCAGGGGACAGTCGAAAGCGGGCATCCAGGCCTTCGACGTGCTGGTCAGTATCGACCGGTCCGACCCCTTCCTCCGGCCCAACGTGGAGGCGGAAGTCGTCATCCTGTGCGAGAAAATCCCGAACGCCCTTAGTATCCCCCTGGACGCCGTCTTCGAGCAGGACGGTCGGAAGTGGGTTCGCGTGCTCGACGGACGCAAGCCGAAGTCGCGCGAGGTGAAGCTCGGAATCCACGCGGGCGACTGGATCCAGGTGACGGACGGACTCAAAGCCGGGGAGCGGGTCCTGCTCAAGGTCCCGTCCAGGCCGGGAGGCTGACATGAGAAACCCGGCCCCTGCCCGGACGTTCCCAATTCCGGATTCCAACTTCCACACTCGGAACTTGGAGTCTGGTCCTTGGAGTTTGTCTTTCACTGTGGCACTCCTGGCGATGGTGCTCTTCCTGCCCTCGGGCTGTGGACGCGGGGAAGCTGCAGGCAAGGACGATACCACGGCGCCGGTGCGTCGCGACAAGTTCGTCGTCTGGGTCTCCGCACGCGGCAAGGTCACGGCCGAAAGCAACGTCACGATCGCCCCTCCCCGGTGGTGGCAGCTCAAGGTGTCGAAGCTCGTGGCGAAGGAAGGCGACAAGGTCGAGAAGGGCGACGTGCTGGTGGAGCTGGACACGGAGAACCTCGAAGACCGTGTCCGGGACGCAAGTCGGGACATCCGCTCGGCCGAAGGGGCCCTCCAGAGTGCGCAGGCCGGTCTGGGCTCCGAGCGGGACCGGCTCGCTGCCGCGGTCAACAAGGCCGCCGAAGAGGTGGCCAAGGCAAAGGCCGCCTGCGAGGAGCTCAAGCACCTCCCGCTCGAAACCGACCTCCGCAACGCCGAGATCGACCGCGATACCGCCCGCAAGACCTGCGAACAGGCGAAGATCCGTTTCGAGAATATGAAACAGCTCTACGAGAAGGGCGGGGGCGTGTCGCTCCAGCAGCTCGAGCAGAGGGAGATGGAGTATCGGAGCGCCGTCGCCCAGGAGAAGCGGACGGTGCTTCTCTACCAACTGACGGCGGACGGAGCCACCCAGGCTCAACTCCGGGAGGCGCAGATCAAGCTGGAGCTGGCCGAGCTCGACCGGAAGCAGGCGGAGCGCACCCGCGATCTCACCATCCAAGAGAACGAGGAGATCGTCAAGAAGGCGGAGGGAACACTCGCTCAGAACCAGGGGAACCTCGCCCGCGTCCAGCACGTCATCGACGCCTGCATCATCCACGCCCCCCTCGCGGGGACGGTCTTCTACGGCAACATCTGGACCCCTGAGGGCATGACGAAACTGAAGGAGGGAATGGAGGTCCATCCCTGGGACAAGCTCATGGAGCTCCCGGACACGACCCGGATGCAGATCAAGGTGGAGGTCGAGGAGCGTGATATCGGGTCGGTGGAACCGGGACAGCCCGCACGCATCGCTCTCGACGCTTACCCCGACAAGCCGTTCTCCGGAAAGGTGACCAGGATCGAACCCGTGACGAAGCGCAAGGGGGGACGGGTCCTCGGGATGGCCGAGTCGGAGCGCGAGGATCTCGGCACCAAGGTGATCGAAGTGGTGCTTACGTTTGCCCACGAGGACCCTCTGATCCGCACCGGTCTCAACGGTCGCTCGGAGATCCGCACCGGTTCCCAGGCGGAAGGCCTGGTCATTCCGCTCAAGGCCCTGTTCTCGGTCAAGGGACGCGACGTGGTGTACCTGGCGAAGGGTGGGACACTGGTCGAGACGCCGGTAAAGGTCGGTGGGCGCAGCGACACCGAGGTGCTGATCCTCGAGGGCGTCCAGGAGGGTGACCGGGTGTCGCTCGTGTCTCCGACGCGTCCCGAGGGAGTCGGGAGCGGGGAGGAGCCGAAATGAGTGCTGAGGAAATGAGCAAGGAAGTCGACAAGTCGCGAGTCGCAAGTCGACAAGTCAAGAGACACTCCGGATTGACTTGGGACTTGTGGACTACTTCGCGTCTGACATTTGCGTTGGTGCTGGCGGCGTTCACTCTTGCGACGATCCCGGGTGCTCTCCTCCGAGCCGTCGACAATACGACCGCTGCACCCTCGCCGCCGGACGTGTACGACGAGATCACCGTCAAGCCACGGACGGTCGAACTCCGCACGAACGCCGCAGGGAGCATCCAGCCGAAGAACCGGACGGTCGTTCCCGCACCCATCACCGGCAAGGTCGAGTGGGTGATCGAGGAAGGGAGCCTCGTGAAGAAGAACACCGAGGTCGCCCGGGTGGACTGCACGGAGCGCACGGAGAACCTCGAACAGTTCAAGCTCGAACTGTCCGTCGTCGAGGCCGAGCTCAAGAGGGCGAAGCTCGAGGCACAACTCGTCCAGGAGTCTCTCGATTTCGAGGTGAAGAAGGCCGTTCTCCAGCTGGAGCTGGCACGACTCCGTCGTTCCGTCCTGGGTCCCCCGCTCCAGACCGACGTGGAGCTGTCCCTGCTGACGGTCGAGCAGACGAAGTTCGCCGTGGACGCGGCCCAGAGGGAATATGAGAGGCTCAAGAGGCTGGGGGAGAAGGGGGTCGAGAGCGGGCGGAAGGTCGCCCTCGCGAAGTTGAATCATGAGCGGACACGTGCCGACTACCTGAAGGCCCAGGCCGATCACGAGCTCCTGCTCAAGGGCGACCCGGTGGAAGACATCGCCGTGGCCGACGAGGAGGTGAAGCGGGCGGAAGTGACCCTCGTGCTGGCCAAGCAGCGCCAGAAAAGTCAGGCCGCGTTCCAGGCCACGCAGGTGCGGGTCGCGGAAGTCGCCGTTGAACGGACGAGGGTGCTCATGGCCCTTCAGCAGGACCGGATCGACAGCTCCCGCGTGACCGCGTCCGTGGACGGTGTGGTGCTCTACCCGCGCATGTGGGGGATGCCGCTGCGTGAAGGCGACCCCGTCTGGCAGTCCAACCGACTCCTCGATATCGCCGATCCCTCCGTCATGAGCGTCGAGGCGGTCATCAACCAGGTCGACTGGCCCCGCGTCAAGCCCGGCCAGAAGGTCGAGGTGCGTCTGGTCGCTTACCCGGGCAAGCTCCTCCATGGGACGGTGGTCAGCGTGGGCAAGCTCGCCCGCGACCGGTCCCTCATCCTCCGCGAGGACCTGGCCAACGTCATGAGCCTGCACATCGTGGTGGACGTCGAGGAGCGGGCCAGCGAGCTGCGTCCCAGCTACACCGCGAATATCTCCATCATCACCGACCGCTTCGACAGCGCGATTGCCGTCCCGCGCGGGGCCGTCGTGCGACATGCCGGACGTGACTTCCTGTGGGTAAAGGAGGACAATGCCGCCGTGTTCCGTCCCGTCACGCTCGGAAGCTCGGACGCGACGAACGTCGTGGTGGAGAAGGGACTCCGGCTCGGCGACAGGGTCCTCCTGGCACGGAAAAAGGTCTCGGAGAGCCCATGACGGAAGACACGCGTGCGAGATCGGCCGAGACGGCGATCGAGGCCCGCTCTCCGTCCCGCGCAGCGGGAGCCGGACAGGGCATCCTCATTCGTGTACGGGGTCTGCGGCGGGTCTACCACAAGGGTGACATCGAGGTGGTGGCGCTCGCACGTGTCGATCTCGACGTCCGCGAGGGGGAGTTCCTGGCCATCATGGGTCCCTCGGGGTCCGGCAAGTCCACCCTGATGCACCTCCTGGGGTGTCTCGACCAGCCGACCGGCGGCACCTACGAACTCGACGGCATCGAGGTCTCCGGACTCGACGACGCGGAACTCTCACGCATCCGGAACCGCAAGGTCGGGTTCGTGTTCCAGACGTTCAACCTCCTTTCCGACAGCACCGCCGCCGACAACATCGCACTGCCTCTGGTCTATGCCGGGATCGCCCGTCGCGAACGCTACGAAAGTTCCCACGTCGCCGCCGGTGCCATGGGACTGGCGGACCGTCTCGAACACAAACCCACGGAGCTCTCCGGCGGACAGGTGCAGCGCGTCGCCATCGCCCGGGCACTCGCCTCCAACCCCCGACTCGTCCTCGCCGACGAGCCGACCGGGAACCTCGACACCGTCACCGGCGCCGAGATCATGGCCATCTTCCATCGACTCCACCGCCAGGGAGCGACCGTCATCATGGTCACCCACGATGAGAAGCTGGCCCGCTACGCCGACCGCATCGTCTACCTTCGTGACGGGCTGATCGTCGGCGAGACGCAGGTCACGCACCGGGAGAAACCCGACGAGGAACACCGGGAGATCCTGATCGTCGGACCCTCCGAGGCCAAGCGGGGACACCGCATGGGGTGGTGGGACCTCATCCGCATCGGGTTTCGCGAGGGACTCTGGGCCCACAAGATGCGCACCTCCCTCACCATGCTCGGGGTCATGTTCGGCGTCGCCGCCGTCATCGCCATCGTTTCCGTCGCCGAGGGCGCCAAGCTCGAACTCGTGAGACACATCGAAGCGATGGGGGCCAATACCATCCGAATATCGGCGCGGACGCTCGAGGGGGAGACACTCCAGGAATCCCGCTCCAAAGGCAACGAGGGACTGACCCTGGCCGATGCCAGGTCCCTTGCCGACGTCCTCAGACCCGTCGTCCTGCACATGGCCCCCATGAAGAAGGTGAATGCCGACCTCGTGGTGGAAACGGCGAAGGGGACGGCGGAAGTCTGGGCGACCACCCCGGAATACCCCGCCATCGTCAACTTCCATCTCGCCAAGGGAAGCTTCTTCACGGCGGAGGAGATGACCTTCGCACGCTCGGTCTGCGTGCTGGGAGACACGACGGCGAAGGAACTCTTCGCCGACCAGGACCCCATCGGGAAGCAGGTGACCATCGGACGGACCACCTACGACGTGATCGGCGTCATGGCCCGGAAGCCGGTGAGCGAGGAGGACTTCAACAAGCACATCTACGTCCCTCTGACGGCCGCACTGCTTCGCGTCAAGCGTTCGACGGACGCCAGCGAGATCGACCGGGTGATGCTCGCGATCAAGGAAGCCGGTGATGTGAAGCCCGCCGCCGATGTCTTCACGAGCGTTCTCAAGCGACGGCATTTCGGCGTGAACGACGTGGAGATCAGCATCCCGGAAGAAAAGCTCGAACTCCAGCAGCAGACGCGCTCGCTGATGAACTACGTGCTCGCGGTCATGGCGGCCATCGCACTTCTTGTCGGCGGAATCGGGATCATGAATATCATGCTGGCCACGGTGACCGAACGCATCCGGGAGATCGGCATCCGACGCGCCGTCGGCGCCACCCAGATGGACATCCTGAAACAGTTCCTCGCCGAGGCCGTCGGCATCTCCTTCGTCGGCGGATTCATCGGCATCGGCATCGGATTTCTCCTCGGCTACGAGATCACGCACTTTGCAGGCTGGGCGAAGGCCGTCGTCTCCTTCCCGGCCACGTTCGTCGGCTTCGGCGTGGCCGTTGCCGTCGGACTCATCTTCGGAATCTATCCCGCCTGGACCGCCGCCAAGCAGGACCCCATCGAGGCGCTGCGATACGAGTAGACGCCGTACACGACTTTTCCCATGTCCCAATCCCCACAGTTAATGAATTGGTCAATTCAGCCAAGGAGTCAATAATGAACGCAAGGCACCGTTCTAAAGCACGTTGGGGATAATATTGTCTCTGCAGGTGGACACTCACTCGCTGCCGGAGACCTGGACGTCGCGGATGCGGGTGGTGGGGAGTTTGTTGCCGGGTTCTTCGCGATAGTCGCTTGAGACGGCGTCGATGTTCTTCAGGAACTCGAAGATGTGTCCGCTGACCATCGTGTTGATGACGGGGTAAGCGAGTTTCCCTTTTTCGATCTTGAAGCCGAAATCCACGCTCGCGGAGATGTCGCCCGAGGCGGGGTCGGGGGCCATGCTGCCCATGTTGATGTATATGCCCTCGTCCGTGTCGGCGATGATCTCCTCGGCCGTTCTCTCGCCCAGCTTGACGACGATGTTCGTGGGGTGGATGCCACCGGTGCGTCCGCCGTGACCGGTGTTCGGCTCCCCGGCTTTTCCCGCCGTGTACGAGTTGTGAAGGTAAGCCCGAAAGACGCCGTCTTCGAAAAGGGGGACCCGCCGGCGCGGGGCGCCCTCGCCGTCGTGATGTCCGCTGAAGATGCCTCGCGGAATCAGTCCGTCGTCCACAATGGTGAGAAGGGGAGAAGCCACCTGCGTCCCTCGACGACCGACCATGAACGACCGTCGTCTCTGGATGCTCTCGGCGTTGGTGCTGCCGACGATCTCCCGAAGAAAGGCGAACGAGGCAAGAGGTCCGAGCACGACGGCCATGCGACGCGTGGGGACCTTCTGGGCGCCGAGGAAACGCACTGCCTGCTCGGTGGCGGCACGTCCGGGTTCGTAGGGTCTGAGGTCGTCGAACATCCGGGCCGTGTCAAAGTCGAAAAAAGACCCGGCGTCACTCCCGCGCTTCACGATGCTGAAGAAACCCACGTGGACGGAAGTGGAGCGCTTAATGAGTCGGATCCCGGTCGAGGAGGCGAGGACGCCGTGGGCCGCGTCGAGCCCGACGTCCCCGCTGATGATGACCTTGGGTTCGATCGTCTTGGCGACGGCGACGTTCCGGACGGCGATGTCGACGGCTTCGGCCGGGGTCATCGCGGCGATGCGGTCGTCGTAAAGACCTTCGACGTCGAGACGGTGGGACGGTTCGGGAAGTGCACGGAAGTCGGGATCGCTCTGGGCGGCACGGGCCATCGCCACGGCGCTCAGGGCCGCCGACGGGAGGTCTTCCTTCTCGAAACCCGTCGCCGAGCAGACTCCCTGTGCCCCCTTGACATACGCGCGCACGGTGAAGCCGCACGTGGACACCGCGTCCACCGACTTGATCGACCCGTTCTCGACGTCCACGGAGACGTCCTGCGTTCGGGCGACGGAGACATCGCACCACTCGGCCCCGGAGCGCGTGGCCGTCTTGAGGGCGTCCTCCGCCAGGGACATCATCTCATCGGTCTTGGACTTGAAGTCATCCATGTGCAGGTTCGGCTTTCCTCTCGGGGACCGGCCTAGACGCCTCCGACCACAAGGCTCTTGACGCGGACGTGCGGCCCGCCGCAGTTGACCGGTGCCGACTGACCACCCTTGCCGCACATCCCTGGCTTGTTCATCTCGAAGTCGTCGGTGACCATCTCGATGTCCGCGAGGGTTTCGAGCATCATGCCGCTGACCGAGACGTCCCTCAGCGGCTCCCCGAGTTGTCCGTTCTCGATCATCTGTGCCTGTGTCGCATGACAGACGAACTGTCCCTTGTCGACGAAGACGTACCCCCAGCTTCCGTCCCTGAGGTAGACGCCGCGGTCGATGCCCTTGAAGACGTCGTCCGTCCGGTC
>Ga0315282_10011989_pt1 | contig 13332 bp, 16 predicted proteins | sample YL17G07_20_MG_FD_203693 | JGI IMG/M metagenome (GOLD analysis project Ga0315282, IMG submission 203693) | Sediment microbial communities from Yellowstone Lake, YNP, Wyoming, USA - YL17G07_20 | ecosystem: Environmental > Aquatic > Freshwater > Lake > Sediment | place: USA: Wyoming | collected...
CGGCGACTTGAGCGCCGGCGCGTACGTGGCCTGCTGGATGCGTTACAACGTGCCGGCCGCGACAAGCCAGGTCGGCAACCCGCGCCGCGCCAATGTGACCTTCAGGGAGACCGGCGCGTGATCGTCAACTCCCAGGAACTACAAGTTGAGGTTCTGCAGCGAGTCGTTGACCGGCAGCTGCTCCAGGCCTCGGTCTACACCCACCGGATCACGGATTCCCAGGAACTCCAGGCCACGGTCTCGCCGCTCATGCGCGACTCGGTGCAACTGAGGGCGACCATCATCAACCAGGCGCTGGCGGCCGCGTCGGCCGAGCGGGTGCTGGCGCCTGAGATCGAGATCACATTTCTGTAGGAGGCAGCAGCCATGACGGCGACAGCGGAAAAGGTGCAGTGGAGATGCCGCACCACGGTGCGGAAGTTCGAGGCCGATGTGGATGAATACATCGCCCTCTACGGCGAGGAGGAGGGCCTGCGGCGCTTCTACGCCGAGCACTCCCCGACCGAGGAGATCGTGCGCGAGGGCAACATCCTCACCCAGACCGGCATCGAAGCCATCTGGAAACTGGTGGCCGGCCTGAGCGCGACCGCGTACAGCAACGCGAACGCGCGGCTGGGGGTGGGCAATGACAACACTGCCGCGCAGGCGACCGATACCGATCTGCTCGGCGCCAGCAAGGCCTGGAAGGGGATGGAGGTGGGCTATCCTGTGGTGAGCGCCTTGGCCGACAAGAAGATCACCTTCCGCTCCATCTTCGGCTCTACCGAAGGCAACTTCGCCTGGCTGGAATGGGGCGTGGACAACGGCGCCACCGCCCACAAGCTGCTCAACCGCAAGGTCGAGAACCTGGGGACCAAGTCCTCTGGCAGCTGGCAGCTCACCGTCGAGATCAGCCTGAGCTAGACCTGAGCGGGGAGCGCGCCCATGAAGATCAAGCACGGCTCCTACACAGGAGACGGCAGCACGCCGCGGGCGATCACAGGGATCGGGTTCGCCCCTGATCTCGTGATCGTCAAGAACGTAGGGGTCTCCACCAATTCCCAGATTCGCTTCGCCGGCCAGAGCACATCCGGCTCTCTGGATATGGCCGGGAACCAGGCGCGCTCCCAGGGCATTCTCTCTCTCGACGCGGACGGCTTCACCGTCGGCAGCGATACTAGTGTCAACTACAGCGGGCACCTCTGCGTCTATCTCGCAATTCAAGACGACGATGGAGCGCTCTGCACGGTCGGTACCTACGTCGGCAGCGGGGTCAACGGCAAGGAGGTCAATCCTGGCTTCCAGCCTGACTTCGTGCTCGTCCGGGCCGATAGTACTCTGACCGGGATGCGCTCGGCATGGACCGTGTCGGCGGCCCCGGCCAATGTCACGAAGGACTGCACATCCATCGCCGATTACGCCAACGGCATCACTGCACTGACCGCCACCGGATTCACCCTCGGCACCGACGCGAAGGTCAACGTCAACGGACGCACCTATCTCTACATCGCGGTGCAGAGCAGCGCCGGGGCCATCGCGTGCGGGAGATACACCGGCAATGGAGTCGACAACCGCAACATCACGGGCGTCGGATTCCAGGCGAATAGCGTGGTGCTGAAGGCGGCGAATGCCCAGCAGTCGTGCTGGCGGCACGTGGCCGAAGCCGGCGACAACACCACGGGCTGGACCTATGTCAACGAACTTCCGAATCTCATCCAAGCACTGCAGACCGATGGCTTCCAGGTCGGCTCCGACAACAGGGCCAACCAGAATACCATCGTGTTCGACTGGTGGGCGGTGCGGGACGGGACGCACACGTCGACCACGGCGGTGGTTGCAGCGGATTCGGGCCAGGGGGCTGATGCCACCGTCGTTGTCGGGGAAATCACCATCAAGACCGGCTCCGATTCCGCAGCCACCGATAAGGAACGCGCCGGCTACTACACGCTGGAGCACATGTACTACATCCCCGAGGGGCCGGGCGGGCCGCCCTGGATGTGGGTCTTTCACTCCGGGGTGGAGGCGTCCTACATTCAGCAGCAGGACGTGGCCGCCACCGAAGGCGCGGGGCAGGTCGTCCACAACCAGCTCGCGGCCTCCGATTCAGGGGCGCTGACCGACGAGAAGGTCGAGCCGCCCGTGGTCGAGCATCTGCGCGAGGAGCCGGGGGCCGGTGTGGACCTGGCGGACCTCTGGTACGAGATCGCGCTCAGCGACTCCAACGTCTCCGCCGACGATCAGGCGGTCATCGAGATCAACCCGGTCGCGGGAAGCGATTCAGGGGCGGGCGCGGAGGCGGCCCAGACGCCAGTCGGCTACTACGAGGGCGCGGATGCTGGCGTCGGTGCAGATGCTCTGGCCGGTGTGTCCGCCGCGCTGAGCGGCATCACGGATGCGGCGAGCGCGCTCGAGACGGCGCAGCAGATCGCCATCCTCTCCCGCCACATCATAGAGTGCTCCATCGAGTCGTCGCTGGAGGCCCTCGCCGACGCGTTCGATCTCACGCTGGTGGAGTCCGATCCGAGCGATCCGCTCACCCCGAAGGCGCAGGCCTGGCGCTCCCTGGACGAGGGAGATCTGGTGCAGGTCCGCCTGGGGCTCGCCGGTCTTGGCTTCGACGACTACGGGACGTTCCGCATTGACGGCGCGGCGGTGCGCGTCTCCGAGCGGCAGATCGTCGCTGAGCTGCACGGCAGGGACAAGGCGGCGCTGCTGGTCGAAGAGCGCGGGCGCGATCCCGGCGGCGCCCACTTCGCGTTCGGGGCGTACCCAGAGCAGGACGCGACGCAGGCGACGCGCCCGTACTGCTCCAGCATCGCGCACCTCCTCGCCGCCCGCGTCGGGCTGGGCCTGATCTGGGACGCGCCCAACTACCCCCTCAAGGAGTTCACGGTCAGGCCGGACGAGTCGGTGAGCAGCGCGCTGAACCGACTCCTGGGGCCGCTCCAGGTCAGTCGCCGCTGCCGGGCCGACGCCTGGGTGGACGGCGAGAACCTCGTGGTCCGCCGCCGCGGCAACGGCCCCCTAGTGGGCGCGCTCGACTGCCGCCAGGGCCTGATCCGCAGCATTGCTCGCGAGCGACAGCCGACTGTGGGCGAGGTCACCGTCTCCGGCGGCACTGAGGTCATTCGCACCACCTACGTGCCGGAGGATCACCAGGACGAGCACGGCTCCGACGACCGCGAGAGTCAGGTCGAGATCGAGGACGACGGCTCCGGTCACCGCGTGGTGCGCACCTACTTGCAGCGCCCCGATGGCACCTGGGTGCAGACGCAAGAGGAAGTGGAGGACCAGGACTTCGAGGAGGTGTGGGACGGAGACCGCTGGATCGGGCGCGTGCTGCTGGAGTCGCGCACCACCATCACCACCAACATGCACCTCTCGACCAGGAAGACCGAGCGGCGCACCACTCGCCTCAGTTACGACGGCGAGTGGCGCCTCATCCGGCGAGAGGAATCGAAACGTGTCTACAACTCGGACTCCCACGAGTTCGAGCTGAAGGAGAAGAGCCTGGTCCGCTTCGAGCAGATCACCCCGACCGATGTGCGCACCACCACCACCGAGTGGAAGGTGGTGGACGGCGAGCTGAAGGTGAAGTCGGGCTATCCGCAGCGCGTCGAGCAGCCTGGCACGCTACAGTCCGCGCTGCACACCACTTCCTCCCCCGACAACGCCTGGGATCAGAGAGAGGATGGCAAGCAGCCCGAGCAGTGGCGCAAGGTGGAGGAGACGAGGCAGTATCAGGGCAGCGCCGTCGGCACCATGGGCGGCATCCCCCGCGAGCATTCGGACGCGAACCTGATGAGTGACGGCGCCTGCGATCAGATCGCCGAGGATATGGCCTCCGAGAGCGGCAAGTGGCTCTATCAGTTCGAGCTGTTCTGGCCCCGGCCTCTGCCCTACCGCAAGGGCGACCGCGTGACCCTCACCAATCTGCCGGCCGACATGCCAGACATGGTCGCGATCATCACCCGCGTGCGCACCCGGTTCAGCGTGGCCGAGGCCGCCTGGACGCACGACATCTCCCTGGAGGCGTGGGCGGACACATGAGCGCGCGCCTAGCAAGAGTGATACGACGCATCCTGCGCGGCGGCGATAAGGCCGGCCTCGCCCGCGTGTCCGCGATCCCACGCGCGGGCGAAGTGCAGCTCGATGGCCGTGCTGAGCGTGTGCTCGTCGCGGGCAACCACACGCCCGCGCTGAGCGAACTCGCTCCCTGGGTGCGTGTCGACCAGGGGACGCTGGTGACATGCCGCAACGTTCGCGCCTTGCTCCCCGCCCTGTTCGCGCCGGCAGTCGGCAAGCAGTGGGAGCAAGTCCTTGTTGCCGCAGACACGCCGAGCACGAAGCTTGGCCTGGCGCACCGCGACAGCAGCGGGCGCTACTGGGTCAAGGTCGGCGTGCAGTACTTCAGCCAGGAACCCGACGACTTCCTGACCCCCAACTGGACCTACCGGGGTCAGGGGATGCACTGCGATGTGCAGTGCGGCGCGACGCTGGCAGTCGGCGACTCGATTATCGAGCTGGGCCGGGAGCCATTTGGCATCTATGCGCGCCGCGTCACCATTGACCCTGATGCCGGCGGTCTGGGCTTCGGCCTGCTCGAAGGCCCTCTCCCCTGCAGCTTCGAGGGGCAGCCCCTGGACGCCTCGATGTGCCAGGACGGCGATGGCTACTTCCACATCGCGAGTTGGTCGGGCTACCCCTACATCACCGACCCGCCGGAGTGGCAGGAGCACATGTGGCGCAGCAGCGCGCCCGGCAGCATCTCCTCCTGGAGCGAGACCTTCTACGCGCGTCATCCCAACCCGCCCAACAACTGGCGTCGACCATGGCTGTGCGTGGTGGACGGCACGCCGGTGCTGTTTCGCATGAGCAGCCTCCAGGTAGACGATGAGATGTACGACGATGTCATCTACCGGGTCTGGAGCGGAGGCGGGTGGGGGTCGGCCACAGATCCCGGATTCGACGCCTATGGCTTCCAGTTCGGCTGCATGGGCCTGCCGGACGGCCGCCTCCACGTCGCCTACCAGGATCAGAGCGCCGGGCTGGTCTGGCGTCAGGGCCGGCTGAACGGCGGCGTGATCGGGTGGGAAGCAGAGTCGGTCCTGCTCGACTTCTGGTACGGGGCCGAGGTCGCGTTCCAACGCAACTTCGAGGATGACTCAGCGCCGGAGGTGGGCTGGGCGACGAGTCGCTACGCGGACATGAGCGCCGGCCGTCTCTTCCGCTACGGGCTTCCGCCAGGGAATGAAGATGAGGATATCGAGTGTCCCTCGGACCCGATCGTGCCGATCGCCGACACCACCCGCGGGGTTGTGGCCGGCGGTGGCATGGAGACGCCCACCCCGCGCAATGGCTTCTGCGCCTTCCGCCAGGGCGATGACATCCATGCCGCGCGCATCGTGGAGGCCGAGTGATGAGCGCCGGCCGGCTTTATCGCGCCATTCGCAGACTTGCCGGAAAGAGCAACCCGGCTGCCATTGGCGTGGTCGTCGGCATGGCCGGGCCGGGGCGCTATCGAGTGCGGATCGGGACGACGGAGTACGAAGTGCCGGCCGTCGGCGGCGCTTCCGCGCAGACGGGCCAGTCGGTTGCCGTTCTCATCAACACGGACACGGGACAGCCTATCGGGATGTTGGGGACAGTGAAGCCATGAATGGAGGTGCAGCATGAGTTGGCATGAGAAGCTCGTCGTTTCGGACCTGAGCACGTCGCTGACGGAGGTGATCCCACCACGTGACCTGGAGATGCGGCCGCACCGGGTGGTCACCTTCGAGGTGGCGGCCGGAGCTGAACAGCGCGGGCTGGCTGACGCGAAGATCCAGACCGGGCCGACCGCGGCCGGTCCCTGGGAGGACGAAGACCTGTCCGGTACGGGCATCCCCACCCTCGCACCCGGCGGCCATAAGCCCTATCGGTTCAGTCGTTACGACCGTTGGGTGCGCGTGCTGGCTAAGTCGGCGACGGACGCCGACAAGCACTGCGACCTGACCGTCTACCTCGATGCTGTGGGGTAGCGCAACCCGTGCCGAGTGGAGTCGAGCCATGGCTGAGTATCTGAAGTACGGCGCGACTGGCCTGGTGGCCCTGATCATCCTGGCAGTGCTCGTGCCGGTCATCCGCGCTTTCGTGGAGGAGCTGAAGGCCAGCCGCCAGGAGCGCCGGGAGATGCGCAGAGAGCACAACGAGTTCGTGATCAACCACGCCCGGCACACGACCGAGGCGCTGCTCCAGGTGAAGGACGGTCTGGAGCAAGTATGCCGGCGACTGAATGGCTCGCCCTGAGCAAACGAAGCGAGTCGAAGGGAGCCCGCAAGCGATGACACCATGGCAGCCCACCAAGGCCGCGCATCTGCTGGTGCTTGCTCTGAAGGAAGTTGGCAAGCCCTACGTGTTGGGGAGCGAAGGGCCGGCCGAGCAGTCGCTCAAGACCTGGGACTGCTCCGAGCTGGTGCAGCACCTGCTGGCGCAGGTTGGCGTCGAGCAGGTGACCGACTCGAATGGCCGCGTCACGCCGATCACTGCCTTCGACGGGGCCGGTCTCCAGTGGGAGCGCTCGCACTCGATCCCGTTCGAGGAAGGGGCCAGGTTGCCAGGCGCGCTGTTGTTCATCCAGTCCGAGAAGACGTACCCGACGAAGCCACATCACATCGGGCATGTGGCGATCTCGCTGGGGAACGGATACGTGCTCGAAGCGCGCGGCCGCGCCTACGGGGTGACCATCGGCCCGGTGCGACCGTCGTTCAACCTTGCCGCGAAGATCTCAGAGTTGTATACCCCAGCGGTGCTGGGCTGACGAGCGCAGATAAGAAAGGAGGTGATCAGAGTGTGGGGCACGCTGAAGTACCTGTACCTGGCCATCCGGCTGGGGACCCTGTGGGAGAACTTGCAGAGGGTGAAGGCGAGTGACGCCACCACCACGAGCGAGTCGTATCAGCCGGCCGCGGCTGTGGTCCTGGAAGATCCAGGAGTGCAGAAGTGGCTGGCTCGGCTCTCGCCGGCCGATCAGGCCAAGTTCGTGGACGGACTGCCGGTGTTCGTGTGGGGACTGGACGCCATGACCGAGTAGCAGCCGCGGCAGCATATTGAGAACAGGCCCCACTCAGCCGCGGCGGGGTCTGCCACATCGCCCGGAGATTGCTCGGCGATGCCTCCACCACAGGCATTACCGTTGGCTCGCGGAGCGGCTTGCCGAACACCCAATCAGAACCGGACTTGCTGTAGGTCTGTTCGCAGGGCTTGGGGGAAATCCGGATCGAACCGGCGATGCCGCCGGGCGAGAACCCACTCCGCGAACCTCGTGCGATCCTTGAGGTTCGCCGGCCCGCCATGCAGAGCGTGCCACAAGGCACGGTCATAGTACTCAACCAGCGCGTCATCTCCAGCGGCGGACACGGACGCTAAGCTCTGCATGCAACGGAAGGCGGTGAGGATGGAGCCAGTCATCCGGTCGGCCGCAGCGAAGTGCTGGTATGCCAGACCTGGCTCACACATCCCGTAGTAGTAGAGGCCGAGGTAGATGAAGTTGTCGCGCACACTCCCGGTCAGCGGTTCGGCGGGCACCGAAGGCTGCGAAACGGAGAACCCTTCCCTGTTCAACGTGACGCCGCGGTTCTCCATGAACTTCCAGACATCGCGCCAGAACGCGATCAAGAGCAGACCGGAGAGTGCTGCCAGGGCTTGTGTGACGTTGGCGGCTGTGTACTGCAATCCTGGTGGCCACGCAAGCGTCGCGCGTACAGCCCACAGACATAGGTATGCGACGGCCGAGACGACCACGACAGTCCGCAGTAGAAGAAAGAAAGCATCAGCTAGCCACAGGAAGCCCTTTCGAAGCTGCCAAGAGGCCTTCTCCAATCGCATTGGTCCCCGTACCCTTTCCCTCAGATGAATGAGACAGAACAACCTTTCCATCTGCCACTGATTAGTACCTCGTGAACGGGTGAGCCTCCATTACCCTGGGACCCCCGACCCCGACTTCCTCGGGCATCACGGCCCGACACCCTCACTACCAAGAAACCACTCACTTCGACCTTGACTTTCGCCCGGGTTGAGGTAAGTTGTGAGTGGCAAACAGATGTGTGCATGAGGAGCGAGGGAAGATGGGCCAGACGCAGGTCGCAAGCAGCAAAGCGGAGAGCTACACCTGGGGGATCGATAATGCGGAGTTCCGGATTATGCGGAGTTGGTAGGGCCAGCCCGCCGTGCGAGGGCTGCAGTGGCGCTGGGCAGGTGGGCAAAGGAGATCGCTACTCCGCATAATGTGAGTCCTTGCGGGTCAGTGCGACCCGCTCCATTCTTCCGTAAGGAGGGACTCACATGTTGGAGTACTACCACCGATGCCGATGGAGACGAGCTGCGTGGCGGAGGAATGTCCTCGCGGTGTTCCTGGAAGAGGCCGCGTGCCGCTACCGGGAATGGGGTTACCAGTACGAGTACGCGCAGGCCGGCTTGCGGTTCATGGCCGGCTTCGGTGACTGGTTGCAGGAGAACCGGATTCCCGTCGATCAAGTTGCGGAGGCGCAGGTCCAGAGCTTTCTGGATCAGTCCATGCCCCAGCCCCACGAGGCCTTCGTTCACAAGAGAATCCAGGTTAGCGCCGCCGTTCACTTCGTGCTCACTTTGATCCGAGAGAAGCACCCCCTGACGCTTACGCAAAGTCTCGCGCAAGCGGAGACCGGCAAGTATGCCGAGCATTTGCGCCGCAACCGCGGCCTGGCCGCAGGCACCATTGCCCATCATCGCCAGTGCTTGGAGGAGTTTCTCACCGCCTGTTTCGGGCAAGGCGAGGTGCGCCTTGAGGAGATCACCGCCGCGCGAGTGCACGCCTACGTGGAGACCATCCCCCGCACTCCTCGCAATGGCAAACGGCGCCGGGTTTGCTCGACGCTGCGTGGCTACTTTCGGTTTCTACAGTTACAGGGTACGCCAACCGAGTATCTCCAGACTATCATCCCGCTGGTCCCTACTTCTCGTGCAACCCTGTCCCCAAAGGTACTGACCCCGCCGGAGCTACAACTGCTGCTGCGCTCCATAGACCGCACCAGGCCTACCGGAAAGCGCGACTACGCGGCGGTCTTGTGCATGATCGATTTGGGTATGCGCGTCGGCGATGTCGCTCGTCTTTCCCTCGACGACATCGACTGGCGCGCAGGGACGATGGCCGTGGCCAACCACAAACGTGGCCGTCCCTACCGGCTGCCCCTGCCCAAGCGCCTGGGGCAAGCGCTGGCCGACTACCTGGCCGATGGGCGTCCTTCCTCCGAGCGGCGCGAGGTCTTTGTGCGTCATGCTCCGCCCCGCGGCATCACCACCACGGCCGCGGCCTTGAAGCTGGCCATCCGGAGCGCCTGGAAACGAGCCGGACTGCAAGATCGCTTCTCCGGAACGCACATCCTGCGCCACACCGCCGCCACGCGCATGAAGCAGTAGGGCATCGCCCTGAAGTCGATTGCCGACGTGCTCGGGCACCATTCGCTGCAGACCACTGCGCTCTACGCCCAGGTCGATCTGCCTGCCCTGCGGAGAACCGCGCAGTCCTGGCCGGAGGGACAACAATGAGCGAACACACCCCCACCTTGCTGGAGAGAGCCAACCACTATCTCGAACACAAGCGCGCTCTGGGCTACCGACTATACGCCGACGGCTACTACCTACGCTCCCTCGGCCGCTATGCCGAGCGCCACGCCCCCGGCCAGCCGCTGACGACGGAGCTGGCCCTGGGGTGGGCCACCGAGCCGAAGGCGGGCAAGCGAGTGTACCATGCCAAACGGCTCGACGCGCTGCGGCCCTTCGCCCGCTACTTGGCGCTATTCGATCCGCGCACCGAGATCCCGCCGAGAGGCCTGCTCGGGCCGAGTGTCTCGCGCATCGAACCGCACATCTACACCCAGGAGGAAACCGCCGCCTTGATGCGCGCGGCCCTGATGAACAAGAGCTGGACCACGGACCGCCGGATCAACCCGCAGAGGAACGCGACCATCATCGGCCTCTTGGCCTGCACAGGGATGCGCATCGGAGAAGTGCTGGCCCTCAAGAACCAAGATGTGGACCTGGAGCGGGCGATCATCACGGTGCGCGGAAGCAAGAACTTGCCGATGCGCCTGGTGCCGATCACTGACTGCACGGTGCGCCGCTTGCGCGCTTACCTGAAGACGCGCGACCGATGCTTGGGCCCCTCCGGCGAAGAGGAGGCCTTCTTCGAGTCTGCTTACGGAGGTCACTTTACGTATTGGTCCTTCTCCGCCGCCTTCGGCAGAATCCGGAAACGGGCGGGACTGGATCGCCAGAACGCTTCGGGCCAAGCGCCTCGCCTCCATGATTTTCGGCACACCTTCGCCTGCAACCACCTGCTGCGCGCCTATCGGGAGAACCGTAACATCGACAACGCCGTGCATGAGCTGTCGGTCTACCTCGGCCACGTGAGGCTGGGATCAACCTACTGGTACCTGACCGGCACGCCAATCCTCTTCGCAGAATGTCTGAAGCGCTTTGAAGCACAGGGGCGGAGAAACGGAGATGAGGCATGAGCAGCCCACAGCCCAACCTCCCGCGCCAGCTCAGACGCTTTTTCTTGGAGTACTTGCCACAGCAGCGCAATTGCAGTCCCCATACGGTGCGCTCCTATCGTGATGCGCTTCGCCTTTTCCTGCTCTACCTCCGGGAGCGCAAGCAGGTGGCGCCCGATAACTTGACGCTCAAGGATCTTTCGGCCGAAACCATCATGGACTTCCTCAATGACCTCCAGGAGTCGCGCCGCAACGGCGTCGACACGCGCAATGCGCGCCTGGCGGCACTCCGTTGCTTCGTCAGGTACCTGCTGTGGGTGGAGCCGACGCTCGCGGGCGATCTGCAGAGGGTGCTGGCGATCCCGGTCAAGCGGACCACGCGGCCGATGCTCGACTTTCTGACGCGCGAGGAGATGCAGGCGATTATGGACGCTCCGGATGAGGCCACCTGGAGCGGGAAGCGGGACCGCGCCCTCTTCGCGCTGATGTACAACACCGGGGCGCGCGTATCGGAGGCTGTCGGGGCGAAGGTAGCGGATGTGACGCTCGCTCCTGGCGGCGCCTTTCGGCTGCACGGCAAGGGGCGTAAAGACCGTGTCGTGCCGCTGTCGAAGAAGATCACCAGGACCCTGGGCAAATGGATCGCGGGGAATCACCTGCGGGAGGAGCAGGCGCTCTTTGCCAATGCGCGGGGCGCGCCCCTGACCCGCTCCGGGGTGGAGAAACGCCTGCGCGAGGCGGTGCACAGGGCCGGTGACAAATGCCCCTCCCTGAAGACCAAGCGCATCTCGCCGCACACCCTGCGCCACACCACGGCCATGCACCTCTTGCAGTCCGGGTCGGATATCACGCTCATCGCCATGTGGCTCGGCCACGAGAGCATTGAGACAACGCACGCCTACATGACCACCGACCTGGAGATGAAGGAGAAGGCACTCCAGGCGCTCCAGCCTTCTACCGGCGGTGGCTTCCGCTTCCGCCCCAAGGCCGCGCTCTTGACCTTCCTGGAATCGCTCTGAGGAGACGCCGGATTATGCGGAGCAAGAACGTGAGTCCAACCCGGCCCGACAGGCCATCAAAGCCTTCGGACGAGCGCCTCCGTCACCAACTCCGCATAATCCGGAACTCCGCATTATCAACGTTATGCAGAGTTCTGCATAAAGTCGAGATAGAGTGCTTCCTGCCCCAGATCAAGGTACAGGAACTGGGCATCAGCATCGGCTCCTACCACCTCGGACACCCCCTCCCCGCTCCCTTCCCGCAGGGCTGGACGGCGGAGCGAGATGGCAGCCTGCACACGGATCGCCGCGGCTACGTCGCGGTCGAGATCGTGAGTCCCATCCTGCAAGGCCGGGCGGGCATAGAACAGGTGAAGCAGGTGGCGGGTATCCTGCGGAGCCTGGAAGCCACCGTCAACCAGACCACCGGGATGCACGTCCACGTAGGCGCGCGCAGCGTCGCCGGAGAGAGCCACGCCGAGGTGGCGGAGTGGGTGGGCAAGCTGCTTTACCAGACGGCGATGCACGAGACGGCGCTCTACGCCTCCACCGGAACCCACCGCCGCGAGAACGGAAGCTACTCCCGCAGCGTGAAGCGCCAGAAGCAGGCCGCCGACAAGGTGCGTAAGGCCAGCGACGGCCGCAAGCGCGAGGCCCTACGTGATGTCGTCTACGGACTCGACCGCTACCACACGCTGAACCTCACCAACCTCTTCACCGCGAAGGCCACGGTCGAGTTTCGCTTCCCGGCAGGGACGACTGAGGCCACCAAGATGATCGGCCACATCTGCACCTGCCTCGCCCTCGCCGAGCGGGCCACTGAAACCACCAGAATGGACTGGGAGAGCATCGCCTCTGAGAAGACCTACCACACGAACGGCCGGGGCCTGCGCGAACTCAACCGCCTGATGTACCTGACGGGGTGGACGTTGGGCCGGCGAGACGTGGGCAAGTCGGAGGTGCACCTCGCGGGATGGATTGCGCCGATCGAAGATCTGAAGCCGATCAAGCGTGAGCTGAAGCGCCTCGCCCGCAAGTATGACCAGGGGGCGGCCTAGCATGTGCGGGGTCTTCGGGCACATCGGCGACCTGCCCGGCCACGAATGGCGCGTCGCGCATCGGCTCCTGTGGGAACTGGCTCTCGCCTCCGAACAGCGCGGCACCGATGCCGCTGGCTATGCCGCGCTCACAGCGAACGGCAAGCTACTCTGGGAGCGACAGCCCGGGCCAGCGCGTGAGCTGTTCGGCAGTCCGGGCTTCGCGGCCCTGCGCCGTCGTCGTGTTATGATGGCCGTCGGCCACACCCGACTTGCCACCACAGGCGCGCCGGCCGTCAACGGCAATAACCATCCCCACCTGGCCGGCGATCGCCCTGACGGCACCTCTGCTCTCTGGGCAGTAGTGCACAATGGGTTCATCCCGGGGCACGAGGAGAAGGCAGCGGCGCTCGGGCTCACGCTCCACTCCCAGTGCGACTCGGAGGTACTGGTGCAGGCGCTCGCCCGCTGCGGCGAGGCGGATGGACCAGAGACGTGCCTATCCCTCGGCGGCAAGCAGTCGGTGCTCGCCATCAACGCGCGCACGCAGCGGATGCTCGCGTGGACGAACGGCGAGATGCCACTCGTGGCGTTCCGGGCGGACGACCTGCCGGGCCTCTGGTGGGCATCGACCGAGGAGATAGCACAGGAGGCGTTAGCGACAGTTGCCCTGCGGGCACGGTTCGCAGACGCGTGCCCGAGCATCATCTACCGGATGGAGGTCAGCGATGGGCAAGTGGTGATTCAGACGGAGCGAGCGAAGGCAGCAACCGCATGGAGGCAGGCAGAATGAGCGAGGGCCATTCC
>Ga0315282_10011990_pt1 | contig 13332 bp, 9 predicted proteins | sample YL17G07_20_MG_FD_203693 | JGI IMG/M metagenome (GOLD analysis project Ga0315282, IMG submission 203693) | Sediment microbial communities from Yellowstone Lake, YNP, Wyoming, USA - YL17G07_20 | ecosystem: Environmental > Aquatic > Freshwater > Lake > Sediment | place: USA: Wyoming | collected...
CCCCCTCACGGTAATAAACTGCCGATAATCCACGGTCAGCGATACGGCGCGCGTCGTGTCCCCCGTGCCGTTGGTCGTATTGGTGAAGCTTATTGTATCCGAATATGATCCCGCCGCCAGCGAGTTGGCGTTCGAATTGATCGAGACCGTGACCGTCGCCGTCTGCCCGGCTCCGAGCGATCCGCCGTTCTGCGACAGACTCACCCAGCTCAGAGTTTTGGTCGCCGTCCAGGTGACAGATCCCCCTCCCGTATTCTGGAGCGTGTAAACCTTGCTTGACGGACTAAAGGGCCCGCCCCAATAGCCTGTAGAACTCAATGTATCGGAAGGCGTCACCGTGAGAGCCGGGGGTGTCCCGCTGGCCTGGTACACCATGACGTCTTTCGGGCTGCCCAGCGCTCCGGTCCCCATCACTCGAATCGTCCCTGACCGCAGGGAAGGGTTGAGATTTTCGGTGAACCCCACCGTGATGGTCCCGCTGTTGGTGCCGCTCGATCCGGAATCGATGTATAGCCAATCGCTGCCGGGCAACACCGTGGCCGTCCAGTCCAAATTCCCCGGACCGAGATTCGAAACGCTGAATGTGGTCGTTCCCTGCAGCGCGCCGACACTGCGGCTGTCGGGGACGACGGAAAGAGTGAGCGGCTGGCCGCCCCCATCCGTCGTGTGAAGAAGCGTCCCGTTGTCGCCCACGGCCCAGGCCGTATTCGCGTCGACGGCGGTCACCCCGGTCAGTCTCTCGGACGTGCCTGATAGCTGCTGACCCCAGGTCACGCCTCCGTCCGACGTCAGCAGGATTATCCCACCCTCCCCGACGGCCCATGCTCTCGTCGCATCGACGGCGGAAATGTCGTAGAGGGTCACGGCCACCCCCGAGCTTTGGGGGATCCAGTGCGCTCCTCCGTCGATGGTCTTCAGAATGCATCCGTTTTCACCGACGGCCCAGACGACAGAAGTATTGACCGCGCATACGCCGTTGAGGGCCCCCCCGAATCCCGAAGTCTGGTGGGCCCAGCTCGGACCGAAAGTAATAATCCCGTAGCCGCCCACCGCCCAAACATGACTGGTGTCGGCGGCCGAGATAGAGTAATACCCGGCGTTTATGGGCGCCGCGCAGACCAGGGTCCAGGCCGAACCATTGTAATGCCAGATCTCGCCCGTGACCCCGGCTTCGTATCCGACATCATAAACGTCCGAAGTGGTGAACGCTTTGATCCCGTAACCGTGAATGGCGTTTCCGCCGCCACCGTTTCCCCAAGTCGTGCCCCCATCTGTGGTCTCTTTGACCGTTCCGAAATACCCTCCCGTCCAGACATTATTCGCGTCGATGACCGAGAGAGAGAACAGGTCCCAGCCGATCTGGACCTGGTAGAGCGTCCACGTGGATCCCCCGTTCAATGTTTTCATGGCGATGGCGCCGACGCTGTTTTGACCGACAAGCCAGGCGGCGGTGTTGTCGACGGCCCGGATTTTATGAAATTGATATCCGGCGCCGGCCGGCGGCGATTGGGCATACCATCCGGATTGCGCCAATAACGCACTGCCGCAAACGACCAGGAGACCGAAACAGAGCAAAGCGAGACGTGCCGAAGCTCGTGATTTCATGGATCGAGCCCTCCTTTCCTCCCCGTTTCGAGGAATACATAATGAGGACAAGCAGGAAATTATTTGGGCAAAGGAATTTGCTTTTTCGCTTCGCCACCCAAGACGCATCCCCGACGCAAAAATCCCCTTCCTCTCGGGATAAATCTTAGGCCAGAAAATGAGAGGGTGTCAAGAGCGAGTTCGTCCAACCGGTAATAATAAGCGTGCCGCTCTTTCCAGACCTGAGAACGAAAAGCAGATTAGCTCCCTCGGCCGTCCGCCGGACGGGGCCTTATATCTTCATTCGAGCTGATCTTTTTAGTATATTGGCGAGGCGAGCGAGGCCGTGGTGGGCATCAAGCCGTCCATCTGGGCGAAGTTCCCCCAGACTCCCGCCCCCGTCATGCTGTTCCACCAGATCGCCATATCCACATTGCTCTTTACCACCAGGTAGATCTTCCCGTTGTACGCCTCGATCGCCGGCGAGGTCGTCGTATATCCCAGGATCGACCCCCAGGCCGTGAACGTGTCCGCCGTGCTCATCGACCGGTAATAGATCTTGTCGTCCGAGCCCCGCACGCAAATGTAAAGCTGATTGTCCGTGAACGACGTCATCGCCGCCGTCGACGGGCTCAGCCCGTCCATCAGGTTCCACCCCGTCCACGCGTCTGACGTGTTCATCTTGTTCCACCAGATCTTATCGTCGCCGGAGTCCTTCACGACCAGGTAGAGCATATTGTTGAAGGCATGGATCACCGGCGGGACCGAGGTCAGACCGGCGGGGACGAGATACCAAGAAGAGAAGACCTCTCCGGTAGTCATGGATCGAAAGTAGATCTTGTCGTCCGTCCCCCGGACCGCAATATAGAGCTTATTGTTGAAGACCGCGACCGAAGGCTTGTCCGTCGTAAACCCGTCCATCGGCGCCCAGCTCCCCCACGTGCCGTCCGGAGTCATGCTGTTCCACCAGATCTTGGTATCGATGTCGCTCTTTACCACCATGTAGAGCTTGCCGTTGAAGACAGCCGTCGCCGGGGTGACGTCTGTCTTCCCGTTCAGCTTCGTCCAGACGCTCATGACCTCGGAGGTGTTCATCGACCTCGAATAGATCCAGTTATCCGCCCCCCGGACGGTAATAAACTGCCGATAATCCACGCTCAGCGATACCGGCCGCGTCGTATTCCCCGTGCCGTTCGTCGTGTTGGTGAACGTGACCGTGTCCGAATAGCTCGGTCCGGTCAAGGTGTTCGCGCTGCCGTTGATCGAGACCGTCACCGTCGTCGATTGCCCGGCACTGAGCGTCCCGCCGTTCTGGGAGAGTGTCACCCAGCTCTGCGTCTTGAGGGCCGTCCACGACAGCGACCCCCCTCCCGTGTTCTGCACCGTGTAGTCCTTGGAAGCCGGGCTGAACGCCCCTCCGGCTAAGCCCGACGAGCTCAGCCCTTCGGGCGGCGTCACCGACAGAGTCGGCTGACTCCCGGAAGCCGCCTGAGTTACGGTCACGTCCTTCGGGCTCCCCGTCGCCCCGCTCGCCGTCACTCGAATCGTCCCTACTCGCGAGGATCCGCCCGTGTTTTGCGTAAACGCCGCCGCGATCGTCCCGCTGTCGGTCCCGCTCGAGCCCGACTGGATCGAGAGCCAGCTCCCGCCCGACGTCACTGCGGCCGTCCACGGCATCGTCCCCGTCCCGGTGTTCGAGACGTCAAATGTCGTCGTCCCCCCTACCGAAGAGACGTCCCAGTTGTTCGGAGTCACGAGAAGGAGTGCATCGATGAGTTCGATTTTAGCCACAAAGGCATCATTACCCCCAGTGAAGGGACGGACCGGCGAGCCCCAGGCCGCATCACTGTTTCCGACTATATAAAGCATCCCCGGGTTATCCACAACCAACCCCCATCCGCCGTCGCTCCCCGTCCCACCGAGGAAAGTGTTCCATCGCCGGGTTCCCAGGCTGTCCAGATCGGCGACAAAGGCATCTTCAACTCCAGCAAACGGAACAACGGGAAAGCCCCATTTCGTGTCACCATAGCCCGCTACATAGACGTTCCCTCGCCTGTCCAGGGCGATTCCTTGACTGAAATCGTCCCCGGCTCCGCCAATGAAGGTGTTCCATTGTAAAAACCCGTTCCCCGCCAGCTTGGCGGCAAATGAATCTGAGCCTCCAGCGTGGGGATTGAGCGGCGAGCCCCAGCCGGAATCGCTACTTCCGCAGACATAAATATCGTCAGTTTCGGCTACGGCCACGGCTTCGCCGTAATCCGCGCCGGAGGATCCGAGGAATGTATTCCACTCGAGATCCCCGCTCCCGCTGAGCTTCGCTACAAAAGCATCAGCGACGCCCCCCGAAAACGGATTCTGGGGAAGGCCCCATCCCGCCCGGCTGTAGCCCCCAACGCAAAAGGTCCCGTCTTTGGCCGCCGCAACGGCATGAACAGAATCCTCGCCGGATCCGCCGAGAAATGTATTCAACAGAAGATCTCCGTTTGCGTTCAGCTTGGCGAGGAAGCCGTCCGATGTCCCTCCGGCGAACGGATGGACAGGCGAACCCCAGGTTGAGCCGCTCGCCCCCGCGACGCAGATGTTGCCGTCGGGGTCGACTGCGATGGCGTGGCCGTAATCGTTTCCGGTGGAGCCGATAAATGTATTCCATAGCCGAATTCCCTGCGGATTTAGCTTGGAGACATAAGCATCATACCCGCCAGAGTAGGGACGAATGGGAGAGCCCCAGTTTGAGGTGCTGTAGCCCGTGACATAGACGTTACCGCTGCCGTCAACGGCCAGACCCCATCCTACCTCGTTGCCCGGAGAACCTAGGAACGTGTTCCACTCGAGGAACCCGGACGAATTCAGCTTGGCTACAAACGCCTCTGTGCCTCCGGAGAAGGCTTGGATCGGCGCACCCCACGAGCCCTCGCTCCTCCCGGCCACATAGACGTTCCCCGCGGAATCCACCGCTACCGCGTAGCTATAGTCCTGGCTCAATCCGCCGAGAAAACTATTCCAGATTTGAACCGGCCCGCTTTGAACCGAACGATGAAGAGCAGAAAGGAAGAGACTCCAGAACAAAAAGGATACTGTAATAAGGACGATAATGCGGACGATACGTTTCCACACGGACGCTGGTCTATTCTCATCCAAAGCTATATCTTGAATCAACTCGATCACTATAGGCGATTTCTTGATTTTAATGAAGACTCTGATGGAGGCGGGTCGCAAGCGGAAGATCATTCCGGCAAGTTAAAGAAATTACGATAAACCCCGTTTTTTGATTTGAGGTCCAGAACGTTCGCTGAAAAGACCTCTCCCCACGTCACACCGGCGTCACAAAATTCGCTTAACTCGCTAAATTTGGCTAAATGCAGCGAAAACATAAAATCGCGGAAACTATCGGTTTTACGGGGGAAACAGGCAGGGTAACGTAATATATGAGCTTCGAACTATTCTCACGAGTGCGACTCTGCGTGTTCCATTAGGGAAACTACGACGGGCTTTCCCATCGTGCCCCGCATGATCTCCTGTATGCCTTTGTCGCGCATTAGACGCCCGGGGTGAGGTTCGAAAGGGACATCCCCGGAATACTCCCGGAAAGCGTCTGGAGGGGCAGTTTTGCCCCAAAATGCCGCCGATCTTAGCCAAGACGGGGGCGCGAGATTTGACGCTAGAGGGGCCGATTTTTTTCCGCGGTCCGCAGTAGCAAGGGGGAAGGGGAGATCGGCGTTCCTACGTCAAATTCGGCTATGCCGTCAGGCGGGCCCCCGACAAACCCGGCTCCCGTCCTTGCCGCTGAATAATTAGCTTGGCTCGCGATGGCCATTGTGATTATCATGAAGGCATGGGAAGCGAAGATCCGGGCCTGGGCCGCGGCGAATGACGCGGGGGAAAATATTGATTTTCCGGGACAACGGAATCAGCGGCAAGCTGGCGAAGAATACGCCGGGCCTCGCGGCGGCGCTTGAAGCTATCGGCCCGGGATCGCATGGGGCCGAGGACTACACGGCCTAGACGCGAGAATTTGTGCGGAGGGAACATGGCTAAAAAAGCACATGGAGATGAGGGGAAAGAACAAGTGGAAAGGGTGAAAGAAGAAAGAAGGGCGGGAAAGAGCATGGGCGCGAGCCCGCTTGACAGCTCGACGAAGCCGACAGTTCCGGCGCAGCCCGCGGCGAAAAAGCCCGCACATCCTCGCGACGCGGAAATCCGGGCCGGCATGAAGCGCGGGCGGTTTCACAACTATTATGAGAAAGCGTCGGGTGATCTCGTGCAAAAGGTCCCGATTTATTTTCCGATTGAGCTTGTTGACCGGCTGAAAATGCGGGCGATTAAAGAGCGGCTGACCTTATCGGAAATCGTCCGGCGGGCCGTGGCGGAATATCTCGGAAAGGGCGCTAAACGCGAAACTTGACGCAGGAGAGGCCGGGAAAGCGGCCCACGTACCCAAGGGGCATCGGAAAAGGCTAAATCGTGGGCGTAGCACGAAATTTCGATATGCCATCAGGCGGGAGAAAATGGAGATCATAGACACGCCCAAAGAACTCTGCGGTCCGAAAGCTACAGCTCCCCTATATGGTTTAAAAACAAGTGTTGTAAATTCTTGCGGCATTTATCACGCCCTGCTAGCGATTGGGGGGAGACAGGTGTGCGCGGCCGCGCCCCTCGGGCCTATATCAATTAGATCCAGATTACCTCGTCTATATATCCTTCCTTTTGTGCCGCCCCCACCAGAGCCTTGGTCACCTCACCACCAATGAATATTATCAGCTCTGGCTTAAGTCCCAAAAAGCCAAGGTGTCACTAACGTCATGACCCCATCAGATATCTATCAAGCCTTACGAAATTGTGATTCAAATAATAACGTGAATGAAGGAGAAGCGTGAACCGGGGTGATCGTTATCTCCTGGGCTGTGGCCCGGCGGCGGGAGCGGTCCTCGTCATCGCCGTCGCTTGGGCCTCAGCCGTGACGCCCGGGATCAACCAGTCCTCCGACACGATCAGCCGGCTTGCGGCGCCCGGTCAGCCCCACCCTTGGATTCTCCGGACCGGCCTGGTCCTGTGCGGCGTTCTCTCTGTCGCGTTTGGGGTCGGGGTGCTCCGGGCGCAGCGGCGCGGCGTCTTTCGCTGGGGCGCGCTAGCGGGACTGGTCATGTTCGGCGTCTCCACCGCAATCACAGGGCTGGCGAGGGATTACGCCGTCCGGGGCCGTTCGGAAATGGGCTGGGAAGGAGCGGTCCACAACCTTTTTGCCCGGGTGGCAATTTACGGAATCCTGGCGGCCATGGCCGCCCTCGTTCCCGCGGCCGCCGGCCGCCGCCCGGCCAGGGTGCCCGCCGTCGTGTTCTCGGCCGTCGCGCTAGTTCTGGTCGCCGCGACCAGCCTCTTCTATCCCGGTGTTCCGCCGTTTTTCCGCGGCCTAGTCCAGCGGCTCGCGCTGCTCATCGTCTTCGCTTGGATAGCCGCCACCGCCGTCATCGCCCGCCGGGCCGCGGGCCGATAGGCCAAAAAACTCCACTTTTGGCTGGACCAGTTCTGGGGTGAGGCTCCCGCTCAGGATTTCATCCCTAATAAAATGGGCCTAATCAGGGGGATGGTCACAACAGCCGCCAGCCTTTCCAACCCTTCCAGCGATCCTGAGCCCTCAGCGTGCGATATGGAAATAACGCGGACGCTGGTCGCAGCTTGCCAGGTCGTCGACATTCGCTTCCTAGATCACGTGATCCTCGGAAACGGGGGATTCTTCAGCTTCGCGGATAAGGGGCTGATCGAAGATTACAAATACAGAGCTCAGGGCCTTCTGAGGTAAGCCGCGATCATTTGACCCGTCTCGCCGCCTGCACTAAAAAGTCCCTTTTGCGGTTCTGAAATCGCACGCACCTTTAGAGCGCAAAAAGCTCCCCACTCGGATTTAACACGGATTTGTCACAAGAAACGTGTAAAATTGCCTAAAATTGATAACTCGCGCCTAAAGTCAAAGGGGCGAAAAATCCTTTATTTCTAGGGGGAACAGGTGGGGTCCCAGAATATACGATTTTATAACTTTCATTAAGGGCTCCAGCATGGCCGATCAGATCAAAGAGCTGAATGCTCCTTGTATTTGATAATTCTATGGAGAAAAGGACCTTATTCTGGAGGCTGGGAAGTAAATTGTTCTGCTTATCGTTATTCAGCTAGTTTCAATTCTTTTTTTGCTTCCTCAAGATTTATCCGGGCTCTGTGGCCGTGTTTCTCTAATAGATGTAACAAATTATTACCATTGAGCAATGTGATTGGCTTACCTTTTGCGAATTCGAAAGCGTCATTGCCGTAGTTAGAAGTGGTGACCAGTATTCCCTTAGTTGCGCCCTCATTTACAATCGTTCCGTACAGATCCCGTACTGCGGACACGCCGACGATATTGGTATATCGTTTTGCTTGAATGACAATTTTCCCTCCACGGATCGGATCTGGATCAAAAGCAATAGCGTCAACTCCTCCGTCTCTGCTCGCTTGCGTTACCTTAACCTCCCCTCCATATTGCTTAAATTCTTCATCGAACAGCCCTCGTATTAAATGCTCAAACTCTTCCCAATCCATAGCAGCGAGATTCACTCCCTGGTCCAATTTCGAAGCGACATCGTGAGATTGGATAAATCTTCTGTTTTCGCGGCTTATGTTCATTATTGGTGCTATGGGAATCAACCCGTGCAGTTTGCTACTTCCCACTCCTTTTAGCGTTTGGAAACAAGCTTTAGGATCAACTCTTCTAAGGTCAATATCTAAAAATCCTTCCCGGCTCGTCTGAATTGATACGATGCACGCTCTAACGTCTTTTCCGGTGCCTTTGTCAACCGATATTACCCAGCCGTTAAGCACGACTGAATTGATCACTTTGCGATAATCAATTCGGAAAATAAAAGAAATAATGCTCAGAACGATTTGGTATATTAATTTATCGTATAAATTCTCTTTTTCTTTTTGATTTAAATGAACCTCCTCAGGGGCTCTCGATTTAATATTAATGCGAGGAATCCAATAGAGGCAGGGAGGATCATTGGATTATTTTTACGCTCTCGGGGAAAATACATTTATCGAGCTAGGCCGATTATGGAGTCATTTTCTCGTGGCCGATTTTATTGGGTCTTAGCTCGGAATAAGCTTCCTAACATGCGGCGTTACTTTAGTGGTTGCGTATACGCGGGAGCGGTCCGGAAAGATGATACTCTATATTTAGGTCAAAGCGTTCTCATGCGCTGTGCACGGGCACTCGAAGCAAGAGATGCCATCGGATTCAATTTTTATATTCCGCAAAACAACGACGTTAGAGATGCAATAATGTACCATTTCGATTATCTTATGCTATTGCTTTCTGGTCTTTAGTTTCTTTAGTTTCGGGGTCGGACCCGGGGAACTTTTTCATTCTGAAAAGGATAGGCCTTTTTTCTTATTCAATTTCATCCTTAAAACACCATTTCTTGGGTCAAAATGGAGGATCAGACAGGGTGGGCGAATATCGAAATATATAACTGTATATTCCGGTGAATCCGGCCACCGATTCCGGTTCATTCCGGACACCGATCGGAGCGAAGCGACGCTGGAGGATCATTATATGTCCTTGTGGCCGGAATGAGTCAAGGGCGAACGGCGTTTCCGCATGGATTCTCCCTTGAGCTCCAGCCGATAGGCGTTATGGATAATGCGATCCATGACCGCGTCCGAGAGGGTCGGATTTCCCAACCGATCATGCCAGTCTGAGACCGGGATCTGCGTCGCGAGCAGGGTCGAGGCCCGGCCATAGCGATCTTCCAGGATCTCAAGAAGGTCCGGAGTTTGGGATTCGGTCAGGGGATTCCGAAGCCAATCATCGATGACGAGGAGTTGGGTTTTGGCCAGGTTCTCGAAGAACTTCGGTGAGGAGCCGTCCGCTCGGGCGTAGGTGATTTTCTGGAGGAGCTTCGAGATCTGAAAGTAGCGGACCGAGACGCCGTTTCGGCAGGCGGACTGGCCCAGGGCGCAGGCTAAGTATGTTTTCCCCGCCCCGGTTGGACCGGTGACGATCACGTTGAGATGTTGGCGGATCCAGTCCTCCTGAGTGAGGGCGAGAACCTGAGAACGGTCAAGCCCTCGGGAGACCGAGAAGTCGAGATCCTCGATGACGGCGGTCTCGCGGAAACGGGCGACCCGCATCCGGCGTGTCTGCTTTCGCGTCTGGCGGAGATCCCATTCCTGGTCCAGGAGCATCCCCAACCGATCCTCGAATGAGAGCTTTCGGCAGGCCGGGCTTTCCATCTGCTCCCGCAGCCCCTCCCGCATCCCGACGAGTTTGAGCGAACCGAGTTTGTCGAGGATAGGTTGGATTAGCATCCGAGCCTCCGCAATTGACCTAGGACGGGCGTTTGCGACGGCGGGCTTTTAAAGACCCGACCGCTTAAGCCCCGGAATCGGCCGGTTTCCGATTTTCCGGTAAAAACGTCGCGCCAGGCTGACCTAAGAACGGTTTTCTTTGGACGATCCATGCTGACCCTCACGAGTAATAGCCGCGACCGCGAAGATTGGCATGCGGCTTTTCCGGACTCCCGGCCGGCTCTTCCTTTTTGACCCGGTCGAACCCCGCCTCCAAGATATTCCGCACCCCGCGGAAGGAGACAAGATCAAAGGCCAGGGCCCTCTCGCAGCCCGCCTCTAGCCGCGCGTTGCCGTAATGAGACCCGAGCCGCATGATTCCGAGCGACGCCCGGTATCCTTGCTCCGGATGCGGACGACTCTCGAGGATCCGGCGAACCATCTCCGCCGTGAACGGCCCCGCGCTCTCCGCCCAACGGATGAACCGCTCCGGCGTCCACTCGAGGTAGGCCCGATGGGACTCGGGTCTGTGCTCGGCCAGAGTCGTGTAGTGGTAGGGCGTATCATCGCGGACATGAGAGGCGATTCTCTCTCCTTTGTAAAAGACCTCAACCGTCCGGACCGTAGCTCGAACCTCGATCTTCTTGTGGAGATACCGGTACGGGACGCTGTAATAGTGTTTGGCGAAGGCGACGTGGTAATCGATGTTCACCCGGGCCCGACTCCACTCCGCCATCTCGAACGGCTCCGGGGGCAGCGGCCGCAGAGCGGCCCGATCAAGCTCCTCGTAGAGCTCGCGTCGGCTCTTGCCGAGGTGCTCCATCGTTCGGTCGTTGAGTTCGTCGAGAAGCGGCCGGAGGGCCTCGTTTATCTCCTCGAGGCTGAAAAACTGACGCTTCCGCAGCCTCGCCAGGAGCATCTCCACGACCTTCACCCCGGTCTCGGCCTTCGCCTTGTCTTTCGGATGTTTAACCCGAGTCGGCAGGACAACCGCTCGATAGTATTCCGCCAGGGCGTGGTACGTCGGATTGAGCTCGGGCTCGTAAAAGCAGGCCGAACTCACGCCGGTCTTCGTATTGTCCGGGACGATCGCCTCCGGGACGCCGCCAAAGTATTCGAACGCCCGGACGTGGCCCGAGATCCAGTTCGTAAGCTCCTGGGATGCTTGCGCCTCGGCATAGGTCAGAGAGCTCGCTCCGAGAGTCGCCACGAACACCGCCGCTTCTCGTTCCTCTCCCGTCTCCCGGTCGGTGTAGGGGATCTTCATCCCGGCATAATCGACGAACATCTTCTCGCCCGCCTTGTGCGCGATCCTCAGCACCGGCGTAAGCGCTTTCGTCCACCGCCTGTAGCGCTCGCAGAACTGCGAGTAGTGATATCCCCGGGGAGCCGACTGCCGGTATTCCTCCCACAGAAGCTGTCGCGTGACGCCCTTCTTTCGAAGCTCCCGGTGGATATCTCCCCAGTTCGGCTCCGACTCCTTCCGGACCGAAACCGGTTCACCCGGAAAAAGCCGGCGCTCGATCTCTTCCTCAGAAAGACCTTCAGGCAGCGGCCAGGTCAAGCCCGCCTCCGCCGCCCGCCCCAGATACTCCCGGACTGTCTCCTTGCCGATGAGACACACCCGGGCGATCGCCCGGCAGCTCAATCCCGAGGCCTTCAGCCTCAACACCTCTCGAATCTTGCGCATGGATAACCTCGCTCGGGCCATTCCGACCTCCTTTCGAAAAAGGGATCTTGGCCCAGATCCTGTAAGTTATCCAGCGTCGCTTCCGATTCCGGCCGGTCCCAAAAAGTGGCCGGAATGAACCGGAATGGGTGGCCGGAATGAATCGGAATCACTGTCCGCTTTCAACCGGAATATACAATATAACCCCCTATATTGATTATTTAAGGCATAACTCAATTGCTCCCTATATTGAATCTCTAGAAAAGTTTATGCCAATAAATATTGCTGAACTACGTTTATGAAAGCTCTCTGACCTATTGAAAGCTGGCAGGTCTAGGAGGGTGCGGCCTGTGACGCCTACGTCGTCGATGCCTCGGCGGGCGGGCTCTGATCGATGGCATGAGGTCGCCGTGGCGGTGGACGATCTTCCACTCGCCGTTCTCGCGGCCGTAGACGTGGGTGACGCGTAGGGTGCTCGGCTCGACTGGGCCGCCATCCACGGACCTTGAAGAGCGTTCGTAGCCGACTGTGTAGGCCAGGTCGCCACTGACGCCTGGGGCGATGAGTTCGAAGCTATACGCCTTGCAGTTGGAGAACCGCGACGCGACCCAGCGGCGGGAGATCGGGGTCACCTCGGCTGATCCGCTCTTGCACGGCCCCCATGCCCCGAACAGGGTCACCGGATCCCTTATTGACCACATCTCCAGTCGCGGTGCCGGGTCGCCGTTGTGTATATCGCTTCCTCCGCCTTGATCTGGCGGGGGAGGGTCTTGGTGAGGAAATCGTCGAGTTCTTTCACGGCCGTTTCTTCCCTTTCATCCGGCTATAACCGAACTATAAGAATTTTGTTTTTTTGCCGTGTTCGGCCAAAGGAGAGGCCTGCAGGGCTATTTTCAACTCTAAATCCAAAAACAGGCCAGCGCCGGCTTTTTTATCCATAAATTTTGAGTAAATTTCTATCATAATCGAATATTGACAGAGTACATAGGTAAGTCTAAACTCAACAATAATAAAACTTCAAGGCGGAGGAAAAAAGTGAGCAAAAGAGAAAACGGTTTTCCACGATTCACTATGAACCGCAAGGGGAAGTTTCAATATATTATCGAAGAAAAAGGGGAATTATTTTTGATAAAACAGAATAAGAATATTGTCGTAATCCCCATTGAAGATATGAAATGGATAATAGAGAAATTTAACGAAATTTTAAAGCGCAAAGAACAACAGGGAAAAATCTCGCAAAGACCTCATTATAAACTTTATGAGCCGAAAAGTGCTCGGCAGCAGAGAGATAAAAAGCAAAGAAGTGGAGAAATCGAATAAAAAGAAAAGTAAACAAATCGCCAGGAATAATGTAGCCCAATACCCAATTGATATTGTTAATTAACTGGGGGTCGTTTATCAGTTAATAAGGGAGAACGTTCGAATAGGAAACCATTCGGTACGTCCAGAAATACTCCAGACCTCTTCCCCCCGTCGGACAAGGAATCAAGAAGAACATTAAGTCGAGGCCTCGGCGGCCATCAAGACTCCCTGATAAGCGATCTGAGACGGCGGAGCAGCCTCGGCCCTCGTGAGTTTTGGCGGAGGTCGCGCTCATAGCGGCCGGGGGGAGTGGAAAATATTATTGGCTATCCAGTTCGTTTCATTTATGGTTAGGCAGGAGTTTGTCTACGTTTCGGCTGTTTTTGGGCGAGGGGCTAGGCTTTTAACTGGGTTGGAAGGCCAGCGCTGACCGAAAGCTAACCCAAGTTCGACAGTTTCGAGGG
>Ga0315282_10011991_pt1 | contig 13331 bp, 9 predicted proteins | sample YL17G07_20_MG_FD_203693 | JGI IMG/M metagenome (GOLD analysis project Ga0315282, IMG submission 203693) | Sediment microbial communities from Yellowstone Lake, YNP, Wyoming, USA - YL17G07_20 | ecosystem: Environmental > Aquatic > Freshwater > Lake > Sediment | place: USA: Wyoming | collected...
CAGGCCCGCCATACGGGCAACTGGCCAAACAATCGGAAAGTACTGCAAGCTCTCAAGCAGTTCCCTCGTCCGAGTTTCCTCGTGGGACCGTAGACCGGCATAGACTTCGGTCACGTTGATCGAACAGCAGGCCAGCAGATGGCCTTGTCGCAAGAGTTCTTTGAAGAACTGGTCCCGGTTCCGTTTGCCGTTCAAAGCGTCAATAATCACACTCGTGTCGAGAAGGTAGGTAGCCATGTTAGCGGGCTACCACTTTCTCGAAGCGCTTTTCGTCCTGCCGGCGCAACTTGTCCACCCACTTCGCTGCTCCGTGTTTCAGTTCGGGATGATCCTTATCTTCCCAGGAACCGGCGGCGGCTTCAATGGCCTTGAGCTGGCGCAGCCGCATGAGCTCTCTTTCTGCGGCTTGCGTCAGGAATTTGCTGCGGCCACGTTTGCCCACCAGGATGTCAATTTGAGCTGCCAACTGCTCAGGAATGACAATGTGAGTTCGTTTTGTGTTCACGGTTCCTCTCCATCCGGGATTTCTAAATCCCACTACAAGTTTAACACGAAGTGGGAGTATGTCAATGAGCGATCGGGCCTTTGGCCGCGACGGAGAGCAAAAGCATTTCCCGCAAAGGCGCAAAGTCGATAAGGCGCAAAGAAGACAAAGCGTTTATTCTTTGCGGTCTTTGTGCCTTAGCGTCTTGGCGTGAGATTGTTTATTTTTTCACAGCTTCTTGCGCCATGGGCTACGCTCTTCCGCCCGCTTCGCGTGCTGCGCAAAATGTCGCGGACATTCAAGACCGGTCTGCGCGAAGATTGCTCGACCACCCCCTGCCCACTCCGATTTCTGGAGTCCGATGGACTCCATCGGAGTCCGTATATCGGACCTCCTGAATCAGGAGGGGAATTAGCAAGCGCGGGAACGATTTCGGGTAATTAGACACCTCTTGGCTCTGTTGACATCCTCAAAGAAAGGGAACAATGCTTCAGGCGGTAGAGATTGAAGCTCAGCCCAAGCAGCAGGGCTTGGCGTTGCTGCATGGGCAGCAACCGGCCAGGCGCGCGGGCCGAGAGTTTGCGCTTCACCGACGAGAAGACGCTTTCGATCCCAGCACGGTGCCGATAGAGGCGGCGCGGAAACGCCCGCCGCATTTCGGCACGCACCCCGCGCACGCGCCAAGTTTTCTTCCCGCGCTTCGCCGGGATCACACTCTGGGCTCGGAGTCGCTGCCGGATGTAGGTGTGGTTCCTCTCGCTGTCGAATTCGGCGTCGGCCAACACCAACCCGATGCGCGTCTGCTGGGAAGCTGTCTGCACGACCGCCGGCAAACTCGCGCAGTCGTTCCAGGGGCCCCGCCGCGCCATTTGCGCCAGCACGCACTTCCGGTCCAAGTCGACCACCACGACCCACTTCAGCCAGTATCTCCAGGGCAGCGGTTTTTGCCCGTGATGATGCAGGCGCCGGACGAAGAAGGTGCTCACCGCCCCCGAGGCCAAGCCGGTGGCATCGACCGCCACCCGCGCCCGCTTTCGACCGCCCTGCCCTGCGCGGTGCAACCGGCGTACGGTTTCGTCCACCGCTCGGGCCAGCGTGCGCTCATCCACACGTTGGAGGAAGCGGTACAGCGTTGTGAAATCGGGTACGCTCCTCAACCCCAGAGCCTCGCGCAGTTCTCGGTGCTCCCCCAAGCGCACCTCCGCTTCGCGAAAAGTCCAGTCCTCATACCGCATCAAGCACAAGATGCCCAGAAGTTGCGGCTGCGTGAACTGGTGCTTGCTGAAGGGAGTCCGATAGGGTGGCAGCACCGCTCGACCCACTTCCCAGGCGGTGCGGGCAAATGTCAACAGTCCAACCTCCGCCATCGCGCTTGCGGCCTCCTGCAAACGGACCCTTGCGAAGGGCTGGCGCACTCAAATTCTCCCGGGTTGGAACAAGGATGTCAACAGAGCCACACCTCTTCCAAAAAATTCTTTCCTACCGGTAGGAAATCTTTAAATATCAGCCCTGACAATGGCAACGTTCGTGCTAGGCTATAGGAGGGAGAATTGTGTTGTGGTGAAATTGCGCACTACAGGAGACTCGACACGCCGCCGCGGAACTCGCGCCCACACACCCGCAGGCCGAGCTGATGGCTCGAGGGGAAGAGTCGAGGCTGCTACAGGTGCGGCGTATTGCCAATTTGTCCATGAAAACCGAACCGGAAGCCTGCACTCAAAGAAATATCAAAAATGAAGGTTGCTCTCAATATGTCACTGAAAATAAAGGGGCGTAAAACGACAAAATGTCGTATGCCAATATCTTTATGAAATTAAACGACTTATCTATTAGGCTATAGGTTGATGAAAATGCAAGAGATAGCATGATTTAAAAGCCCCGAAATCACAAAAAAACGCCTCAAGCCCCCACTAGGCCAACATCTTACAGAAAATAAACAGCTTGCCCCGTGTGATGTCAGCATAGGCCAATATGTTGATGAAAAGAAATGAACTTATGGGAAAGGTGTGAGCGGCTAGGGGCTAGGCGCTGGGGGTTGGGTGCTAGGGCCAGCCAGCAACGATGACACTCGCGCCCACTGCCTATCCCGGCTCGCCGGGACTCGCAAAAGGCGCTCGCTGCCTTCTGCCTTTGCTTTCTGTCCACTATTCACTATCCACTGTCCACTGTTCTTACGGTTCCGGCTCGATGAGCCCCAGGTGGCCATCGGGGCGATGGTAGATGACGTTGACGCGTTCGCTGTCGGGGTTGCGGAAGACGACGGCGCCCGCGCGCGAGCGGTCGAGCGACTCGATGGCTTCCTCCACGCTCATGGGTTTTAGCGGGACGCGCTCGGAGTGGACGATGCGGTGCTCGTCGTGCTCCACCCGTCCCGTCCCCAAGACGTTTAGGAGGACCGCGGAAGTCGGTTTGGGGCGGCGCTTGATGGTGCGGCGGCGCTCCATTAGGCGCACGGCTTGGCGGGCCAGCTTGTCGATCGCCCCGTTAATGGAGGTTCGGATGTCGCCGGTCTCTTCGACACCGACCACCGTATGGGCACGAAATTTCAGGGTGAGTTCTGCGATCCGCCGATGCTTTTCGGCGGTTAGGATGACGTGCAGATCAAACTGTCCGCCCAGCAGGCGAACGATTTTTCTAAGACGTTGCTGCGTATAGCGGCGCAGGTCAGTACTGATTTCCACTTGCCGACCTGTAAAATCAATGGGCATGGAGCCTCCGGCTCGGGATACGGGACACGGGATGCGGGATACGGGGGCGGAATTTACTAATTCTGAATTGCGAATTCTGAATTCTGGACAATTTCAAATCTAAGTCGCGCCACAGGAAGTCCAAGAGGCCTTGTATTCATAATTCCGAATTCGAAATTCATAATTTGCTTTCGCCCCGTATCCCTTGTCCCGAATCCCGTTTCCCGCGTTTTACGCTTTGACCCGACGTTGGTGGGTACTGGGTATTCGCATATCCTCGCGATATTTGGCCACCGTGCGGCGCGTCACACAATAGCCCACATCGCGCAGACGATGCGTAATCTGCTCGTCGGTTAGGGGATGCATAGGTTCCTCTTCCTCGATCATTTTCTTCACCAGGCGCTTCAGATTGATCAAAGAAGTGAGGCTGCCCGCCGGTCCCTGGACGGCCTCGGAAAAGAAATAGCGAAGCTCGAAAACACCCTGGGGGGTATGCGCGTATTTGTTGGCGACGGCGCGGCTGACGGTGGAAGGATGCACACCCACTTCTTCCGCCACTTCCTTGATCATCATGGGCCGCAGTTGATCGATGCCCTTGTCGAGGAATTCCTTTTGGCGGCGGATGATCGCCTCGCAAACCCGGATGATGGTCTGCTTGCGCTGCTCGATGTTCTTGATGAGCTGAATCGCGGAGGTGAATCGTTCCTTAACGTAGTTGCGCACCTCGCGCGTCGTGCCGTCTTCACCCAACATGCGCCGGTAGTGGTGGCTGAGGCGAAGCTGCGGAAGGCCATCCTCGTTCAGAACCACCTGATACCCATCACCGGCGCGGACGAAAGCGACATCGGGCTCGATCAAGCGCGCTTGTGAGTTGTTATAGCGCTGCCCGGGGCGGGGGTCGAGCTTGCGGATCAGTTCCACGCAACGCTCCACGGCCTTCACCGGCCGGTCGAGGGCGCGTGCGATCTCACGATATTGCTTGTTCTGAACCTGCTTCAGATGCTCGGAAACAATCTGCTGCGCCAAAGCATTGTCGGGGGCCAGGGTGCGCAACTGGATGAGCAGGCATTCGCGCACGTCCCGAGCCGCCACGCCCGCCGGGTCAAACATCTGGACGAGAGCCAGCCCCTCTTCCACGTGCGCAGGTTGATGGTTGCCGGACTGGGCGATCTCTTCTAATGTCGCGGTGAGGTAACCATCCTCGTTCAGGTTGCCAATGATGGAATAGCCGGCTTCGCGCACTTCGTCCGGACAAATCGACAGGCTCAATTGCCATTCCAAGTGGTCAGCGAGGGAGGTGGGCTGCGACAGGAAATTCTCAAACGACGGTTTCTCGATCACCTCGGCGGCCGGCGACTTGTAACCCGGGTCGAGGTATTCGTCGAAGAAGGATCCAAAGTCGATTTCTTCGAAAGAGTCCTGGCGGTCGCCATTGTGCGCGGGATGCTCGGCAGAAGGGGTAGCGGTTTTCTCCGCCTCGGTCTTTTTAGCCACTTCCTCGAGGGAAGGCACGTCCTCGGGGACTTCTTCCAGGACGGGATTGGCGACCATTTCCTGGTTGATCATCTCGCGCAGTTCGAGCTTGTTGAGCGCGAGCACGCTGACCATCTGAACCAAGCCGGGCGTCAGAATTTGCTTCTGCGCCACCTTGAGATTCAGGCCGATTCTGGGAGAAGGACCACCCATTGTTCCTCAGTGACAGTGACGAGTGACAAGTGAAAAGAACAGTGATGAGTGGCGAGTGAAGAGTGAAGAGCAAACAAAACCGAGATTCGCCCCGAATGGTCTTTCTTGCTCCTCACTTGTCACTGGCCGCGGTTTCTTGCTCTTCACTCGTCACTCATCACTCGTCACTGTTCTTACATTGCCAGGCGAAAAGAGTCGCCCAAGTATACGCGCTTCACTTCCACATCGTTGCCGAGTTCCTCCGGCGACCCGGCGCGGAAAATCCGTCCGTTGTTGATGATGTAAGCGCGGTCAGTAACCTGCAAGGTCTCGCGCACGTTGTGATCCGTCACCAGCACCCCGATTCCGGACTCTTTCAAACGAACGATGATCTTCTGAATATCCAGGACCGTCAATGGGTCAATACCGGAGAACGGTTCGTCGAGGAGAATAAAGGAGGGCGAAATCACCAGCGAGCGGGCAATTTCCACGCGCCGCCTCTCTCCTCCCGAGAGCAAGTAACCGTAACTCCGGCGAACCTGCTGAAGACCCAAATCCTCAATCAACTCCTCCAAGCGCGCCCGGCGACGGTCTGCCGTCAATGGCCGCGTCTCGAGCACTGCCATTATATTCTCTTCCACGGTAAGTTTGCGGAATATGGAGGGCTCTTGAGGGAGGTAGCTGATGCCTTCTCTCGCCCGGAGGTACATGGGAAAGCTCGTGATGTCCACTCCGTCGAGCAGGACCTCGCCCGCGTCCGGGCTGGTCAGGCCCACAATGATATAAAACGTCGTGGTTTTGCCCGCCCCATTGGGCCCGAGCAAACCCACCACCTCTCCCTGAGCGATCCTAAGGTTAATGTCATCAACAACCTTCCGGCCCTTGTAAGACTTCGTCAGATCTGCTGTGGAGAGAATCTGCATGGTCGCTCATGGTGCGACGCGGTGCTTAGATAATGAGGGCGACTGGTCACCTCCATCCACAAAAAGCCTATCATCGTGAATGAAGAATGTCAAACGCTGGCCTGTCGTGGAGCCCTTTTTGTCATCGACCAGACTCGGTGGACCACCGGTAAGGACAATCTTTCCCGGTCCCGCGTAGTATTCCGCGTGGTCGCCGGACCCAACGCGGCCCGGTTGCGTGACTCTTACGCGACCGTCCGCTTCCGCGTGATCCACTTCCGAGCCTTCCACCGTGTCTCCCTGGGTGAAATAAACGTCCAAACGGTCAGATTGCAGCGTGGTGCTTTCTGTCACTAGGTGTACCTTGCCATGGTAACGAGCGCGCCGACCCTGATCGAGGTACTCCAAAAAATCAGCCCAAACCGTCACCGGGCGCGTCCCTCCGGCAGAATGAGGCACAGCCCCTTGCTCGCTAACCATCGCGGCGGGTTGCAGGAAGCTGGTCACCACCTGCGAGCCCGAACTGACCCGCCTCTGGGCACGGTACACATCCAGCGCCGAAGATTTCACTACGTCTGTCCCCTGCCAAGCGCGGACATCCCCTTCGTAGTGGATGGTTTGGCTCTGCTGCCGCGCTACCATCCTGGCCGCCAGCACATTGGTAGGCAGAGGCGGGGTTTGGGCCGAGGGGGCGCCGGGCGCCGGGCTTGGCAGATGGGCGGCTTGCACCTTGCCTTCACCAATGAAAGTATTGGTGCGCATCTCGATGGTCATTTTCTGACATTTGATCCGGCTGTTTGTGTCCCAGACCTGCGGGTGGCCGAGAAGCAGGAGGGTCTGCGTCTGAGCGTCGTAATGCGCATCATCCGAGCTCGCATGGCGGTCGCCGTCGCGGTATTGGAAGTCCCCGGCTTGCCGGACCTCGCGCAGGGTCTGCGTGCCGACATCAAACACCGCGTCCAGGCGGTCGGCTTGGGTCTGCTGTGTAGTGCTCCCGGCGGGCGCGGTGGCGGGCGGGTGGAAAAGCACCTGCGTGGGGGCGAGTCCGCGCAGGGATTCAATGCGGCTGCGCGTGTCGAAGGTCATGAGAAATTTCCCGGCGCTGATGATCCTTTCACCGGTTTTGGGGCTGGCAGGGGTTACGAAGAGCGTTCCGGGGCCGACGGTTTCAGCGTCCTTCAGGCTATGGCCATCGGGCCGGAAGTCAAACCGCACCTGGGCTGCTGTCAAGGTCTTCTTCTCCGCGCCCGTGCCCCCAGCGGTTTTTTCCGGAAGGTTCAGCACCGGTTGAGATTCCAAATTGATCTGGACGTTGCCCGTAGCCATCCCCCGGAGCGGTTGCGGATGCTTGCCACCCAGATCCATGTCAAATCGTTGAGCGGTCAGCCGGCTGGTGCTTCCTTTGCCCTTGGATTCGCCCACCACATCGTTCTCGGCGGTAAGGTGACGCAATTGGCCGGAAGCGGCATCAAAATCCCCCTCCACACGGTCGGCGTTGAGCTCGACGCTGCGGAGCGCATTGACATCGAAAGCCTTCGCGTGGCCTTCCAGATTGACCCGCGAAACACGATTGTGGTCGTCGAGCGCGATGTTGGCGCTTTCTGACACGGCGCGGCGCTTCCCCTGGGTTACCTCCACCGGGCCTGTCAGCGTTACCAGTCCGCCTTCCTTGTCATAACGAAGCGCCGAAGCCGTCAGGTGGATCGGCGGTTGGGGAGCCTTCTCGGTTCCCTGCGGCAGATCCACTGTGACGTCATGCTTCAGCTCGATCCAGCCGTCACGTGTGGCGTAAACCATGCCGAGCGCCGCGCCGGAGGCGGGCCCCATGCGGAACTTGACAGGTTCATCGGTTTCGGCCAGTTCGTCCTCCTGATGGTAGGCAACTTTGGAAGTTTCCAGGAAGACCCGGTGTTTGCCCCGCAAGCCGGTGCCGGGGATGTCGCTGGAGTGCGTGCTCAACTCGATCTCGACGGGCCCTGAGCTTAAGAAGTCACCCGATTGAGTGTTGTATTCGCAGCGGTGCGTCCGCAAAATGTCTCCACGATCCCCCTTGGGGCCGAAAACCTCCACCGTTACATCTTCCAGCACCGTGGCCTTACTCTGCTGGTAAGACACCGTCCGCGCGGCATGGATGGTGAAGACCGGGCGGCCTTGGTCCGAGCGCGTGAACGTGTAACCGGAAAGTTGTTGGTTGACATCCGGGGCGGGACTGGGGGGAGTGTGCACAGCGGTGGTCCGGCGATTCGAACCGCGCCAGTAGGTGAGGCCGACGGCCAGCGCCGTCACGGAAATACCTCCCACCAGCAGGCCCGTCAGCCACTTTTGGCGCCGTGCCCGCCCCAAATCTAGTCCTCGTGTTGCCACGGATTCCCCTTCTGATGTAGCGGCGGCTTTACGCCGCCACGTGGCGAGGTGAACTCGCCGCTACAACCTCATGCCGTACCACCCCCGACCGCTACCAGATCCTTGATAATCAGTTGCAGACTGGCCATATCCTGATAGTTGTTTTGTTCGAGTGCGAAGGCCAAATCCACCTGCTGGCCCGCTTCGAGCGACGGCGTTCGCGCCGCCCAGCCCCAGCCAAGCGCGTCAAGCGTCCGCGCTCCCTTTCCCACTCTCAACTTTAGATGCTTTTCCTGGAGGATGCGTGGTGTGGCCACCAACCGTAATCCGCAGGCGCCAAACACCGGCGTGGGGTTCCCCATGCCGAAGGGCTCGAGCTGAATGATCTCCTGGTAAAGCGGCCAGTCCACCTCTGCCAAATCTACGGGCGCGTCCACCCGCAGCACCGGCTCCAGGTCCGAGGGCGTGAGGACGTTGTGCGCGTATTCTTCAAAGCGCCGCGCAAGTGACGCAATGTGCTCCACCGCGATCGTGAAGCCCCCTGCCTGCGCATGCCCGCCAAAGCGCTGGAAGAGATCGCCGACCGAGGTGAGCGCGTCCAACAGGTGAAAGCGCCGGATGGAACGTCCCGAACCTACGCCCACCCCATCCTCGATCCCAATTACCAGCGCCGGACGATGATACCGCTCCACCACCCGTTGCGCCACAATGCCGATCACGCCGCGGTGCCATCCCTCGCCTGCCAGCACCAAAGTGTATTGCGCGGAGAGCTCGGCGCGCTGCTCCAACTGCGCCACAATCGCGCGCAGGATTTCCTCCTCCACTCGCTGCCGCTCGCGGTTCAAGCGCTCCAGCCTTTCGGCAATTTCGCGCGTGCGCGCGGCGTCCGACAGCGTGAATAGGTCGATAACATCTCGCGCGTTTTCCATGCGCCCGGCGGCGTTCAGGCGCGGCGCCAGTCGAAAGCCCACGTCCCCGGCGCTGATTTCTTTGCCCGCGAGGCCCGCAAGCTCAATCAGCGCGGCCAAGCCTGATTGCGCCGGCTGGCGCAGACCCTCCAGGCCGAAACGAGCGATGACGCGATTTTCGCCGAGCAGGGGGACGACGTCCGCGATCGTGCCGATCGCAACGACCTTCAAGAAGGATTGGAGCAGCCGTTTGGTAAGCCGCTCGCCCAGCAGCGCCTGCGCCAGCTTGAAGGCTACGCCCACGCCCGCCAGCGATTTCTCCGGATAGCCGCAGTCCGGCCGGAGCGGGTTCAGGATGGCGCAGGCGGGGGGCAAGTGGCCGTCCGGCAGGTGATGGTCGGTCACGATGCAGTCCACGCCCAGTTCGCGCGCCCGCGCCAGCACGGCGTGCTCGCGAATGCCGGTGTCCACGCTGATCACCACGCGGAAGCCGTTGGCCGCAGCTTCCTCAACCACCGGGGCGCGCATGCCGTAGCCATCGGTGAGCCGGTCCGGGACGTAAGCCTCCACCTCGGCGCCCAGCATGCGCAGCGTCGTGAGCAGTACCACCACTGCCATGGTGCCGTCCACATCGTAGTCACCGTAAATCAGAATTTTTTCGTGTTGCTCCAGAGCGCGGCGCAAACGTGCCACGGCCTCGCGCATGCCGGCCATGAGCTCCGGGGCGTGGAGGTGGCCGAGGCTGGGGTGAAGAAACGCGTGCGCCGCCGCGGGTTCCATAAGCCCCCGCTGCACCAGCAAGCGCGCGACCAACGGCGAAACTTCCAGCTCGCGCGCGAGGCGCCGGGCCGTTTCTGCGTCCACAGGTGAGTCGAGCCACCGCATGGGCTTTTATGGTGACAGAGTAAGACGATGCTCGCAAGTGGGCACGTGCGCCGTAATGGTTCAGCTTGATCATTGACAATGGGTATCATGGCGTTTAAAGCCCTTTACAGACCATGGCCAGCCATCACACCCATGGTGGTTGACAAGGGTTTATACCGGCTACATGGGTTGAGAAGGGGTTAGTGGGTTTTTGACCTTTCAGTCAAACAGTCCAATACTGGAGCCGCGCGGTGTCTCAGTCCGAATCCCCAGCCAGGCGTTCGTAAACACAAGGCGGCAAGGGAGGACCTATTTGCCAAATCGGAGGGCAACCCTGCAAGTTTCAGAGCAACCGCAGCACGGACCCGTCCTCCAGGTCCGCAGCTTTTCTGTTGTCAATTGGGGACAGTCCTCCAGGTCCGTGCTGCGCTGGCTTAATCAAAGTGGCAGGTCTCAGTTTGCAGGAAGGGTGACGACACGTGCCAGGCCAATCAGCTCCACATCTTCTTCCCAATCCCAGAGTTGGGCGGTACGTTCAACATGGGTCTTGGCATACTGAAAGGCTTCTTCGACGTCCATTTTGTTGAGCAAATCTAAGACGCTCTCGATTTGCGGTGAGGGCGACTCATTTTCGCTATAGCGACTTGCAGCCAATGAGGAAAGCTCTGCGTCGATACTTCCATCAGGCAGCACAACCACCGTGTGCATGTCGAAAAGGTATTCATCCCCATCTTCGCGGTGGACCCGCGAGCGTATGGTGAAATTAAACTGGTAGCCTGCCTTGGGCGCGGCAGAATCGAGTCCATTTGCGGGAATCACCCGGACTGCATTGTGCCCGCCGAAGCTGTAATCTCCCACCCGGCGCAGCATGGCGTCAATGAACGGATGCCCGAGCGCCAGGAAATCCGCTTGGGAATTACGGATTGCCGTTGCACGGTCAAACGTGGCCATCCGGTACCGCTCCTCAAGGCCGTTCTCTTTCATTGCTTCGGGCGTTAGGAATTCATAGAATCCGTCCTTGCGCTGCACCTGCCGACGTTCGCGGGCCAAAAACTTCAGCGTGAAGTCTTCCAGGTCCTTCAAGTTCACCGGGCTGGCCAGCGCCTTTTGGTAGCTGTCAAAGCTATAGCTGGAAGCATCCTTGAAGAGGCTCTGGATGGCAATCTCAAACGCCTTTTGTGCCCGCCGAACGGCCTCTTGGATTTCCTCTTTGGTCTGCTTATTCAGCGTCCCATCCACCAGAGCCCGCTTATAAATCTCGTCCGGCTCGATTTCGGTTTCCAGTTGCCAGTTCAAGCTGGCGATCAATTCCTCGGGGTTTTCGCCGGTCACCTGCTGGAGGGCCTGCGCCGCCACTCGCAAACGCTGCTCGAAATAGGAGCGCACGGTTTCCTCCACCGTGTCTTTGGCGCGTAGGTTGTATATCTGGACCACTTTCTCCTGACCGTAGCGGTAGATGCGCCCCACGCGCTGCTCGTAACGCATGGGATTCCAGGGAAGGTCGTAATTCACCACGATGTAGCAGAACTGCAGGTTAATGCCTTCGCCGCCGGCCTCGGTTGAAACCATAAACCGCACGGAGGGGTCCTCCCGGAAGACGCGCTGGCTGCGACGCTTGCTTTCCGCCTCCGGCGTCTTGCCCTCCAGTTCCATGTCGCCATTAATCAGGACTACGGTGTTTGCCCCGTACCATTTTTCCAGGCGCTCCTTGAGGAATTCCTGGGTCCGGCGGTATTCGGTGAAGACCAGCACCTTGGCGCCCGGCGTTTCCGTGTCAATCTTCTTCAGTAGCTCGCGCAGGCTGTCGATCTTCTTTTCCCGCGTCACCGGAATGGCCAGGAGCTTCCCGAGCGTCTTGATTTCGTCCCTCAGGATTTCGCGGTCGGTCTTCAGCACCACGTCCCTTTCGTCCAGTTCTCCCTGGAAGCGCTCATCGCGGTCTTCCTCCTCCTCCTCTTCCGGGAGCTCCTCCAGCTTTTTCCCCAGGCGCGCCAGGCGTCCTTCCAGCGCCGCTTTGATGGCCCGGAACGAACTGGCATTCAACTTCTGGAAAGTGGTCAGGATGAATCCCACGGCGCGCTTGTGCATGGGGTCTTCAATTTTTTCAATCGAGTTGTATCCTGTGCGGATGTAGTCCTCGACGGCAGTGTAGAATTCCTTCTCGTCGGGATACATGGCGAAGGGCAAGGGGTGAGTCATGCGTCCCTTGAAGACCACCTTCCCTTCGGCGTCCGTCACTCGCAGCTTCGGCGTGCGCAGAATCAACTTGGAATAGGGTACCGCGCCGGGTTCGCGGAACAGCGGCTGGTCAGTGAGTGCGGAAAAATCCACCTTGGCTTCCAGCAGCCGCACCAGGTTCATAAAGCGGTTGTGGTCGGGATCGCCCGAGTGGGGTGTGCCGGTCAGCAGCAGCAAAGCGTCTGTGTAACCGCGTAGGGCTTCCGCCAGTTGATAGTTCTGTGTCCTGTCGGTTTTTCTCCCGTATTCCTTGGCGCTCAGCCGGTGCGCCTCGTCAAAGATGATCAGGTCCCAGGGGCGGTTTTCCAGCAAGATGCGCTTGTGCTCCTTGCGCTTCAGGCGGTCGAGCGAGGCGATGGCGCGGGCGCGCAGGTCCCAGATTCGCGGGTTGGTAGCCGTAAAGTCGCGGCCGAAAATCTCAAAATCGCCAGCCTGAAACTTGTCCTTAAATTCTTCCTGCCACTGGCGGGTAAGTCCGGCGGGCGTAATGATGAGAGTTCGATTGGCGTAACCGCGCTGAAAGAGCGCCTGCCAAACCATGCCCGCTTCGATGGTCTTGCCCAGGCCCACTTCGTCGGCCAGCATGAAGCGCCGCCGGGGACTGGAAACCACGGTGTACGCCGTAAAGATTTGATGAGGCAGAATCTCGGTGCGGGCGTTGGAGAGCTGCCCGCCCTTGTTCGTCGTCAGGAAGCGCGCCGCCATCTGCCGCAGGTCGAATTTCCAGGCGTCGTCCCAATGACCCGCCTTCGCCCCTTCCAGCGGCGTGGGACAAACCTCCACTTCGTCCAGGCTCAGAATGAAGTTTTCCGAGCGGAAAGGCGGGAGGGAAAAAACTGAGGGGTTGAATTCAACCTTGCAGAGGCCGTCCCGGACCTTGTATACCTTGCCGACCCCGTAATCCCTGTACATGGAGTTCAGGCTACGGACGTGCGTGCCGGGTTCGACAGTAGCCGTTTTGTGATTGACGCCAGTAGGGGTTGCCACAATTTTGGTTAAGTTCCGCCCTCCACGGCGAGAACGTTCTCCAGGACGACGGTCGGAAGCGAGCCCTTGCCCAGTACGTCCTTGGCGTCGAGGACCTCGATGCCCACCAGTTCTTCGCCCGGGCCGATGTTCAAACTCACTTCGTCAGTCAGCCGCAGCGTGCGGCACTGGTATTCGCCCTCCAGCAAGCGAATATAGAGCGCGTCCACTTCGCCGTCATAGCTGATGCGCATCACCGGCTCCCCTTCGATTT
>Ga0315282_10011992_pt1 | contig 13330 bp, 9 predicted proteins | sample YL17G07_20_MG_FD_203693 | JGI IMG/M metagenome (GOLD analysis project Ga0315282, IMG submission 203693) | Sediment microbial communities from Yellowstone Lake, YNP, Wyoming, USA - YL17G07_20 | ecosystem: Environmental > Aquatic > Freshwater > Lake > Sediment | place: USA: Wyoming | collected...
CGCTTCAGTTCCCGCTCACTCATCCCCGTCCTCTTCAATTCGGCCTCCTTTGGAGGCCTTCAGTTTAGGGGACATTTCTATCCGGGCCAGATGGGGACATTATCATCGGGGTTCAACAGCCCAATCGCCACCCAATCGCCACCGACCAATCGTCACCGACAAGAAGTCAGTGTCGGCGAAGTCCGGTTGTGCCCCGTCGCCGTTTTCCTCCAGCGGGGGAACGGCTGGGTCTCAGCTTCGCCTATCCCCCTCACCAGGGAGAATCCGGGCGCAATTCTGGCGCCTGAATCCTGCCCCTGCGGGCTCCGGCCTTAACTCAAATCTCAGATTTCGGATTTCAATCCTCCAAAAATCTCTCTGCGAGCAACAGACCCTATCCCCCACGCGGCCGAAGGCGCAGGGAACAACTGTTGGGTGTATTCTATTAGCATGCGACCCAGCGGGACGGGCACGAGGAAAAGGCGCAGGGGGAAGGTTCTTCTCCTGTTGGCAGTTTCCACCGCCATTTTGCTGCTGAATCTTCGCCCGGCGGTTGCGCAAGCTGCCGCGGCCCAAACCACCGCCACGAACCCAGCCGTTCCCGCGGAATCCACGACGCCCGCGGCACAAGATTTCCTTAAGCAAGGCAATGAGGCTGCGCGGCTGAACAAGTGGGACCAGGCGATTGCCGCGTACAAAAAAGCCCTTGCCCTCAAGCCGGGCTATGTTGAAGCGCACTACAATCTCGGCAATGCTTACGTTGGGGAGCAAAAAACCGATGAAGCGCTGAAAGAGTATCGGGAAGTGCTGCGCCTGCGCCCGGACTTTCCCGGAGTCCACATGAACATCGGCGCGCTGGAAGAAGCAGGCGGGCAGATTCCCGAGGCCATCGCCGAATATCGCTCCGAAATCAGCGCGCATCCTAACAATGCTGACGCGCATGTGAATCTTGCCAACGCGCTGACCGCGAACCGGGCATTCAGCGAGGCCGCCATGGAGTACCGCGCGGCGCTGGCGCTCGCCCCGCGCGATTCAGAAGTTCACGTGGCCCTGGCCAGCGCGCTGCTGCAATCCGGCGACGCCAAGGGAGCGGGCGCGGAGTATCGCCAAGCTATCGAGTTGGACGCTAATAATCCTGACGCCCACGCCGGCCTTGCCGCCGCGCTGACCCAGGCCGGAGATTTTGCCGGCGGCATCAACGAGTATCGCACCGCTGCCCGCCTGCATCCCAATGACCCGGAAATCCACATGAGCTTGGCCGCGGCCCTGCGCGCCACCGATGATTTAAGTCACGACGCCATCCAGGAATACCGGCAGGCGGTGCAATTGCGCCCCAATCAAGTGCAGTACCGCTATGCCCTGGCGCTGGCTTTGCGCGAAGCCGGTGATTATGGAGGCGCCATTGAGGAGTTCCGCCGTGTCGTTCGTCTGCGGCCGGACTACGTCGCAGGCCACGCGGCGCTTGCCGCTGCTTACCTTTCCATCAGCGACCATCCTGCGGCGGTCAGCGAATACCACGAGGCGGTGCGCCTGAGGCCCGGTGATCCGGCGCTGCACGAAGCGCTGGGACTGGTCCTTCGCAAGACCGCCGACTTGGCGGAGTCGGTTCGAGAACTCCGCAAGGCCGTCGACCTTTCTCCCGATGAGGCTGACTATCACCGCAACCTGGCGGAAGCGCTGCAAGCTTCCGGCGACGTCGCAGGCTTCGTGCAGGAATACCGCGAGGAAGTACGGTTGCGTCCCGACGACGCCGATGCCCACGCTCACCTCGCCAACGCCTATCAGGCCGCGGGCGACCTGCCCAAGTCACTCGGGGAATATCGCGTGGCGATGCAGCTTCAGCCGCAGAGCCCGGAATTTCATTTTCGCACCGCGCTGGTCCTGGAGGCCCTGGGGAAGCAAGCGGAGGCGCAGACCCAACTTGAGCAGGCCGTGCAACTGCGGCGGGACTATGCCGAAGCCCTGGTGGCTTTGGGCGATTTGCTGGCTCAGGAGAAAAACTTTGCCTTGGCCGTGCCCACTTACCGCGACGCATTGCGCCTGCGCCCGGATGATCCTACCCTGCATGTCAGCCTGGCGGCGGCGTTGCGCGCTAACGGCGACGCGCCGGGCGCGGCCGCCGAGGATCAGGAAGCCGTGCGCCTGAATCCCGCCAACGCCACGTATCAGCGTGACCTGGGCAACACCCTCTATGGCGGGGGTGACTTTAAAGGCGCGGTCGCCGCCTATCGCGCCAGCTTGTCGCAGCGCGAAGACCCGCAGACCGAGGAGAACCTCGGCTTGGCCCTCGGCCGATTAGGGGATTGGCCAAACGCGGCGGAGGCTTTTCGCGCGGCGGTCAAGGCGCGACCCGAGTGGGGGGAAGCCCACTTGAATCTCTCGAACGCGCTGGCTCGCCAGAACGACTTTGCGGGAGCAGCCGCAGAAGCGCAGGCGGTGCTGCGAATCACTCCTAATCTTCCCGAGGCGCATTTCAGCTTGGGTAATAGCCTGGTTCATCTTGGCAAGATGGATGACGCCATCAAGGAATACCAAGATGCCCTGCTCAACAAACCCGATTACGCCGATGCCCGCCTTGCCCTGGCCAATGCGCTGCGCCAGCAGGGCAAACTGGATGAAGCCATTTCCGAGTATCGCGATTACGTTAAAGAGCGGCCACAGGAATTCAGCGCTCACGTGAGTCTGGCCAATGCCTTGAAGGCCAAGAACGATGCTGCTGGCGCGATTCACGAATACGAGGAAGCCATCCGCCTGCGGCCGGACTATCCCAACGCCCATTACAACCTCGCCGTCACGCTGGAAGGCATGGGCCAATTCGCTCGCGCCCGCCAGGAGTTTGAAACCTACCTCCAGCTCGCCCCCAACGCTCCGGATGCCGAGCAGATTCGCCAACACTTGAAGGAAGTCGGGGCTACGCAAAACAAGAAGTGAATTGAGATTAATGGGTATCTTGCACGGCGGAGGGGAGGGGGGGGCTTCCGCCCCGCCGCGGCCGCCTAGGGCTTCGGGACTGCCGGTCCGACGGAATCCGCGCCATCAGTGAGCCACTCCAGGGAGAACTGCGCGAAAGTGACCTTCTCTGTAGAGCCACGCTCGCCCCTTTCATACAAGCAACCAATTCGCATATCGTGGAGAACCGTCAAACAGGAATAACCCGAAGGGCCGGCATTTAGAAGTTTGGCAACAGGCCACGTCTTACCCTCGTCGTAGCTGAGCCGGATGGTCATCTTGATGCGCTTATCCTGGGTTGCGGGGTTGGAAAAAAGCAGGCGGTTTTTGCTGAAAGGAGGGGATAGCGTGTAGCGAATCAAACTTGCCATGCACACCGGCTCAATGAGCGTGGGGTCGCTCGTCACCGACGACCAAGTCATGCCCTCATCTTTGCTCAAAGAAATGCCGCGGTGGCCTTTCTCGCGGTAGTTCCTGATGTTAAGCATCAGCGTGCCGTCGGCGAGTTCCACGATTTGATCTTCATCCGTCTTTCCCTCGGTCGAGCCGCCCAGGCGCCAGGTTTTTCCGTGGTCGTCGCTATAGATGACGTGGTCGGTAGCTTCGTTCCCCACCGTGTGGTTGCAGGGAATCACCAGGCGCCCGCTGCGCAACTGGATGCCTACGCCCGGGCCGGGAATGATGCGCTTCCATCCTCGCTCATTCACCGACTTGGTGATGTTGGCGGGGCCGGCCCACGTTGCGCCCTCATCGTTACTGTGCATAACCCACATGTCGCTGATTCGGCCTGTGGCTGTCGCCACTTCCTCGTTATTCTTGTATTTCTTCGTCGACGTCCGGACGAAGAGCAGCCAGATGGTTCCGGTGTCACGATCGGCCACCGCCGTAGGGTTGTTCAACGCATTGGTCCCGTCTCTTTTGACCAGTTGCATCGGAGTCCACGTCCTGCCTCCGTCCAAACTCCTCCGCATGAGTATTTCATTGTGGCCATGATCTGAGCTGCTGTCTTTGCGCCCCTCTACAAAGGCCAGCAGCGTGCCCTTAGGCGTGGCAATTAATGCGGGGATGCGGTAAGTGTGATAACCGCCCACGCCGCCGATAAACAGATCGGTTTGTGCGGGCTCGGGGATCGCCGGGCTCGACTGCTCCGCCTTGCGGCTCACACTGCGGCTGGGAAGCAAAAGCAGTGCAGCCAAGATGGCGAGGAGAATGATCAAGAGATGAGAAAGAGACCGAATCCAGTGCATGATGTTTCACCTCGTCCGTGGGTTGTTATAACCAACCATCGGGCTGCGCCTGCACAAGCTGTAGCGGCGCTCTACGAGCGCCGAAGTGGTTGATTCTCAAAAACGGCGGTCCCTTCCTGCGTCAGGGCAGGCTCCGACCGCCGCTACAGAATCGACGGATCGAGGTCAGACCTCCTCCGGCACCACGAACGGCGCGCGGTAGCCGCGGCCGGCGTCGCGGAGCAGCCGGTTAGCTTCGTCGTCGCCGATCACCTGTTCGGTTTCGGGATCGAAATTCAAGGTCCGCCCCAGCCGGTACGAGGTGTTGGCGAGGTGCACGAGCGTCGCGGAAATGTGGCCTTCCTCGATGGGCGCGTTCAAGTCGTCTTTTTTGCGGCTGCGCACACAGTTGATAAAGTTGGCGTAGTGGTGGCCGCCTTCATGCCCGCTGGGGCCCGGCGCTTGTTCCCTTCCCATATAGGTTTTGTAGGCATTCCCGGTGTCTTCATCGCCCATCGCAAGGTATCCCTGGGAACCAAAGAAGATGTCGCCGACAGCGTTGGGATCTCCCTTGTCGCCCCCTATTTCCACGCTGCCGATGCCCGCCTCCCGATCGGTGATCCAGTGGCGAACCTCAAACTCAATCATCTTCCGCTTGCCGCCAGGCAAGTCATATTGGAAGGCGCAGGTCAAGGTGTTGGGCGTCTCCTGGTCGTCGTCGAACATGAAATGCCCGCCGACGGCGGAAATCTTATTCGGGTACTTCACACCCAAACCCCAGCGCGCCACATCCACTTGGTGAACACCCTGATTGCCCAGGTCGCCGTTTCCGTAATCCCAAAACCAGTGCCATTTGTAATGGAACCGATTTTCGGTAAAGGGGCGGAGGGGCGCCGGGCCGGTCCACAGGTCGTAGTGAACGCCCTCGGGCACGGGCTCCTCGGGAGCGTGCCCGATGGTGTTGCGCCATTTGAAGCAAAGGCCACGGGCCATGTAAACGTCACCGATCAGCCCCTCGTGAATTTTCCGAATGGCTTCTTGGGCGGAGGGCGCCGAGCGGCTTTGCGTCCCGTGCTGCACAATGCGATTGTATTTCTGCGCGGCCCGCACAAGCTGGCGGCCTTCCCACCAATTGTGCGAGCAGGGTTTCTCCACGTACACGTCTTTACCGGCCTGGCAAGCCCAGATTCCGATCAAGGAATGCCAGTGATTCGGCGTGGCGATGGAGATGACGTCGATGGATTTGTCGTCCAGCAACTTTCGCACGTCCGGGGAATATAGCGCCGGCTTGGGGATGTTTCGCTTCTCCATATCCGCCAGCCGCTTTCTCCAAACGTTTTCGTCCACTTCGCACAGCGCGGCTACCTCAACGTTGGGTATTTGCGCCGCGGACTTGACGTGGTCAAACCCCCGGCCGCGCAAACCGCACACCGCCACGCGAATGCGGTCGTTGGCCCCCAGAACCCCGCGCGGGGAAGAAATGGCCAGCCCGCCGCCGGCCGCTACCAGGCTCAGCGCGCCCTTCACCCCCGTTCCCAGAAATTCTCTTCGACTGAATTCCGACTGCTTCTTCATGGATCCTCCCACCTTGGCACCTTTGCGTCTTTGCGCCTTTGCGTGAAGATGTTTTAGTAGGCTGATGAAAAAGTCGTCCGGAGCGAGGTAGCGGCGGGTTTACCCCGCCATTTCTCTGCTGATTTCAACGCGAGATGGCGGCGTAAAGCCGCCTCTACCACCTTTTTCATCAGCCTGTTAGGTGTCTGAAAAGCAAAACAACCTCACGCCAAGACGCAAAGCCGCAAAGGGTGGCCGAGTTTCGAATTTCGATCTTCGAGTTTCTCTCTTTTCGTGCTACTGCAAACAAAATTTTACACCCGGAATCGGGATGCCGCTCTCATCGGTGATGCGCAAGGTGAATCCCCATGCCCCCCAATAGTTGACGGATACCACGTTGAGGCGGGTCCGGCCTGCGGGCAGCGTAATGGGCACGCGTTTTTCAAACCGATACTTGTCGCGGTAAAGCGTTCTATGCCCGGAGGGCGGATCGTCGTGGAACACATTTTGCTCGCCAAGCTGTACCGTCACACCGTCGTCCCATCCGACATGCAGATAGGCGCGCGTTGGCCGGGGAGTCTCGACATAAGTGCTGAGATACGCCGCAGAATCATCCGTGCTGCGGAAATTGAACACCTGGCGAAGGTCCACCACGCCGCGGGGATCGAGGTTGTCATAGGCGAACCACCGGACCGCGCCATCTCGGCCGTCGAAAACGTCCTGTGTAAGGATGGGCCTCTTCAGAGCTTCGGACGGCAAGAACTGCGGCTGCTTGTGGGGACTGCCCAGCATCCCCAGCACCCACCATCGTCCCGGTGTTCCGAATGCGTCGCACAGCGCTTCCCCATCGATTTCCCCGCCATCGAATTTGCGAATGGCCTCGACTAACGGAGAAAGCGGCAACGAGGGCTCAAGCGCCGGCTTATCCTCCAGGACCTGGTGCCACAAGCGCAGGTCGATGTCGCCGCGAACCAGTTGCGGCTTCTTCAGCCCATAGGCTTTTTCGAGCTCGGGGGAGTAGACGTACCAGGATGGGTTACCAGAGAATACCCAGATATATCGCTTGGCGACGGCGCGAAGATCCGCCATCTGGGCGCGAAGTTCTGCCACCTCTTTCGGCCACGCTTGGAGGGGATAGTCTTCCCCACCCGTTTCGACCATGTGGAGCGGCCAGACGCCCGGGGCCACCGAGCAGTAACGCTTCCAGTACGCCACCGTATCGGCTCCGGTTGAGGAAGCGATCATTGCGTCGGCGAAGCGCGATGTGGCTAAATCCGTCACGCGATCGGCCAGGCAATAGGTGTACTCCGCGCCAAAATGGAATCCTCCCGGGGCGTTGCGCTGAGCCATGGTTTGGAGCATCCCCAACATGAAAGCCTGATCGATGGGGCGGCTGCGAGGCGCGCCGGGCAACACCATGACGACAGCCTCAGGAAACCGGTCGAGGAGCGCGGTCATGGATCGCGCGCCTTGGCGATGTGCGGCGGAAAGGAGATCCTCCACCGTGTAATTGTTGTAGCGATAAATCGGGTTCGTCACCTCGTATCGAGGGTACGGATATTCCACGTCAATGGAGACGCCGCGAAAACCCAGTTCCTTGGCGACGCGGCCGAGCGTGGAAAATTCCCTTTCCATTTTGCGCGTGGAGTCCTCGCCCAGGAGCTTGTTGGGAGACGGCCACGCCCCGTCGGAGCTGAAAGACACCCCCATGAGATTTTCGGTCACACCCGCGGCGCGAAGTGAGGCGAGATTCGTGCGCGCCGCTCGCAGCCAAGCCTGATCCAGCGGAGGCGTTACGGCATCGCCGGCAAATCTCTGCGTCAGGTTTTCCCAACTCCCGACCACAAAAAAGAAGCCGTCGAAAATCTTCTTGATGTCCGCAGCATGGGCATCCAGATAAGGGTTTGGAGCAACGGAATAACAGATTGTTTGCGGGCCGGTAGCGCGGAGATTCCCAGTGCCAAATAAAAGGGCGGAAAGAACTGAAATCGCACAAGCTCGCTTTCTGTGAGACAGCATTCCTGCTCCTTTCCTTAGGCGGGGGGTAGCACTTCCATATGCATTTACTTGGGCCGTTTTGGTCCGGCCCCGGCAACATCCGAAGCCGCGGAAGCGGCGACATCCTGTGGCCCACGGCTGTTCGCCGTGGACCAAATGATGACGCCCGCTACGCGGACTTTCGGGCGCCTCTAGCGGGTGGTGGGACACGGCGCAAATCGAGCAGGTCAACCACCCCCTGCCCCCCTCCTTATCAAGGAGGGGAATCACCTGGGCCATTTTGATGCACAGTGGCGGGCCAAAGGCCCATGACATCTTCACTCAGGATGACAGCATTAAAGCGTTTTCCCGCAGCCTGTTAATTTGGCCAAGCTGTAAGCCGTAATGCCCTACTTTTCCACGCCGCGCAATTCAAACCGATACACGTCGGTGCCGGGCAGAGGATCGTCGACGAAAATCTTCGCTGTCCAGCCATTTTCCACACTGGGGGCCTCCAACAGGGTGATCCATCCCCGCCCGGCTTGGCGAGCGATGAAGTATTGGAGGGGGTGTTGGGGGAGAGGACGAATGACGTGGGCCTGCACGCTCTCCGGATAGTTGGCCACCCAATGATCGTCGCTCAGCTTGTCGCCCTGAAGAACCAGCACATCGCGCCCGTCCACCGCTCCTGTCCAGGAGAGAAATGTTGGCGCATGGGGATACTGCCGGGCCAGTGCGTCGTCATGGGATTCCGCAGCTTTTAATTTCTGCTCGATCTCCTCCGCCGTCGGCGCATTCTTCATATCCTTCTCGAGCCGGTTGCGATTGGCGAGAGTGCGCTGGGCGATATCCAGAAAAACCCGAATTCCCAGCGGCCGGTAAGCGGGATCGGAGTTTTGGTACCGGTCAAACGTCCGAGACAGGTCTGCCAGCCGGTAGGCCAACTCGTCGTGCAACTGATTGGTGGGCGTATCGCGGTAGGCATAACAGATCAGAAAAGTCTGGACGTAGGCGCGGTACACGTCCATGGCCTCGCGGGCGCGCCGAAAACGCCGCGCCAACTGCTCCCCCACCGCGGGGTCGCTTAAGACGGGCCGAAGGCGGGTCCACTGGCGAATGATTTCGTCGTATCGCCACACACCCTCGCCTACCTCCGACATGGTTTCGCGCAGCCAGGGCTTGCAATTCAGGTAGAGGTCGCGCAGGAAACGGTCCTGCCCGCTTCCTTGATCAAAAAGTGGGTTTCCCTTGACCACAAAGAAATCCACGTTCACCAGCGGCTGCGGGGTCCAAATGCGGATGGCCACGGGGCGCAAATACCAGTTGTCGCGGAAGATGTCGCCGAGCGCGAGGAAGACATGCGGCACTTCCCTTGCCGCCACAGGTCCCAGACGCCGCCTTGCCCAATCGCCCAAGATCAGTGTGAGGTCCGCTTGGGGCGTCCAGGAAAGCCGCCAAGCCGCATAGGAAACCGACTCGTAAAGCGGCTCCGTGGTGGTCGTTGTCGCCCAGGCCAGTCCCACCGCGCCGTGCTCCAGCGCATATTGCATTCCGGCCTGGATGAACCCCAACGAATAATCACAAACGGTGTCAGCCACTCCTCCCGTCTGGAGTTCCGCCACCGTGGCATGTCGCGTGACGCCAAAGGTGGGATTGATCGGCTGATACTCCCAGCCATCGGTCAGCGTAAGCTTGATGCTGGAGAGGTAGTTGGCCGTGGGAATATCGGGAGTGAAGATCTGCTTGTAGATTTCAGGAACGCTATGCTGTTCCCAATTATTGGTAACCCAGGTGCGATGGATATAGGTCTTGCCGAATTCCCCCACCACGACGCCATCCAGCGTGCGCATAAACTCATGGTAGTTTTGCACCAAGGACCTTTCGCCATGGTCACCTGGGTCATGCATCAGGTCGAGCGCCTGGACGCCCGGCCAGGGAATGATCTCGCCCGCGCGCGTTTCAATGCCGTCGAGCTCGGGCACGGCGCGCAGGATGGCCCGGTGCTTGTCAGCAAGATACTTCCAGAATTTGGGGTCGGAGGTGGAGAGCCGCGCTCCGGAGGCTTTGAGCGAGTCAGGCGAGTAGATAAACTCATCGCCGTAGAGGAAGGCCCGCAAGCCCATTGAATGCGCCAACTTGATGGTCTGCCGTAAACCCTCTTGGTAGCCCTTGGCCAGTTCGCTCGAACCGGCGCCCCAGTCGAGGACGTAATTAAAATCACCAATCAGCACGTCGGTAATTCCATACCGAGTCATCCCCAGGGCGGTTTGGCGAAACCGGTCAAGATGCGCCTCAATCGCCTGCGGCGTGATATTGGCAGGGGTTGGTTTCGGTAAGTAGATCGCATTGATCGACCGCGTAAAAGCCCGCACGGCGTGGTGCTCTGCGTCCGGAATTTTCCCGGTGCAGGCGACGCGGTCGCTCAGCCAGAAAATCGCCGCGTTCAAGCTCAACACATTCGGCGCCGAAAGTGTTCCCAAGGAAACTTCCGAGCCGGTCAAGATTGGATCCCAGGCGAATTGCTGTGGCGCGACCGCCGGCAACTCGGCCTCCGTTAGAACCAGCCGAATGGTGGGGCTCACCGGCTGATGGGAATCAGCCCAAGTAAAACCTGCCGCGGTCAGAGTTTTTTGCAGGTCCGCAACCGCGTCCGCAATGACGGGATTACTGCCGAGCGATGGCGCCACCTCGATGCGTACGGCCCGGCCGGCATCACACTTGGCCGGCGTTGCGCTGAGCTGAATCACCAAAAGCGCTGCGGCACAGGCAGCTAGGACGCACCTGACCGGCCTCGGGCTGGCGCCCGTAAAATTCCGGATAGTATTAAAAATTCGCGATGACATGGAATCTACCTTTCGCCAAGAGCAAATCGCGGCCCTTGACCGCACCTCATATCTTAGATTTCCGATTCCGCAATCAGCGTCCGAATGGCGCCTCCTGCAAGGCGCATGGTACACCACAGAGGTCCGCGAGAACACAGAGAATCGGCGGAAGAGAAGTTCCCGGTACGGGCAAGTCGCGTTGCGGATCGCTAGCGCGGATTTCTCACCACGGGCTTGGAAGGGCGGGGCCTTAGAGTCTGTGTGAAAACTAGCAAAATCGTCATTTTCCCAACGAACAGTCAATGAGTGCAGATTTCCCCGGCCACAAAACACGCCGCACGACGCTGAAGCTTTACCGGAACAACGGCAACGGCACGTTCACTGACGTTACCTCAAAGATAGGACTGGACGTGGAGATGCACGGCACGGGCGTTGCTGTAAGCGATTACGACAACGGTGGGTGGAACGATCTTTACGTAACCGGCCTCGGCGAAGCGCGCCTTTTCCATAATGAGCACCGCCGCTTCAAAGATGTGACGCAAGCGGCGGGTGTCAACAACGCGGGCTTTGGAGCCAGTGCCGCCTGGGTGGATTACAACCGCGACGGCATCGGCGCTGAAGTCCGCGTCCACTCTGTCGCCGGCGAAAACTGGCAGACCGTCCACTCCGGCTCAAGCTACTGCTCGCAGAGCGAACTGACCTTGACGTTTGGCTTGGGACAGGAGGCAGAGGCGCAGACCGTCGAGATTATCTGGCCCAGCGGCCAGCATGATACCCTCAAGAACCTTAAGGCCAACAACACCTATACCATCCAAGAAGGCGGCAAAACCCTCTCCATCGCGGCCGTTCCGGCGCCAATCACGAGGTGAGCAGTAGGGGCAGCGGTTTCCTGATCGTGGCATTTGCCCTTCTCTATGAGCTCAGGGGCAATTCTAAAGGTAAATTGACCACGGCTCCTTCGATGGCCAGCAGTTTCGCCTTTGTCACTCGGCCCCCATGGGGAGGGAAGCCTCCGGGCTTGCCATGAACGGCAAGGACTCGATGGCAGGGGATGATGAGGGGGATGGGCTTTCTGCCCAGAGCGCGTCCAATGGCTCGGGCTGCGGTGGGCCGACCTAAGACGTGGGCAAGGTCGGCGTAGGTGACAGTTTGTCCTACCGGGATTTCGCGAGCGCACTCGCACACCTTCCGGACAAAAGGACCCACTCCTTCCAAGTCCACAGGGATGCCTCGAAAGTCCTGTGACCCGCCCTGAAGGTGTTTGCACACCCTTTTAATGATTTTTATGGGCTTGTAAAGGAAAAACGCGCGCATGGCGCACGCCGGAATTTTGCGCAATCCTCGATTCGGTCAGCTCCGCCCTGGCTTCAAGAAGTTGGAATAAGGTCACAGCAAAAGGGCGTCGGCGTTCCCGCGCTCACGCCACGCGATCCCGCACCGACCCAGTGGCGTCGGCAGGAGGCAATAGGCGACGTTGCTTCATGGGGTTACCTTAAGCCGGACGGCCAAGCAGCTCACTGGCAGCCATCTTCCACCAGGATGGCGTGGGCCTCGCGGGGGCCGTGGACGCCGCGGATCAGGATTTGCTCGATATCGGCCGTCCGGCTGGTGCCGGTGACGAACACCACGGAGCGGCCGGCGGTGGGGCGGTCATGGGAGTTCGAAATCGGGAGCTTGGCTAGGATTTCATCGAGCGAGCCGACAAGTTGGCTCCGCCGGTAGAGAGCAATGTGGATGGGAGGAGCCAGCGAGGCCACCTGGACTCCTTCCGTAGCGCTGCTCAAAACCAAGGTGCCGCTTTCCGCCAGCACGAAATCGACACCGGTGATACCGGCCCCGGCGGCGAAACTGGACTTGTTAAAGTCAGGGAGGGAATTCGTTCCCGCAACTCCCGCGCCTTCAGCCCAGGAGGTTACGAACTTATCGAGGGCGGTAAGCCGGTCAGCAATGTGCAATTCGGCCAGCAAAGGGTTCCCGGAAAGCGTCACGGCGGGGGTTTCCGCCAGTGCCAGGATCTTTTGGAAGACGGTCTCCAGTTCGTCCATGTTCGCCACACGATGGGCGATTCCCGCCACTTTCTCCCATTCGGCCTCGAATTTGGCCAGATAGTCTTCCGGCGCCAACGGAGGCATGACGCCCATAAGGTCGACGGGGGGGAACGGGGTAACCAAGGAACCCGTACTGGGTCGCCCCAAAGCCTTTCGGACACGACCCAGCATTTCCTCACGCGTGGTCATAGGAGGATCTCCGCCAATCAATTCTGACTCCAAACTTCCAGCCGCGATTATAACACGTCTTCCGCTGTCTGTAATGCATTGATAAATAAGGAAATATAAAATTGGCAAAAAACTTCAAAAAATTATGCAACCTTGGTATCATCAGAAACATCCGAATCCACGGGCAGACCTTAAGACGAAAGGTTTTCCTACGAGGATTTGGGAAGGACGGATGAGAATGCGTACAGTAGTGAAGTCTCCAAAAAGGGTATATCGAAGTCTTTTGCTGAAGAAGCGCGACGAGATTTTGGCTTCCACGCGGAGTGAACCTGAGGCCCTATCTGCCAGTGTGCAGTCTCCTGATGCGGTGGAGTTTGCCGTTAGGACCGTTGAGCAGGATGTCACGGTAGTTACTGCCAATCTGCGCAGCCGAACGTTGAAGGAAATTGAGAGAGCGCTTGCACGTTGTGCCGGCGGAACTTACGGCGTGTGCGAAGCGTGTGGCGAAGATATTTCCCCTAATCGCCTTAAGGCTATCCCCTGGGCACGGTATTGCCTCACCTGCCAGGAACTACGCTCGCGGAACTAAGGCCTTCGTCTCCAAAAT
>Ga0315282_10011993_pt1 | contig 13329 bp, 10 predicted proteins | sample YL17G07_20_MG_FD_203693 | JGI IMG/M metagenome (GOLD analysis project Ga0315282, IMG submission 203693) | Sediment microbial communities from Yellowstone Lake, YNP, Wyoming, USA - YL17G07_20 | ecosystem: Environmental > Aquatic > Freshwater > Lake > Sediment | place: USA: Wyoming | collected...
TGCCCCGACGTGATCGCTCTCAGCGCGGACCCAACCTGGGCGCCGGAGTAGCACACGGTCCAGGGGACGCCGTCCTCATCTCCGCCAGATGCAGCGGTAGTTGAACCGCCGGTTCGGCGCGCTGTCACCGTTGATGCAGAGCGAGATCGGGTCCGCGAGATCGGCTGGGTTGTCACACCAGTGGAAATCGAAGGTGAACGCGTCGCCCGTCAGGCCAAGCAACATTCGCGGCACGGCCAGCTCGAGTGCCCGTCCCGTGTAGCGGTACCTGAGGCGAGCCACCTCGACCCACGAATCGGCTGATGCGTTTGGAGCGTAGCGCATGAGCGTCGTGGTCCCGTCGTCCACGACCCTCTTGTTGATGAGGTAGTCATAGCCGTACCAGCCGGTGTCATGGTTGTTGTCGGCATCTATGAGCAGCAGCATCCAGTTGCTGTCCGTGTGCGGCGTCATCGGCTCGTTGGTCTCGACGTAGAGGTACACCATGTCGCGGCCGACAGCGACCTTGCTGGTGATGATGTCGTTGCGGCCCGAGTCGTTGGTGTAACGCAGGCCGCCGTACCCTCCGTAGTCCCGGTGAAACGTATCGCCGACAGTGTCGCGGTATTCGACCTTCACCGCGTCCCAGTCTGAGAAGCCGCCGTCTATCCTGATCTGTGAGAGACCGCGGACTTCAGGGATGGGCCTAACGCCCTTGTACCGTCGAAGGTTCTCCGCCATCTGCATGTAGTAGTTGTCGGTGTAGCCGCCCTTCATCGGCTGGATGGCCCGGTTGAACTCCGCGTTGTACTGGTCCACGAAGAAGTAGGTGCCAGCGCGGCGCATGAACGGGACGGTCTGCCCCGCGGCCGGCTGGTACTTGCCGGCGGTCCACTCATTCCAGTCGTTGATGTAGAGGAACTGCGGAGTGCCCTCGATCGCTTCGTCCCACCTCTGCTGGAAGTAGATGCCATAGCCCTCGGGATGCTCGACCGTCTTCCCGAGCCACGGTACGTAGGTGGGCACCGGCAGATCGCGCTCGTCCAGTTCCGGCTCGCCTCGTTCGCGCGTCCAGGACTTGCCGGTCAGGCTTGACGGATGCTGGGCCGGCGTGACGGCTGCCTCTTCTCTCTTCCCTTCGTGGGTCGACACCAGGTCGCGCGGGTCCATCGCCTTGACCCTGTCATCGGCCATGTCGTAGCCGAAGCTCCAGTTGTCTTCGGTCCCGATGTAGCGGCGCCCGGCCCATTCGTAGTACCCCCACCACATGGTGCGTAGGGTGAAGAAGCTCTTCACCTCTTTGGAGTAGTCCTTGTAGAACTCGTCGGCGTAGCCGGGGTCACCGTAGTGCGGGCTCGCCGGGTCGGCCTTGGCCGCTGCGTCGTAGTGTGGGTTCGGGTTCTGCACACCCGGGCCGTTCGCGTCGGAGCTGGGAGCGCCGTTGTAGAGTAGCAGCGGCTTGCCGTCCCACATGAACCATAGGTCTTCGTACTTGCCCGTCTTGTAGATTTTGTCGTACAGGTCCTGCACCACCGTGATGACCGGGCCGTTGAACGCCCAGAAGCAGAACTGTGGCACCTTGTTGCCCTCTGCCTTCATCTTCTGCATCACGGGGAAGATGACGTCCCACTCGTCCCAGTACCGGACGGCATTGGTGACGTCCATCACGAGGACATCCACTCCGGCGTCGGCCAGCATGGACATGTCCTTGCGGATGACGTACTCGTCCTTGCTCAGGAAGTAGCCCGCCTCCGGCTCGCCCCAGTGGTACGAGCCTTCCGTCCAGAGCGGATTCCCGGCATCGAGCCGCGCGCCAGGATCACCGGCCAGCACCTTGGTAACATCCGCGGTGTAGGGACTTCTCAACGTACCCAGAGAGTCGCTGTGCCACGCGATGTAGAAGATGCCAACGACGCGGCGCTGGTCCTCCTTGACCGGTCCCACGATCGAGTAGTCGGGCATGGTTCTGCCAAGCGCATCGGTCGCCACCCACGTGTCGGGGTAGGTGTCGCGGTAGGCGGGTCCGTCGGAGCGCGCGCCGTTGGACGCGCAGGCAAGTCCGAGCAAGAGGGCAGAGACGGCTCTCGTCATGGACGGCTCCAATCACACACCCCGGTACTCGCAGGCAGTCGGGCAGCACTCGTTGGGGCCCCTCGGGTGACGGGCCACCGCGGTCGGCAGTCGGAACTCCCGCCCGGCGCCGGCTGCTTCTCCCGTCCGACGTGCCGTTCCTGTGCGGCGATCGCCGTCGGCAGCGGGCCGATGACGCTAACAAGCCACGGGAGTCCCGGTCCGACCGCGTGGCCAAGGGGCCGTCCCCAGGGGAATGCCGCGCGAGCGACGAACCTGTAGCGCCTTGCGAGGGCGGTGCCGGAGGCGTGCTCCGCGGGCGTCCGGCTCGGCTCGGAGGTGAAAGACACGGTACTGAGTCCACTCTGCGCCTTCATCGTGCTCGCCACGCCCGGCGCCAGAGCCGATGTGCTCGTGGCGATGCACACGCCAGGACGGATCGAGCGGTACGAGGCTGCCACGGGCCGCTGGGTTGGCACATTCGCGGATGGCATCGCTTCGCCGAACTGCCTGCTCTGGGGCCGGGACGGGAGCTTGCTGGTTAGCACGGGCGGCGTGGGAGGGGCGGGGTCCGTGCGCCGCTACGACCGACGCACGGGCGCGTACCTCGGCGAGCTCATCGCAGTCCCGAACGGGCAGCCCGGCCACCTCGCTCGTGCGACCGGCTTGGCCTGGTACGGCGGCGACCTGCTGGTGGCGAGCTGCGATGACGGCCGCGTGTACCGGTACGACGGGCTCACCGGAGCGTTCCTCGGCGAGGCAGCCGAGGCGACCGCGGGCGGGATCACCGAGATAGCCGTTCGTGGCGACGATCTGCTCGTGACCGACTTCCGCACACAGTCCATACGCTGCTTCCACCTCACGGTCGGGGGAGAGACAGCGCCACTCGTAACCCAGCCCGGCTTTTCGCCTTGGAGCCTGGAGCTGGACTCGGCGGGCAGGCTGTTCTGGGGCGGAAGCGACGGGACAGTCCGGCGCCTCGCGGGCGGAACCGATGCGGCATGGGCCGGCAGGGAACGGAGCCTTGGCAAGCCCATTCACCTGGCGCTGGGTCCCGACGGCCTGCTCTACGGCTCCGCTCTGGATGCGAACCGTGTGACGGTCTGGGACCCCGCCGACGACTCCGCGCGGCCACGCCTGGTGATCGGAGGACCTGAGATGCAGACCCCCATGGGGATAGTGTTCACGACAGAGCCGGTCGTTCCGAAGCCCGTCGTGCAGCTCGCGAGGGTCCAGGCTCGACCTCACGATCCGCCCGTTTCGTGGCGGCTGGAGGCGCGCACCCACGAGGCCAAGCTGACCAGTCTCGGCTGGGACACCGAGGGCGGTTCCCGTTCGGCTCTGAACCTCCTCCGTAGCGCGATCACCCTCGACGTGCTTCGCGAGGGGCACTGCCTGGCTCCTGACGTGCAGTTCTCGATGGCGGACCCCGACACGCTCACGTATAGACTCGACCTTGGCCACGGAGCCGCGCTTAGGTGGTCAGTAAGCCTTCGCGATCCGGGGCTCGTAGTTGGCCTACGCGGCGACGGACGTGCCCGGAGCCCGGCCGACGGAGTGGTCCTTCGTCTTCCGCTCTCCCCACCTGTCGCAGCCACGTGCGTCGTCGCGGATGACTGGACCGAGGACGGTCGCGCCCGCCTGCCCTTCCTACTCCATGCGCCGGACATCGGAACGCTTCGGGTGAGCTGCCCGCAGCTTCCCGACTTGGCGGCCCGCTGGGAGGGCTCACGCTCCGAGCAGACGGCGACCCTCCTGTTCGACTTGCCGACGCCCAAAAGGGCCTCTGGCTTCGAGCTGTTGCTCGAGCCGGTGGCGTTGCCGCCGCCCGATGGCTTGGAGGACCTCTCGCGCTGGGAGTCGGCGCGACGGGGATGGCTGAACCTCCTACAACTCAGCACGGAGCGCTCCGCCGACGGCCCTGGCAGGGACACGCCGCCGGGCGTGTGGGCTAACAACATCATCAGCGACCCTGTCTGCAACACGCTGTACTTCCTTGCGGACCACGTGCTCCTGATGCCGGAGCTCGCGGAAGGCGTCTCGGCGCCCGCCATTCTGCGGCGCGCGGTGGAGTTCTGGATGGCCAGGCCGGCCGATGAGTCCGGCCGCCTGCCCTACACCGTGGCGGACGCCGGCAGTCGCATGGCCGACGCCAACCCTGCGGTCCTCATCGGCGCCTGGGCATATGTCGAGGCTACAGGGGACGATGCTTGGCTGGCGGGTCGCATCGACGTCCTCGAGGCGGTCGGTCGCTACACCGAGAGGCGTGACGTCGACGGCGACGGGTTGGTCGAGTCTGAGCAGAGCGGCAACCGCGGCACGCACGCGTTCGGCGACACGGCATGGGACACGATCTCGAGCGGACACAAGAATGCCTACGTGAACGCGCTCGCATACCGCGCCTGGCGAGGCTTGGCGGACCTCGAAGGGCGCCTGGACCGCACGGACCGGGCTGCACACTACGCGCGCTTGGCGGACCGGCTGCAGGCGGCCTATGTGCCCACCTTCTATAGCCCGGCGCTCGGCTTTCTCGGCTGGTGGCGAAGCGAGGATGGACAGCTCCACGAGCTGGTGAGCGACGTGCCGACGAGCATGGCGGTGAACTGCGGCGTCATGTCCCCCGAACGCGGCCGCGCGATGCTGCTCCGGTATCTGGCGGCCCTCGACTCGTCCGGCTTCGATCGGTTTGACCTCGGTGTCCCGACGGCTCTCAAGCCTGTCCATCGCGATGACCAGTTCAGCACCTGGGGCGGACAGGTTGAGGACGGCTCGGACACGTTCGGCAAGTACCTGAACGGTGGATGCTGCGTCTCCAACACCTCCTACCTACTGCAGGCGCTCTACCGAGTCGGCCTTTCGGAGCGCGCGGACCGGATCCTCGACGCCATGCTGGCCCGTCAGCGGGACGGTGTCTTCGCGAACGGCGGAGGGTTCCAGAACGGGGTCGTCGACCGCTACCCTGACGGGGCGGAGTTCTTCGACTGGGCGGGGAACACGTGTGGGTACGAGGGGCACCTCGTCTATAGCTGGGCGTTCCTGCAAGCCGTGCTTCTGCGCGAGGCGCGCTACCGCGACCGTCTGCTGCCGACGCCGTAAGCAGCGAACGTGGCTCACGCGCCAGCTCAATGGGTGCGGGGTCAGACCGCTCAGGACGAAGGAGGGACGCTTCGGTGCAAGGGGTGCGCGATGTGAACCATCTACTGGCCGGGCATGGGCGGATCGACATCACGCCCCCGCTCGGTACGCACCTCGCCGGCTCGGTGGGCGAACACCGTCCGGCGGAGGGCGTCCTGGACCCGCTATGGGCCCGGGCTCTGGTGCTGGAGGCGGACGGCAAGCGGGCGTGCCTCCTCACACTGGACGTCACGATCGTCACGGCCGAGTACACCCAGCGAATCCGCCAGGCCGCACAACAGCGGTTTGGGCTCCCACCGGACGCGGTCATGGTGCATGCCACGCAGACCCATTCGGCGCCGCCTATCGGCTGGTTCATGCTGGACGCGGACTTCCCCGCCGTCCCCGACGATCTGGAGTGGCTGCGCGGAGGCGAGAAGGCCTACAGCGACTGGGCGGCGGAGCGCGCCATCGAGGCGATCGGCGAGGCCGCGTCATCTCTCGTGCCCGTCTCGCTCGCCTATGCGAGCGGCATCGAGGGACGGTGGGCCCACAACCGTCGAGCCGTCGACCGCAAGGGGCGAGTAGGGATGCCCGGGCCTGGCTGGACCGGTGGCTCACGCGGACCGACATGGATCCGCTACATCGAGGGCCCCATTGACCCCGAACTCGGAGTCATCTGTCTGCAAGACGAGGCACATGGCAGGCGGACGTTCATCGCGAGCTACTCGTGTCATCCCGTACACGTGTTCCCCCGGAAGCTCGTGTCCGCGGACTGGCCCGGCGCTCTCGCGACTCGTCTGGAGGAGCTGGCCGGCGACCCCGGCATGGCGCTTGTCATTAACGGCGCCTGCGGGAACATCAACCCGTGGAACCCTTTTGACCCGGGCTATGAGCCCGATCATACGCGCATGGGCCTGGCCCTTGCCGAGCGCGCTTGGGCCATCGCCGGGGAGCTGCAGCCCCGGAAGGGCGCCAAGGTGGGGCATCACCTTGGGCATGTGGCTCTGGTCCTGCGCGAGCCAAGCGCCGAGGAGCTGGCCTGGGCCCGAGGCGTACTCGACTCGCACCAGCTCCCCACCGACCCGCAAGGACGCGCGACGGTGCTCCATCCCGAGTGGGCCGCGGCCGCGAGCCTCCTGAGCGTGGAGCTCGCCCGCCGGCGCGGCGCGACCCTTGACTACGAGGTGCAGGTGCTGCGGCTCGGCGACGCTGCGATCGTCGGTCTGCCGGGCGAGCCCTTCGTCGAGGGGGGCCTGGCTATCAAGCTCGCCTCACCGGCCGAGGAGACCTACATCGCTCACTGCACAACAGAGTACGTAGGGTATCTGCCGACACGGGACGCCTTCGCTCGAGGCGGCCACGAGGTCGTCACCCGCTACTGGGCCAAGCTCCAGCCTGACTCGCTGGAGCGCGTGGTCGACGCGGCATGCGCCGGGCTGCGCGAGGTGTTCGGGCCGTAGAACCGAGCCGGGCTATCGAGCCCGAGGGAAGGAACTGCGTCGAGTGCGCCCGCCGAACATTGTCTTCGTGAACGTGGACCAGCTCCACCACCTCGCCATCTCCGCGTACGGCTGCCCGTACGTCAGCACTCCGCACATCGATCGCCTGGTGGCCGAGGGCACCTCGTTCATGGAGTCCACCACGCCTATGCCGCAGTGCTGCCCAGCTCGTGCTAGCTGGTTCACGGGGCGGATGTCCAAAGAGCACGGCGTGGTAGTCAACGACGTGTGCCCCATGGACCCCACAGTGCCCGATCTGGGCGCCTGGCTTCGCGAGAAGGCGGGTTACGACTGCCTGTACGCGGGCAAGTGGCACGTGACGGGACGCGATGTCACGACCAGCTTCCGCTTGCTGCACCGGGGCACGGGTACGGGGAGCTCGGCGACAGCGATGTAGCGCGCGTGGCCTCCTCTTTCTTGCGGAGCCCAAAGCCCGAGCAGCCGTTCTTCCTGTCGGTCGGCCTCCTGAACCCGCATGACTGTTGCTATACGGCCGGAGCGAACGGCGGTGTCGGGAAGTTCCCGCTGGCGGCGAAGATGCTCGAGGAGCTGCCGCCACTTCCCGACAACTTCGACTACGACTACGCGCGCCGCCAGGACCTACGCGTCGCCGACTGGACCCTCGATGACTGGCGGTACTACCGCTACATCTACTATCGGATGGTCGAGATTGTCGACCGTGACGTCGGGCTTATATGCGACGCGGTGCGGCGCTCGCCGGATGCCGACAACACGCTCTTCGTCTTCACCTCCGATCACGGCGACGGGCTGGCGTTCCACGCGAACATACAGAAGGGCTACATGCTCGAGGAGGCCTGGCGAGTCCCAACGGTGGTGTGCTGGCCCGGCCGCATCAGGGCCGGCCGACGCGATGTCGAGCACCTGGTCTCGGGCGTTGACCTGGCGCCGACGATCCTCGACTACGCCGAAGCTCTCCCCATGCCGAGGATGACCGTCGCCCGGAGCTGGCGCCCTCTCCTGGAGGGCCGCGGCTCCCCGCCCGGGGGGTGGCGCGACTACGTCGTCGGCGAGACCTCCGTCGGGCGCATGGCCATCGCCATCCGTGACGCGCGCACGAAGACCATCCTCTATGAGGACGCGGTCCAGCTCTTCGACATCGGGCGCGACCCGCTCGAGATGCACGACCTCGCGAGTGAGCCGGGCTCGGAGGCGGTCCTCGCGCGCCACAGAGCCTACCTTGCTGACTACCTGAGCTCCATCACGGTCTTCGAGCCGCCGCCCGGACACGCGGAGCCCGCCGCCGCGCGCTTCTATGGGCCGTGCGCCACGTGGTACAAGCGCTTGCGCGAGGAGGTGTCGGCATGAACCGACGCGAGTTCGTCCGGATCGGCTCCGCGGTCACGGCGCTCCTCGCGATGGGGCGGCTCCCGGTGCTGGCTCGCACGGGCGACATGCTGCCGGCGGCCGTCGAGCCTGTGACGGGGTTCCTCCCGGGCTACGATCCACCCACGCAGAGAGGCCTGCGGGGTGACCACCGCCTGACCTACGACTTGGTGCTCTGGCAGCAGCGGGCGCCGGCCACGGGCATCACCCAGAACGGCATGGCCGGTGAGGTGATCGTGGAGCGCGTTCGCGTGCCCGAGGGGGTTCGCTACTCGATCGATGAGATCAGGCGCTACGCCGCAGTTGAGAACCGGCTCACCGCGCGCCTCACGTGCGCGCCCGACGACCTCCGCACGCTTCGCGCCTGGGAGTCCCGCGCCTCTTGGCGGCCATCGCGGGCTGCGCCACCTCTGCGGCACGAGCTCGCCCCGCTCTCGAGTGGCGGACGCAAGGACGGCGACCGGGTCCTCCACTCCGACGGGCGGCGGGAGGGCTCCGAGCGCCCGCTCGCGACCCTGTGGAGCCTGACCGACTTCATTGCCCGGCGCGCGGGCCCCGCGACGGACGTCTCGCTGGACCTTCTGGTCGATCTGTCGCACGTCAGCCCCGACGCTCGGCTGCGCTATGACGGCCCCGTCGACGTCGCGGTGGCGCATGGGCGCCGCTTGCGCTGTGCGACCTACCTGCTGACCGGCCACGGCATTCTGCCGACACACTACCTCGTCGACGACCGAGGCCTGCCTCAGCTCGTCACGGCGAGCATGGTCTCCTACGCGTTGCGCGAGGTCGAGGCGGTCGCGACGTGAGCTCACGACAGTCGCGCCCGCCTGCGGGGCGGGCAGCCCGCTTGCGGACCACAGACCGGGGCAGCCGAGGCGGTTGCCCCATACTGGTGCTCGGGGCACGAGCACCGATGGGAGAGAGGGCATCTGCATGCACCTTACGCGTCGAGACGTGCTCGGTACGCTGCTGGCGGGCGCGCTTGTGATTCGCGCGCCCGCGGAGAGGACGGACGAGGTGCCGACAACCGATGAGATCCGCGAGTACCTGCTGTCGAAGAGCCCGTGGGTGGACCGCGAGCGCACGGTCGACACTGTGAAGGTTGGCGACCCGGCGCGGGAGGTGCGCAAGTGCGCGGTCTGCTGGTACCCCTCCGTGTGGGACATACGCGCGGCGATCGCGGCTCGATGCGACCTGCTGATCACCCATGAGCCCACGTTCTGGGAGCATGCACCTGAAGAGTCGTACTGGCGCGACAAGGGGCCTGGCACCGTGAAGAGTCGGCTGCTCGCGGACAGCGGGCTGGTCGTCCTGCGCGCGCACGACACGTGGGACAACTGGCCCGAGCTGGGCATCCGCGATTCGTGGGCACGGTTCCTTCAGCTCGGTAAGCTCATACAGGAGGGTAGCTCACTCCGTTGGACGGCGCTCTACGAGGTGCCTGAGCAGACGCTCAGTGAGTTCGCGCGCCACGTCGCGGGTCGGGTCCGTGAGTTGGGCGAGGAGGGCGTCCAGGTCATGGGCGAGCGCGCGCGCACGGTTCGCCGCGTGGCGGTCGGCGTGGGCTGCGCGGTGCCTGACCAGGAGATGGTTGAGGCCGGCGCCGACGTGCTCATCTGCTGTTTCGACGGCGCCAGCTACTGGGCGCATCGCGAGCGCTGTTACGAGATGGGTGCGGCGATCGTCACGGTCGAGCACGGATCGAGCGAGATCCCCGGTCTGAGGAGCCTGCGCGACCACCTGGCGGAAGTCTTTGCCGCGGTCGAGTTCATCTTCGTCGCCGAGCACCCACGCACGTGGACGGCGCGGTAGCGGCCACATCCCGCTGACACATGTGCGGCAGGGATCGCGCGCTCTGTGAACGGCTGACGTAGCGCGCGACGGCGGCCGCGAGAGTGGCCCCGTAGGCCCCGGCCTCCGGACGCCCGCCGGCCCTGGAGGTCGGCGCGTCCAGCGGGCGGAACCGCTCTGCATGGTCACAGCCGAAGGGACTCCGAGCCCCGCGACATCCGCTACCCTCGCGGTAGCGTGCGTTCAGCTCCACTGGGCGCGAACCGTCGATCGCAATGTCGAGGCTTGTGTCGCCCACATCCGCTCGGCGGCCGCGGATGGGTGCCGCGTCGTACTGTTCCCGGAGGCCAACCTCACCGGCTACTACTTCCCATACCTCACGACGCTGAGCAGGCGAGAGGTACAGGGAGCGCTGGACGCGGCCTGCGCAGCCGCGGCCCAGGCGGGCGTATGGGCCATCGTAGGGACGATCCGGAACACGAAGGACCGCTACCTGAACCTGGCCCACGTCATCGACCCCAGCGGGGAGATCGCCTACGAGTACGCCAAGGTCATGATGGCCGGCCGGGACGAGCAACGCTGGTGCCGGGGAGGGGACAAGCTGGCCCTCTTCGAGATCGACTGGATCCCCTGCACGCTCGTCATCTGCCGAGACGGCCGCCACCCCGAGCTCTACCGTATTCCGGCCATGGCGGGCGCCAAGGTGCTGTTTCACCCTTCTTGCAGCTCCGACGAGATCGATGCCGTGTGCTGGAAGCGCACGTCCGGGCGAGCCCAGCTCCCCGCGGGTCCCACGACGAGCATCTTCCACTGCGTGGCCAACACGGTCGGACAGGACCCCGAGGGAAAGCAGACGTCCAGCGGGGCGTCGTTCATCCGCGATCCACGCGGCCTGCCCCTCGCGGAGGCCGGCTGGTACCAGGAGGAGCGCATCGCCGCCGTGCTGGACCTGAGCCTTGCAGACCGGAAGTACGCCCTCGACAGCCTTCAGTACCCGCCTTTCCTACGACCGTTCTGGCAACAGGCGGTGGAAGAGGCTCGCGCCAGGGCCGCATTGCCCATCGACCTGGGTGGCGACGAGCGCACCCAATAGTCGCCGGGCTCGCGGGCAGCGAAGGCGCGGCGGGATGAGGGCACGAATCTACCCAGGCAACGCAGGTTAGCCTTGAGGCGTCTTTGCGCCCCCCGCGGTCGCACCGTGGGCATCGGAAGGACGATCGGGATGCATGAGGAGTGTTCCGTAGCGAATGGGATCGACCGGCGCCGCTTCCTGACGCAGTCGCTCGGGCAGTTGGCCGCCGTGGCTGCTCTGGGGGCGAGCGTGGCGTCGGCGCAGGCCGCACCGACGGAGCCGCAGCCGCTGCTGCCCACGATCGACCTCGGCCCACACAAGGTCACGCGTCTCGTCGCGGGGTACAACCCGATCGGCGGCTTCTCGCACACCACGCTCGACATGTCGATCCACATGCGCGAGTTCTTCACCGCCGAGCGCACGGCCCAGTTCCTTCTCGACTGTGAGCGCGCGGGCATCAACACATGGCAGTACGACCGGACGGACAAGACCGTGGAGGCTCTGCGAATCGCCCGCGAGCGCGGTAGCGGCATGCAGGTGATCTGCCTACATGCCGACCGCCCGGACTCGCCGCTCTCGCTCGTGATGGAGCAGGGCCCCATCGCCATCGTCCACCACGGCGGAGTGACCGACGGCCTATTCCGCGGCGGCAAGGCCGATCAGGTCCGCGACTTCGTGAAGAGAGTGAAGGACCTGGGCGTCCTCGCCGGCATGTCGGCGCACTGCCCGGACCACATCAGACGCGCGGCCGACGAGGGCTGGGAGGTGGACCTCTTCATGTGCTGCTTCTACCACCTCACGCGCCCACGCGAGGAGATGATCCGAGACATCGGCAAGGTGCCGGTGGGAGAGCCGTTCTTCGAGTCAGACCCGGACGAGATGACCGCGGTGATACGCGCGGTGGATCAGCCCTGCCTCGGCTTCAAGATCCTCGCGGCGGGGCAGCGGTGCTGGAGCGAGCCCTCCACCGAGGCCGCCTTCGAGTGGGCGTTTGCCCACATTAAGCCCTCCGACGGCGTCATCGTAGGGATGTTCCCGTGCCACTCGGACCAGGTGACCGAGAACTCCGGCTACGCTCGAAAGCACGGGCAGCTAACATGAGGTGCGCGCCCGCCGTGGTATCGATCGTCTCGGTGGCTGCGGCGTGTGCCGCCCTGGCTGGGCGGTCTGACGACGACACCAAGCTGCGTGTTCTCTCCCCGCTCGATGGCTCTACCGTCGTGTCACCTGTCGATTGCGTGGTACGGGCCGCGCCCGATACCGCGCCCGCCCTCCGCGTGGATGGAGAGGAGCGCGCGTGGCTTCTCGTCGCCGGAGTCGCCCGCCGGGCGAGCCTCGAGCTTGCGCCGGGCGAGCACGAAGTGTCGGTGGAGGACCAGACGGCCCGCTTCACAGTGACGGAGGATGCGGAAACCCCTGATCTGGCTCGAGCGCACTCACGCGAAGGCGATGATCTCGACGCCTGCCGGCCGTGCCACGAGGTGACGGAGGGTGAGAGCCCGGAGGTCCGGGCCGAACGCCAGCCCGATGGCTGCCTCGCCTGCCACACTCGGACAGACTTCGACCTCGCCCACTTTCACCCGCTGGAGCCCATTCGGAACTGCGGGGAGTGCCACGCGCTGCATGGGTCGCCGCGCCCCGCACTCCTGCGCGCCCCCGCGGCAGAGCTCTGCTCCGCCTGCCACGACTGAGCGCCCGGCGTCACCCGTCCGCGGCCGACGGCTGCCACTGTCCCCACATCGCCGCTGACCCCTGAGGGACGTCCGTGAGCTGGCGCACATTGGTCCCGTCGGGCCGTGCGACATATAGCTGCCTGGTGCCGGTTCGGTTCGAGCCGAACAGGATCGACTTGCCGTCCGGCGACGGGCATGGGTGGTAGTTCAGTGCCCCCGGCTCGGAGTGAGTGAGCTGCTCGGTCTCGCCATCCAGCGACACGCGCATCAGCTCAACACTGCCACCGACCGTAGCGGCCGTGTAGTAGATGTGACGGCCGTCCCTGGACCACGCCGGGACATCGCTGCTGCCGCCGTGATGGTCGGGGACGTCGAACACGGGGACAACTCCGCGCCACCCATTCCTGTCCGCTATCTTGCGCAGACCGGTGCAGTCGGCTCGCACGATGTAAGGGTGGCAGTCATAGTGCTCGCCGGAAAGGAACATCAGCCACTGTCCGTCTGGCGACCAGCTCGGGCAGAAGTTGAACGGGTTGCCTGTGTCGATGTGCCTGATGTCGGAGCCGTCGGCGTTCGCGACGTAGACCTGGTAGTCGCGGTGATAGGAGATCAGGCGGCCGTCCGGTGAAGCGCTGTAGCCATATGCGAACCCGGCTTCTCCGCCGGAGAGATCCCGCTTGTTCGTCCCGTCAGGGTCCATGCTGAAGGGGTGCATCTCGCCATCGATCAGCGCTTGGAAGCCGAGACGATGCGGATCGCCCGGCCAGAAGAAGAGGCCGGTGTT
>Ga0315282_10011994_pt1 | contig 13329 bp, 9 predicted proteins | sample YL17G07_20_MG_FD_203693 | JGI IMG/M metagenome (GOLD analysis project Ga0315282, IMG submission 203693) | Sediment microbial communities from Yellowstone Lake, YNP, Wyoming, USA - YL17G07_20 | ecosystem: Environmental > Aquatic > Freshwater > Lake > Sediment | place: USA: Wyoming | collected...
ATGGAAGTGAAGAATGCCACTATAGAAGGGCAGACACTGGGGGGAAAAACAGAAGCCGAGGAGAAAAGGGAAGTTCGCATGAAATACAGGAGCTTGGAAATTCCTGCTTTCACCAACCAGACAGTCAATCTGCAAAACACAGCAACGCAAGCTCCATCCATTCTGAATCTCACTTATCCACTTGTGCCGAAAAAACCGGCAAAAGACGAAAGAGTACTTGCTTATGCAAAAATTTTCTGGGATCCAAAACAAAACAGGCACGTATACCAAGTCGTCGAACCCCAGATGACAGAGGTGATGAAAGACACCATTGAAAAGGTGAAGGAGGCTCTGGAGCAGAGGCTTGACATAGAATTCAACCAGCTGAAAAAGTTTGAAGCGCTGGACTTCTTGCGAAAGCAGGTTGACGACATTATCAATTATTACAGAATCAAGCTCACCGACGACGATAAAAAGGTTTTGATGTACTTCATCGAAAGGGATTTCATCGGTCTTGAAAGAATAGAGCCTTTGTTGCGCGACGAACAAATTGAAGACATAAGCTGCGATGGTTTGGACATTCCGATTTTTGTTTTCCACAGAAACCCTCTTCTCGGCTCGGTGATGACTAACGTTGCCTTTCACAATGCAGATGAATTGGACTCGTTTGTGATGCGACTTTCGCAGATTGCTGGAAAATCCATTTCAGTTGCAAATCCTTTGCTGAGCGGATCGCTGCCCGACGGAAGCAGGATACAGGCAATGCTCGCAACAGACATTGCCAGAAGGGGAAGCAACTTTACAATCAGAAAATTCACAGAAGAGCCTCTCACTCCAATCCACCTTCTAAACTACGGGACAATTGATGTGAGAACGCTTGCCTATTTGTGGATGGTTTTGGACTACGGAAAAAGCATTCTCATTTCAGGAGGGACAGCCACCGGAAAAACATCTTTGCTGAACGTCCTTTCGCTTTTCATACGGCCAGAGAAAAAAATAGTTTCGATCGAAGATACGCCAGAGCTAAAGCTGCCGCACCCGCACTGGGTCCCATCAGTGGCAAGAACTGCAATAACTGTTGTCGAAAACAAAAAGATTGGCGAAATAGATCTGTTCGATTTGCTCAGGGAAAGCCTGAGACAGAGACCCGACTATATTATTGTCGGTGAAGTGAGAGGAAGGGAAGCCTACGTTCTCTTTCAGGAAATGGCAATGGGTCATCCCTCTCTTGCAACCATACATGCCGAGAACATGCAAAAGCTTCTCGACAGGCTTGAAACTCCGCCGATCGAGCTGCCTTCGGGTTTGATTCAAAGCGCAAATGTAATAGTTTTTCTTTTATCGACAAGATACAAAAACAGACAGATAAGAAGAGTCGGCGAAGTTCTTGAAGTCGTGGGAATCGATGAGAAGGCACTGCCTATCACAAACCAAATTTTCAAATGGAATCCCATCAGCGACACTTTCGACATTTCAAACAGAAGCGTTATGCTGAAGCAGATATCGGATGCATCGGGGTTAGGCGACCAGGAAATAGACGAGGAACTCAAAAAAAGAATGGTTGTTTTGGAGTGGATGAGAGCGAGAGGCATAATTAATTACAGAGACGTGAATTCCATAATCAATATGTATTATGCTTTCCCGGACAGAGTAATGGCTTCAATATCCCCGGCCGGTGGGGCGAAATGAGCGAATACCTGAGAACTGCAACAAGGGTCTTCGGCCCTCTTACTGATTACATGGCCCCGTACTTTCCGAATCTCAAAAGTGATCTGAAAAAGGCAAAATTCAAGATGTCTACCGACGAATACGTTAGCGGCGGAATTCTGCTTTCCTTTCTGGTTTTTGCAATCGAACTTCCATTGCTTTCCTTCGTTTTCGGGCTTTTGTTCCAAAACTTTCTCTTCGGTTTTCTCACATCAATAACGATGTCCTTTTTTCTTCTGGCAGTACTTTTTCTCTCCTACGTCAACTATCCCAAGGCAATAATAAAGCAGCGATCAGTCAACATTGACAAAACACTTCCCTTTGCCTCTTTATATCTTGCGACCATTGCAAGCGCAAAGCTTCCCCTCGCAAAAGTTTTCGAAATTTTTTCAAAGTTCGGAGAATACGGAGATCTGTCAAGCGAATTCGGGCAGATCTACAACGAGATTTCCGTTTTTGGAATCGATGCGAACACCGCGATAGAGCGCGCAATCGACAGAACGCCGTCAAAAAACTTGAAAGAACTTTTGTACGGAATTCTTGCAACAAACAAATCAGGAGGGGACATGTCTGCCTACCTGAAAGAAAAATCAAAGACTTTCATGTCCGACTACAAAAGAAGACTTTATGAATTCTCGCAGCAGCTGACCGTCTACATTGAGATATATCTGACTTCCATAGTTTTGGGCGCAATATTTTTCGTCATCCTGACTGCAATTCTTGCCGGAATAAGCGGAACGGGGGCAAACATAATCTTCCTGCAGTTCTTCCTCATATTCTTGTTCCTTCCGATGATTTCAAGCGTCTTCATACTGCTAATCAAATCGTCAACGCCGGGAATGGGAGAATGATATGCTGAGTTCGGAGAAAAAAATAGTTTTGGTGTCGACGGTAATTTCCGTTGTTATAATTTCTCTGGGCTTCATTACTTCTGACCCGGGCGTTGTCGGCAACGGAATAATACTTTCCATTTTCCTCATTGCAGTTCCTCTGATAGTTTTCAAGTACCAGCGCTTCAAGTCACTGAAGGAAATGGAAGAAAAGTTCCCGGTGTTCCTGAGAGACGTTGTCGAATCTGTGCGAGCTGGAATGCCGTTTCATCTTGCGATTGTTGCGTGCAGCAAGCTTGAGTACGGAAGGCTTTCCAAAGAAATAAAAAAAATAGCCAACCAGATAAGCTGGGGAATCCCCGTTATGAAAGTTTTGCAGCAGTTTGCAGAAAGGGTGAAAGGGAGCAAGAGACTGACAGATTCTCTGGCAACAGTTCAAGAATCTTACACAACTGGAGGGGATGTTGTTGCGACACTTGATTCGGTTGCGGACAACCTTGTTTACATCGACGACGCCGAAAAGGAAAAGAAATCAACCCTGAACCAGTACGTTATTCTGATGTACGCGATTGCCTTCATTTTTGTCGGAATAGTCGCTTCTATAAACAAACTTCTGCTCCCGATATTCCAAATAAGTTCGACTCCTGGAGGGGCGCAGGTTCTCGGAATAACAAATCCTTGCGCTTCAGCCACAGGCTTCGATTCTCAGATATGCGCGTTCTACTCGATACCAGCAAAATATATTTTTCTCATAGCCGATGTGAACGGCATAGCAGCATACTACACTTCGATATTCTTTTTCATGAGCGTGATAGTTGCTGTTTCATCGGGCCTTGTTGCAGGCGAGATCAGCGACGGCTCCATTGTTGCAGGATTCAAGCACAGCCTGATAATGACTGCTGGCGTTGTCGGCGCGATGTTGATTTTCAAACAACTCGGTTTGCTGGGAATATAAATGAAAGGCCAAATCAGTTTTGTCGAGTATCTAACAGCTCTGACTATATTTATCACTTCTGTCCTTTTCATTGCATTCCAGCTGATAAGCTTCATTCCCCAATATCTGAATCAAGTGAATGATGAGAGAGTGAGAATCGACGCCTATCAAATTTCGGAATTGCTTGCAAACGATCCTGGGAATCCGATAAATTGGTATGCCTCAGGCCCGGTTTTCAGAATAGGCCTTTCAAGCGAAAGTGCAAACAAAACGAATTTTCTTTCCTTGCAAAAAATAAATGCTCTGAACAGCTATTGCAGCGCGCCAAACGGATATGACAATGTCAAAGGAAACATGAGCGCAACTTCAAATTTTGCAATCCTTCTTTTCAACAGGACAGCTGGCTCCGGAAAAATTTTGATAAACTGCCAGCCGACTTATCCTTTCTCTTCGCCGATCAACGCGACTTTGAGAAGGATTGTGGCAATTGATTCAAACGACATAGGTGAGCTTATTGTTCAAACTGGGTAGAAAGGGAGTAATAAATTTCATAGAAGCGATCTTTGTAATAATAATTATCTTCACCGCTTTCGCGGTTCTTTTCCCCGGATTGTCCTTCAAAAACAGGTGGTCTGACGCGACAATAATTCTTTCGGCACGGGATTTGCTTGTCACAATGGACAGGCTGAATATAATTTACCAAAATTCCTTCAACTCGACGTCGTTGCAAAGGTTTATTGATTTGGCATTTCCGGTAAACAGGACAAGCCTTGTCGCATGGTCGACTGTCGAAGGGACGCTGAAAAACATGACAGTGGTGGCATGCAACTGCAGCGACCAGCAGATTCAGAACCTGACATACTGGATGTCGGGAATGCAAGTCAACGGCAGAGACGCGAGCATGGTTTTTATAAAAACAAAACTGGAAAGCATAAATCCCTCTGACGCGGTTTTGATTTGGGGCAACACCAATCTTGACACGCCGCAAATCATGTCAAGCCTGATCAATTATCTGAAGAACGGAGGGGGGATTGTTGAGATAAATGACATTTCAAGCTCTTCGCAAACGCAGCCCGGTGGAGTGCAGCAGCAAATTTTTGGATTGACATATTCAGGTTCTATTGTTCCCGGCAGCGGCACTTACTTTGAAGTGTCAGACTATTTTCCGCGCAAGCCCGCAAGTTCTTCGGACATAATTTACGGAACCTACAAATACTTTTCGCACATTCCGGCGCCGCTTAAAACTTTTCAAATGAGCAGCTCGATTCCGCTCGAGACAGGCATGCAGCAGCCTCTTTGCTTAGATGCTTATCAGGGCAATGTCACTTTGAACGACACGTCCCACAGTTTTTGGATTTGCAATTCAACAACCGTCTATTTCGATGCAAACAACAATTCCCTTGCAGATACCCCCGTTTCCGTTGGCGGAAAATTCAGTCTGTCAAACGTTGCCACCAATTTCACTTTGAATTACGTGAAGTATCCCAGCCAAATCGGGATTTCTTTCGATCCCAATTACAACTTTCAAGATTTTCTTACAGCCATGACTTCTCCAGGAACTTCGTGCGCGGACGCGCAGTATATAGACTATGTAATACAACCAGCAGACGGCAACATGCTGAGGGTTCCGGTTAATTCCACTCTAAAACTTCCTGCGGTCGTTCTGAACAATACTTTGGGCAGGACTGCATGGATCGCTGATTTTGCAAACAATCCGAATTTCAACTGCACATCATTTGCAAAAATCGGCGATGACAACAAACTTCTTCTGGCATCCCTTCTTTTGTGGGCATCAAACAAACAGCAAACGATCACAGCAACAAACATCAACGGCTTGGTAATTCCCTACGTAAACGTGCAAAACTCTGACATGTACGAAGTTTACAAACTAAACTTGGGTCTCGGCTCGCCTTTCAGCTCTTAGTTACCTCAGTCTTATTCCCTCGAGATTTTTTGGCGCAACCGTTTCTATTCTGAAAATTTTGTGAGCGCTTCTTGCAAATTCGCCGCTCTTTGCGCTTTCCCCGTGGACTGCAATAATTTTATCAGGCTGCGCAGAAAGATTGTGGATGAAGCTTAGCAGCTGATTCCTATCAGAGTGGCCCGACAGGCCTTCGATAGTTTCCATTTGCAATTTCAGCGGAATTGTGGCGGTTTTCGTTTCGCTGACTTTAACAGGAATTTCTCTCCATCCCCTCTGGATTCTCCTTCCCATAGTCCCTTCTGCCTGGAAAGAAACGAATATGAGAGTGTTTTTCGGATCCTCTGCCAGCTGCTTCAGGTGCTCGATCGCGGGGCCGCCTATAAGCATTCCGCTCGTTGAAATTATGACTGACGGCTTGTCTGTCCACGCCTTTTCCCTGTCCGCCTGCGATGCAATTCTTTTGAACATTTCATTTTTGAAAGGATCCTGATTGTTGAAAATTAGTTTCTGCGTCTGGTGCGAAAGATATTCCGGATATGCTGTATATATTCCGTTCGTATCCCAAATCATTCCGTCGAGATATACGGGCTTGTTAAAACCATTTTTCACAAGTATTGCCATTAGTTCCTGCGCCCTTTCCACTGCGAATGAGGGAATCAAAACAGTTCCGCCCCTTTCCATTGTAGTATTGATGATGTTCATGAAGCGCTCTTCCGTCTCTGCTCTTGTTGGCATTATGTCTCCCTGCGCGCCATAAGTCGATTCTATGATCAGAGTTTCGCATCTTTGGAAGTCCGTGAACGCGGGCTCCAGAAGATTTGTGTGCGCATATTTTTGGTCCAGAGCATACACAATGTTGTGCAGCCCTTCGCCTATGTGCAAATGCACCAGCGCCGAGCCGAGAATGTGGCCTGCGTTTTGAAATGTCAAGCGGATATCAGGGGCTACGTCGGAAACTTCGCCGTAATCCAAAGTTATGCTGTGCCTAACAGCCTCCTTAACTCCCTTTGCAGAATAGAGCGGACTGCCTGCGTTTTTCTGTATGATGTCCACTGTATCGAGAGTCAGGAGTGCAAACAAGTCAAGTGTCGGCGTTGTGCAATACAGGGGTCCATCGAAGCCGTATTCGTAGAGATATGGAATCATGCCGCAATTATGGACTACAATTCCATTTGCAATGTAATTTGAATGACCTGGAATTGTCAAATCATAAACTTCATCAACATCGGATTTTACTTTGTTTATTCCTGTAACTGGTTCCCACATTATTTCTGACTTAATCAGTCTTTTTAGATATTCAAGCTCCTTGATTTTTTTCCCTTTTCTCTTAGCTATTCTTGAAAGTTTGTCTAAAATTTCGGTCATTTTTCTCATACTTGGGAAGTGATCGCGTTGATAATGACTATAGGAAAATCCTAACTTTCGTAAGTCTATTTTTCTAAGTCCTATTTTTTCAGCAATTTTTATCATAAATTCGCTTTTTATTGGAATGAGATTTATCTTTTCTCCTATCCCTCTGCCTGTTTTCTTAATCATCTTTTTTAGTTTTAGTTTTTTGTTAGGGTCGTCAAAATTAATCTTCTTTAAGAATTTCTGTAGTGACGCGGGGTTTGATATTACTAGTTGGAAGGCATCTCCTCCTCCGAAAGTAGATTCAGACTCATCATGATCATATATGTGAGAAATAATTCCAAATCTGAGAAGCAACAGTTGTGAGACATAAGTAATGTTTTCGCTAGAAGACGAAAGAACTACGGAATGATCTTTGATACTACCTTCAGCATCAAAAAGACCTCGTAAGAAACCAGCTATAGTGCATAGTTGCGATCTGCATACCTGTGGCGGTATTTTCCTGCGAATACTTTTTGAGATCATAGTCGGTTCGATAGACTCAAGCCAGCGTCTGAAGTCCGCCGAATTGATTTCAAGCCTATTTCTTTCCCTTTGCTTAACTTTTGATTTCAAACCAAATTTGATTCTTACTAGTTTTTTATAATTTCTCAAATTCTTCATATTTTTATCGGTGCATATAACGGAATTATAATCCCCACCAGATTTCGTTCCATCGCCTAAAATGTATCCAATAATTTGAGCAGTAGTAGAGTCTAGTTCGGAAGGAAATCCCTTTGTATTAGGTAACGATTGTTTCGACCCTCGTATTTTGATCTCTTTTAAAGATGCTATGAAATCTCTTTTTTTCAAATCTCTTGCCAATTTTGTTTTGATTATGCCATTTTCAATGCAAAAGAACGGGTGTTCTTCTGTAACCTTGATTCTCTTGGTTCTTGTGCGTACTTCCAGAAGTTCTCTCGGTGATTTAACTCCTCCTCTTTGAAAAGCATTCATTTCATCTAATTTCAAATCGTTTTGGAAATCAACAGATTTTACATTTTCATTGCTTCTGACTTCAGAGATTTTCTGAATAGTTCCATCCGACAGTTGGATTAAAGAATCTGGATGAAGACAATGATCGAGATGTGCGTGCGACAAAATTATTGCATCAATATCCTGTGGGTCGAATTCCTTTGTTGTGAAATAAGGGAATCCGTTTCCTCCAGCCAAGCCGCCAGGGGAAATCCCGCAGTCAATCAGGACTTTTGATTTCGGAGTCTCCAAAAGTATGCAGCTCCTTCCAACTTCCCTGAACCCGCCGAGCGGAATTATTCTTATCCAGTCCCTGTTAGTTTTTCTTTCTGTGAAAATTTTTTCTCCTATTTTGTTCAAAAACTGTTTTCTGAATTTTACTTCGTCGTGAATTACTTTTCTGATTCCATTTATAACATCGGATTTTATTGGAGGTATTCTTTCGATTCTTGGAACCCAGAATGTCTCGGCTCGGATAGCGCGGAAAGTGTCCCCACCCCTTCCAATAACAAGTCCTGGTTTTTCAGCCGCAATTATTACGAGGCTTCGCTCCTCTTCGAAATAAATGTCCTTTACGTTTGCTTCTGGCGGAACCATTTCCATAATTTTTTTCTTTGTCGCCTGCTGATCCATGCATATTGCGGCTTCGGGCCTGACTTCGATCCTTTTTTTTATTTGGCCTACTATTTCGCGGACAGATGTTTCGTGCTTGACAAAAAAATCCCTGTCCTTTGTGTATGCAATTATTTCCGATCCTTCCAGCTCGACCCTGCTTATTGCTTCGGCTGGCAATAAACTTTTTACTCTTTCAATTATTTCCAAGGCCATTTCGAATCACAGAAAAGTGCAAAACTGTAAAAACTACTTAATCGATCGTTGAGTGAATTCGTGAGTAGTTATCTTCACGCCGGTCTTTGTGATAATTGCGATGTCTATCCCCTTTCCGCCAGAGCCTATGTCTCTTTCAATTGCAGCCGTTATTGCCCTGAGTGCGATCTTTGACCCCTCGTCGACTGACATTCCCTCTCTGTAGCCGTCTTCCAAAACACCCAGCGCCATTGGTGATCCAGAGCCGGTTGAAAAGAACTTCCTCTCCTCTTCCACAGATCCCAGTGCATCGAGCGAAAAGATCGCCGGTCTTTCGTCAAACCCGCCGAGAATCAGCTGCACCATGTAAGGATAGAATTTAGAGCCTTGGAGGATGTTTGAAAGAAGTACTGCCGCCCCCTTTACAGTTATTTTCCTTCCGTTTTGGATTGCAAAAAGTTTCAGTTCGGCCTGCAAGTACCTTGCAAGGGCCTGGGCATCGCCAGAATAACCGGCTATAGTCAAAGCCAGATGGTCTTCGACAGGAATAATTTTCTCCGAGTCCTTGCTCGCAACCAGATATCCCAAAGTGGATTTCTTTTCAGCTGCAAGCACAGCTCCGTCTTTGCAAACCATTCCTACTGTGGTTGTTCCGGTTTTTCTTATTTCCGGTTTTTCATCTGTAATTTTTTCCAAAATCACTCACCGAGAATTTGATAATTAAAATTCGATAATCTAATTTAAATATCTTTCTCTATGTCATGTAAATTCTTAAAGCGTACGAAATTCCAGTAGCAACCTTGTCAGTTTCATCAATTCCTTGGAATTCCAACTCCTTTCCGTAACTACACCAACTGCACGCAGCATTTCTATATCGGGCTAGCTTTTCTTCCAAATCCATATCTAACATTTCTAAAGAAAGCTTAATAAGACTTTGCAAAATAAGCAACAAATTTTGCTCCTTTTCCGCAATAAACGCATTTGCCGCTTGCTTTTTCTTTTTCCAAAGGAACCAGTCTGATTGTCGCAGTTGTCTCGATTTTTATTTGCTCTTCGCAATGGTCTTCGCCGCACCAGCCGGTTTTTATGAATCCGCCTTTTTCCTCCAAAACTTTTTTAAATTCCTTGTAATCCTTTACTGAGCTGATGCTTTCATCCAAAAACTTCTTCGCCCTTTTCCAAAGATTTTTCTGAATGTCGTCCAATTCCGACTGGACTTTTTTCGCCAAAGTTTTTTCAGGAATCGCGATTTTTTTAAAATCATCCCGTCTTACTAAAACAACCTGCTTCTTCTGCAAGTCTTTCGGACCGATTTCGATTCTTAGCGGCACCCCTTTCATTTCCCATTCGTTGTACTTGTAGCCAGGCGTGTAGCTTTCCCTGTAATCAGCCATTGCTGTAATATTTTCCTTGGCTAGTTCTTCGAGGATTTCTGCCACTTTTTTAAGAATTTTCTTTTTTTCTTCAGCTTTGTAAAAAATCGGAATAATTACAACTTTGTAGGGAGCTATTTTTGGAGGAATTATCAATCCTTTGTCATCACCATGGGTCATTATCATTGCTCCGATGTTTCTCGTAGTCGTCCCCCATGAAGTTGTCCATACATATTGCTCCTTTTCATTTTTATCCAAGAATTTGATTTCAAAAGGTTTTGAGAAATTCTGTCCCAAATTATGCGAAGTTGCCATTTGCAAAGCTTTGCCATCGGGCATCATTGCTTCTAGTGTTACTGTGTAAAATGCTCCAGCGAATTTTTCTCTTTCTGATTTCTTTCCAATCAAAACTGGGACAGCTAAATGTTCTTCCATCAGTTGTTTGTAAAAGAAAGCAATTTGCATGACTTCTTCATCTGCATCCTCCTTTGTTGCGTGCGCTGTGTGCCCCTCTTGCCATAGGAATTCTGAGCTTCTAATGAATGGTTTTGTAGATTTGATTTCCGCCCTCAAAATATTGCACCACTGATTCAGGAGAACTGGTAAATCTCTCCAACTTCTGATCCATTTGGCATACGAATTGTTAATTATTGTTTCCGATGTCGGCCTTACTGCCAGTCTTTCTCCCAGCTTGCTGTCGCCCGCGTGCGTCACCCAGAAAACTTCTGGAACGAATCCTTCAAAATGCTCAGCCTCTTTTTTGAGAAAGCTTTCGGGAATCAGAAGCGGAAAGTAGGCGTTCATATGCCCTGTTTTTTTGATCATTTTGTTGAAAATCTCTTGTATCTTTTCCCAGATGGAGTATGCGTAAGGCTTGATTATCATCGTTCCTTGGACTGCTCCGTAGTCGAACAAATCCCCCTTAGTGACTACTTCGCTATACCATTCTGAAAAATCTTCAGACTTTTTGTTTTTTATCCCTTCCTGCTCAGCCATCAGAATTCACCATTCCTTTTTAGAATTTGAGATTTTTCAATAATAAAGCTAGGAAGAATCAGTTCGCTGTGGAAGGCATTCACTCATCTTTTTTCACTCTATTCCTTTTTGATATAAAAACTATTTAAGCATTTATTTTTTCGCAGAGATTACTTATACAGCTTTCCCCCATCCGAGCTGGTGATAAGTTGAAAATAGCAGTATTGACAGATTTCCACTTTGGTTATGCATACAATTCCGAGTTAGAGGACGATCCATTTGACGCCGTTGAAGAAGCGTTGGATAGAATTGATGCGGATTTGATTTTAATCCTCGGGGACGTTTTTGACTCACGAGTCCCAAAGACAGCAACCTGGGCCAAAGCCTTGCGGGTCCTTTCAAAACCGCTGCTCAGGGATACTTCAAATGTGAGGATTGTCGAAACAGACAAGGAGCTGAAAAAAATTTCAAGCAGGACTTTGAATCACATTCCTGTTGTTGCAATCCACGGCAACCACGAACGACGAGGCAGAGGGGAACTTAACACAGTCCAAGCCATGGAAAACGCCGGACTTCTGATCCATCTTCATGCGCAGCATATTGTTTTTGAAAAGGACGGAAAGAAGGTTGCAGTTCATGGGATGAGTTCGGTTCCAGAAAGGTTTGCAAAAGATGTTTTGTATGAATGGAATCCTCAGCCAATAAAGGACTGCTACAACATTCTTTTGCTTCACCAGAACATCGATCCTTATGTCTACTCGCCCCTCGAGCCGCCGAGCCTGAATCTTTCGAATCTTCCAAAAGGATTTGATCTGATTCTTGATGGCCATGTTCACGTGAAAAACCAGCAGAACATCGGAGACACCCGGCTTGTGATTCTAGGCAGCACTCTTGTTACGCAGTTTGAAAAAGGAGAAGCAGAAAGCGACAAGGGATTTTACCTGATTGACACTGACGAAAATAAAATCGGCTTCTTTGCGCTGCAAAACAACAGAAGGTTTTTCTACAAGGAAATCGATCTGAAGGAGAATTACCTGAAAAACGAGATTGAATTCACAATCGACGAGATTCTGGCGAGAAATTCCGGAAAAAAACCGATAATAAAAGTAAAGATTCATGCCAACGATTCTGATTTTCTCAGCAGCGATTTGCGGTCTATAGAGGCGAAATATTCTGCCAGAGCAATTCTGATATTTTCAAAAGAACTGGAATCGCCGGAAATTTTGAGCAAGATAGAGTTTTTGCACAATATTCGCGATCAAAAACTGTCTGCAGAAGAGGTTGGGCTTAGGGTTCTGAGGAATAATTTGGAATCCATGAATTTTGAAAACATTTTTGATTCCGAGCAAATCTTCCACCTGCTTAATGAAAATGCCACAGAGAAGGTTTTCAACATCCTGATTGGAGAGCAAAAGACGCTGATGTAGTATGATAACAAAAGTAAAACTTAAAAACTGGAAGTCCCATTTGGAATCCGATTTCACTTTTGAGTCTGGAACAAACGCTTTGATAGGAATTATGGGGAGTGGGAAAACGAGCCTGATGGAGGCGATTTGTTTCGGCCTTTTCGGAACGACTCCTGTTTTGCAGACAAAGAAAGTCAGGCTCGATGACATGATAATGAAGAAGCCGGTTGAAAAAAGCTCTGCTGAAATCGAAATTTCCATCAAGCTTGACGGGGGCGATTACTTTGTGAAAAGAGTTGTTGAAAAAGGAAAGGGAACGACTTATTCCGAGATTCGTGAAAACGGCAAACTGCTTGAAGCTCCAAGCACGACTCGCGTGACTGAAATCATCGAAAATATTCTGAAGGTAAATTTTGAACTGTTCAGCAAGGCAATTTATTCCGAGCAAAATTCGCTTGACTACTTTTTGACAATCCCGCGCGGCCAGAGAATGAGGAAAATCGACGAACTCCTTATGATTGACAAATTCGAGAAAGCACGGTCTGCAGCTACTAGTCTTACCAACAAATTCGAGGAGAGAAGACTTGCAAAGCAGAGCGTGGTCGAGAATGCCGATGTGGAATCATTGAAGAAGAACATTTTGGAAATAAACGATTCGATAAGCCTTCTCAGTGCAGAAAGCGAGGATTTGAAAAACAGTTTGAGCAATGCCAAAACAGAAAGAGAAAGTTTAGAACTAAATTACAACGAAATTAACAGGCAGATGAAGGCCGCGGACGAGTTGAAATTGGCAATTGAAAAGAACCTGAGCACCTTAGAGGAAATTGAAAATTCAGTTTCTGTTCTTAAAACGGATATAGGCAACAACGAGAGAAGGCAGGTTGAAAACGAAATTGCATACTTGGGCGAACGGATCAAGAAAAACGAGGAAGAGTGGAAAAAATTAAAAACCAAATTTGACAGTTCTTCAAAAGAAATATCCGACCACAAGTCCAAGGTAGCCTATCTGAAGAAGGAGATTGAAATTCTC